>BNJU01000907.1_pt1 | contig 189424 bp, 221 predicted proteins | sample 8539281 | NCBI WGS metagenome assembly BNJU01 (sample SAMD00202456, study PRJDB9452) | human saliva metagenome | isolation source: human saliva | place: Japan | reverse complement strand
AATTAGCTATGTAAACACACAAACGAGATAAGATACTTACAATTAAGATATTTTTAAATGCACATAATTACTAACGAAGTAGATCTAACATTTCATGATTCAATGTCCGATAACAAGTAAAAATAGCTATCATCAATCTCAAATGTATCTTGTAAAAATAAAAGCGTAAGGTATCTATTGTCTGTTGCAATTTCTTTGAATTGACTAGTTTACTATCAATCTCTGACAAGCCATGTGCCACCTTATTTCTCTCACCATTCAAGCTATTTATTAGCTTTATCGACTTAAGTAATTCAGGAGAAACTTGATAATAAGATAGAATATTTTCATAAGATAAGAGATTTAAGGTTGACTGAGGTGAATAGATTCTTTCCTTCTCATCTTTTATACCCTTGGCTTTCTTAAATTCTAGATCAATGAAATCTAAGATAGCTTCAAAAATCTTTGTATTCTTCATTTAACTTTGGAAAAAGTCCCATCATATTTTATCAATTCTGGATAATCTTTCTTTATCTTCTCCTCGATGATAAATTCAACATAAGACTTTGATTTGATTAAGACATCAGCAACCTGCCCTCTTTCTTTCAAAAACTTCAATCATTAAAAAAAGTAATTAAGAGCTTTTTTTCTCAACTTCTGTAAGTAAATATCCCTGAATATCTTTTTAAAAATCGCTTGAGTTTTAAATACTTTTTACAAAATCATTTAATATGTCTCTTAAACGAGCTAATTTCTTTTTAGAAAGTAATTTATTGTATTCTTTTTCTAGTAACTAATTCATCTGCAGCAAGATAATCATAAGAAAAGATTAAATTTCTTAAGTGGCGCTTGATAAGAGACTGATTAAATTTTTCAGCTTCATCTTTGATTGTACGATCTTCGTAATCCTTTTGGTTATCCTCGTTCTCGTCAAAAAGCTTCTGTTCACCTTCGCTTGAAAGTGGCACATACTTTCTATTTGCTGATTTGTTTGGTGTTGCAACCTGTATGGCCTGCGTATTATAATCATTAATTCGATTCAAGGCAAATAAAGCAGAAATAATCTGAGGTGTCCCTGAGGATAGATTTAAGATTAATTGATGATCTGTTCCAGAGTATTTTTCGATAATCTGTCCCATCACTTCATACATTTTATCAAATAGATAGACTTCATCATTTTTCAATATGATTGATTCAATAACCACTTTAGGATGATAACCCTCTATTGAACATAATGCTTTCTCAACAAGATCTTTTTTTACTAACATTTCTTCACTATAAACCAAAACAATTTGTTCAGGTCTGTATGTTCGAGCAATATGTAATAAAGCTGCATCTCGATTATTACTTATCGGATCTGTCGTTCCAACTGCTGAAATCAAAATTTCCAAGATATTCTACCTCTCATTATTTCAGTAATTCTAATAATTCCTTATTTAAGTCCTTGTAAAAGCTAAAATCCTTCTCAACGAGTTGATACTGTTCCTTGACTAGTCCCTTTAAGGTTTTTAGGACAGGACCTAACTGTTTTAATTCCTCAGAATCTAATGGATCCAATTTATGAGCTACAGTATTTCGAGTTGAATTCATGCTAATAACTGGTTTTAATTTTTTTAAATTGATTCCACTCATGTTTTTCTTTTAAGATCTTACTATAATCCCAAATCCCGAGATAATATTTCTCTGATTCACTCACGTAATTATCCAAAAATCCTGGATAACGATTTTCGATATAGTCATCTAAGATAAACTCTGTAAGGTTTTTAATTCTAATCAGACCTTCACTAAAATTACCACGTTCTTTTTGCAAATCAATAGTCAAATAAGCATTTAATACTTTTTTCTGTTCTTCGCTCCATTTTTTCTTTTGGAGGACTTGAGGTACAGCTTGCCTATCTAATGAATCCACAATATCTTGCAACTTCTTACGACATTCTTTCAAACCAGGAAAGTCTGATAATTGATTAGCAACCTCTAAACTTGCTTTGTAATCATATTTCGTAATAAAATCACGTAAAGTTTTCTTCATTAAGCCTTGTTTAAACTTCTCTGAAGTATCTTCAATGGTTCGGTCGATATAGTCCTGTTTGTTATCTAAGTTCGTATCAATAAGTGCGTCAATATCTTCTGAATCATCATGTCCAACTCCTGCATTTGAATCATTTTCAGGACTTGAAACTTGCACTGCCTTGACATTAATTTCACTAAGTCTATTAATTACAAACAAAGCTGATTTTACTTGAGGAGTTGCACTTGAAAGATTAAGAATAAAATCATCGTCTTTTGTATAGTACTCTTGTATAATAGCATCAAATTGATCATACATGATATCAAAAACATGTACATCAGCATTTAAAATGATTGGTTCATGGTATACAATCTCTGGGAGGTATTCAGAATCAATAGAACGAATCACTTTCTCAATATCATCTTTCTTACTAATTGTTCTCTCTGAAAAAACAATAATAATCTTATCTGGACGATATTTTCTAGCAATATGTACTAAGGCTCCATCGTGAAAATTTCGTATAGGATCTGTATCACCCACTGCCGAAATCAAAACCTTCATTTAGTAATCTCCTTAATCATAAAGTTCGCCTTGCCCATTTCATAGAAGAATTCATCATTTTTTTATTAATATGGAAGGCTGAACAGAGTCATCTTCAAAAGGATAGGGGCTTTTGTAAGCTTTAATACACCTTTACCCTTCATCTTAGTTTGTACTGGTTTCTTGTAGTTCTCTTTTACAATTTCATATGCTTGTTTAAAAATTGTTTTTGTCCAAACTCCACTACCAGCACCCAAGTAGATAGGATATTGACTATTTGGCTGAATTTTTATTTTTCAGGAAAAATCTGATAAGAAAAAAAGTTTTTTTATATTCTTTGTAAAAGGCTTGCGCTCTCTGTCCTAATTCTTCCATTAGGATTCCAGCTTCCTTAGTAGTTGTAGTAATGGTGAAATTGATTTTAGTTGAGGGTGCGATGGCTTCCCTGTATAAGGGAAGAGGCTTGGGAGTTAAGGACTTGGCTGAATAATCCCATTTTTGAACTAAAATAAGACTGTCATTGTTAAATGGTTTGCTATCACTAACACGAATGGCATTAAATATGTTATTGAATTCTTTTACCCTTCTTAGGCACCCAAGGAATCATATTTTTATTTTCCTTAGGATTCTTACGTCTAGTATCAACCACCTTTTTATTGTTCCAGTCAGGATTTGTGTTCATTAAAATAGTCCGAATAGCTCCCTTTAACGAACTACCAGGTATATAAGGATTACCATAAGGGTCTCTCATAAACTTTGCTACTTCATTAATAGTACCTAACTGGGAATCAATGTTGTTCTTTTCGGTTTCAAAACCAGTCTCTTTAATCCTATAACCACCAAAATCACGGTCAGAAATACGGTTATCCTCTAAAAAGGAAATCAAACGATTATTACTGGCACTTGCCTTTCTCTCTTGTAAAAAGCGCTCAAACTTCTGATCATAACCTTTCTCCACCATTCGATTATAAAACTTACCCATATCAGGGAAATAAAAGTACCCATCTTCATAGATAAATTCACGAGATGTGTACTTATCACCACTGCCAGTATGGATAGGAGCCATGGCTAGGAGACTGAATTGAAAGGTTCTATACTCTGTTTTCATCTTTCTCCCTCCATCTTGAAAAATAATGGTTTAGCATAGCTTAATACTTCATGTGGGAAATCAAGAGGTCTTACATCTACAATCTGTCCTGTATAGGTTTCAGAGAAAGTAGAGCCAGAAGCAAACTTATATAAATCCTGCTTACGGTAATTTTCATTAGTTTCTGTACTAAAAGCAAAACCACTTGATTTACTTAGTAAATAAGAACCAGTTTCCATAGCATATTCGAGTTCCTTTTCGACTGGTAGAGAAGTCGTCAAGGTCATGACAGGTCCTTGATGGGCCTTGGTGAGACGATTCTTGAAGCTATCTGGTAAATCTAATATAGTCAAATCAAATTGTCCATAGCCACTGGAACGTTGCCCCCAATCCCTGTATACTGCAAGCTTGTCATGAGTTCATTTAAGAGTTCAGATTCGGTAGCAATCACATAGAGAGCAGACTTATCTGCAAATCGAACTGTAGAAACTTGATAAAGAGCTCCATCCACGTGAGGTTGGTTTTTAGTGACGATGTTTGTTACTCCATGTTCTGCGTCTTCAAAAAGAGTCCCATTTACATAAGAATCAAATTTATCTAGAGGAACAAACTGGAGTTTCTTTGCCATTTTCGCTTGACGTCGCACTTTTTTGACATCTGTCGTTAAATCTGCCTGATCAAACTTTGGAAATCCTATCGGCTTAGGTAAAAATGAGCCTGACTGGTAAGGAAAGGCATCAGTCAAAACAAATTCATCTTGACCCGCTATTGACACGAATTCCTCCATTTTCCCCATTTTTTTTGCTTCTATAGCTAAGGCTGAAAACAATCGGTCCGCTGCAAAAGTCATTTTAGAACTATCCAGAGTTCCTGCTCCGAAGTGAGCAGTATGGAAGTTCATAATATACATCTTGTAGGTCATACTAGACCTCCGTAGTTAAAAGTTCATTCAATCTACTAACATCATAGTTTCCGAAAACTGTATTTGCTTTAAGATCCTCAAAAACAACTTTACCATATCCACGAGAGCCTGAACCACCTAAATAATCAAGTTCCAACAGCTTTAATCCATCAAGAATCACTTTGAAGTCTTCTTCTACTTGAGCTTGACTCTTGTCTGTCACCTCATAGATCAACTCAAATCCAAAGACACTGTCTCGGATAGCACGTTCAATCTGTCTTGGATTTGCTTCAGCAGTGATACGGTCAATAGTATTTTCAAACTTAACTTCAGTATAACTCTTGACCCCTAATGAATCTAATTCTCCCTTATTCATTAAGAAGGCATCTCTAAAAATGAGTCGTCCCATTTTATAGCGATTATCTGAACTGTTCCCAAAAAGCCGACTTAGAATTTCTCCATCTTCTCCTGGTTTCTTAGCTAGTCGTTCATTATGAACTTTTGAAAGAAGACTACGCATCTTTCCTTTGATACTTGAACCAGGAATAATGGGCAAGTTAGTAATAGGATCTTTAATCACCGGTGAGTCCGTAGCTCCAATTGCTGCAAAGGCATCACTTGTTCCAATATGAAGTCCTGTCTCTAGACGAATTTGTCCTGTTACTTGAATTTTTGCAAATGCCATTAATCTTTTCCTCCATAAAATTTGAAATAAGCTACTAGTGCTTCCATATAGCGGCAAAAACGTTGGAGACTTTCCTTATTGTTTATTTCCTTTTAGAATGTCTAGAATCTCAGCCTTTTTCACCAAGTCTTTAACCGCAGTTTCTCGGCCCGATTGATAAACAAACTGCACTCTCAAATAAGCAATTTTATCAGCCAATTCCTTATACTCTCTGATCTTACTTTCATCAAAAAGATTACTAGTTAAATTTAGTAGATTTCGAATTTTTGTAGTTGTTAAAAGGAATGCATCAGGATTTCTAAAATTCCTAGTATTTCGATTTAATGATTTAATAACCTTTTTCTGCCTTATCTACGTAATTATCATCTGTTAAAATTGCCATCTATGAATCCTTTCTAATCTCATAAATATATAGAAGTAAAGCTATCTCTGCTTCCTTACGTTCATTTTTGCTACCTGTATACCAAGAAAAGAATAAATCTTTAAACTCTTTAAATTCTTCTTTTTATCCTTAGAAGTTTTATCTTCTAATCGCGTCAAATAATAGGCTAATCGAGCAATATTCATACGATCGTAGTTACGAAGGAGCTCAATCAGTCTGTATACCAAACTCTTTCCGCGCTCATCTTGAATATTAAAGTAGTATCGGATACTCTTAAGTTTTCCATTATAAACATTGTTAATGAATTGGTCGAACTTCAAGGTATAATTTTTTTCAAAAAGGGAAATACTATCCTTGTCGTTATCCTTGGCTGCTCCTTCTAACTTACCAGTTTCTTCAGCCATGAGGCTAACTGGAGTCTTATCTGGAAAGAGGCCGATTCCTGCTGATAGGGTTAATTTGCCATTTGTCCACTTAATAAAGTTTTGTCGGAGACAAATAGTAAACTCAATAATATCCTGCCAAGAACCAATAGCGAATACATCATCTCCACCGGCATAGATGATTGATAGTTTTTTTCTCTTTGGCAAACTGGTTGATATAGACCTTAAAGAAGAGACTCATACTTCTAGAGAAGGTTGCCGAGCGTGCCAGAGTATTATACTTTCCACCATCTTGATAGGAGAACCCAGCCATAAAGGCTGCTCCTAGGTCATCCACATCTAGTCGAACGACTGCCAAACGCTTGATACCTTGACCAGACTCCTGAGATAGTTTAGCATACTCGTAAATCTCATCATACTTGTAATCTCCGACAAAGACATGGGTTGCTTTTAGGATATCCGTGCTATAGCTATTCTTGACATAAACACGGTCCCACTCTTCATTAGCGAGGTCGGCTTTGGAAATACCACTAATATAGGCTCCCGGACCTATCGGCAGGCCTTTTTCTTTTGTCACAATATAGTAGTCTTCTTGTATTTCCTTGGCAAAGCGATACATTCCTACACAGATATGGCAGACCTCTTGTTCTTTATACTTGGTAAGCTTTTCGACTGAGTGGCAAATAGCACATTCTCTCTGGGAACTTTTTCCTCCTTGGTTGAGTTCAAGGAGAGTTTTAGCATCATAACGAGAAATTTTCTTTTGGGAAATCATCCGACTAGTTGTTTGATAGACTTTCGATAGTCAGCCAGTGTCGTTGTCATATCATTGGCTGAAAATGGACTCCAACCAAATGCTACGTACAGACCTGTCTGGAAATGCTTGACCAAAAACTGATTGAATTCTGCTTCAAAGCTAGCCAAGGTTTCTCTAGTTTTTTCTGTGTTGGGAAGGATAAAGTAGGCGTGACCTCCACCAACGTAGAGAAGATTAGCCCTTGTCAACTCTAACTTCTCCAGTAAGCTGTCAGCGATATGTTCCCCCATGAAATCTAGATACAAGGAACGTGCTTTTAGTTGCTTAGCTGCACCAGCTGTTGCGATATTGTAGATAAAATCCTGAATCCCTGACAGGTCAAAACTTGCTAATAAAAAGGCCTTCTCGCTATAAAAAGCTTCTAAATCTTGTCCCAATACCTTCTCATAGTCACGGCAATTCTTATCAGCTAAATATTCCTCTATAGCTAGGGCAAAGCCAGCTGTTAGACGACTGTAGTTTGCTAGAGAAATATCCGATAATTCCTTGGTCCTTGTCGAAACAGGCACATAGGAAAGAGTAGACTCAAGGAGATTCAAAAGGGTATCTATCTCAGATTGGCTAAAGTCCAATCTCTCAAACTCTTTTTCTAAGGTCTCTACTATCACGTCATAATCTGACTGGTCAGACGGCTCACTCGATTCCTTAGCATAGTTTGGTTCCCCGTCAAGCTCTAATAGTCGTGCATCGAGATAACGCTGACTAGGGGTATCTGAAAAAACATTAAAGATATCCGATTGTTTACTTAGGAAATCTTCTTTCCCTTGATGAGTATCTGCTGCTCCTTTTAAACCTGAAGCAATCTTTGCAGCAGCTGACGTGATATAGACCAAATTATCAGGAGCCAAGTCCGTCGGCAAATCACTAGAAGTCGCCTTGGCTATCTGCTGGGCTATGTTTTCATTATCCGAAAAGCGTCTAAACCATTCGGACCCAATGGTACCTAAGTCTTTCTCATCATACCTGGAAGCTTGGATCACCTTGCCGATAGCGTGCAAAAGCGATCCATAAACTAAATCAATCTTTTCTTTCTTCAAGTTCTAAACCTCCCATCCCTAAACTAGTTTTCATACCGAGACCTGAGTACTCCCCAAATTTTAGAAGCATATTGGCATATGCTTTCAAGGTATTTGGACCTGTAATTTTAAAGGTCAATTTCCCCCTGAAACCAGGAATTTTTTTGCCATGGACTTTAAAATAGCTGGACTCCAATCGATAGCTGGTAATCCTACTATGCTTGACCAAGTAGTCCAGGGTTTCCTCTTCGATGTCCTGACGATTCTCGACCAGACGTGCATACTTCATCATCAAACTCTGAAAGATGAGGCGCATGGTCGGAAAGAGCACATACTCTCCCTGAGAGCGAAATCCTGTCGGAGTTTGAAAATGAATGGTAAAGAGTGACCGATCTTGGCTTTCATTAAAAAACTCAAAGAGTTGCTCCGAACTGAGATCTTGCATGGACAGAGACTCAACCATGAGAGTCGGCAAGTCATGAAGCTCTACTTTCTTGAGCTCCAATAGAACAGGCAAAATCTGCTTGACAGCCTCATCCGTCAGGAGATGAAGGGTCCATAGGGTCTTGTCCTTTTGATGGATGATTTTTAGTGAATAGGGGTTGGTCTCCTGTTCATGTAACCAAGTAACATAGTCTGGTTCTAGCTTTTCCATGAGAAAACCTTGGAATTTTGTCGATAGCTCGTTCGGTGATTGGTCAATCCGTTTAAATGATAGTTCGATGCGTTTCATATGCCTCCTTTATTGATACAATTGCGCTTTTAGTTTCTCATGAGCGCTTTTTCTTTTACTTTCAGAATCCTTTAGCCTTTTTAAAAGGTCCCCTCTCGAGGTAGATAGATATCTATACGGCTAGCTTATGCTAAGTTTTATGACTTCACCGTGTTTCCGGCCCCTCGCGGGGTAGATAGGTAGCTATACAAAATCTAAAGTCGCAGATAACCTTGAGAAAGCATATTTTCCGGCCCCTCTCGAGGTAGATAGGGGGATATACGGACGATTTAGAGAAGAGCAGTACCACATTAACCCGTTTCCGGCCCCTCCCGAGGTTGATAGGTGTCCTATACCACATTTTGATTATGGTGCGGTAGATTGCTATTAGTTTCCGGCCCCTCTCGAGGTACCTTAGCCACTATCGAATTAAATAAACAGATGTGTAAAGGTTTCCAGCCCCTCTCGAGGTTGATAGGTATCTATACGAGAAAAGGTGAAAAATTTGAAATTAAAGTCCAGTTGTTTCCGTCCCCTCTCGAGGTAGATAGGTATCTATACGGCTAGCTTATGCTAAGTTTTATGACTTCACCGTGTTTCCGGCCCCTCTAAGGGTGAATAGGGGTGTTTTACTCGGATTGGCTGAATGGTTAAGGCGTCGGTCTGCAAGTTTCCGGCCCCTCGCGAGGTAGATAGGTAGATATACAAGTTTTTTGTCTTTCTAGCAACACACGGTGACGACTGTTTCCGACCCCTCTCGAGGTAGATAGGTATCTATACCTAAAAATATTCAAGGAGGTTGGCGTCTATGTCAACAGTTTCCGTCCCCTCTCGAGGTAGATAGGTATCTATACTGGAGTGCTGCAAACTGTTTGAAATTGTCCTTCTCGACCAGTTTCCGGCCCCTCTCGAGGTAGATAGGTAGATATACGCATTGAAGGAGAAAGCTATGACCTTTGGCATCGTGTTTCCGGCCCCTCGCGAGGTTGATAGGGGGCTATACTCTGTGTTCATTTTATTATTTTGGCCAAAAGTTTCCGTCCCCTCTCGAGGTAGATATACTCAAGAATACATCGAAGTCTCAAATCCGAAGGGCTCAACGTTTCCGTCCCCTCTCGAGGTAGATAGGTATCTATACCATGGTCAATTCTATTAAATGGGTTCGAACCCAGTGTTTCCGGCCCCTTTCGAAGTAGATAGGTATCTATACCTTTTTATGAAAGTCAAAGACAATGAGCCGTATATGAGGTTTCCGGCCCCTCTCGAGGTAGATAGGTAGCTATACAGGAAGTTTAAAATGGTTAATTTATTAAAAGGAAGGTTTCCGCCCCCTCTCGAGGTTGATAGGTTCTTATACAGAAAGTGGCGAATATTTCTTCGTTCAGATTCAATTAGGTTTCCGGCCCCTCTCGAGGTTGATAGGTTCTTATACCCCATATCTTGTATGTAAACCTATAACAAGCACTAGATATAACCTATTGGAAACTACTATTAGTATATCATATTTTGAAAGAGTTTTCATTTCTGAATACCAAATTAATCACATACTTTTTTTATTCCTCCTAAATGTATAAAGGATACTATTTTATCACTAAAATTGCTTTTGGCAAGCCCAAATATTAATTTTTTAAGAACGAAAAAACGAAAAAAACGAACCAGCTCTAACTGATTCGTTTTCTTACGTTCTACTCCTACTTCCGATACATTTTAAACTGTAGGAAGAGGTCGCTATATTTGCCTGTCCATTTATGGTCAAATTTCTCATAAACTTCTAGGTGTTTCATAGTTTCAGCATCTGGATAGAAGGCTTTATCTTCTTTTTTCTCCTCTGGGAGTAATTCCTTAGCTGGTAGGTTTGGTGTTGAATAGCCGACATACTCTGCATTTTTGAGAGCATTTTCAGGTTTCAACATAAAGTTGATAAAGGCATAGGCTGCATCTTGGCTTTTGACTGTTTTAGGAATGACCATATTGTCAAACCAAAGGTTGCTGGCCTCAGTCGGTACCACATAGCGTAGATTTTCATTTTTCTCCAGCATTTGGCTGGCTTCACCAGAGAAGGTCACGCCGATAGCAGCGTTATTCTGAATCATGTATCCCTTCATCTCGTCCGCCACAATAGCCTTGATATTTGGAGTCAGTTTATAGAGCTTATCCACTGTCTCTTCCAACTGCTGGGAATCCTTGGAGTTAAGGCTGTAACCTAGGGAGTTGAGCCCCAGTCCCAGCACCTCACGCGCCCCATCAAAAAGCATGATAGAGTTCTTATACTCTGGTTTCCAGAGGTCGCCCCAATGCTCAGGCGCTTCCTCGACCATGGTTTCATTATAGACAATTCCCAGTGTTCCCCAGAGAAGTAAGGGATGGAGAATTTATTGCCTGGGTCAAAGGACTGGTTGAGGAACTCCGGTCCGATATTTTCAAGACCTTCAAGTTTTGAATAATCAAGCGGGACCAAGAGGTCTTCGTCCTTCATCTTGTTGATCATGTATTCACTAGGAATGGCAATATCGTAGGTCGTTCCACCCTGCTTGATCTTGGTATACATGGCTTCGTTGGAGTCAAAGGTCTCATACTGGACTTGGATTCCTGTTTCTTCTGTGAATTGCTCCAAGAGTTCAGGATCGATATAGTCTCCCCAGTTGTAAATGACCAGTTTTTGACTATCTCGGCTATTGATTTTACTATCTAGATGAGTCGCAATTCCCCACAAGACCAGGATAATCGCTACAATTCCTGCTAAAAATGAATAGAGTTTTTTCATGCTTGCTCCTCCTTCTCACGTGAGATAAAGTAATAACCAACAACTAGGATAATACTAAAGAGAAAGACAAGGGCAGACAGGGCATTGATTTCTAGCGAAATCCCCTTGCGAGCACGAGAGTAAATCTCGACTGATAAGGTTGAAAAGCCATTTCCCGTCACAAAGAAGGTCACGGCAAAATCATCTAGTGAATAGGTGAAGGCCATGAAATAACCCGCAATGATAGACGGAGTCAGGTAAGGAAGCATGATTTCCTTAAACATCTGAAATTGACTGGCACCAAGGTCATAGGCCGCATGAATCATATCGCCATTCATTTCCTTAAGACGAGGCAAGACCATCAAGACCACGATAGGAATGGAGAAGGCCACGTGACTGGAAAGAACGGTCAAAAAGCCAAGTGAAAACTTGAGTTGGGTAAAGAGAATCAAGAAGCTGGCACCAATCATAACATCCGGCGCAACCATGAGGATATTATTGAGTGATAGAAAGGCTTCTTGGTATTTCTTACGAGACTGGTAGATGTAAATAGCACCAAAAGTCCCGATAATGGTCGCTATCAAGGCTGACAGAAAGGCCAAGAAAAAGGTCTGAGTCACAATCAACATGAGGCGACCATCGCCAAACATGGTTTTAAAATGGCTCAAGCTAAAGCCTGTAAAGCTGTTCATGTCGTTGCCTGCGTTAAAGGCGTAGCCAATCAAGTAAAAATGGGCAGGTAGAGGACAAGAAAGACCAGTCCTAGATAAAGGTTGGCAAATTTTTTCATCGTTCTCTCCTTTCCTTAGTCACCCACATGGTGATGAACATGGTCAGGATGAGAATCACACCGATGGTAGAACCCATACCGTAGTTGTCATTGGTTAGGAAGTTCTGCTCAATAGCTGTACCTAGTGTGATAACACGATTCCCACCAATCAAACGAGTCAGCATGAAGAGACTCAAGCTGGGGATAAAGACCGACTGAACTCCACTTCGCACACCGTTCATCGATAGAGGGAAAATGACATGACGGAAGGTTTCCCACTTGGTCGCACCTAGGTCGTAGCTGGCATTAATCAGATTGTTATCCATATCGTCCAAAACATTAAAAATCGGCAAAATCATAAAAGGAAGCTCGATATAGCTTGCGACAAAGATAAAGGAGAAATCGGTAAAGAGCAACTGCTGCGAACCAATTCCGATAAATTCCAAATTGGTTAATAGAGCCATTTTGACCAAAAATCCCAATAAAGGCATAGGCCTTAAGGAGTAAATTAATCCAAGTTGGCAGGATAATCAGCATGAGCCAGAGTTGACGGTGCTTGAGACGGGTCAAAAAGAGGGCTGTCGGATAGCTGATAAGGAGGGTTACAAAGGTCACAATTCCTGCATAAAGCACTGAGTTGAAACTCATTTTAAGGTAGGTCAAGTTTTGTGACGCAAAGTAAGATTTATAGTTTTCTAAACTGAACTGGCCTTCGATGTTGAAAAAGGATTGACCGAAAATCAAGACCAAAGGTGCCAATACAAAGAGGGCAATCCAAAGCATGTAGGGCACTACAAAGAGTTTAGAGCTTGTTTTCTTCATCTCTTTCCTCCTCGATTGCATTGATCAGACCTGCTTCTTGCTCTTCGATTTCCACATACTCCTCGATACGAGCATCGAACTCTTCTTCGGTTTCGTTGAGACGCATGATATGGATGTCTTCTGGTTCAAAATCCAGACCGATTTCCTCACCCACAATGGCCTTACGTGTTGAGTGGATCATCCATTCATTTCCAAGCTCATCATAGGCGATAATTTCATAGTGCACGCCACGGAAGAGCTGGGTATCGACCTTAACTTGAAGCTTGCCTTCTTCAGGAAGGGTAATGCGCAAGTCTTCTGGACGAATAACGACCTCAACAGGCTCGTTTGGCTTCATCCCACCATCGACCGCTTCGAAGCGTTTGCCGTTAAACTCAACCAAGTAGTCCTCAATCATGGTTCCTGGCAAGATATTTGACTCACCGATAAAGGTGGCAACAAAATGGTTAATCGGCTCATCGTAGATATCCACAGGTGTTCCAGACTGGACAATCTCGCCATCATTCATAACGAAAATCCAGTCACTCATTGCCAGCGCTTCTTCCTGATCGTGAGTGACAAAGACAAAGGTAATGCCCAATCGTTGTTGTAGTTCACGCAGTTCATACTGCATGTCTGTTCTCAATTTCAAGTCCAGCGCTGACAGAGGCTCGTCTAGCAAGACCACACGGGGTTGGTTGATGATGGCGCGGGCAATAGCCACACGCTGACGTTGTCCTCCAGAGAGTTTACGAATGGAACGTTTTTCGTAACCTTCCAACTGAACCATCTTGAGAACTTTCGCTACGCGTTGCTCGATTTCTTTCTTGTCAATTTTACGCAAGCGAAGTGGAAAGCAACATTTTCAAACACATTCATATGTGGAAACAAGGCATAGGATTGGAAGACCGTATGGACGTCTCGCTTGTTGGTTGGGATGTCATTGATACGGACACCGTCCAGTAAAATATCTCCTGTCGTCGCATCCAGTAAACCTGCAATGATGTTAAGGATAGTTGATTTCCCTGAACCAGATGCGCCTAAAAGAGTGTAGAATTTCCCTTCTTCCAACTCAAAGTTGATATCTTTGAGAACCTTGGTGTTGCTGTCTTCAAAAACTTTAGAGACGTTTTTGAATTCAATAATTGGTTTTTTCAATTGTCATTTATTCCTTCTTTTTCATAGATTAACAGATCAAGGCTCTGTCAGGCCGCTACTACCTCGTGTAGGAGATTGAACTGCCTACATTCTTCTGCACTGACGATAGGCTTTCACCCCCTTTCCATGAAATAGCAGCAGCTTTTCAACTACAGCTTCCTACTTGCTTTCTCCTAAAATACGGACTTCTCTCTCAAGAGTGACGCCAGAGTGTTCCTTGACTTTTTCAATCACAGACTCAATCAAGTCCTCGTAGTCTTTGGCCGTTCCGTCAGCAACATTAATCATAAAACCTGCGTGTTTTTCTGAGACTTCAACACCACCGATACGATAACCTTTCAAGCCAGCTTCTGAAATTAATTGACCTGCAAAATGCCCTACTGGACGCTTAAAGACCGAACCACAAGATGGATATTCTAAAGGTTGCTTGAGTTCACGTAGATGCGTCAAACGATCCATTTCTTGCTTGATAACCTGATGACTTCCTGGAGCAAGGGCAAATTTAGCTGACAAGACAACTGCACCAGATTCTTGAATGGCTGATTGGCGGTAACCAAAGCCAAATCTTTGGCAGACAGGGTCTCGATTTCTCCGTCCTTGGTCAAAACCTTACAAGACTGCAAGATATGGGCAATCTCGCCACCATAGGCACCCGCATTCATAAAGACAGCACCGCCAACGCTTCCAGGAATGCCGCAAGCAAACTCAAAGCCAGTCAAACTGTGACGAAGGGCAATGCGAGTTGTTTCAATCAAGTTAGCACCAGCTTCAGCTTCAATGGTATAGCCATCAACGGAAACATTATTAAGCTTGTCACACAAGATAACAAATCCACGAATCCCACCATCACGAACGATGATGTTGCTGGCATTCCCAAGAACCATCCAAGGGATATTTTCTTGATTGGCAAATTTGACAACGCGAGCCAACTCAAAACGATTTCGTGGAAAGACCAAATAATCGGCCTCTCCACCTACTTTTGTATAACTATAGCTATGCAAGGGTTCCTTGAAACGGATATCAATCCCTTCTAAGATTTCAAGCATTTTTTCTTTTACTGACATGACACTCTTCCTTTTACAAAATTCATTCCATTATACCATTTTTAAGACCATTTGACGACCCTAAAAAAAATCTCGTTTGGTTTTTGCATAAGAAAAAGAGGTTCCCCCCTTTTTCTTATGATTTTTTGCAAAAGATTGCCTTAGTTCCATAGGCAACCAGAACAAGTTCAAGTGCTAGGACAATTTCAACCAAGACTGGATTGGTCAACCAGCCAACTTGGGCAAGAGATGGTGTCAGGTCAAAGAAGGCATGTAGTCCATAGGCCGCTAGGAGATAAATCCATTTTTTCTGGCGAACAGCTTGGTAAACCCAAACAGTCAAGAGTAATTGGAAACCTAGCGCCAAGATTCTCTCAAAACCAAGCAAATAAATCTGCCAGACTGATAGCGACTGAATAGTTTTCAACATATTTTCAGACAGCAATTGCATGACCTGTGGATTCTGAGTTTGAACTGCTGAGAGAACGATGTAGAGATTAATCAAACTAGTAAGACCTAGGAAAATCAACTCCAAGCCACCATGCCCCAATCCATAAGCCAAGGCATCTGCCTTTTCCAAACTTCTCTTTTTCTCCAACCATTTGAAGAAAATAAGACGAGCAGTTTCCTCAAAAAATGCTGCCATGGCTAAACCATAGATGATATAGACAAGCGGATGGTCTTGCAAGAGGGCAATACTACCGTCTTTTTGAGGATGTAAAACGAAGATATGCACCAGTTTTTCCAAAATCTGTGAAGAGACAAAGAAGGCTACAGCCCCCAAGCCCAAAACAGCTAAATTAATCTGGTACTTCTTTTTGGCATACCAAATGCTCCCTATTAGAAAAGTCAGCAAAAACACAATGGTAATAATGATATGAATGTTCATTTTCTTCTCCTATTCTGCCTTTTCAATATCTTTTTTCATCTCATCAACATTGAACTTGGCAAACAAGTATTGGCGGTCTTGAACTGGGAAACGTTGGTCTAATTGGTCAACTGCCCCCACTTCGATGATTCCTTCTTTTATGACAAAATCCATGACATGCCCACCGAAGGTCAAGTCATCTGAGATGAAGTGCAGATGGTAGCCTGCCACACTAACTCCATGAAAAATCTCTGGCGTCCAGAAACCAACGATGGTTCCTGCGACATTGTCACGACGATATTCAGGTTGATGGGTTGCAACATCAGCAAACTTGGTCTCTGGTGTTGACTTGGGAATCATGCGCACATGCATATGTGAAAATTCCCCACGAATCTTGATAGAGCGGAAAAGATTTTCCCCGTCATAATAAGACTCAATTCGCTCCTCCAATTCCTTGTCCGTCATCTCAAAGCGCTGTCGGAAAATAACCTCTGCCTGATGCGGTACTACTGCTGCATAAGGAATAAGGGCATCTGGTGACACCTCCACAATCTCTGGCTGGTCGCCTGATCCTTTGGCCTGATAAGCCTTGCCATCCAAGACAATCAATTCTCCATCAATGGAATCCAAGGTTCCCAAACCAAGGTCACCATGCTCTAGCAATTCTCCTACTGTCATAGTCCCACCATAAAGGCCAGCCATCAAGGCTCCAAGGGTATTGTATTGAAATAATTTCACTGGTTCCTGCACGTTCTTATCCATTCACTTTCTTGTCTGTTATTCTATAAATGTTACTCCTAAGTATACCACATTTGCCCCTAGATGTGAACGAGAGAAACACCCTAGACATTGCCAAGAAGGAAAAAAAAAGGGTACAATGTAACAAAATCAAGGGAGGTCTGGAATGAAGAAACAAAGCAAGTACCAAGAGGTCGTATCTTATCTGAAAAACGGTATCGAGTCTGGACGCTTTCCAACGGGAAGTCGCCTGCCTTCTATTCGTCAACTGAGCCTTGACTTTCACTGTAGCAAGGACACTATTCAGAGAGCCCTACTGGAATTACGGCACGAACAATACCTCTATGCCAAGCCCCAGAGTGGCTACTATGTCCTAGAACAAGGGCAACACCAGGACCTAGAAATTGAGGTTACCGACGAACATGCCAGTGCCTATGACGATTTCCGACTCTGTGTCAATGAAACCCTGATTGGACGGGAAACTACCTCTTCAACTACTATGACAACCAAGAAGGATTAGAAGACTTAAGGCAATCCATTCATAAACTCCTCTTTGACCAAGCTCTCTACTGCAAGGCTGATCAACTGGTACTGACTTCTGGAACTCAACAAGCCCTTTTTATCCTTTCTCAAATATCCTTTCCTAGCCAAGCCAAGGAAATCTTGGTGGAACAGCCGACCTACCATCGAATGAATCGCCTCTTGATTGCTCAGGGATTGGACTATCAAACGATTGAACGAGGCATTGATGGAATTGACTTGGAGGAACTGGAAAGCCACTTCAAGACAGGTAAAATTAAATTTTTCTATACCATTCCTCGATTTCACTATCCTCTGGGGCATTCCTATTCAGAGCAGGACAAACGGGCTATTCTTGACTTAGCTGCCAAGTATGGTGTCTATATCGTAGAGGACGACTATCTGGGTGATTTGGACTCCAAGAAGGGCCAGACCTTCCACTATCTAGATACAGAGGAGCGGGTCATTTACATCAAGTCCTTCTCAACCAGCCTCTTTCCAGCCCTGCGGATAACAGCACTCATCCTTCCAAATGCTATCAAAGAAGCCTTTGTGGCCTACAAAAATATCCTAGACTACGACAGCAACCTCATTATGCAAAAGGCACTGTCACTCTATATTGACAGTCAATTATTTGAGAAAAATCGGCTAGCTCGCTTATCCAATCAGGAAGATTACCAAAAACAAATCGAGGAAAGCTTAACTAAAACTCCTTGTCCCCTCCCTCACTTTCCCCTACACGATGGTTTATTACTAGACCTGAGACAGTATCCTAAAATTGCTAGTCTCAAACACAGCCAACTGGGCTTGGATTTCTTTGAAGAGGCTTACTTGGGTGCCTGTCCTTATCAATTTGCCAAGGTGTCCTTAGACAATCTGAAAAAGGTTTTAAACTATTTAAAAGCAGAATTGGAATGACTTCCAACTCTGCTTTTTCTTATAGTTCAACTTCTGTTAAGGTTGCCGCTTTTTCAAGATATTTTTGGTAGGTACCGTCATCCTTGAGTTTTTGGATGACCTTGTCCACCACTTCTTTCAAATCAGCACTATTTTTTCTAAGGGCAACTGCATTAGCTTCGCCGTCCTTCATCTTCAAGCTGACCGTTGCGACAGCTAGGTCGGCATTTTTAGCAGCATAGCTAAGAGCAACAGGCTCATCCATGTGAACAGCATCTACTTTTCCAGCCTGTAATTCATTAACAGCTTCACCCATATTGGTTAGGGAAGTCAGCTGAGCTTTTGGCAATTGTTCCTTGACCATTGATTCTGGAACAGTTCCTTTTTGGGCTGCAATATTAGCACTTTCTAGGCTAGTCAAATCCTTGTATTTTTCTACATCAGACTTACGAACCAAGAAACTAATCTTGTTTTCATAGTAAGGGATTGAAAAATCAAAGACTTCTTTTCTCTCGTCAGTAGCGCTAATTCCCGCAACTGCTAGATCAGCCTTACCAGTTTGAAGACTGGTCAAGACATTGTCAAAACTCATGCTTGAAATTTCCAACTTCACCCCAAGTTCATCAGCGATAGCCTGTGCCATGTCAATATCCGCACCGACAACCTGATTTTTCCCGTCAACCAAAGACTGAAATTCAAAAGGTGCATAGTCAGGACTGGTCGCCACAACTAATTTCCCCTTTTGCTTAATGGCTTCAACAGCTGACTGAGAACCATTAGAACCCGACTGGCAAGCCACTAAGAAGAAGCTTGCAAGAAAACTACATAAAACAAATATCCATTTTTTTGATTTCATAAATAAACAACCTCACTGTTAATTTTGTATAATTATAACGCTATCCAAGTTGCTTGTCAAGTATTTTTCTTACATTTTCATAAAAATATATTTACTAAAAAAAGAAATACAGTGGTTAGTTTATCTATCTATTGGGAACTTATTTTCAAAAAAATCATTTATCATATCTTGATGCTGCTGGTTTACAATTGCAATATTTTTGTATGTCACTATGATCAAAAAAATCCTAATTCTAAAGTTTCATCACTTGTAAAAAAATTTATAGAGATAGAAGTTTCAGATGAAACTAAATACAAGATTGTAAGAACTTGAGCCTCATCACCATTCGGATAACTGTCTGAATATTTTGTATAAACATTTAAGAGTTTTTTTCCACCCTCACTTCGACTCCTGTTTCTTCATAAAAACTCTCGCACTAAAAGCTTCTAAAGCCGATTCTCCTAATTCAAGAGCACCACCTGGTAATCCCCACGTTCCTTTATCTGCTCGTTTTTTTGTAATAAAAATTTTTTTCCTGATTGACTTAATATTCCACAGGTAAAAATTTAAAAATAATTTTATCTTTTTCCAACTTTTTTTCTGATATTCTGTATGTAGTTCATTATTCACCTCTGACAAAGTAAACCATCTATACAATGAAAGCTTACTGTATTAAAAAGTAAGCTTTCACAATAATTTTATCATTTGAATACTTTATAGTTCGACAATCTTACCTGTCTCAAAGTAAACAACCCATTCACAGATATTTTTGGCATAGTCTCCGATACGTTCCAAGAAGGCAATCACTTGGAAATAATCACGACCTGTAACAATGGCATCAGGATTTTTCTTGATTTCTTCTGTAGCCAAGTCACGAATGCTATCAAAGTAATGGTTGATTTTTTCATCCATGGCTGCTACTTCATAGGCCTGGTCTACTGAACCATTCAGATAGAGTTCAAGGGCTGCTTCTACGAAGTTCTTGACATCACGACCCATTCTCTTGATTTCTTCTTCAACAGCTGGGATACGTTGCTCCCCCTTCATACGAATGGCTGCTCTTGCAATGGAAACAGCATGGTCCCCCATACGTTCCAAGTCTGATACAGCCTTCAAGACTGTTAGAACAGTACGCAAGTCCTGAGAAACCGGTTGTTGAAGGGCAATCATTTCAAATGATTTCTTCTCCAATTTCACTTCGTATTCGTTTACTTCTGCATCATCTTCGATAACTTCCTTGGCCAAATCACGGTCATGCGTAACAAAGGCACGCACTGTCCGATTGATTTGGGATAGCACTTCTTGTCCCATAGCATAGAACTGGTTGTGCAATTTCTCCAAATCTTCTTCAAATTGAGAACGTAACATCATTTATCTCCTTATCCAAATTTTCCTGAAATATAATCTTCTGTTTCCTTGTGTTGTGGGTTTAGGAACATCTTCTTGGTATCGTTAAACTCGATTAAATCTCCATCTAGGAAAAATCCTGTCTTGTCAGAAATACGAGAAGCTTGTTGCATGGAACGCGTAACCAAGAGCATGGTATATCTATCTTTTAGACCATACAAGGTTTCCTCAATCTTACCAGCCGAGATAGGGTCCAAGGCTGAAGTCGGTTCATCCAAGAGAATGATTTTAGGACTTGTTGCCAAGACACGGGCAACACAGACACGTTGCTGTTGTCCACCTGAAAGCCCGATAGCTGAATCATGCAGGCGATCCTTGACCTCATCCCAGATAGAAGCTCGTTGCAAGGCTTTTTCAACCGCCTCATCTAGAACCTGCTTATCCTTAACTCCATTGATACGAAGCCCATAAACAACATTTTCGTAGATAGACATCGGGAAGGGGTTGGGCTGTTGGAAAACCATACCGATTTCCTTGCGCAATTCAACTGTATCTGTACGCGGACTGTAGATGTTGTGACCATTGTAAACCACCGAACCAGTTGTGGTCACCTCTGGATTGAGATCCCCCATGCGGTTGATGGCCTTGAGGAGAGTTGACTTCCCTGATCCAGATGGACCGATCAAGGCTGTAATTTCCTTAGGTTGGAAAGATAGGGAAACACTATTCAAGGCCTTTTTTTGATTGTAGTAAACGGACAGGTCTGAAACCTGTAAAATCGCTTCTGTCATACTGTTTCCTTTCTATCCAAAGTGTCCTGTTACGTAGTCATTGGTTGACTGTAGTTTGGCATTTTGGAAAATATTAGAGGTCTTATCGTACTCGATCAAATCACCCAAATAGAAAAATCCTGTGTAGTCACTAGCACGCGCAGCCTGCTGCATACTGTGGGTCACGATGATGATGGTAAAGTCTTTCTTCAATTCCAACATGGTTTCTTCCAGTTGGGCTGTCGCAATCGGATCCAAGGCTGACGCTGGTTCATCCATCAAAAGGATATCTGGTTTAACAGAGATAGCACGAGCGATACAAAGACGTTGCTGCTGACCACCTGATAAGGTCAAGGCTGACTTGTGCAAATCGTCTTTGACCTGGTCCCAAAGGGCAGCCTGACGAAGAGAGGTTTCCACAATTTCATCCAAGACTCGCTTGTCCTTAACCCCTGCACGTTCATGGGCAAAAGTGATGTTGCGGTAGATAGACTTGGCAAAGGGATTTGGGCGTTGGAAGACCATTCCAATGTGCTTACGCATCTCATAAACATTGATTTCTGGACGGTTGACATCAATCCCTTGATAGAGAATTTGACCTGTTACCTTAGCAATATCAATGGTATCATTCATACGGTTGAGACTGCGGAGGTAGGTTGATTTCCCTGATCCAGATGGGCCAATTAAGGCTGTAATTTTATTCTTTTCAAATTGCATATCGATACCCTTGATGGATTCTTTTTTACCGTAGTAAACATGTAAATCCTTAGTAGAGAGGGCCACTTTCTCTTCAGGAAAGGTGATGATATGCTTTTCATCCCAATTATATTTTGACATGGCTTCTCCTTTAGGCAGCGGTTAATTTCTTATGTAGGTAGCTTCCGAGTTTGCGGGCTCCAAAGTTAAAGATGAGGATAAAGATGAGGAGCACGGCTGCAGAACCTGCTGATACGATGGTTCCATCTGGAATAGTGCCTTCACTATTTACTTTCCAGATGTGGACAGCTAAGGTTTCTGCTTGACGGAAAATAGAGATTGGGCTGGTTACACTGAGAACATTCCAGTTAGACCAGTCAAGAGCTGGAGCGGATTGTCCTGCAGTATAGATGAGAGCAGCCGCCTCACCAAAAATACGACCAGAAGCTAAGACAACCCCAGTCACAATACCTGGAAGGGCTTCTGGAATAACGACATGGACAACTGTCTCCCAACGAGAAATTCCAAGGGCCAGACCAGCCTCACGCTGCGTATGGTGAACGTGTTTCAAGCTATCTTCAACATTACGAGTCATCTGAGGCAGGTTAAAAACTGTCAAGGCCAAGGCACCTGAAATGATTGAAAATCCATACTCAAACTGAACTACAAAGATCAAATAACCAAAGAGACCTACAACCACAGATGGCAGTGAAGACAAGATTTCAATACAGGTTCTGACAAAATTGGTCACAGGACCTTTTTTGGCATATTCAGCTAGGAAAATCCCAGCCCCCATAGACAAGGGAACAGAGATAATCAAGGTAATAACCAAAAGGAAGAAGGAATTATAGAGCTGAATTCCAATCCCTCCACCTGCTTGGTAAGAAGATGATTTGCCAGTCAAGAAAGACCAAGAGATGTGGGGCAAACCACGAACCAAGATATAGAGAATCAAGGATGCCAAGATGGCAACAATAATCCCTGCAATCGAGTAGAGGACAGCTGTTGCAATTTTATCTAATTTCTTAGCGTGCATAGTTTTTCTTTCCTCTTTCTTTCGTAATCAATTTAATCACACTGTTGAAGGCCAAACTCATCAAGAGCAAGACTAAGGCCAGTGACCAGAGAACGTTATTATCAACTGTTCCCATAACAGTATTTCCAATACCCATGGTCAACACAGAGGTCAAGGTCGCAGCAGGTGTTGTTAGTGAAGTTGGGACAACTGCTGAGTTTCCGACCACCATCTGAATAGCCAGAGCCTCACCAAAGGCACGCGCCATCCCAAAGACCACTGCTGTAAAAATACCTGAACGCGCTGCCTTCAAAGTCACACGCCAGATGGTTTGCCAACGAGTAGCTCCCATAGCCAAACTAGCTTCGCGGTAGTGACGAGGCACCGCACGCAAGCTATCGGTTGTCATAAAGGTTACCGTCGGTAAAATCATGACAAAGAGAACGAAAATCCCTGACAAAATCCCAAAACCAGTTCCACCAAAGACACTGCGGACAAAAGGAACTACGACCTGCAAACCGATAAATCCATACACGACTGAAGGAATCCCGACAAGTAATTCAATAGCTGGTTGCAAGATTCTAGCACCTTTTGGTGAGACTTCAGTCATAAAGACTGCCGCACCAATGGCAAAAGGAGTTGCGATAAGGGCTGATAGGATTGTGACAATAAAGGAACCCAAAATCATAGGAAGGGCACCAAATTGTTTACCTGAAGGATTCCAAGTTTGGCCAAAGAGGAAATCAAAGATATTGACTCCATTGATAAAGAAGGTCGACAAACCTTTTTGAGCTACGAAAATCAAAATCATAGCCACAATGATGACAATCAAAGACAGACAGGCAAAGGTCAAGCCTTTTCCTAGTTTCTCTAGACGAGAGTTCTTTGAGGGAGAAAGTAATTTTTTAGCTAATTCTTCTTGATTCATTAGTGACTCCCTTCTAGTGCTGTCACTGTTCCAACAGCATCTTTTTCAACCTTCATTTCCTTGACAGAAATATAACCCATCCCCTTAACGATTCCGCTTTGCGCTTCATCTGAGAGGACAAAGTTAAGAAATTCTGCCACTAATTCATTGGGCTGACCTAGGGTATACATGTGTTCATAAGACCACAAAGGCCAGTTATTGGTTGTTACATTTTCTGCAATCGGCTCATAGCCGTTCAACTTCATGCGTTTAACCGAGTCATCCACATAGGCAAAGGCTAGGTAAGAAATGGCTCCTGGTGTCTGGGAAACAATGTTTTTGACCATCCCATTTGAATCCTGTTCTTGACTCTGCACGGCAGATTGGCCATCCATGATAACACTATCAAAGGTTGCACGCGAACCAGAACTTGCCGCACGGTTGATAATAGAAATGGCTAGGTCTTTTCCACCGACCTCTTTCCAGTTGGTCACTTGACCTGTGAAGATGCTACGGAGTTGTTCAGTTGTCAGATTTTCAACGTCAACTTCCTTATTTACAATAACTGCCAAGCCCGCTACGGCCACCTTATGGTCCACTAGAGCGGAGGCGTTGATACCGTCTTTTTCCTCGGCAAATACGTCTGAATTTCCTACATCAACGGCTCCAGACTGAACCTGAGACAGACCTGTACCAGATCCTCCACCTTGGACGTTGACTGTTTTTCCAACGTGCATAGAGCCAAATTCATCTGCTGCTGCTTCGACCAAAGGCTGAAGAGCCGTTGAGCCAACAGCTGTCATGGATTCTCCACGATCAATCCAGCTAGCACATCCCGCCAAAGAACCTGCTAGCAAAAGAGCCGCAAGGGATAGAGCGAGTTTTTTCCTTTTTTTCACTGTTTTTCTCCTTGAAAATAATGGTGAATGATGTGAATTTTTTCAACTATTTATTTATGTTTTTCTTTTTTTAAATCAGAAGTCTACTGAAGTTCTGAGCTTGGTTTAACTAGAAATTTGCTTAGTTAGCTTTTCCACCGATTTTGACTTAAAATGAAAGACAATTTGAAAAAAAATCCATACTTCCACTATAACATAGACAAGCTACTTTGACTAGCATTTTCACTTGAATCTGAGGCCTTTTGGAAAATAATTTTTTTCAAAACATTTCCAGTCACCTTAGCAAAGCCTAAACCATTTCCTTGAACCAAAACTTGGTACCAACCATTTGGCAGACTTTCCGCTAGCTGAACAGTTTCTCCAGCAACATACTTTACAAACGCTTCTTGGTCAATTTCAACCGACTGCTTGACCTGACTTGGTTTCAAGGCTAGACCAAGGGCGAAACTAGGTTCAAAGCGTTTTTTCTTAAAGGTACCCAGATGCAGGCCATTGCGAGCAATCTTGAGCTTCCCTAGATCTGGCAAGAGTTCTGGCAATAGATAAAGCTGATCTCCAAAAGTCTGCAAGATTCCCCTTAGATTGATTTTCAAGCGTTTTTGAGCAAATTCCTGCCACAAGGCAACTTGTTCTCGGCTGAGATTGCTCTTACTTGCCTTAAATTTAGGAGCTGGATTGTCACCCTTAAACTGTAGATGGGCTACAAACTGCCCTTCTCCCTTAAAATGATGAGGATACATCCGAGCCGTTTCTGGCAGATCAATTCCAGCTACCATTCCATTGATATGTTCAACTGGCAACAAGTCAAAATCATACTCTTCCAGTAGCCAATTGACAATCTCTTCGTTTTCCTCAGGTGCCCAGGTACAGGTCGAATAAACCAGACGACCACCCTCAGCTAACATGCTCACTGCATCTGCTAGAATTTCTCTTTGCAAGCTAGCACATTGACTCGGATAATCGATGTTCCAATATTCCATAGCATCTGGCTGCTTACGAAACATCCCTTCCCCCGAGCAAGGGGCATCAAGGACAATGAGGTCAAAATAGCCTTTAAAGACCTTGACCAAGCGATCAGCAGATTCATTGGTCACCACGACATTTGTCGCTCCAAATCTCTCCATATTTTCTACTAAAATCTTAGCCCGTTTGCTTGAAATTTCATTGGAGATAAGAAGGCCTTCTCCTGCTAGATAGGCTGCTAGCTGAGTAGATTTACCCCCTGGTGCCGCAGCCAAATCCAGGACCTTCATTCCAGGACGGGGTTGGGCAACCTGAGCTACCATTTGAGCAGCAGGTTCTTGCGAATAAACCAAACCAGTAGCATGCTCAGGCGATTTCCCTGAAACCTTCCCATAGTGGCCCCAAGGGGTTTGAGGAATGGGATCAGAAAAGGAAACTGACACTTCTTTTAAAGGATTGACCCGAAAGGCCGAAACCGCTTCCTCCTCAAAAGAGGCAAGAAAATCTCTTGCCTCATCTCCTAGTATCTCTTCATATTTCAACAAATCCTTCTGGAAATTGCATTTAAGTTCTTTTCCTTTCGTAAATATAGGACTGAATTTCCTCCTGCATCTCAAGAGGTACCATCATAACAGGCTGTCTGGTTTGAAAATCAAGAGCTTGCCCAGAAAGGGTCACCACCCGATAGCCCAGACTTTCCCCTAAAATACTAGCGGCAGCATAATCCCATGGTTGCAGATAGGTAACATAGGTCAACAAACGCCCTGACAAAATCTTGGCAAAACTAATGGCCGCACTCCCATAGACACGGACACCAAGAACCGCTCGACCCAAATCAGCCAGACCCCATTCATTGGTTTCCAGCATACCACTATTCCCCGCAATGAGAAAATCTCCAAGTGGTTTTGCTTTAAAGGGAGCTAGGGGCTTATCATTTAGACAAACTGGAAAGGCTCCGCCACCGTGGTAACAATCCCCCTTTGACCACATCATAAATCAGACCAAACTGTCCTCGACCATTTTCAAAATAAGCCATCATAACAGCAAAATCTTCCTGCTGGGCTACAAAATTATTGGTACCATCAATGGGATCAATGATCCAAACCTTACCCTCTTGCACCGAAGCACGCAAACAGCCCTCTTCCGCACAAATCTTATCCTCAGGATAACGGGACAAAATCTCACTAACCAAAAACTCCTGAACTTCCTTGTCCAGTCTGGTCACCAAGTCTGTCGGAGAGGACTTGGTCTCAACCTGTAAGTCTTCCTGCATGTGGTCAAGGATGTACTGGCCCGCTTTCTTAATTAGCTCTTTAGCAAATTCAAATTTACTTTCCAAGAGAAATCTTCCCTTCCCCTTTTTCCTTGGCAGCCTGAACTGCTCGATAAAGCGAATAGCCACTGACCGTTTCAAATTCTCGTCCCAAACGTTTCTCTTCGCTCTTGCTTGGCACGACCTCCTTAAATCCCTTATAGGAATTCAGTAGCTTTTTAGCCTCTACCTTGTCTTCATAGACAGCTTCAACATCATTAAAAAAAGAAAGCACTGAAGCAAGTTCTTCAGTGCTCCACGACAAATCTAGTGGGTAACTATACTGTTTGTTCATTAACTAATACCAGCTCTCATTCTTGCTTCTTTTAGTTCTTGCTTACGATAACTACGAGGGAGAAAGCACGAATCTCATCTTCATTAAACCCGATTTGCATGCGCTTGGCATCAATAATAATTGGGCGACGCAAAAGACTAGGGTACTGCTCAATCAAATGAAGCAATTCCGATACCGAAATACTTTCTACATCAATATTCAATTTTTGAAAAATTTTTGAACGAGTTGAAATGATGTCATCAGTACCATTTTCGGTCAAGGAAAGAATGTGTTGTAATTCTTTTCTCGTTAAAGGACTAGTCATAATATTGTGCTCCTCAAAGGGCACCTTATGTTTTTCTAACCAGGCCTTCGCCTTACGACATGAAGTACAGCTCGGTGATAGAAATAGTGTAATCATGCTTTTCTCTTCTTATCTATACTTTGCTATTTCTATTATACAAAAAAATAAAGCGCTTGACTAGGGATTTTTAGAAAAAAAGCCTATTTTTTCAAGAAAAATAGACTGTTCGCGAACGATTGAGGCAATGTAGATTTAGTTAATTCACTCTTATACTCTTCGAAAATCTCTTCAAACCGCGTCAACGTCGCCTTGCCGTATATATGTGACTGATTTCGTCAGTCTTATCTACAACCTCAAAGCGGTGCTTTGAGCAGCCTGCGGCTAGTTTCCTAGTTTGCTCTTTGATTTTCATTGAGTATTAACGATAGTTTCAAATCACATACCTAACTTATTTATTCAAAATAAGAACATCTTAGTATTATTTCCTACGACTTTTTAGATAAAGATAGACAAAGAAGCTTTCATAGAGGGCGAAAAAGAGGAGGAAGGCATGGAGGAAGAAGGTCTCTGGCAAAATCAGAATAACCGGATCCTTAGCTGGATCAAAAAGCCAGGTATCATCTCCAACAAAGAGAATTTGATGAAAAAGAGTAAAGAATTGGTCAAAACCAATCAACACTCCCCCAAGCCCAATCAGCAAAGGAAAGACCACTAGAGCCAGAAGCCCTTTACTAAATAAAAACAAGAAGCCCTTTTTCACAATCCCTTTGACAAAGACATAGAAACTTGGCAGTGTCACTAGAGCCACTAGCTGCACTAAGTGAAAGAGATTCTTGACCACCGCAAAGTGGTGCAGACCAGCTACTGACGAACGAAAATCAGGCATCTCTAGAACCTGACTAAAAGGATTGGTCAGGTAATTCATCAAGATATGAAAATTGTACTGAATGGTTTCTGTTTTTAAATAGACCCGATCTGTTAAATTCAGCCACTGAATTTCCAACGGATAGAAAATCCAAGCCAGATAAATGGTCAAAAGGATTGAGAGGGAGAGGAGAAAGAGCATAGAGCTCCAAAAGGTCAGTTTAGTTTTCATCAAAGTTCCACTCCGCAAGGCTAGAAACCACATGAGTCGGTGCGATTGGCAGGTCTGCTACTTCTTCTGCCTTGGTAAAACCTGTTGTCACCAAGAGCGTTGGAATTCCATTGTCAATCCCAGCTCGAATATCAGTCAAGTAATTGTCCCCAACCATGATTAATTCTTCACGTTCCAAACCTAAGCGCTCAACCGCCTTGTTCATAATGATAGCATTTGGTTTCCCGATATAAACAGGCTTCACTCGTGTTGCCACTTCAAGAAGGGTAATCAGTGAACCAGCACCAGGCAAAAGACCGCGCTCTGTCGGGATGTTAAGATCAGGGTTGGTTCCGATAAAATGAGCACCCTTTTGAATCGCAAGAGTTGCTGTCGCAAATTTTTCATAGTCGACTTGCCAGTCCAGACCTACTACCACATAGGCAGGATTATCCTTGTCTTCCACATAGCCAGCCGCCTTGATGGCTTCCTTGAGCCCTGATTCTCCGATGACATAGACGGTCTTTTCAAGACCCAAGTCGTTCATATAGTCGATAGTCGCCAAAGTCGCTGTGTAGACAGTCGACAGGGGCGTATCGATATTAAAATTCTGAGCCAGCATCTCCTGAACACTCTCTGGAGTGCGGGTTGTATTGTTGGTCACAAAAAGATAGGGGATATCCCGCCTTTGCAATTCATGGACAAAAGCTTCTCCTGCTGGAATTCGATCCTTCCCCTTATAAATAGTTCCGTCTAAATCAATTAAATAGCCTTTATATTTCATATTTTTCTCTAATCCTTCTTCATTTCTTGCCAAGTGATGATGGCTTGAGCATTAGTCGCACCGTCGCTTGTAATCACATGCTTGCTTTCCAGTCCAGTCCGTTCAACAGACGATGTAATAACCCCACCTGGTCGAACTTCTTTGACATACTTGAGATTGATTTTCTTGGGAATATATTGGGTCAAAAAGTCCGCTCCCATGACCTCAAAAATCCAGTCCAGATATTTACTGTTATTGACATGACCATTCATATCCAAGTCGTAAAAACGAACATGGTAATCCTTGCTGAATGGTTCATCCAAAGACTCATACTTTGGTCCGCGGATAAGCTTTTTATCAAAGTCAGACTGGTAAGGAGCCACAATCTCAGGTTCAACAGCATGGACTTTTCGACTGTCTCGATCCATGAGAACAAAGGTCGCTATCATGTGGATGAGTTCCCGTCCCTCTTCATCATAAATAGTAAAGCGACGGTAGCAAAAGAGCCGATTGTAGCTCAAAGCTTCCGTTTCGATAGTGATTTCTTCTGCAAAACGAGGCAAACGAACCACCTCAATATCATAATCTGTGATAATCCAGACCAGATTATGCTCTTCAAAAATGGCCTTATCACTAACTCCCAGCTCAATCGACTGCATCCCTGAAACTTGCAGGGATAGCAAAATCACATCTGGAAGCTTGATATGACCGTTCATATCAGCCATATCAAAAGGAATTTTCATTTTCATTTGATAAGTTAAGCCCATCATCCTACTCCAAAATAAATCGTTCTGCTACGGTGTCTCCTAAAAAGAGACCTCTTTTTGTCATGCGCACGCGATCACCGTCTATTTGCATGAGACCTTGTTGAACCAAGTCTCTGACGATTTCTCCATAAAGTCCATCGAAATCCCGTCCAAATTTTTCCTCAAATCGCGCCATGGAAACCCCTGATTTCTTGCGGAGTCCCAAGAACATTTCTTCTTCCATTTGCTCTTTTTGACTCAGGTGTTCTTCTGTGATGCGAGCATTTCCTTCCTCAACTGCACTGAGATAATGACGAATGGGACCATGGTTTTTATAGCGCACCCCATTGACATAACCAGATGCCCCAGCACCGATACCATAGTATTCAGCATTGTCCCAGTACATGAGATTGTGGCGACTTTCAAAACCAGGCTTTGAGAAATTGGAAATCTCATAATGCTCGAAACCAGCTCGCTCCAGCTCTGCAATGATGTACTCAAACATCTCAGCTTCCAGTTCCTCCTTAGGCAGAGGCAATTTCCCTCGTCGCATACGGTTCATAAAGACCGTATGATTTTCCAAAATCAAGCTATACAAACTCATATGGGGAATATCCAGTCCAATGGCCTTAGCCACATTTTCCTTGACCTGCTCCATAGTCTGACCAGGAAGTGCATAAATCAAGTCGATGGAGATATTGTCAAAACCAGCAAGTTTCAGACGGTCGATATTTTCATAAATATCCTTCTCCAAATGACTGCGCCCAATCTTTTTCAGCATCTTATCATCAAAGGTCTGCACACCTAGCGAAACACGATTGACAGCCGAGTTTTTCAAAACAGCTATCTTATCTGCATCCAAGTCGCCTGGATTGGCTTCAATGGTCAACTCTTCTAAGACAGACAAGTCCAAGTTTTCAGTCAAGCCCTTCAATAACACCTCTAGTTGTGACGCTGACAGGGCTGTCGGTGTCCCACCACCGATGTAAAGGGTTCGTAACTTTTGAATGTCATAAGAACGAAACTCTTCCAGCAGATGCTCCAAATAGCTATCAACTGGCTGATTTTTGATGAAAACCTTTGAGAAGTCACAATAATAACAAATCTGGGTACAAAATGGGATGTGCACATAGGCTGACGTTGGTTTTTTCTGCATAGTACTTATTATACCACAAAGACAGGCTACGAGAAAAAAATCACCATCCCCAGATACATAGTCCGTCCAGAGATGGTGATGGTTTATTCTTCTGTTATGTCAATAACAATCTCTTCTGATTCATCAAGAGTTTCGGCCTTTTCTTGCCATTGCTCCTTGAGATTATTGAATCGATCTTTTGATGCTTCTGTCGCTTGACGAGCACATGATTTGGCTTGAGCAAGTACGCTGTCCACAGTGATTTCACCTGACTCAACCTGTTCTTTGGTTTTAAGAACAAAATCTGTAGCCTGCTCCTTGACTTCTGTCAGTTTTTCACAGACCTTCTCCTTGGCATACTCAGGATCTTCTCTCAAATCATCCAGAAAATCTTGAGCCTGACTGCAAACTTGTTTGCCCTTGTCGCTTGTTAAAAACAAGGCAAGAGCTGCACCTGAAACGGTTCCTAAAAGGATTGAGGATAGTTTACCCATAAGGATTCTCCTTTTTTATTTTTTAAAAAATTTACTTGCAAGACGAAGAGCTGACAAACTTGCACCAGTCTTAAGTGTTTTTGAACCAGCTGATGAAGCTTTCTTACTCAATACACGCGCATGGTCATTGAGATCTGAAACAGATAGAGATAAATCTGCAACAGCACTAAAGAGTGGATCAATCGTTGCCACCTTGACATTGATATCATCTGCCAAGACATTGACCTTAGCCAGCAATTCATTGGTATGATGCAAGGTCACATCCACATCTGAAGTCAAGGTTTTAATCGTCTTCTCTGTTTCATCGATAACACGTCCAAGCTTTTGTACAGTAATGATTAGATACACTAAAAATACAATCAAAGCAAAGGCTACAAGAATATATGCAACTTCTAACATTTAGTTTTCCTCCTCTGAAATATAGTAAGGGGCCTTCTTTCGATTTTGATATAGAATGATAAAAATACCCAGTCCGATAAGAACAACTGATAGCCATTGAGACACTCGAAGACCGAAAAACATGAGACTATCTGTCCGCATTCCTTCGATGACCATACGACCAAAACCATACCAAATCAAGTAGAAAGCAGTGATATGACCTCGTCTAAGGCTCTTCCATTTTCTTCTGAATATCAGAATCAAGGCAAATCCAAGTAGATTCCATAGAGATTCATAAAGGAAGGTCGGTTGACGGTAGCTCCCCTCAATATACATCTGGTCACGGATAAAACCAGGTAGATAATCCAGATTATCCACTGCTGCACCGTAGGCTTCTTGGTTAAAGAAATTGCCCCAGCGCCCCAGACTTTGGGCAATCATGACGCTAGGTGCCGCAATATCTAGAAAATCCCAAGTATTAATGAGTTTACGATCAGCAAAAATGTAGAGTACAAGGGCACCGGTAATCAAACCACCGTAAATGGCCAAACCACCATTCCAAATGGCAAAAATCTCTCCCAAATTCTGACTATAGTAATCAAAACGGAAAATGACATAGTAGAGACGAGCTCCTAAAATAGCCAAGGGAAAGGCTATCAATATGAAATCTAAAATATCGTCTGGTATGATCTTCTTTCTAGGCGCTTCTTTCATGGTTAAATAAACTGCAAGAATCAAGCCTGTCACAATACACAAGGCATACCAACGAATGGCTAGAGGGCCTAGATGAATAGCAATTGGATCAAGCATTAGGCACCTCGTTTTGAGCAATGAGATTTGTCAAGCGTTCTTCGAACAAACGCGTCGCATCAAAGCCCATTTCCTTGGCACGATAATTCATGGCAGCAGCCTCAATCACGACAGAGATATTACGACCTGTTTTAACTGGAATACGAATACGAGGAATGGCTACGCCAGAAATTTCAAGTTCCTCTGCATTGTTTCCCAGACGATCAAAGGTCTTATGTGTATCGTAATTTTCCAAATAAACAGCCAGCTGGACTTGTGAAGAGTCCTTGACGGCACTCGCACCGTAGAGGCTCATGACATCGATAATCCCAACCCCACGAATTTCAATCAGGTGTCTCAAGATTTCAGCCGGTTCACCCCAAAGAGTAATCTCGTCCTTGGCAAAGATATCGACACGGTCATCAGCTACCAAGCGGTGACCACGTTTGACAAGCTCTAGACCTGTCTCACTCTTACCGATTCCACTATCGCCCTGAATCAAGACACCCATCCCATAGATATCCATCAAGACTCCATGCACACTGGTCCGTTCTGCCAAACGAGAATCCAGATAGCTAGATAACTCTCCAGACAAACGACTAGTAGCCGTACGGCTGGTTAAAATGGCAATCTTACATTCTCTGGCTGCCTTTAACATCTCCTCTGGAACCACCAAACCACGGGCAACAATGACCGCTGGTGTCTCAGGTAGAAACATTTTTTTCAAAACTTCATAACGGCTGTTGGTAGGCATGCTGATCAGATAAGACCACTCCTTCATCCCCAAAAGTTGAATCCGCTCTGGCGTATAGTAGTCAAAATAGCCTGTCATTTCAAGACCAGGTCGCGTAATATCCGCTGTATTGATTTCCTTTTCAAGCAATTCTGGTTCGCCATAGACAATGTCTAGTCTGAGCTTTTCAATCACTTCTTTTACTAAAACCGACATCATTTCCTCCTTCAATCAAGTTCTTTTTACTATTATATCAAATTGTAGGAGGATATTTCAGATTTTTGCAGGCTTTGGAGTATTTATTTAAAAAGAAAAAGGACTAGATTTCTCTAGCCTTTCATTTCTAATTAGAATTTTTTTACGTTTACGAGCTGCTTCTGATTTACGTTTACGTTTTACAGAAGGTTTTTCATAGAATTCACGTTTGCGTGTTTCTTGAAGAGTACCAGCTTTAGTAACCGCACGTTTGAAACGACGAAGTGCGTCGTCAAGAGATTCATTCTTACGTACTACTGTTTTAGACATTTTTTTCACTCCCTTCAAGTTCAAGATTTATTCTATTTTACACGTAAAAGGAATAATTGTCAAGAGGAAACTAAGTTTTTTTATTCTTCATAATGATTAATAATATAGTTCACCATCTCCTCCATATCTGCTTCAGATAAAGGTAATTCCCAGTTTGTTGTTTCCATTTTAAGAAAAGCATCCCTGACTTTAGTTATTGTATAGCAATCTTTAAAAATTGGAATTTTTTTAGATTGTTCAAATAAGATGCCTATTCTATCATATAAGACGTGAAGTTCTTTACTATTCGGATCAATATCAAAAGACTGTAAAGAGATTAAGATGTCATTTCCTTTATATGACAAATCAATCCACATGTGATTTGATAAATCATATGGCCTAGATAAAGTCCTACCCGATGAGTAATTTGGCCATCCACGTCCTCTACTTCTTCCAACAAATGTATCAGTACCATCTTTCTCTTTTTAAAAATACTAAGTTTCCATCATTATCTTTCTTATTTAGAAGAAAGTCTATTATACTTTTTCTTTCTTCCGTTCTAGCGTTCTTATACGCTTCTTTTATTTTTAGAAATTCTTCTTTATTATTCATGTGTCCTCCTATCGTAATGTTCAAGTTTTATATGTCTAAAACCACTCACTCCAAAGAGCAAGTGGTTCTTATGCTTTTTTATTTTTCAAGTAAGCTAAGCGCTTCTGCATCTGCAATAATGGTCACATCTGGGTGGTTTTGTAGACTACTTGCTGGTAAGTTCTCAGTCACTGGACCAGACACGGTTCCGGCAATGGCTTCTGCTTTCGACTCACCGTAAGCAAAGAGAAGGATTGACTTGGCATCCAAGATATTTTTAATCCCCATTGAAATGGCTTGAGTTGGAACATCTTCAATCTTGTCAAAGAAGCGCGCATTGGCTTCGATAGTCGACTGGTCAAGTTCGACTAGGTGAGTTTGACTGTCAAATGGAGTACCAGGTTCATTAAATCCGATATGTCCATTGCGACCGATTCCCAAGATTTGGAGGTCCACTGGATGGTCAGCCAAAATTTGGTTGTAGCGTTCAACTTCAGCTTCAGCATTGTCCTTAACCCCACGAGGCAAGAAACTTTCTTTAAATGGTTTTTGGTTGAACAAGTTTTCTTGCATGAAGTAACGGTAAGACTGTGGATTGTCTCCATCAAGCCCTACATACTCATCAAGGTTGACACTGGTTAGATTTGAAAAATCAAGGTCACTCTCAACAATTTCCTTGTAAAATTCAAGTGGGCTACTTCCTGTCGCAAGTCCTAGGGTTTGAGCTCCATTGGCTAATTTTTCCTTCAAAATCTCAAAAGCAACTTTTCCACCTTCGATTTGGTTTTCAACTTTAATAACTTTCATCTTTTTATCCTCCGTTTCAATCTATATTTATTATATGGTATAGACCAATTTTTGTCAAGTGAAAACGATTTAATTTCTAAAAAAAGAGCGACTATACTTGAAACATGTTATAATGGATAAGATTAGAACTTAGAAAGAATGAACAGATATATGAATACAGCTGATTTTGATTTCCACTTACCCGAGGAATTGATTGCCCAAACGCCTCTTGAAAAACGGGACGCCTCTAAACTCCTCATTGTCAATCGTGAGACGGGAGAAATGCAGGATAAACACTTCCACTCTATTATTGATATGCTGGAACCTGGTGATGCCCTTGTTATGAACGATACCCGTGTTCTCCCTGCCCGCCTCTATGGTCAAAAGGAAGAAACCGGAGGTCATGTGGAACTGCTCCTACTCAAAAACATTAGTGGCGATGAGTGGGAAGTTCTGGCTAAACCTGCCAAACGTCTCAAGATTGGTACTCGTGTCAGCTTTGGTGATGGTCGCCTCAGCGCTGTCGTTACGGAAGAATTGACTCACGGGGGCCGTATTGTCCGCTTGAATACCAAGGAATTTTCCTAGAAGTTTTGGAAAGTCTAGGAGAAATGCCTCTGCCACCTTATATCCACGAAAAATTGGATGACCGTGAACGCTATCAAACCGTCTACGCCAAGGAAAGTGGCTCTGCTGCAGCACCAACTGCTGGACTGCACTTTACCAAAGAACTGCTGGCAGAAATCCAAGCTAAAGGAGTTCATCTGGTCTATCTGACTCTTCATGTCGGGCTCGGAACCTTTAGACCTGTCTCTGTCGACAATCTGGACGAACACGAAATGCACTCAGAATTCTATCAACTTTCTGAGGAAGCTGCTGCCACCCTTCGCTCTGTTAAGGAAAATGGTGGTCGTGTCATCGCTGTCGGAACCACTTCTATCCGCACCTTGGAAACTATTGGTTCCAAGTTTGATGGGCAAATCCAGGCAGACTCTGGCTGGACCAATATCTTTATCAAACCTGGATATGAATGGAAGGTTGTGGATGCCTTCTCAACCAACTTCCACCTGCCAAAATCAACTCTGGTCATGTTGGTTTCTGCCTTTGCAGGCCGTGAATTGGTCTTAGATGCTTATCACCACGCTATTCAAGAACACTACCGCTTCTTTAGTTTTGGCGATGCCATGTTTATCTATTAATTTTCATAATCAAAAAAGCGCATATTATCAAGCATTATAAAACCTTGATAGTATGCGTTTTGTTATGGATAAAAAATTGAGTTAATTTATTCTAAAGCTCGGATCTTTCAAACTCTGGACACTGGCATTGATCACCGCTCCGACAATTAAAATCTTAGCGATGAGAATAAACCAGAACATCATGACCACCACGACGACGGAACTGAAAAAACGCACGTCCACTAGGTGATTGACATAATTGTTAATATAGACTGAAAAGATATTGAGCAGTAAGGCTAGAGTCAATAAGACAAAGGCACTACCTGGTAATACATAGCGAATCCGTCGAACCTTAACATTAGGCAGGAAATAATAAAGCATGACCAAGATTGCAAAAATCAAGGCATAGATCAAGGGGCCTGTCAGGTCTTGCAGATAAGCAAAAATAGGACTATCCGATTTCCAGTAACTTTTGATAAGGTTGAGAAGCATGCGACCAAAGACACTCAAAAACAGAGCTAAGGCAAAGAGAATCTGCAAGCCAAAACTGACTAGTAAACTCATCAATTGCTGATAAATTAAACCTCTACTCTTAGCTACTCCGTAAGCTTTATTAAAGGCTTTCTGTAGGAAATTCATGGATTTTGAAAAGGTCCAGAGGGCTGACAAAACTGCAAAACTCAATAAGCCCGTTGACGGTTGGGTCAGCACTTCTGTGATAATTTTTGCAACCACATCATACATGGTATCGGGCAAGAATTCATTGACAACCTTTAAAAAATTTGAAACTGGAATCTGAAAATAAGGGAGGATATTAACCACCACCAAAAGCAAGGGAAAAATCGAAATCAACCAATAGTAGGCTACTGCGACACTGGTTAACTCACTATCTGATGCTTGATAATAATGCAAAAAAGCTTTTAATAAAGGCTTATCTATCAAATCTTTCCACCACTTCTTCATGTCACACTCCTTCACTTATAATCTTATACTCAATGAAAATCAAAGAGCAAACTAGGAAGCTAACCGCAGGTTGCTCAAAGCACTGCTTTGAGGTTGTAGATGAAACTGACGAAGTCAGTAACCATACCTACGGTAAGGCGACGCTGACGTAGTTTGAAGAGATTTTCGAAGAGCATTAACTAATTTCTTCTTACCAATTCCACCATATCATAAGGCAGGGTATTGGCAGCTTCCTTCAAGGAATAGTTCTCTAAGTTATTCACATTTTGTCGTAACTTCTTGGCATACTTGGTCGTAATCAATCGTTTTTCTTCATATTCGAAAATCAACTTGCGCTCCAGATAATAGCCTCTCAGCATTTCATCGATATTGTTGGGCTTGACGCGATTGATAACCCGTTCGACAAAGGCACCACTGGTAATAATAGCTGTTTCTCGGAGACGAGAATCCTGCATAAAGCTGATTAAAGAACTCTTATAAACCCCTTTAAGGTTCTCCAGACTTTCGATAATCATCTCTGTATTTTCTAGATAGAGCTCTGCAATTTGGTCATATTCAAGGGCTCTGAGTTTCTGTGATTCTTCATTTTTCCAACTGCGGAAGGTCTTACCTAACGTAAAGACTTCATGAAGGAGAAAACGTAAAATCCGCAAGGAAACAAGGAAATAATAGGTCAATCGTGACGCAAACTTACGATTGATACTTTGTTCCATGTTTTTCAAATAACGTTGGTAAACTCGATAGGCACGCTCACTCATCTTATCCTCTTCGTAAGCCTGTTCTAAACCATCACTTTCAATACTGAGGATGAGAAGTTTTAAGGCCTCCCAGTCTTCTTGAGCCCCCTTATTTTCTTGACTCAGGATGAGATTTTCAATGCGTCCATGGTAATTGTCAATAGCTGCATAGAGAGGGAGCTTATTTCTGGTATCTTCCAACTCTTTTTCCAATTCTATCGTTACTTCATTCAAAATGGCGATATGCATGAGATAATCCTTGCTTTCTTCCTGCTCATCAGAAAGATGAGGCAAGACCACGAGGCCTGTTAAAAAGCTTACCAGCGTCACACCTGCGACAAGGAAAAGTAAGAGAGGATACTCCTGTTCTAGATTACTTGGTATCAGAAGGATCGTAGCAATCGACACCGTTCCCTTGACACCTGAGAAGGTCAAAAGAAGCATGTCCTTCATATACTTATTTAGCTTTCTTGAGACGTCTAGTCCTATAGGCATAATAGCCATAAATCATGACAAAACGAATAGCAAAGAGGACAAAGGTAAGGGCTATAAGAGATACCAATAAAAGTAAGGGATTATAGATTGGATTGGTCAAGATAGGTTCTGCTATCATTTCCAACTCCATCCCTAAAATCACAAAGACAGAACCGTTGAGCATAAAGTTCACTGTATGCCAGACCGTCTCGGTCACCGTATCCACTTGGGCTTCAAGGAGCGTAATTTTCTTAAAACGGCTTGCCTTTAAAATCCCAGCAACCACAACGGCAATAATCCCTGAAACGTGGACTTCTTCTGCCAGGAAGAAGGTTACTAAGGGCAAACTCAATTCTAATAAAAGTTCGCTGGCAATATCCGTTGCTCTCACACTTAGCAAGAAGCTATGGAGAAAACGGTTGGTCATGGCTGTTAAAAATCCAATTAAAAGACCGCCTAGGATTGAAAAGATGAGCGAACTACTCGCTTGCCCAAGGGAAAAGGCTCCAGTTGTCCAAGCTGTCAAAGCTACCTGAAAGGCAACCAATCCAGAAGCATCATTCAAGAGTCCTTCACCCTTAAGGATATTGGACACACGCTTAGGAAAGCTAAAACGCTCCGAAAGAGAGGCAAAAGCCACTAAGTCCGTCGGCCCAAGGGCTGCCCCAACAGCCAAGCAAGCCGCCAAGGGAAGACCGAACCAAAGAAGATGGGCCAAGCCACCCAAACTCAAGGTCGAGATAAAAATCACTGGAAATATGAGATAAACAATGATTCGCCAGTGTTTTAAAATAGCTGTAATGTCCGCTTCTTCCGACTCTCGGAAAAGCAAGGGTCCGATAACCAGGGCCAAAAACAACTCTGTATTGAGGTGAAAGTCGGTATTGGGTAAAAAGAGACCAATCACGATTCCCAAAAGAATTTGCACCAGAGGGAGGGGCAAAAAGGGCAGGAGCTTATTGGTTGTACTTGAGACAATCAAAACCAGTAAAAATAGGATGAGGTAAATCAGTAATTCCACGCACGACCTCCTTAATCTTTTTTACAACAAGATTCAAAAATCTCCTTCTGCTCTTTGATTTTTTGATCAATCTTGGAACAATCTTTGTGTTCAATTTTTCTCTGGCACCGTTCCATCTCAAGAGCAACTAATTTTTTCTTGATTTTAAGCATTTTTTTGCTCATATGCGCTTGATCTAGCACTCCCACCGCTCGTTCGTGGTGGGTTGATTCAACAAAATTCTGGCGCATGGCATCCAGCTTTTCACGTAGGTATTGTTTATCCATGTCTATATCTCTCTAATTTTTCAATCATTACTAAAAATGGTGGGTTGTTGACTTGGTTTAAAGTTCGGTAAATGGCAGCTGTGTACTCTTGTTGGTTCAACTGGCTAACAAAATCCAAGACAGCATCCCTCTCGAGGTCGCCTCCTTCATGACCATAGTAGATCATGATAGCAATCCGTCCACCTTTGACAAGCAAATGACACAGCTTTTCTAATGCTTCAATAGTCGTCTGAGGTCGGGTGATGACAGACTTATCAGCTGATGGTAAATAGCCCAGATTGAAAATCCCTGCCTTGGCTTCTGTCACAAACTGGTCCAGTGTCTCATGACCTTGCAAGATTAACTGGGCATTTGTCATTCCAGCTTGGTTCAAACGCTCTTGCGTCTTTTCTAAGGCTTGCTCCTGAATATCAAAAGCATATACTTTCTGGGCTAGCTTGGCTAGAAAAAGCGTGTCATGACCATTTCCCATGGTCGCATCCACTACGATATCGTCCTGAGTCACCACCTCAGCCAAAAAATCATGTGCCATCTCAAGTGGTCTTTTCATTTTCAAACTCCTGTTTTACAGCCTTGCATCCTTGAACGCTTCCACGACGTCGCATCTCCATCTCAATGCTATTGAGAACTTCCCATTTATTGAGGCTCCACATAGGCCCAATCAGCATATCTCTAGGTGCATCTCCTGTGATTCGATGGATGACGATATGTTTGGGAATGATTTCCAGTTGGTCGCAGATGATCTTGACATATTCGTCCTGACTCATCAACTGTAAACGTCCCTCGTGGTAGTCCCGTTGCATACGCGTATTGGTCATCAGGTGAAGCAAGTGCAGTTTAATCCCTTGAATATCATTGTCCGTAACACAGCGACGGACATTTTCAAGCATCATCTCATGGGTTTCACCAGGCAAGCCATTGATCAAATGAGAAACAATCTCAATCTTGGGATACTTTCTCAAACGCTTGACCGTTTCCACGTACAATTCATAAGAATGGGCACGGTTAATCAGGTCAGAGGTTGTTTCATAAGTGGTCTGCAAGCCCAATTCAACCGTCACATGCATGCGCTCCGATAACTCAGCCAAATATTCAATGGTTTCATCTGGTAAACAGTCTGGCCGTGTTCCGATATTGATTCCTACTACACCTGGCTCATTGATAGCCTGTTCATAGCGCTCCCGGATGACTTCCACCTTTTCATGGGTATTGGTAAAATTTTGAAAATAAACCAGATACTTCTGCACATCTGGCCACTTACGGTGCATAAAGTCAATTTCCTTATAAAATTGCTCACGGATAGGAGCATCCGGTGCTACAATAGCATCTCCAGAACCTGAAACCGTACAAAAAGTACAGCCTCCATGAGCCACAGTTCCATCACGATTGGGACAGTCAAACCCCGCATCAATAGGGACTTTAAAGGTCTTTTCTCCAAAGAGTTTTCGATAATAATCATTCAAGGTGTTATAAGATTTCATAACTTTCATTATAACAAAAAACATCTACAATCTCAAAAGCCTGACTTTCCTATAAATTCCTCTGTTTCTCGTTTCCTTTAGCGATTTTTTATGATACAATATGGATATGATTTTAATGAAATTAGCATCTATTTTATTATTGATACTGACCTTAGTAGTCTGCATTATCATAACCAAACTTTTTAGATTAAAAAAACTAGGACGAAACTTTGCGGATTTGGCTTTTCCAGTCTTGGTATTTGAGTATTACTTGATTACAGCTAAAATCTTTACCCATAATTTCCTCCCTAGACTAGGCCTAGCCCTCTCACTCCTAGCCATTATTCTCGTTTTTTTCTTCCTTTTGAAAAAACGTAGCTTTTACTATCCTAAATTCATCAAATTCTTCTGGCGTGCAGGATTCTTAGTAACCCTTGTCATGTATATTGAGATGATCGTTGAATTGTTCTTAATGAAATAATCGAATCCCTAAACATTTTCTAGGGATTTTTGCTTTCTCTTCAAAATAAGATAGACAGTAACACTATACAATTTTATACAAAGAAAATCCCTCAGAAACTTATATTCCAAGGGATTTATCTTCTATCTAAGACAAGAGCTTCTCGCTAGTCTTTATTGATAAAGGAGGTATCAAAATTTCTAATCTTCTTTTTTACCTTTAGTGGCTACTAATCCTGCACTCAAACCGAGAAGAGCTAAACCTGCTACTGCTGCTTGGCTTGCCGCACTACCTGTATTTGGTAACTGGGCTTTATTAGTTTGACTAGCTTCACTTGAATCAATTGGTTTTGTATCTGCTTTTTCTGACACTTGTGGTTTTGTAGCTACCGACTGTACTGGTTTCGTTGTTTCACCAGCTGTACCGACTTCTACGATGCGATCCTGAGCCATAACTTTATCATAGCTATCCTTTTCAGTTCGCTTACCATTTTCAACCTCAATCAGGTGAACACGAACACCTTGTCTTCCTTCTTGGAGGACTCGTGTTTCACCTGCGGGAAGTTTTTCGTTCTTTTGTTCCTGAACCTTGAAATCGATGGTTTCTTCTTCTAAAATAAGCTCTGGGCGATTCAGAACAAGATTTTTCACTTCGTCTTCTGGAAGAGAAGTTCCTAGTTTAGTACCAACTTCTACTATACGATCTTGTGCAGCAACTTTATCGTAAGTTTCTTTAAGCTGACGTTTTCCATTTTCCACTTCAATCAATCGAACACGGACACCTTGTTTTCCTTCTTGGAGGACACGGGTTTCACCTAGATACAACTTATCAGACTTACGCTCCTGAACCTTGAAATCGATTGTTTCCTCTTCTAAGATAAGCTTTGGGCGATTCAGAACAAGATTTTTCACTTCGTCCTCTGGTAGAGAAGTGCCTAGGTTAGTTCCAACTTCTAGGATACGATCTTGAGCAACAACTTTATCATAAGTTTCTTTAAGTTGGCGTTTACCATTTTCCACTTCAATCAAGCGAACACGGACACCTTGTTTTCCTTCTTGGAGGACATGGGTTTCACCTAGATACAACTTATCAGACTTACGCTCCTGAACCTTGAAGTCAATGGTTTCTTCTTCGACTACAAGCTCTGGTCTGTTGAGCACAAGATTTTTCACGTCATCTTCTGGTAGAGAGGTGCCTGGATTGGTTCCCACTTCCACGATACGATCTTGTGCAACGACTTTATCGTAAGTTTCTTTAAGCTGACGTTTTCCATTTTCCACTTCGATTAAACGAACACGGACACCTTGTTTTCCTTCTTGGAGGACACTAGTTTCACCTAGATACAACTTATCAGACTTACGTTCCTGAACATTAAAGTCGATGATTTCTTCTTCGATTACAAGTTCTGGTCTGTTAAGGACAAGATTTTTCACTTCGTCTTCTGGAAGAGAGGTGCCTGGGTTGGTTCCGACCAAGACGATGCGGTCTGTTGGTGCCTCTACTACTTCATGGAGTTTTTCTTCCTTACTTCCATCAGGATTAGTGCTTGTAAAGATACGTTCCTTACCAACTTTTCCTTCTTGTTCTACACGGATTTCACCAAGATACAGTCTTGAATCCTTTTTCTCAACTGTCTTGTAGGCCAAATCTTTTTCAACAAATTCGAGTTTTGGAAGATCTTCTTGTACAGCAGCAACTGTTTTCTCAGAAACTAGTTTTTCCTTGATCAACTGGATACGGTATTCCTTAACTTGATTTCCACTTTCAGAAACAAGACGAACAAGTACTGGAAGGCTATCATCGCCACTATCTACAACTGTTGAAGCTACTTGATTGTTTTCTTCGACTGAAACTTTTGGACGCTGTCCGCTATAGGTTACTTGATAGTCTTGACGGTTTTCAGCGAAATCAGGGAGTTCTTTTCCATCTACAAGAATCTTCGATTGAGTACTTTCTTGAGGAAATTCGCTTGGAGCAAGGAAAGTCATCTCAATTATCGCAACACCCTTTTTATCCGCTTTGCGCTCCATACGCCATCTCATGGCTTTGGCTTTCACAGCTTTAAAGGTAACGTTAATTTCATCACCGGCTTCAATGTCTTTATCCGCACGATAAGGAACAGCTTCCCAATTTTCTGGATTATTGAATGGATGAGCTGCATCATAGGCTTGATAGTTTGAATAGTAGGTTGGCACTTCAAAATCTGGGCCAATATAGCGTTCCAAAACGAGTTTAGATGGGGCATCCGTACCACTATCTGCAAAGAAATGAAGTTTAGCTTGCGCAACAGTCCGTTCTACAATCTTCCCATTTTCACGGAAAATCACACCTGCTGATACTTCTGGGTTAGAAGATGGTGTTGGAGACCAGTTTGTCCAACGACGATTTTCTGAATGATCTCTGTCATTGAGATAGTCAACGCGGTCATGAGAATTTTTATCAATATCGTTGGTTGCTGAAGCAAAGGCCTGATTACCATTTTCATCATAGTTAGGGTTATCTGAAAGAGCCTCACCAAGTTTATCTGTCACTCGTACAGTGAACTCTGCAGTAAGATTGCTACCAAGGACACGACCTCGAACAGTAAATTGACCTGCTTTTGTCAGATTTTCCGCTGGAACTTCTTCCCATTCAACTGTCAGGTCTTTTGTTTCGTAGCCGTCTTTACCTGTGAAGTAAACTGGAACCTTAGTCGGCAATTCAAGTGCTTGACCTACTTGTACCAAGCGAGCTTGTTTAACCGCAGCAACTGGTTTATGAGAAAGTAAGTTCTTATCCTTAGTGAAGTGCAGACGGTATTCTCCTAAGATGTCGCCATTTTCAGCTTTCGCGATGACACGAACTGGCTCACCTTCACGAACACTTGGAACGACGGTAGCGAGACCATTGTTGCTAACACTTGCTGTGACTGCGGGAACTTTTCCATCTACAGACTCAAGGTAGTAGTCTGTCAAATCAGGGTTGAAGTTTGCTAAGTCTTTACCATCAACTTGGATTCTTGTTTGTCCTTGTTTGGCTGCCGCAACTTGTTTCGCAAAGATTTGTACTTCTGTGATAGACGTTCCACGCTTGTTATCTGCTTTAACCATGCGAATACGAACAGCATAGGTTTCAACTTTATCAAAGCTAAAGTGATTCATTTCTCCAGCCGTAAGTTGAGCAGGAGCTTTTAGATTTGTAACAGGTTTCCAGTTAGCTGGATCGTTAAATACATGGTCTTCATTGGCTACAAAGCTAGGGTTTTTAGGAGCTGTTGGAACAGTCTTACCAACATAATACTCAATCACATAAGACTTCGGTGCACCAACTCCATGGTCTTCGTGGAATCCGACACTTAGATTATCAACGGAGCGTTTACTCAAGATACCTGAATCTCCAAACAGAACACCAACCGAAGCTTCTGGATTACTACGATTCCAGTTTGTCCAACGATTGGCTGGTCGGTCATTAAAGGAAATCAATTTATCGTTGACATTTGAAACAGAGTCGGTTGGATTTGAATCTGAAGCAAAGGCAAGTGGCAATTCTGAACCGGTCCATTGGTCAGAAATGTTTGCACCTTGCTCAGTTTGAGCAGATACGCGAACATGAAGTTTAGTTGTTAATTGAGTACCTTCTAAGCGACCATTAACTGTAAAGACACCTTCCTTAGCGTATTGCTCTGGACGAATCGCATCCCATGTAACCTTAGCTGATGAAACGTGACCATTTGAATCATATGTACGAACGCTTTCTGGTAATTGTGGTGCTTCTGCGATTGGAGTTGTCACACTAACTTCTTCAACTGAAACGATGCCTTCTACAGATACTTTAGCACGCGCTTCCAGGTCAATGCCTTCAACTTTACCTAACACTTCAAAGCTTTGATAGTGGTCTAGTTTTTCTTTCGGAATAGCTTGCCAAGTGACTTTGTGAGCTTTAGGGAAACCTTTGTCATACTCAACCGTTACTGTTGACGGAAGAGTAGGTTCTTGGTGTAAATCTGTCACTACATTTACAGGACGGATGGATTGCGCAATCTTCTTCTCAGTATTGGCTTGTATAGTGAGATTGATTTGACCTGTAGCACCCTCATATTCAGCTTTCAGAGTAAGTGCTCCTGGTTTATGCAACTCAAGCATTCCTTTTCGGACTGCAACTTCCCCTTCACCACTTGTAGAGAAGGTTACTTTATCAGCTGGTAATACAGCTTGCGTTCCATCTTGATAGTGAGCTCGAACCGACAATTTGACTGTTTGGTCTTCTTTAAGACCATCAGCTTGTTCCACTTGCAAGTTCAAATGGTCAATTTTTGGTGCTTCTTCTAGGAATTGAATTGCATAGGTTTGAAGTGGGCCACCATCTTTAGGCTGAACAAAGATGCTCGCACGCATGCCGTTTGCTGCGCTTGCTTGAAGAACTGTAACATCAGCATTTTCAGCACTTGCTGTGACTTCTGGCAATTGGGCACCATAAGCAAGAGTGCGGTATTGCATTGGTTGTTGACTAGTAAGCCCTGTTACTACCTCACCACCAACAGTAACAGTTGGCACTACAGGTGCTGCAGCTTTTCCTTCTTCTACTACAAGGATTGCATGAATAGTTTCTCCAGCTAACTGACCAGTCATTTGAATACGCGATCCAGCTACTGAAAGTTTGGCTTTATCTGCTTCCGCAATCTCCCAGCTATCTACTTCGTACTCTTGTACACTTCCATCGGTTACAAGTATTGACACATATTTATCTACAGTGTTCAAATCTGCTCCTGGAGCAACACGTTTAACTGTTGGTAATTCTTTCGCAATTGCTAGAACCTCGACACGAGCCTCTACCTCACGTCCATTTGCTGTACCTTTAGCAGTCACAACTCCTGCTTGACTAACATCGACTTGAGACCAAGTTACTGGAAGTTTTTCACGACTACCATCGCTGTATACAAAACCTACTGTTTTCGGCATTTTTGGTTCTTTACCAATTAATGTACGAACTCTTGCTACTTCTGTCCCCAAAACAGTCTTCTCTTGTCCTTCTTTTTTACCAGTAAAGACAGTTACTTGACTAGATTTCAAGAGATCTGAATGGGCTGTCAGTGTGAATTTCCCTGCTTGTTCAGTTGATTTGACAATGGCAACACCTTTACCATTAAATGCTTACGAATCCAAGAACCATCTGCTTGCGCCTTATAGCGTTCACGGCTGGCTTGTTCTCCGTTATCGACACCGACAAGTTGACCTTGTCCGTGCAATTGGAAGCGAACCAGATTATTAGCAGTTGGTACTACATTCCCTTGGCTGTCAACGATTTCGTAGTAGATGTATGTCAAGTCTTTTCCATCTGCTGCGATTGCATGCTCTTCCTTGATAAGACGAACTGCCGCTGGCTTACCAGCAGTCGTAATCTTATCTCGAGCAATTTCCTTGCCAGATTCATCACGAGCAATTGCTTCTAAGGTACCTGGTTGATAAGCAACTTTCCATTCAAGATAAAGTTCATTAGCATTAGCACCTTCTTGGTAAGTTCGTCCATCGCTAGTTTGTTTTTTGTTAAAAGTCTTAAGACCAAGAGATTTTCCATTCAAGAACAATTCTACACTTGCAGCATTAGAATAAGCACGTACAGGGATTTTATTTTCCGCGTCTGCTACATTGTCTATCAACTCTTTGTTTTCCCAGTTCCAGTGAGGAAGAAGGTGAACCATTGGTTTTTTCTTTGCAGAAACCCATTGACTTTGGTAAAGATAAAAGTCGTTTTTTGGAATACCTGCAGTATCTACGATACCAAAATAAGAGCTTTTAACCGGCGTGTTGTTTTGGTTGTGCCATGGAGTTGGTTCACCGATATAGTCCGTACCTGTCCAAATGAATTGACCAGCATAGCCAGCATTGTCACGGTCAAATGTCCATGAAGCAGTTGCCGTTTTACCCCAACCAACACGGTCATTTCCATAATCTGACTGTTCATAGTTACGCCATGACTGATTACTTTGTACCCACTCACGCTCTGGGTGGAAGTAACTTCCTCTTGTACGCGTTGCTGAAGATGTTTCTGACCCATAAATCAACCATTTTGGATGCTTAGCTCTAAGGGCTTTGTAATTATCTTCAGAGTAGTTAAATCCAACAGCATCGAGTTCATCAGCAATTTTTTCATGCCCACCGCTGCCATTACCGAAACGGAACTTATCTGCTCCCATGGTAACATAACGAGTCTTATCAACATCCTTGATAACTTTGACTAGACGTTTAACAGTCGCTAGAGAATGGGGATCCCCATTTGCTTCACCGATTTCATTTCCGATTGACCACATAAAAACAGCGGGATTATTTTTGTCTCTCTCTACCATAGTACGTAGATCGTAGTCGGACCATTTTTCACCTTTTTTAGCCTCAGGATGGGTAGCATCTTTTTCAAAGAAACGTCCATAGTCATAAGGTTTCTTTCCGCCATACCAAGTATCAAAGGCCTCTTCTTGAACAAGTAAGCCAAGTTCAGCTGCAATCTGCAAGGTCTGAGGACTTGCTGGGTTGTGAGTCGTACGAATCGAATTCACTCCCATTTCCTTCATCTGTTTCAGTCTACGGTACTCAGCCTTGTAGTTTTCTTCTGCTCCAAGCGCTCCGTGGTCATGGTGCAAGGAAACTCCATGGAATTTAATGCGTTCACCATTCAAAGAGAAGCCCTCATTTGGAGTCCAGTTATAATATCGGTAACCAAACAGATCCTTCTTAGCATCAACTAATTGACCGTCCCGGTAAACACGCGTAATCAATTCGTACAAGGCAGGTTTGTCATTTAAAACGGTCCAGAGTTTTGGTCTTTCAACTTCTAAATCGCATCAAGGCTTGTTGATTCATGTGCTTTCAAGGTACGGCTCTCTGTACGAACCAAACCTGTTACAGCCTGACCACCTCGCTCAATGATTTGATATTCTGCTACAAGTTGGTGGTCTTTATCGTCTGTATTGATGATTTTGCTGGTTACATGCGTTTCAACCTTGCCGTGTTGCTGTTGTTCTAGTTTTGGTGTTAAAATAGTTGTACCATTTTTCTCAACATGCACCTTATCTGTCACTTGTAAAGTCACATCACGATAGATACCACTTCCTGAATACCAACGGCTACTTGGCTGTTTGTTGACTGCATGAACAGCAATTACATTCTCACGTCCATCTTTGTTCAAATAGTTAGTGATATCATATGAAAATTGGTTATAACCATTTGGGTAATGACCCACTAACTGACCATTGACATAAACTTGAGAATCCATGTAGACGCCATCAAAAGTGAGGCGAATATTTTTCTTGAGATCTTTTTCATCTAGTTTGAAAGTCTTACGATACCAAGCTTCCCCACCGTTAAGCTGTCCACCTTCATTTTGTGCAGGAGATTCATGATCAAAATCGTTAAAGATACTCCAGTCATGCGGTAAATCTAATTTTTTCCACGTAGATACATCTGCATCCGGTTTAATGGCTTCCTTAGAATTTGCATTGAGTTTAAAGTGCCAATTTTGGTTAAAATTCACTTTTCTGTCTTCAATCATTTGATTGACTTCTTCATTTGTCACAGCTTTAACATCTTCCTTGAGCGGTTTTTCTTGACTTGAAGCTTGAGATTCTATCTTTGGAGCTTTTTCTTCCGGTTTAGCAGACACTTTTTCCTCTTTTGGAGTTACGGCTTCATCTTCTTTCTTCTCAGATGCAATAGCCTCAGTGGCACTAGGTTGTGTTTGTGCTGTACTTTCAACTACATTTTTAGTTTCCAAAGCTTGATCAACCTTTTCTTCTACTATCGGTTTTTCCTCTTTAGATTTATCAGCAGTACGAGTAATAGGTGTTTCATCCGCATTAACTACAGATTCTCCAGCTATATTTCCACCTAATAGAACTGCACAAGTCCCAATCATTACTGAGCAAGCTCCCACAGCAAACTTACGAATGCTATAAACTCTTTTCCGATTCCAATGGCCTTTTCCCATAAAATCCCCCTTTTAGTAATCGCTTTCATTTTTGTGTAAGCGCATAACTTTTAATAGTCTTTTATCCTTATTTTATAAAAATAATATAGGAATTTTCAATACTTTAAGCACATAAAATAATATTTTTTTGATTGTTTTTTTCTAAAATTTGTGAAATAATTAAAAAAACTGAATGTAGTTTTAAAAAGAAAAAAATACTTACTAACATCTAAATCTTGAGCACCAAAAAAGTCCCTTTAAAAGGAACTTCTTCTACTTATAATTAAAAGTTTCCCCTGCCAACTTATCAGCTAGCTTAGGAAAGAGAGTATAAAACTTATGGGCTAGGTTCAACAAAACAGGAAGATTAAGTTCTCGTTTGTTTTTTCCTATAATCTTGACAATCTTTTTAGCCACTACATCTGGTTCTAGCAGGAAGCGGTCAACCGACTTGAGATAGGTGCCATCTGGGTCGGCTTGGTCGAAAAATCCTGTTCGGATTGGTCCTGGATTGACTGTTGTCACATAGACTCCATAGGGCTTGAGTTCGAGACGCAGAGCATTTGAAAAACCAATGGCCGCAAACTTGGTCGCTGAGTAGAGACTAGACTTGCCTGTAGCGATTAAACCTGCCATGCTAACAATATTGATGATATGGCCTTTTCGACTTTCCTTCATTCGAGCCGCAAGGTGACGAGACAGATTCATTAGGGCAAAGGTATTGACCTCGAACATCTGATGAATATCTTGGTCGGAAATCTGGTCAAATTCCTCAAAAATCCCGTAACCAGCATTGTTAATCAAGACATCAATCTTACCATAGCGAAGATAGAGGTTTGCTACCAGAGTTTCTAAGGCTGAGTCATCGGTAATATCGATTTCCATCAATTCTGCATGGGGATAGTTTCCGTAGAGTTGGACTAATTTTTCCTTATTTCGACCAAGCAAGATGAGTTGGTCATTTTGCAAGAGTTTAACCATTTCTTGGGCTAGGCCACCGCTAGCTCCTGTAATGAGAATAGTAGACATACTGTTCCTTTCTCAATCTTTTAGATTTCCACTTCTTCCAAGTCTTTGACCACATGGACATTTTCAAAAATGCTAGCAGCATCTTTCTTGAGCTTGCTGATATCTTTTGAGAGGAAACGGGCACTGATATGGTTGAGCAAGAGGCGTTTGGCACCTGCTTCTACTGCCACCTGCGCTGCCTGCATGTTAGTAGAGTGACCATGATTGCGAGCAATTGTTTCATCGCCCTTACCATAAGTGGACTCATGAACTAGGACATCGGCATTAACAGCTAGACGCACACTAGCATTGGTTTTTCGGGTGTCACCAAGAATGGTGATAATCTTACCTGGACGTGGGGCTGAGATATAGTCTGCTGCCTTGATTTCAGTACCATCTTCAAGAACAACGTCCTGACCGTTTTTGATTTTTCCAAAAAGTGGACCAAATGGGACACCAGCAGCCTTGAGTTTTTCAGCATCCAGCGTTCCTTCCAAGTCCTTTTGCATGACACGATAACCAACACAGAAAATTGTGTGATCCAGCTCCTCTGCATACACAGTGAATTTATCGGTCTCAAGGATTTTGCCTAGAGAATTTTGGTCAAACTCATGAAAATAAATACGATAAGGCAGGCGAGAACCTGACACACGAAGACTGGTTAAGACAAAGGACTTAATCCCTTGCGGTCCATAGATTTCCAAATCTGTCTGCTCTTCATTGGCCTGAAAGGCACGACTAGAAAGGAAACCTGGCAAGCCAAAGATGTGGTCTCCATGTAGGTGGGTAATAAAGATTTTGCTGACCTTACGTGGTCGAATTGTGGTTTCCCAGAATGCGATTTTGCGTACCTTCTCCACAGTCAAAGAGCCAGACTTCGTTAATCTCGTCCAAGAGTTTCAGGGCGAGACTGGAGACATTGCGGGCTTTAGAGGGCTGACCTGCCCCCGTTCCTAAAAATTGAATATCCATTCGATACTTTCTAATTAATCAATATATAACATGGCTGTGCGGTTTTCCGATCGGAAATAGCGCTTGCCAGAAAAAGCAGTAGCTTCCTGTAATAACTCCTCTTGACTGTAGCCTTTTAGACGTTTGCGACCATCAGCCAAATTTTCCAAATCAGTCAAAGCTGTAAGATTTTCCACGCTAACAACTTCCTCGTCCCCGACAGACTTCATGTAAATCTTACCAGACTCTTCAAAGACCAGTTGATGGGGGAAAATTTGCGCAATCTCAAAGAGCAAGTCAGCTGAAATTTTCTCTTCATTTTCAGAGAAAATTCGACCCAGTCCCTCACTCTCATAACAAAAACCAAAGGATTTACCAGACAGATTAAGACGAATAAAAGGCTTATTTTCTAGGGTGAAACTCGGCTCAGTATTGTAAAGATTCAGTTCTTGACTGAGTTCTGCAAAATACTCAGTCGCTGCTTCAGGACTCTTTTTCTGGTAGAGTTCTGCAAAGTAAGCATTGACCACGCTAGGCGGAGGAGTGATCACTGCCAACTGCTCCTGCTCTATTTTACCAGCTAGAAGTTGATCCAGATAGACCTTATCCAGACTTGTATAGCCCCCATATTTTAGAGCCAACATTTTAATATCAGTCATAAAATTCCTCTAACCTCCATTTGTTTTTCTCAGAAATGTAGCCTGTAATCACTTCGCCGTCTTCCTGATAATCACGTTCTTCAAGAATCGCTACACTTTCTAAATCATGAATCTTGTAGGACTTTGAAAAAGGCACGCGCAGGGTAAAAGATTCAAAAATATCCTTGATTTTCTCTAAAAATAGTACCTGCAAATTCTCACGACTATCCTCAGACTTGGCAGAAATGAGGGCATAAGGCGTTTGGGTAGGCATGAAATCCTCCACCAAATCCGCTTTTATTATAAAGTGTCAGACGAGGAATATCTTCCATGTCCAGGTCTTTCATGATGGACAGAACTGTTTTTTCATGCTCCTCATGGTAAGGATTGCTGGCATCAATAACATGAACCAGAAGGTCCACATGCTTGCTTTCTTCCAAGGTTGATTTGAAACTGGACACCAACTCTGTCGGCAAATCTTGGATAAAGCCCACGGTATCTGTCAAAGTTACTTGGAGATTGCCTCCCAGATGGATACTCTTAGTCGTCGCATCTAGAGTCGCAAATAGCTCATCTGCCTCATACTGGGTCTTACTGGTCAAGGTGTTCATGATAGTTGACTTCCCAGCATTGGTGTAACCAATCAAACCAATCTTAAAGGTGCTTGACTCCAAACGTTTTTCTCTGACAGTCGCCCGATTTTTCTCAACCACCTTGAGCTGGCGCTCGATATCCGTGATTTGATTGCGAACGCTACGACGGTTCAGCTCCAGCTGGCTTTCACCAGGTCCACGGGAACCAATTCCCCCTGCTTGACGGCTGAGCATAATTCCCTGACCAACCAAGCGAGGCAATAGATATTTGAGCTGGGCTAGGTGGACTTGGAGCTTCCCTTCATGGCTTCGAGCTCGCATTGCAAAGATATCCAAAATCAACTGCATACGGTCAATGACCTTAACCCCCAGAACTTCCTCTAGATTAACATTTTGCCTTGGTGTCAAACGGTTGTTGACGATGACAGTGGTAATTTCTTCTGCATCCACCATGAGCGCAATTTCTTCTAACTTACCAGAGCCGACGAAGGTCTTAGAATCATATTTTTCACGTTTTTGTCTGTAGCTATCTACAACGACTGCCCCAGCTGTCTTAGCTAGACTGGCCAATTCTTCCATGGAGAGGTCAAAATTGTCCATGCCCTGCAATTCCACACCAATGAGCAGGACCCGCTCCTCTTTTTTCTCCGTTTCAATCATCTAAAAACTCCTCTATCTGGCTTAAAATGCGGTCTTGCACACCAGCTTCTCCAATCTGATAAAAGGTGACCTGCATGCGATTACGGAACCAGGTCAACTGGCGCTTGGCAAATCGGCGAGTCGCCTGCTTGAGACTCTCACTGGCTTCTTCCAAGGATTGCTCTCCACGGAAATACGGAAATAGTTCCTTATAGCCAATTCCTTTAGCAGCCTGCACATCTGGATAATGGTCAAAAAGCCACTTGGCCTCATCCAAAAGCCCAGCCTCAAACATCAAATCCACTCGGTGGTTGATACGCTCATAAAGTTGACTGCGTTCATCATCCAAGCAGATAATCAATGGTTCATACAAGGTCTCTTGATTTTCTAAATCCTGACCAAAATGGGCGATTTCCAAGGCACGCATAGCACGACGACGATTAAACTGGGGAATTTCAAGACCTGCTTGCTCTACCAAATGGGCTAATTCCTCATCTGTATAAAGATCCAAGCTAGCTCGATAGGCCAAAATCTCTTCATGGGGAGTCTCTCCACCGAGATGATATCCTTCTAGTAGACTCTGTATGTAAAGTCCTGTTCCACCAGCGATAATGGCCAGTTTGCCACGACTGTGAATATCTTCAATAGCCATCTTAGCTTCTGAAACAAAATCAAAAGCCGAGTAAGACTCGGTTACCTCTCTAACATCGATTAAATGATGGGGAACAGCTGCCTGCTCTTCTGGACTAGCCTTAGCCGTCCCAATATCAAGTCCTCGATAGACTTGCTGGCTATCTCCACTAACCACTTCGCCATTAAAACGCTTGGCCACTTCAATGGCTAGAGCCGTCTTTCCAACTGCAGTCGGTCCAACAATCACAATTATTTTTGTTTTCATCTTTTTTCCTTGAAAAATTCCCATTTTTTCGTTACTATTATTATAACACAAAAAGGTCAGTCAGAAAAATGTGACCTCTTGAGGGGGCTGGCTGATTAAGAAGATAAAGGAGGAAGACTCATGGCTAAAGGATTCGCTAAAGGTCTTGTAACAGGTGTCGCAGGAACTGTCGCTGCAGTCGCAGGTGCAGTATACGCATTTAAAAAGAAAGTGATCGAACCAGAAGAGCAAAAAGCAGCTTTCATCGAAGAAAACCGTAAAAAAGCAGCTCGCCGCCGCGTATCACGTTAAGAAACAAAAGAAGTTGGGATTTATTTTCTCAACTTCTTTTTTCTATTCTTCTAAATAGCTAGGTCAAACTTCAACTGCGGCTTGACAGGGTCATAATCCACCAACTCAAAATCTTCTGCTTTGATATCAAAGAAACTAGTCCCATCAGGAACATTTAAAACCAAACGTGGTTGGCAGTTTGATGGTTCACGACGGAGTAATTCCTGAGCTTGTTCAAATTGATTGTCATAGATATGGAGGTTGTTGATAAAGTAGAAGAACTTCCCAACCTTCCAGCCAAAATGCTTGGCAACCATCATTTGAAGAGCCACATACTGCATAGCATTGATGTGGTGGGCCACCAACATGTCATTCGAACGCTGGGTCAAGGTCGCATCAAGATAGATTTCTCCATCTACACGGCGGACATCAAACATGGTCTGAAAGGCGCACGGAAGAAGGCCGTCTGTCTCCTCAAAAGCTTGGTAATCCCAGAGTGATATGATATTGCGGCGGTTCCAAGGGTTGGCTTCCAACTGCTTGAGAAGCTTATTGATGATGTCGTGTTTCTTAACGACCGCCCCGTAACGCTCACCAATGGTTCCCGTATCTCCCACTTCCCAGTCATTCCAGTAGTGAACATTGTACTTGCTATTCAGCACTTCTAAGCTATTAGACTGATCTTGGTAGATCCAGAGCACTTCCTTGATGGCGGATTTGATGGCAATAGGACGCAAGGTTGTGATGGGGAATTCCCCCTTGGCCAAGTCATACTCGGCAAATGCACCCGTTACATACTTGGAGTTGGCAACTGTCCCATCCTTGTACTTGGGACGGGCCTGCTCAGAAAAGACGCCATCTTTGAGGATTCGTTCAATATTTTCTTTAAAAATCGTATCTGCTTTTGTCATTCTCTCTCACCTCATTTATTGTCCTACCTAGTATAGCATAAAAAAAGCTTTTCTACATGCTCAGATAATCAATAGCTTTCTTGTATTTTTCAAATCGTTCCAGATCCTTTTCAGTAATTGTAGCTAGTCTAGATAAATCTGAATTATGTTTCAAATCTGCTAATTTGACACAACGTGCTAAAGGATTCGATTTCACAGCTTGCAGATAGATTTGATAATCTTGCCCCATTTGCTTAGTCAAAATTTGAACGGCAGTAACGACAGTTTCTGGTAAACCAGCATTTAGTAGCTCTTCAGCAGTAACTGAACTATCTTCCAAAACATCATGCAATAGAGCGACTGCCTTTCTTCTTGCGTATCGACCAGACTTGCTACAAAAAGAGGGTGTTTGATATAAACTACTCCAGCCTTATCATATTGTCCCTCATGTGCTTTTTTTGCGATGGACAAAGCCAATTCAAACATGGATTGTTCTGACTTATTCATTTAAAATCTCCTTTCTAAAATCAAAAAGTTAAGAGTTATATTTACAATTATGATCTTGAAAAAGAGCCTGATGAATCACCAAGCTCTGTCATTTTTATCTTACTGCAATACAAGTGAAGCTGCTCCGATAACTCCAGCGTCATTTCCTAAAGTTGCAAGAGCTAGTTTAGTAGTTGTGCGTACTTGTGGGAAGGTATTTTCATCGTAGACTTTTTGAACACCTTGTAGAAGGAATTCTCCTGCAGCTGACACACCACCACCGATGACGATTGTTGATGGGTTTAGGATTGAGCCAATGTTAGCACAAGCGATTCCCAAGTAACGTGAGAAGTTACGGTAAACGATCAAAGCAAGGTCGTCTCCTTCTTTTGCCAAATCAAAGACAGTCTTAGCAGTTACTTCTTCTCCGTTATCAATCAAGCGTTTCAAGGCTGCATCGCCTTCGTATTCATCAGCATAACGACGTGTCAAGTTGACAATCCCTGTTGCAGAAGCAACTGTCTCAAGACAGCCTTTTTTACCACAGGTACATGCTATTGGTTGGTCAAAGTCAACAGTGATGTGGCCAAGCTCACCTGCTGCACCAGCAACACCGTGAAGCAATTTGCCTTCTGCCACGATACCACCACCAACACCAGTACCAAGTGTCATAAAGACAACGTCTGGTTGGTTTTCACCAGCCCCCATCCAGCGCTCACCAAGAGCTGCTACGTTGGCATCATTATCGATGAAGAACGGAATACCCAAGGCTTTTTCAATCTTTTCTTTGATTGGTTGAAGTGTTTTCCAGTTCAAGTTGTAGGCACCAATAACAGTTCCTTTTTCACGGTCAACCACACCTGGTGATCCCATTCCAATACCTTGGAAGTCCGCTGCTGCCAATCCAAGCAAGTTCAAACGATGCTGAATAGACTCAATCATATCATCTACGATATGACTTCCCTCATCCAAAATGTTGGTCTTGATAGACCATTTTTCTTGGATCTCTCCTGCTGTTGTCAAGATTGCAAATTTGATAGAAGTTCCACCAAGGTCAATCCCAATAATCTTTTGACTCATCATATTCTCCTTTTTCATTATGAATTAATTGAAAATGCTTACAGTACTAGTATAACAAATTTTAGTTGCTTATGCAAAGGTTTGCATTAACTTTCTGGATTTTATCCTGACTTATGGTTTCCAGAGACCTGAAGCATCTACATAATAACGGCCTCCATCAACTCGCTCATTTTTAGCCATTTTACCATCTGATTTCAAATAGTAGTTTCCTTGCCATGCATTGCGAGCATAAGAACCATCTGATTTCAAGTAATACCAGGCTTGGTAAGAAGAGTCATAAACCCACTCACCTTGTGCCATTTTACCGTTTGATTTAAGGTAATAATCTCCTTGCCATGCATTTTTTGCATAAGAACCATCTGATTTCAAATAATACCAAGCTTGATAAGAAGAGTCATAAACCCACTCACCTTGTGCCATTTGACCATCAGCTTTCAGGTAATAGCTTCCCTGCCAAGCATTTTTCACTGGATTTCCATTTCCGTCAAAATAATACCAAGCGCCGTCCTGCTTAACCCAACCACTTGCTGTTGCTGAACTTGTGTCGGTTTGAGTTGTAGTCTCTTGTTTTGCTTTAAAGGCACCCTTAGGGGCATTTCAATTCGCAAGCCACACCATCATGGTCTCGATCTAACTTGGCAGAATAACCAGGATCCCCCTCATGAAGATCTGAATAGCCATTAGCCCAAGCTTCCTTACAGCTAGAAAAATGGATGTTTTCTTCTGCTAAAACTGGTTGTGAAAACAAAGCTAAAACTGACAACGTCGCCAAACTCATTTTAAAAAATAGACGTTTGTTCATTACTTTCTCCTATAGGAATGTTATCGATTTCAATATTATTTTATCAAACTTATTTCAGCAATTCAAGGAAACTTCTGATCTTTTTCTACAAACTCTTTTGGTTTGGCTCTATTCAAGACATGAGGACCGTCAGGGATAATCTGGAACTGGGAATTTGGCATCAGTTCTTGAATAGCTTTCATTGAACTGAGATTAGGCTTATCTTGACTACCACAAATTAACAAAGTTGGATAGGGACAATTCTTTGCAATCTCTCTTAAATCAAGTGTCTTCAATTCCTCAGAAACTCCGATCATCAGAGCTTTATCTGCTCCCTGTTTTTCAAATACCCTTTTGGGAAGTAGTTTAAAAATCAGCAACTGAATGTAAAAAGGGATATTGCCAGCTAGTTTCAATGGACAGCCTGACAAAACCAAGGCCTGAAGATTTGGCAAATCGTAACTTGACAGCTCTAATGAAAGTACAGCTCCTAAGGACAAACCGATTAGGACAAAAGGTTCTGTCTCCTCTGACAAGTGCTGATAAATGCTCTCCTTGGCTTCTTGATAGCTAGTAATTCCCGTAGGGAATAAGTCAAGGGCTTCAGAGGGATAATCCGCAAGTAACTCTTGCACTTCTTGCCAACTATCTGCTGACTGGCCTAATCCATGTAAAAATATTAGTTTCATTTAGTTCTCCCTCACTGACAATTCATACAAGCCCCTGACTGCATTACAGCCATAGATAGCTTCTGCTCCCCTCAAATCTTCTATGGTCAAGACTTTCTCTTTTACTTGTCCGCTTTCAAGCAAGTGTTGACGATAAATTCCTTGTAAAAGACCTAGTTGACTTGGTGGCGTGTAGAGTTTACCATTCATTTTTAAGACCAAATTTCCAATAGAGGTTTCAAGAAGTTCTCCTAACTTATTGTGGTATATCTTCTCTTGTTTCCCTAGGCTCAAATGCGATCGGTGAGTCGTTTTGAAGTAGGTAAAGGCTTGTTGCAAATTAGCTTCCTGCAGACAAAGTTTGGCCTGACAAAAACTTGGACTAAGAGGTGTTAATACTTGACAATCGACTTCTATCTCTCCAGACTTGTCGAGAGAAATACGCAAGCGGTAATCTTGATTAGCATCACAAGACTGACACTCTTCCTCTATCTTTTGTCTCAAAATTTCTGTGTCAAAAGGATAAGCAAAATATCGACTAGCTGTTCTCAGTCTTTCCAAATGTTGATCTTCAAACAACAAGTTCTTCTGGCTGATTTTTCCAGTTGTAATTAATTGGAAGCGAGCTTGTTTACGATAGAGAACTGCTGCCTTTTGATGAACCTCGCGGTATTCAGATTCCCAAGTGCTATCCCATGTAATACCTCCGCCAACTCCATAGATAGCTTTTTCTTGATGCAGTTGAATGGTCCGAATAGCAACATTAAAAATCCGTCGTCCATTTGGAAGCAAGAGACCAATGGTTCCACAGTAGACTCCGCGCGGTTGTGGTTCCAAGTCCTTTATAATCTCCATAGTCGCAATTTTCGGAGCTCCTGTTATGGAACCACAAGGAAAGAGAGAGCGAAAGATTTCAACAAGGTCAACATCTGCTCTCAACCGACTCTTGATAGTCGAAGTCATCTGCCAGACAGTCGAATACTGCTCCACTTGACACAAACGCTCCACATGTTCACTTCCCACTTCAGAAATACGATTCATATCGTTGCGCAAGAGGTCCACAATCATCATATTTTCAGAGCGATTTTTGGGATCCTGTTCCAACCAACTGGCCTGCTCCAAGTCTTCTTGGTCAGTCACTCCACGCTGAGTCGTTCCCTTCATTGGTCGCGTTGTCAACTCACGGTCATTTTGCTCAAAAAAGAGCTCTGGGCTCATGGAAATCACTGCCATCTCGTCATGTTCAACATAAGCATTGTAACCCGCCTCCTGCTCTACCACCATACGATTGTAGATGGCAAAAAGGATTGGCACTTAAATCTTGCTTGAGTTGGACAGTGTAGTTGACCTGATAGGTATCTCCCTGCCGCAAATGATGGTGAATCTGGGCAATAGCCTTTTCATAGTCTGCTGCAGACGTTACTTCCTGCCAATTTGAAGGCAAATCAACCTCGTCATAAGTCAGAGGAATAGGGGATGTTTCTACCCTATCATGAACTGTAAAATATAGCAGGTACTCTCCCAGTAAAGGAGCTTTATGAACTGCTAATTTCTCCTCAAAAGCAGGTGCAGCCTCGTAGCTGACATAGCCCACCACATAATAGCCTTGCTCTTGGTAGCTTTCCACTTGTGCCAGCAAATCTGCCACTTCTGCTATATTTCTCGTTTTCAACTCTTTAATCGGCTGGGTAAAGGTGTATCTCTCCCCCAAAGCCCTAAAATCAATTACTGTTTTTCTATGCATATTTCAAGTATAGCATAAAAAGGCAGATCCAGACAAAGCTGATCTACCTTTTTATTATTTTCTTACTATTGATTATGCTTTAGTGAATAAATCACCAGCAAATCCATCTGATTTTTGCAAGAGTTGTTTGTAAACTTTTTCTTTAAGTGCAACTGTTTGTTTTGAATTACCCGCTTTCAGGTCATTTTCAACCGCTTTGTTGAACAATTCTTGAAGTCTCGCATAGTTTGAGATTTTCTCACCATCGATTTCGATTTCAACAAAACCTTTTTCACCTTTAGCTTTAACTTCCTTGAACCATTCTTTCTTCCACTCTTCTAGTGTGTGGAATTTACCACCAGACACTTTCTCAATGATAAAGTCATCACCAAGACCCGGTCTACCAGCTGCTTTAGATTCTTGTTTATACTTGTTAGAAGCATATCCGACAAATCCATTGACATATCCGAAGTAACCCCACATACGGAAGGTATTATGTTTGAACGAGATTGAACCAACAGCACTTTGACTTGTGTTACCACCGTAAATACCTGCCATCATACTTACAGTTTGATACGCCGTATCAAAACCTTCAGCACGATAATATTTATTACCAGGCATATTATGCTTAGTTACATAATTACCATCTACAAGGTCATCAATGCTTGTAAGTTTCTTCTTATTCTCATCATCATTTAGGTCACGAAGCAAATCCCACTGGTGAGGTTGTCCAACTAAACCATTTCGGTCAGCTTTTTCTCGCCATTTCTTGTCCATCTTCTTGAACCACTTGTCGTTAGTTCCATCATTTTTAGCAATAACCGCGTCTGCTTCTAAATGATCAAGCATCATTAAAGCTTCGTTATAGTTCTTCATGTAATGATCAATAGCTTCTCTACTATTTAATTTATTTGGATCATAGTTATACCATTGGTTACCATCATTTTCACGTTTATAAGCCATGTTAAGACTAACGCACCATAGTCACCATTTGAACTTGTCACCGCTGGTGATTGTAACATACCTTGAGCAAATGCTTCTACGTCAGTTCCTTCACGGTGACCCCATCCACCTAGATACGCCATGCGGTCATTAATATGTGTTGTTTCATGCGTAAAGGCTGATGTACCAAAGTCAGAAATCATACTTGACCAAATGTAGTATACAGCTTCAGAGTTTCGCGGAGTGTCAAAGATATAAGCATACGCACCCATACCATTATCTCCATGCCATTTACCAGTTGGACCATAGAACTCACGAATTGGAGCATAATCACCATTCTTCGTATGACCCATTCTATCAACCCATCCACCTGGAGCACCGTGGTTATCCCAAATTGCTGATGGAACCATGTTTTCAGATTTCAACAGCTGATTACGTACATTATCAGCAGCAAGTCTAGACCAGAAGTCTAAGTAATTGATTTGCTCTTGAGCACGTAGATCAATTTCTTTCTTGAACGCTTCACGTTCAGCTTCTGTATTCTTACCATATTTCTCAAATGCACTAAACGCTAGCGTATTGTACGTTGAAATCAAGAACATATGAGCTTTCTTCGTATTAAGAAGTGGTAAAATGTATCGACCGTGTTCACCGTTATTTAAGTTTTCATATAAGTGATATTTCTTATTGGCAAAATCAGGGTTTGAGGATTGTTTTTCAACAATATAGTTGGTGTGTGATACAGCCTTCTTATACCAAACATTCATATCAGTGTCTTCTGTAAAGAGCTTCATGTTATAGGTTAAGAAGTCGTTCAAGTTACCTTTACCTGTTGCTCCTGCAATAACATCACGGTAAGCATCTTGAGTTCGATCACCTTTTAAGAAATGCTCACGAGAACCAATTTGAATCAAACGGTCAAGAACATTTGTAGACTTACCGTAGAAGTCAGGTTTAAACATCATAAGTTCTTTGATGGTCATGTCACCATATTTGATTCCATAATAACGATTTAGATATGTTAGACCCATCATGATTTTCGCTTTATTTTCGTCCACTTTCTTGACAAGAGCCTTCATAGCAGCTTCATCACCGTTTAATTGATGGTCTTCATTTTCAACGATAGCTTTGACAAGTTTGTCCAGATTTTCCCGAACCTCATCGAAGCTTTCTTCAAGGAATAAATTACGAATGTAATTATTCTTATGATTATCGCTATTTTCAGCAGGTTTGTTACGTTTATCCATTAATGCACGAACTTCTGGTGAAATGAGCTCAACGCTAGCTAATTTTGCTTTTACATCGGCAATAAGCGCATCACGGTTTTTAACCACCATATTTGGTGTGTAAACGACATCACCTAATCCATCAATGCTGTATTCACGAATCTGTTGAACTTTGGAATCCTTGAGCGTTACAGCTTTTTCTTCTTTCGTACCATCAGCATAGTGAATCATAATTTTATCCACATCAGATAAATCAGTAACGAACTGACCATTCTTCATGCCTGTGACTGATAATACTTCTTTAGTCATTAAGTTTGACCCGTCTGCCAGTTTATTACCTTGGTTTATAATCCACTCTTTATTGTAGAACGGTTGAAGTTTCTCAATATTACGATAAGCAAGTTCACGGTCTGATTTGTAATCTTGAGTATCTTTATAAGTATCAGCTTTTGGTTTGATGTTGTTCAGTGTATTAACTACTGGTTCGTTAATTTCATACTCATGAGCAGTGATTCCCATTTTGGCAATTCTTGCATTAGCTTCTTCTTGAGAGACACCTTTCCAACGACTAGAACGAGAATATGATTGTTTACCTTCACTCACACCGTTAACGAATACGTTATTATTTCGAACCCAGTTAGCGCCAAAATAATCATCGTCTTCAGCATCACGGGCACCATAAAGGATTTCCCCGCCATTTTTAACTTTCATCATAGTAACGTTGTTTTCAGCAAGTCCCCACGACCAGTTAGAATGAAGTAGTCCACCTGTTTCAAGAGGTTCTTTGACGTCAATTGTACCTTTTGCTACAGAATTTCAAACGTCCCCATGCGCTAACATCCATCGGATTGTCACCGTGATTTAATTTAGCAACAAGTCCACCAACTTTAGATTTATTACCTTTAATATAGGCATCGATATATGAATTGTCTGTATTACTTCTCCAGCTTTCACTTACAAGTCCACCAGACCACCAGCCTGCGTTACCAACACTTGTAATATTACCAATAAATGCAACATTACGCATATTTGATTCATCAAGTTTATTGACCATACCAGTAACATCATTGTTACCTACTACGTTACCTGTTACTTTAATATTTTCAATTGTTGACTTTTTAAACATCTCACCTAGCGGTGCTGTCTTGTTAGCCCATGGCATATTAATATCTACATTGGCTAAGTTTATATCATGAATATGAGCATTTTCAACTCTAGCAAATAAAGGACGAGCTATATTATGAATTGAATGACGTTGTCCATCAACACTTGATAACTTACCTTTGAATATAGAAGTTACGTAAGATTTACTTGGAGTAGGAACGTTTACTGCTGTAATATCTGCACCAAGTTTGAATTCTCCAGTAGGATTAGCTTGCATATCTTTTACAAGTTCGTTGAAGTTGTAGTAAACATTACCTTCTTTTAATTTTTGTTTTTCAAAGTAATGAACATACTCTTCGTTAAGTCTGTTGCCAGCATTCCGTTGAATCAAATCAGGTGCTTTGGCAGTGACTTTGTATAACGTTTTTCCGTCTTTTTCTACTTCTTCAATCTTGTCAACAGCCAGTCTTGACACTTTGTTGTCGTGAGTTGTAACTCTTAGGTAAAGTGGAGCAACATCAGCTGGTTTTTCTGTCAGCAAACTAGTATCTGTTTCGTTACCGTCAGCATCCACACTCATCAAGCTTGTTTCTTTGATGTTTTTGATTTCAACTTTTTTGAGGTCAATTCTTAGCGGTTCTTCTTTCAGAACTTCTTCCTCATCACCCTCACCACGGTCATAAACCATCTTAGTTTCAAGTTTATAATCCTTGTAGTACTGCAAATCTGTCAGGGTCGTTGTCAAGTCGTCTGGTGAAACATTCAAAGTTTTGACAATCTCATCACCTTTTTTCAGAGTTAGGGTGATAGATTTAATGGCTGCCTTACTTGGATTTTCTAGACTGTATTTAACATCTGAGGTACGCTTCAAATCCTTAGGTTCAACTGCTGTGATGGTCAATACTGGTTTTTCAAAACTCTTGGTACCACGTTTCAAAATTTTGTCTTGAGGTGCCTCAAGGATTTCCTCTGTAACTTTTGGAGCGTCTTCTGTTTTAACTCCTTTGATGGTATTAAAGGTCTTGGTGATTTTTTTCTGACCTTCTTTCCCTTCTTGAGCTACAACTTCTAAGCCTTTTTTCAGTTGGTCATCTTCTTTAACCACTTCCTTAAATGGAATCTTTTCAAGACTTTCTTCTACAAGAGTTCCTTCAATTGGTTTTGTCCCACGACTTACCTGTTGGTTTACAGGTTCCTTGGTAACTTCTGTGCTGGTTGAAAGAACTTGGTCAGTTTTAACACCTTCTACTGTTTTATAAGTTGTTTTAGTAACTTGACTACCTTTTTCACCATTTCTTACGATAGTTTCTTCGTCCGTATACTTGGTTGGATCCTCAGTCGTTTCAGTTTTGTAGTCTAAATCTGTAGTCGATGTTTCAACAAGGGTTCCCTCAGTTACTTTGTACTCTGGTAACTGTTCTTGTACAAGAGATTGACCTACTTTGCCTTCCTCTTGTGTACCTTTTACTTCTACTTGGGCTTCTGATAATTCTGGCTGTGTGAGAGCTTGACCTGCTTTACCTTCTTCTTGAGTTCCTTTTGCTTCTACTGGAGCCTCTGGTAATTCGGGTTGCGTTAAGGCTTGTCCTGCCTTACCTTCTTCTTGAGTTCCTTTTGCTTCTACTGGAGCCTCTGGTAATTCGGGTTGCGTTAAGGCTTGTCCTGTCTTACCTTCTTCTTGAGTTCCTTTTGCTTCTACTGGAGCCTCTGGAAGTTCTGGTTGTGTTAGAGCTTGACCTGTTTTACCGTCCTCTTGAGTGCCCTTCGTTTCAACTGGAGCCTCTGGCAATTCAGGTTGCGTTAAGGCTTGTCCTGTCTTACCTTCTTCTTGTGTACCTTTAGCTACTTGGTGACTTTGTTCAGCTTGTGGTACTGGTGTTGGAGCAGGTTGCACCTCTTTCTTCGTTCCGACTGCAATGACTTGCGACACAGGATTTTGGACTACTTGGTCTTCGATAACTTCTCTAACTTCTTGACCATTAACCATTGATACTTTGGTTACAAGTCGACGCTGACCCTTTACTCCAGCTGTGACGATACGAGTCTGTCCTTCTGCTAGATTAGCATCTGGGCTTGTGACTGTTTCAAACGGAATCTCCACCAAGCTCTCTTCCAGTCTGGTCTGAGGATTCGCAGAAACTGGTTTTTCTTCAACAGCAGGAGCAAACGGAGTTTGTGCCACAGGTTTTTCAACAACAGGTTCGGTAGTGATAGCAGGTTTTTCGACGACAGTTTCTGGCGCAACAGTAGGTGTTGCTTGAACTACTTCTGTTTTCTCGATTTCTTTTGAACTTTGCTTTTCGACTGGCAACTGAGGCTGTTCAGCTGAAGCTGGTTTTGATGGATGGAGTTCTGCTTCCTTGAAGTAACCAATGTATTCATAGCCATCAATGTGGATAATCCCTTCAGCCAAGCCTTCATGTGTAGAGGCTGAAATAGTTTGGTTATAAGAAAGCAATTCTTTATTTTCAAATGCAAATGTCCCATAAGGTACAAAGGTGCTGGCTCCTAAAGAACCAATCAAGAGAACACCTAGAACTTCTCTACGACCTTTTTTGGACACCAAAAAGACTGCTAGAGAAGCCGTTGCCAAGCCAAGACCTGCCAAAGCTAGTTCCTTACTTCCTGTATAAGGAAGTTGTTGACTGTTAGTTGCCTTCTTACGATAAACTACATAAAGAATATCATCATCTTGAAATTCTGTAGGAACTTCATGGTGAATCAGGGCTTTTTCAGACTCGGTCAATTCCTGCTCCGCCAAATAACGGTAATGAACACTATGAGCACCGCCGACTTCATTGGCTTGAACCTTATCTACTGAAAGGGTACTAGCACCAAAAAGGAAGGCCCCGATGGCTACAGGACCTACCCCAACAGTTAGCTTACGAATCGAATATTTGGTGATTTTTTCTAGTTGTTGTTTTGTTTTTTTCATTCTCACGACTTTCTGATAGAATCTTGTGGATAATGCGCACGCGCACCTCCAATTAATTTTGGACGGCTAGCAAGAGCCGTTACATGGGCATGCCCAATTTCTCTCAAAAGAGGGCGAATCGGAACCTGAACATGCTTGACATGCATGCCAATTGCAGTGTCTCCAATATCCAATCCAGCATGAGCCTTGATAAATTCAACCTCAACTGGATCTTGCATAAACTTGAAGGCTGCCAACTGACCTGAACCTCCTGCATGAAGGGTAGGAAGGACACTGACCATTTCCAGACCAAACTGCTCTGCCACCTGACGTTCAACGACGAGGGCCCGATTGACATGTTCACAACCTTGAACGGCTAGATGAATTCCATTTTCTTCTAGGATATCTAGGATGGTCTTCACAATGATTTCCCCAATTTCTTGGCTGGATTCCTTGCCAATCTGACCACCTATCACTTCACTAGAAGAAAGGCCTAAAACAAAGATAGATCCTTGCTTCAAATTGGCCTTTTCTAATACATCTTTTACAATCTGGCTTGTTTCTCTTTGAATGTCTTTTTCCTTCATACTTGATACCTCTTTTGTCATTATCTATCATATCGTTTTTTCTTGTTTTTAGCAAGATAGACAACCTAGAAAGCTTGCCCAATTACGCATAAAACTCCCAGAATTGACTGGGAGTTAGCTAGTTTCTATTCTATTTATGTATATTTCAACCGTCGTCCCTTTGTCGGGTGTAGAATCAATCCTCATCTGGTAATGTTCCCCAAAATGAAGTTTGAGCCGTTGGTCAACATTTTTCAGACCTACTCCTCCACGTTTGAGCTGACTTTGACTACTATCGCCAGGATTTTGGAAGCCAACACCATCATCCTCAATGCGGATGACTAGTCCTGAATTCTGTTTCTGAACAGAAACTTTAACATGACCCTGACCTTCTTTTTCCTTAATGCCATGGTACAGGGCATTTTCTACCAAGGGTTGTAACACCAACTTGGGCAAGACTAAATTATCAAAGGCAGGATTTTCATTAATTTCGTATTCCAGCTTATCTCCATAGCGTTGTTTTTGGATAAAGAGATACTGGCGGACATGATTGATTTCGTCAGACAGACAAATCAAGTCCTTGCCTTGATTGAGCGCCAAGCGGAAGTAGGTAGCCAAGGACTTAGTCACCTGAACCACTCGCTGACTGTCCTGAAATTCAGCCATCCAGATAATGGTGTCCAATGTATTATAGAGGAAATGTGGATTAATCTGGCTCGATAGGGCTTGAAGTTGGTACTGACGGGTCGTCTCTTCCTGCCTGCGAATATCCGTCATCAGCTGATCAATCTGATCCAACATGGCATTGAACTGACGAGTCACTTCTCTCAGTTCATGGGCACCAGTTTCCTTCGCACGAAGATTCTGATTACCAGAAGCAATCTCCAGCATGGTTTCTCTCAAGTCATTCAGAGGAGCAATCCAGCGTTTAAGACTAAGCCACACCAAGCAGAGACAGGCAAGAAGAGATGTGACACTGGCTCCAAGCAAGGTCCACATGAGTTGACTCCGAACCTGATCTAACTTCTCCAACGAAGACACACCAAGCACCGTCCAATCAGTTCCAGCAATCCTTTCCTGACTGACGTAGGATTTGTGATCTGGAGTATAGCCCTGCCCTGTCTCAATGTAGGGTTTCATAGCCTCCATTTCGCTAGACGAACTATAAACTGTGTGTTGAGGATGATAAACAAATTCATGGTTTTCATTGATGATAAAGGCAAAGCCCTGCTGCCCCAACTGGAGTTGGTTGAGATAGGCTTCCAGCGTTTCATATGAAATATCCAAACGAAGCACACCCAGATTGACCCCCTTGGCATCAACAAGTTCTTGAGTGACAGAAATGACCCACTGACTATCTGATTTACGAGCCGGAGTCAAAACAGGCTTAGCTCCCTGATGAATGGCCTTTTGGTACCAATCCTCAGCCATCATATCAGAGGAAGTTTTCATTTGCACACTATCATCCGTAGAAATGACCTGACCGGATTTAGTCACCAGCACAACAGTTTTCAAGTCCTTGTCTGCCTTCAAGATAGTCAAAAATAGATCTCGAATTCCCTTGACCTTGTCTTGACTGGGATTCTCAGCATAGGCTAGGACATCCGTCTGCTGGGTCAAACTGGTAGAGGTGGTTTCTAATTTTTTGATATAAGACTGGATAAAGTGGCTAGTCTGACTGATAGTCGTTTGGCTATTGCCCTCAATAGTAGCCTCAATGGCTGATGAACTAGATTGATAGTAGAAAGTCCCAACCAGAGCTAGGAGAATGAGAAAGACCAGAAAGATGGAAATAACCATTCTGACTAGAAGAGAAGAACGTTTCATCGATCTTCCCCCTTCTTAAACTGGCGAGGTGTCACACCTGCAATCTGTTTAAAACGTTGAGTAAAATAGTTTATATCTTCAAAACCAACCTTCTCTGCAATCTCATAAATCTTCAGATCCGTAGTTAAAAGCAAGAGCTTGGCTTGTTTGACACGTTCTCTCACCAAATAATCCTGAAAAGGTAGGCCCAACTCTTTCTTAATCAAGGAACTCAGATAAGTCGGACTAAAGCCCAAGTCACTGGCCAAAGACTTTAAACTAAATTGGCTATCAGCCAGATAGGACTGGATTTTCTGAGCCATATTTCCCTCAAACTTATCGGTCAATAAATCTTGTAACTGCTCTTCCTTTTCTTCCTTATCCAACTTTTGCTTGATTTTCCCCAACATTTCCTCAATATCCTGACGAGAAAAGGGTTTAAGCAGGTAGTCATCCACACCTAGTTTGACAGCAGACAAAGCATAATCAAAATCATCGTAGCCTGTCAAAAAAACTAGATGCACCTGAGGATAGGTTTCTCGAACCAGACTGGCCAACTGGATGCCATTTAGCTGAGGCATATTGATATCGGTTAAAATGATATCCGGCACCTGCTTTTGTATCAATTCCCAAGCCTGTCTTCCATTTTCAGCTTGACCGATGATTTCCATATCGTAGGCTGCTACATTGACCAGCTTGGTCAAGCCTTGTCTTACCAGATATTCATCTTCTACGATTAAGATTGTGTAGGTCATGCTTCTCTCCTTTGTCACTTACTAGTATCAGTATAGCAAAATTCTCCTCTAACTGCTTAGGAAAGCCCTCTTAATCAACATAATCTAGTAAGTAAGCATAGCCTTTTTCTTCCATTTGATTTTTGGGAATAAAGCGGATAGAGAGACTATTGATACAGTAGCGCAAGCCACCCTTGTCCTGTGGTCCATCCGTAAAGACATGGCCAAGATGAGAATCTCCAACTCGGCTTCGCACTTCCATTCGCGTCATATTGTAAGACTTATCTTCCTTGTAGGTGGCGACATCTGGACTGATGGGTTGGGTAAAACTAGGCCAACCACAACCAGACTCAAACTTGTCCTTTGATGAAAAGAGGGGTTCGCCAGTTGCTACATCCACATAGATACCAGATTCAAATTTATCCCAGTAGCGGTTTGAGAGCCCGTTCTGTTTGATTTTTCTGGGTGACTGCATACTCCTCAGGTGACAAGGTCTTTTTCAATTCCTCATCACTTGGCTTAGGATATTTGCTGGCATCAATGACGGGATAAGCCGCCTGATTAACATTGATATGGCAGTAGCCATTTGGATTTTTCTTGAGGTAGTCTTGGTGGTAATCCTCTGCCACGACAAAATTCTTCAATGTTTCCTTTTCAACTGCTAGAGGTTGGTCGTATTTCTTAGCCACCTCATCAAAGACTTGGTTAATCACCTCTAAATCCTTGTCATCTGTGTAATAAACACCAGTACGGTACTGGGTTCCCACATCATTTCCTTGTTTATTTTTGCTAGTTGGATTAATAATGCGGAAATAATGAAGCAGGATTTCCTTGATAGAAATTTGATTAGCATCATAGGTGACATGGACAGTTTCTGCATGCCCTGTTTGGTTGATCAATTCGTACTTAGTTGTTTCCCCTCTACCATTTGCATAACCTGATACGGCATCTGTCACACCGGGAACGCGTGAGAAGTATTCCTCAACTCCCCAGAAACATCCCCCAGCTAGATAAATTTCGTGCAAGTCTGCATCTTTACTAATTTCTGTTTTTTTCACTGTTGTTCCTCCTTGGCTAACTGATGCCTTCTCAATTTGCGAGCTATCTGTCTGCCCTGCATTTCGCATCAATAGAAAATAGAAACCGCTTATGGCTAGGAAAAAGATTCCTGCCAAGACAAACAATTTTACTTTATCATTCATGACCTTTCGCTACCCCATTTCTTTCAATGTCTTTAAAATCATATCCTTATCCATAAAACCTGGTTGCGTTTTGACCAGCTTTCCTTCCTTGTCTATAAAGGCTTGAGTTGGGTAAGAACGAACGCCATAACTTTCCAAAAGTTTTCCTGATGGGTCAATTAGAACTGGGAAATTTTTATAATCCAAGCCCTTGTACCAGTTCTTAAAGTCCGATTCTGCTTGTTCCCCCTTATGTCCAGGTGACACTACTGTCAAGACCACATAATCATCACCAGCATCTTTAGCAATTTCATCCGTATCTGGAAGACTGGCTAGACAGATGGAACACCAAGAAGCCCAGAATTTGAGATAGACTTTCTTGCCCTTGTAATCAGACAAGCGGTAGGTCTTGCCATCTACTCCTGTCAGTTCAAAATCAGCAACTGCCTGACCTTTAGTCGCAGTTTGCGAACTAACTTGTTCTGTTTTTGTTTGCTCCTTCATGGTAGATTCATCTGACATATTTTTAGCAGAACAGGCTGCCAAGCAACAGATTGAGCCGACTCCAAGGAGACATGTTTGCCATTTTTTCATTTCTTCTTCCTCTCTATTCAAATAATGTAGTCAAAATGGAAGCATTTCCCAAAAGCACCAAGATTCCCATCACGATAATGAGGAAACCACCCACTTTTTTGAGGGTTCCGAGATAAGGATGGAGTTTTCGGAAATGTTTCAAAACATAGCTGGAGGCTAGAGCTAGAACCAAAAATGGTAGCGCCAAACCCAGCGTATAGATTAACATGAGACCAGCTCCTTGCCAAGCTCCTGAACCACCTGAAGCCGCCAAGGCTAAAACAGAGCCCAGAACCGGTCCTACACATGGCGTCCAAGCAAAACTGAAGGTCAATCCCAGTAAAAATGCCTGACTATAGCCGTTACCCTTTTTCCCCTGTCTCTGTAATTGTAACCTTCTTTCCTTGTAAAGTCCCTGAAAATGTAAGACTTCCATCTGGTGTAAGCCCAAGAGAATGATAACCGCACCCGTCACATACTGAAACCAAGAGGCATACAAAAGGTCTCCTAAAAAACCAGCTCCATAGCCTAGTAAGATAAACAAAGGATACCCCTGCTATAAAGTCCAAAGTTCTCAATAGACTAACAAGTGAGATTGAATATTTTCCACTAGAAGCCTGAACACCATCTTTATCATCCAACAAGACCCCTGCATAAACTGGCAACAAGGGTAAAATACAAGGAGAAAAGAAGGAAAGAATTCCAGCAAGAAAAACACTGATAAAAAAGATTATATTATCCATTGCCTTCCTCCATTCTTTGATTTGATAGGACTATTATAGCCCCAAAATTCCAGAAAAAACAGGGACAATGATAGGGAAAAATAGGAATTTAATCAGGTTATGTAAAAAATATTGCAAAAAAAGCCAGACACAGTCTGACTTTGATGGAAACAGAAAAGAAATTTCACTAGTCTTCCCTACTTATCTGATAATAAATAAGATCTGCAAGATAGCCTTTTCTCTCTACACCATTGGTAATAGTCTTTAGATAGGACATTCCAGCCTTCTCCATGACACGGCCTGAAGCTGGATTGAGACTGGCATAACGTGCCTTGACTTCTTGAAAGCCTGCTTGAGTAAAACAGAAGTCCAAGACAGTTTTCAAGGCCTCTGTCATCATACCATGACCCCAGTATTTCTTGCCTAGAACATAGCCAATTTCACAAGAAGAATCGTTCTCATCTATTGCAACGATGCTGATATCTCCTATCACCTGCTCTGGCTTTTCTTTGAGGCAAATGGCCCATTTGTAATAGTTGGGATTGGTATAGGAGGCAACCCAATTGCGAATCGAATTTCGAGTCACCTTGACATCAGGATGGGGATCCCAGGTGACATAGGTTAGATTTTCAGCGGACGAAGCCCAATTCTGAAATATGGCTTCTGCATCACTCTCCACAAATCTTCTTAAAATCAAACGTTCTGTCTGTAATATTTGTGTACCGATTGCTTTCATGACGCTACCTCGCTTTCTGATAGATGATTCTCTACCCAACCTCAATTTAAATTTACTTTGCTTTTGAATTTTAAGGTAATAAGCTAAAAAGGTCCACAGGACCTTCCTCGCTTACCTGTTTCCATGCTCGGGGTAAAAACCTCCACTGGAGATTCCTCATTTTCTTATTTCTAAACTCGGGGTAAAAGGACTAAACTCAGCAACAGCTAGAAAACGAGTTTTTCATCTAGGCCCTTGACGCAGTCGCTGTCTGGTTTGAAATACGCTTTACCAAGCTCTTTCAAACCTAGTCATCGTTGCGGGGGTGAGACTACGAAATCGAACTCTTCGAGTTACCGATTTCTGTCTCACTCCCAAAAGTCATCAAATACAGTGATTGGTAAATGGCGTTTGTGTTGGCCTTTGTACCACCAGTTTTCGATTCTTGATTGAGCTTCTGGTCTGATTGTTTTTCCTTCTAGGTAGTCGTCAATTTCTTCATAAGTGACTCCGAGGGCCACTTCGTCAGCTAGACCTGGTTTATCTTCTTCTAGGTCTGCCGTTGGGATTTTTTCATAAAGGGCTGGGTCTGCACCAAGTTCCTTCAAGAGTTGTTTTCCTTGATGTTTATTGAGGCGGTAAAGAGGGAGAATATCCGCACCACCGTCACCAAACTTGGTAAAGAAACCTGTGATATTTTCCGCGGCGTGATCTGTTCCAATGACCGCTCCGCTATGGGAACCAGCAAGGGCATACTGAGCAATCATACGGCAACGAGCCTTGATATTGCCCTTGTTGAAGTCTGAAACAGGACTACCTGTCGCTTCAACTGCAGCTGTCATGGCATCAGCTGATTCCTTGATATTCACAACCAAGCTGACATCTGGCTGGATGAAGGCTAGGGCTTTTTGAGCATCTGCTTCATCAGCTTGCACTCCATAAGGCAGACGGACAGCGATAAATTTGTAGCTGTCATCGCCCGTTTCAGCTCGCAGTTCTTCCATGGCCAGTTGAGCCAATCGTCCTGCTAAGGTTGAGTCTTGTCCCCCAGAAATCCCTAGTACAAAGGTTTAAGGAAGGGGTGTTTTTTCAGGTATCTCTTTAAGAAATCAATGGAACGACGGATTTCTTCTTGGGCATCAATCACTGGTTTCACACCCAGCTCTTGGATAATCGTTTCTTGCAAACTCATTCTTCTTCTCCTTCACCGAGGGCTTCCTTGAGCATCTTGTCAATCAAGTCCATCTTGTCTTGCCATACATCACGCGCCAAATCGACTGGATAGTGCTGCGGATTGAGCACACGCTTATACTCATCCCAAAGCTTGTCAAATTCCTTACGAGCATAATCCTGAATCTCAGTCAAACTAGGCAAGTTGTAAATCAATTTTCCATCTTGGAAGATATCCACTAAGAGAGGAACGGCGTCAAAATTACGAACGGTCTTCTTGATGTAGGTATAAGTCGGATGGAACATCTTGATTTCCGTCATGTCGCTCACATCCACACCGTCATAAGTGATATAATCGCCTTCTGACTTGCCTTTTTCACGACTGGTAATGCGCCACACCTGCTTCTTACCTGGCGTAGACACTTTTTCTGCATTATTAGACAGCTTAATCGTATTGCGCATGTTCCCATTTTCATCTTCGATGGCAACAATCTTGTAAACTGCACCAAGAGCTGGCTGGTCATAGGCTGTAATCAGCTTGGTACCCACGCCCCAGACATCAATCTTGGCCTTTTGCATCTTGAGGTTGAGGATGGTATTTTCATCAAGGTCATTTGAAGCATAAATCTTAGCCTCTGTAAATCCAGCCTCGTCCAATTGCTGACGGACTTTCTTAGAAATGTAAGCAATATCCCCAGAGTCAATCCGCACACCCATAAAGTTAATCTGGTCGCCCAGCTCACGCGCCACCTGAATGGCAGCTGGCACACCGATGCGAAGGGTGTCATAGGTATCCACAAGAAAGACACAATTTTTGTGGGTCGCAGCATAAGCCTTGAAAGCCTCATAATCATTGCCATAAACCTGCACCAAGGAATGTGCATGGGTCCCCAAAACAGGAATATTAAAGAGTTTACCAGCGCGCACATTGCTGGTTCCATTGGCACCACCAATCACCGCTGCGCGTGTTCCCCAGATAGCTGCATCCATCTCTTGCGCCCGACGTGTCCCAAACTCCATCAAGGGTTCATCTTCGATAACCGAACGAATACGAGCTGCCTTAGTCGCCACCAAGGTCTGGTAGTTGACGATGTTCAAAAGAGCTGTTTCGACCAACTGACATTGGGCTAGAGGGCCTTCCACCTGCACAATCGGTTCATTAGCAAAAACCAAGTCCCCTTCTTGGGCAGAACGAACGGTCAACTCCAACTTGAAATTGCGGAGATAGTCCAAAAATGCCCCATGATAGCCTAGCGACTCCAAATAGGCAATATCACTATCTGAAAAACGCAAGTCTTCAAGATAGCTTACAATTCTTTCCAAACCAGCAAAAACTGCATAGCCATTCTTAAAAGGCTGTTGGCGGAAATAAACCTCAAAGACCGCCTTTTTATTGTGAATCCCTTGGTCAAAGTAAACCTGCATCATGTTAATTTGGTACAAGTCCGTGTGCAATGTCAAACTATCATCTGGATACATACTTTTCCTACTTCCTTAGCTAGAAACACATGAAAATTTTCAAGAACTTTCATGTATTCCAATAAATTAGTACTATTATATCACATTTTAGCTGGATTGAGAAAAGAGTAACAAGCTATTCTCCATTCTCCAGTTCATCCATATCTTGTTCAAACTTTTTCTGAGCCCATTCACCAAAATTTCTTAAAGTTAGGTTTCCAATAAAAACCCATGGAAGATAAAGAAGATAAGTAAGGATCCAAGCAGACAGATATTTAAATTCAAAGGATTATGCTGATAAATCTCAATATTGAACTGGTAGTTCTGGAGCATCAAGATGGCTGTAATTGCAAGAGTCACTAGTAAGCATCCCAAAATCGTAAAATGAAATCGGCTATAATAGGTCACTCCGAGATTTCGAGCACGGTTAAAAAAGTAAAATGTCCCTATGATGATAACGATAAGCAGCATATTAGGATTAAAAAGGCTTGGTGCCAATACTGCCACTAAATAGCTTAGAAGTACAAGCCCAATAAAGAGTGAAAAAGACTCTGCTCCAGCTTTATTGATTAGTTGTTCTTCTCTTTCGTCAAGTAATTGATAATGAATGAATTTATTTACCATCTTCTTCCTCCCAAAATAGTTGGTCTAAGGTTTTCCCTAAACATCTACAAATGGACTGGCAAAGCGAGAGACTGGGATTGTATTTTCCCGCCTCTATCAAACCAATAGTCTGGCGCGTCACCCCCACAGCCTCTGCCAGTTGACCTTGAGTTAAATCAAGCTCTACACGAGCTAATTTTAATTTTAAATTTTTAGCCACCTGCGTCCTCCTTATAGTTTTAATACTCATCTACTCTTAAAAAAACCAAAACCAACACAAGCTGTCAGCTATTTATTATAACCTCATTAATTAGCACTCCAATATTATCTTCAGCCTAAAATCAGTATGTTGGATTGTTTGAAATAAACTTCCTAGTTTACTCTTTTATTTTTGTTTAGTATTAGCTTTGGTAGGATCTTTTAAACGAGTTTTGATTGCTTGTATTTCTTATTTAGTTGATTTCATATCACTATTATATAATGCTTTTTGGAAATGAGTCTAGCATAAGACAAAAAAACGTGCACACAACAAGAGCAGGAGCATAGCAAGATGACTGATTCTTTGCTGGATTTTTAAGTCTGTAAAATAATACTAAACGAAACTAAAAATGAATACTCCTTACTTTTTCTTGAGAGTGAAAAAAATACAATAAAATGATTGTAGTGATTACCACAAGATACTGGCTAATAAACATCGTATTTGAAGCCACAAATACAGGTAAGGAATAAAAAGGAAGAAGTTCAATTGCTTTTGATAAACAAAAACATTACTAGTATTCATCATAATCGTATTTAATATATTAGGGATAAAGAGTAGTAAAGCTACTAAAATACCAAATACCAAGCCACTTTTTCAATTTGTATAAATAGAAAATGTAAGATAATAGAAAATAAAATAGGACTAACAAAAATTGTATTGACTACAATGGCTACTATAAAATCTAATCCTAAATCACCTGGAACACCCAATTTACTTACGATGACTAATAACACAATACCATTCAAAGCATAGATAATGGAAACTGAGATGGCATATAGAAAATTGGACAAGACGTAAATCATCCGATTTTTCTGTTGATTATAAAATAAACTGATCGTATTGTGGGAAAAAAATCCTGCTAATAATTCGGTTAGCATGTATAACAGCCATTAACATACCGAGCATAGCATAAAAATTTGAAATATGCTTAATACCAAGTGATGTCCCTTGAGTCTTTAGAATAAAGAATGTAACCAGTATCGGCGGTATAAACGAGATAACCAATCCGAGATATATTACGCCTGATGAATATAAATCTCTTATATTTTTCCTTAAGAAAATTCAATTTATTTAATTTCATGATTATAACCTTCCTTTATTTTTGAACGATTTAGATAAATATCTTTAAGCGTCTCTTTTTTTAGTTTCAAAATCAACTACTTTAATATAGTTTTCGTTAAAAAAATTTAAAAAGTTCACTACTTTGAATATTCCCAGACATAGTAATTTTCAATCCCTCTTCCTGAACAATATCTCCAAATTCTTGTTTGGTAATGAAAAATGTCTTTATCTGTAGCTGATGAAAAAAACTATCTTAAACAAGCAATTATGACTATCTTTTCCTACTTTTTGAAATGTCAAAAGCCCGTTCTCCAAGAAAAAGAACCCTCTCACAAATTTCTTCAATATCTTCTAATTTATGACTCGATATTAAAAATTCCCACATTTTTCATGTAAAGCTAAGTTTTTTTAGAGCTGCTAAAACTATTTGTGATGATTCAATATCTAAACCATTAGTCGGTTCATCTAAAAATCAATATATCAGGTTCCGTAACGAGAGTTAGAAGCAAAGCTAATTTTTGTTTTGTACCCAAAGAATAGGTCTTTACTTTTTTTTATTAATAGACTGAGTCAAATCTAACTTTTGAATCAAACTCCCAAATCTTTCTTTATTGTAATCAACACCATATAAATTTGACAAATATTTTTAAATTCTCTAAACCTGTTTTAGATAAAAAAATAATTTTGGTTCTTCGATTAAATACCCAACATTATCACTACTTGTAATATTCCCTAAAGTCGGTTGATTATTCTGAACAAGAATTTTCATCAATGTACTCTTACCAACTCCGTTTCTCCCTACTAGACCAACAATTTCACCCTTATTAAGTTCGAAATTTATATCTTTGAGAATGGTTGAATGACCATAATGCTTACTTACATTTATAACTTCCATTTTTTTATTCCTCCATTAATATTCTTGGTTTTCTCTTTGATTCTCATTAATTTTTAAAAAAGTTGCGCCTCTTTTTCAACATCATTATATCATATATCTAACTTAATGCAACATATAAATGTCATTTTGTAATATTTTGTTAACAAAAAAACTCTCTACCACAAAAATAATAGAGAGTTTTCTGCTTATTCAATTTTTTTCAAAACATCTATAGCATCGTAGGATTTCACATCTATTTTCTCAGCTGCAATTGTATTGTCCTCAATATCGTCTAGAAAGACACAATTTGTAGGATTTAACTGGTATTTATCAAGACTTATGTCAAGCTCCCCTCTTTGCTTTATTCTCCTTACAAATCCTTTTGGTAGTAATATCTTTTCCCTGTGTAGGGATAGTCTTGTAACCTAAAGACTTCCTTGTAGCCATGGCTTAGATAAAAATCTGGCGCCTGGAACTGGTAAGTATTGACAAAGGCAAAACGACAGTTTCGATTCTTAGCTTCACTTTCAGCCTGTTGCAATAGTTTTGAACCAATTCCTTGCCCTCGCAATTCCTCTTTTACAAACAAATACTCGATTTCTAGCCAATTTCCAAAAGTTTCTGCTACTAATCCTGCCAGAAGATTGCCCTTTTCATCTTCGACATAAAGATTAAGTGGCTCACTTTCAGCTTCTTCTCTTTTTGAACGGTTATAAGCACGAATCAGATTTCCTATTTCTTGTGATTTATGGGATTCCTTGTTTTCCAATCTAAAGTACATCTAAATCTCCTTAAATACTGTTACAGCTTGATTATAGTCTTATTTCCAAAGACTGTCAAACTAGCAAAAACCCACCAACCTAAGCTGATGAGTCCTTAATCTATTTTCTAAATTTCCACTGGCTATAAATTCCAAAACCGATAATCCAGATAGCTGATCCAATTGCTCCGACAAATGTAGACTCTTGTAAAAAGAGGGTTACAAAGACAAAGGCAAAGAAGAGCATGGTTAAGGGATTTAGGAAACGATAATGGGGCATGAGATAGCCATCCGCCATAAAGTCCTGTGACTTGCGATATTTAAGGTGAGCCACCATAATCAAGATATAAATGGCGATATAGACACCTGATGATGATGCCGTAATCAAGGCAAAGGCATCGGAAACACCTGGCAAGATATTAATAAAGGCTGCTAGGGCAATCAAGATTGCTGAGGCGATGATGGCATTTTGTGGCACATTGTGGCGAGAAAGAGTATCTGCTTTAATTGCTTTTAGGAAACGATTTGGTGAATCATGAGCAATCTGATACAAGTGACGACCTGTTGAATAAAGGGTTGAGTTAAGAGCAGATGCTGCTGACGTCAAAACGACGAAGTTAATCAAGGCCGCTGCCCACTTGATACCTGCCAATTCAAACACCGTAACAAAGGGAGAATCAGCCGATGCAAGTTCACGCCAAGGAATGATAGCCATGATGGCTAAGAGGGCACCTCCATAGAAAAAGGCGATACGCAAAGGAATTTCCTTAACGGCTTTTGGCAAGACCTCGCGTGGATTTTTTGTTTCTGAAGTTGTTACCCCGATAAACTCAATCATGAGGTAGGCAAAGAACACCATCTGGAAGGCCATGACAAAGTTCACTCCACCATTTGGGAAAAGGGAGAAATTGTCGGCAATATTAGCCAAACTTGCTACTCCATGAGGTGTCTTAAGCCTGTCAAGACCATAAAGACTCCTGTTGCAATCATGGCTAAAATAGCCACAATCTTGACCATAGCGAACCAAAACTCAACTTCCCCAAAGAGCTTCACCGCGATCAGATTGACCAAGGCTAGAATGGTCAAAAATCCAATCTCAATCATCCAACTTGGCCAGCTAGGGAACCAGAACTGAACATAGTGAGAGATCGCAGTGATTTCCGCCATACCGATAAAGACAACGGATAACCAGTAAGACCAAACTGAGAAATAACCCCAGCCCTTACCTAAATGGCGCGTGATAAAGTTGATAAAGGTATGTTGCTCAGGATCTTGGTAGAGCATTTCCCCAACCGCACGCATCATGAGGAACATGAAGGCCCCCGTAATCATATAAATTAGTACAATAGAAGGACCTGTTAGGCTGATAGATCGACCCGCTCCCAAAAAGAGTCCTGTTCCAATTGTTCCCGCAATGGCCATAACCTGCACGTGACGATTGGTCAGACCACGCTCCATCTTATTTTTTTTTCTTCTTTGAACTCATATAGTCTCCAATTCAATTTAAAATGGAAAAAGGAGTGAGTGAAGCGCATTGCCCCCCCACTCCTTTTTTGTTTTTAGGCTGTTTTTTCAACCTTCAAAATTTTTACATCATAGCTACCAACAGGTGTTTCAATAGTTGCTGTGTCACCTGTTTTCTTGCCAATCAAGGCTTGTCCAATTGGGCTTTCATTTGAAACTTTACCTGCAAAGGCATCCGCACCCGCTGAACCTACGATAATATAAACTTCTTCTTCGTCCTCACCAATTTCTTGGATAGTGACTGTTTTACCAATCGCTACTTCGTCTTGAGCAACTGAGTCGCTATTGACGATTTCAGCATAGCGAATTTTTGTTTCCAAGCTAGAGATTTGTCCTTCGACAAAGGCTTGTTCATCCTTAGCTGCTTCATATTCACTGTTTTCAGAAAGGTCACCGTATGAACGGGCAATCTTAATGCGTTCTACCACTTCTGGTCGGCGGACCAATTTCAATTCTTCTAATTCTTTTTCAAGTTTTTCCTTTTCCGCTAGGGTCATAGGATATGTTTTTTCTGCCATTTTTCTCAACTTTCTTATTTAACTTTTAAAGCAAAATTATGTGGCGAACCACATAATTTTAGTTTGCACTACTTGATTGGGATAATTTGCTGTTGATATGCTGTGCAACATTTTGATCATGTTCATCTTTAGTTGTTGCAAAGTAAACTTTTCCATCTTCAACATTGGCTACAAAGTACAAATATTCACTCTTTGTTTGGTTAACACTTGCTTCAATAGCATCAAGACTTGGACTATCAACTGGCCCAGGCATAAGACCTAAACGAGTATAGACGTTAAAAGGTGAATCAATATTTGTATCAATTCCAGCATCATCTGCTAAACTAATTTTCTGACCAAGTTTTCCTTGAGCATATAAAATCGCAATATTACTTTGAAGTGGCATACCAAGATTCAAACGGTTATAGAAGACACCAGCAATTTTTTTGCGATCTTCTGTCTGAGCACCCTCTTTTTCTACAAGGGATGCAATCGTCAATAGTTCATTAACCGTCAAATTCTTTTCTTTAATCGCACTATAATGGTTTGATAAGGCCTTATCCATAGCAGACAGCATCTCATCAATCAAACTTTCAATAGTTGTGCTTTCCTTGATAGAGTATGTTGCTGGGAAAAGATATCCCTCCAAACGATAACGAACACCAGACTCTTTTGTTGGCAAACTTCCAAGCAAGTTTGGATACTTAGCTACCTCTTGAGCAATAAAGGTTTCATCTTGAACTTTTGTCAAGAAGGCATCTGCCGTAAGAGCTTCTTTAAAATTACCTTCAAGTTGTCCCACTGCTTGTGCGATTTGATCAATCGTATAACCTTCTGGAATTGTCAAGTTCGCAAGAGATGGGGCCTGAGGTTCAGGTGTACCACCTTTTTGCAATTCTTTAATCAAATCATCCGTACTCATACTCTTCATCAAGTTATAATATCCTGATTTGAAATCAGAGTAATTTTTGTACTTAGCATACAAGCTGAAGATAATTCCATGTTTGACCAAACCAGATTTTTTTCCAAAGCATTCCCAATTTCTTGGACATTGGAACCTTCTGGAATTTGAACAGTAACATATTCCTTAGAATTCGCATCAATAGGTTTAAATGAATCTTGAATATAGACATAGCCAAAATAGCCACCAAGAGACACAACTACCAAGAATAACAGGAAGCCAACAAGACATCCTTTCCCTTTTGGCTTCTTCTTAGCAGTTGATTTTGTAGCTTCGCGACGACTACGTCTCGGAGCACTAGCTAGGCTGTCTGTTAATTCAGCTGACTCAGATAGCTCATTATCCTGTGCAGGAGTACTAACTTCTTTCTGCTGTTTACTTGTTTTATACGACACCGCAACCTTTGTTGGAATATCGTTAAATTCTTTGTCTTCGTTAAGCTTTACAGGTTCTACTTTCGGTTGAACTGACTCAAAAATAGGTTCTACAGGTTCAACTACAGGCTCAGCAGCCGCTTCAATTTTAGATTCTGCAACTTCTTCATTTGCTGCAATTTCATCCGAAATATCATTTGAACGTGACGGAACACTAGGAGCGTTCTTTAATATTTGATCCACAACAGAGAGAGAATTAGCCATCAACTCTTCTGCTGAAGGTTCGTTGTCCTGAGTTGAAGGAACTACTGAATTTTCTGGAGACGAAGGAGTTTCAAAACTTGTAATCTCGTTTTCTTGCTCACTTCTATCTTGTTTTTTTACTCTCTCTAAATCACGTAAAATCTGCTCTTTAAAGCTTAATTTTTCTTCTTTTGGATTTTCACTCAAAAGATTTACCTCCTTGTTGACAGTTCATAATATTATATCTTAAAAACGAAAGAAAAGCAACCTAGCATGCTTTTCTAGCTTATTTTTTAGCTTCCCAAACCATATCATACCATGTTTCCCCTGCAAAGGTTGACTGGGACAGGCCTTCATTGACAAATCCATGTTTTTCGTAGTAGGAGATGAGATAGTCATGACAGGTTAGATTAATGCCTTCTCTTTCGTGTTCAAGAGCCAGTTCTTTCAAGGCTGTTAGTAATTTTTGACCAAGTCCAAGGCCCTGTGCCTCCTCGGCAATAGAAAGACAGGTCACAGAGATATAACCACCAGGCTTATGACTATAATCTTCTATCTCTTCTGTAAAAGACTGATCTTGCAGATGGCGGTGTGGTCCAACTGGCCCTTCTATATACCCCATGATTCTTCCTTCTTTTTCTGCAACCAGAAACGAGGTCTGAATTTCTCGCAAATGCGCCTTAAAAACAGAGCGAGGAATGGCTTCTTCGATCGAAAAATTTTCTAGTTCAATCTCAACGATACGATCTAAATCTTCTAATCTTGCTTTCCTAATTTCCATTGTGCCTCCTAAAAAAAGAGATTAAACCAAATCATACTAAAACCTTGACTAGCTGCATAAAGCGAATCTGTCTCTTCTTCATCAATAAAACCGTTCATTTCAAAATAGGAAAGCAACTCATCTGGACTCTTCAAACGAATAGCTTTGTAATCCAGTTCAACTGCCACATCTTTCAAAGCCGCAAGAAGAAGCGTTCCCAAACCCTGTCTCTGATGGTCAGTATCAATGACTAAAGAATGTATTTCTAGACATTGCGGATTGTGTGGGTAAGGACCACCTAGAACATAGCCCAGAAGCTGATTTTCATCCCTAGCTAGAAGAAAGGTATCCGCACACTTACGGATACTTTCTTCTAAAATATGGGAAGGTTGCTGCTTTTCAGCTGGAAAAGATGAAGCCTGAAGTGTCTCTATCTCAGTCAAATCAGACTTACTTGCCTGAATGATCTTAATTGGAATTTCCATGAGAACGTCCTATTGAACATTGCTTGTCAAGTTAGACAAGAGACGCTCAAATGAGTATTCATAGGTTTGGATATCTCCTGCTCCCATAAAGACATAGACAGCATTGTCATGATCAAGGAGTGGAGAAACATTTTCAACAGTGATCACTTGGTTTTTCTTGTTGATTTTGTTGGCTAGGTCTTCCACTTTAACATCGCCATGATCCACTTCACGAGCAGATCCATAAATTTGCGCTAGGTAAACTGCATCCGCTTGGTTCAAAGCGTGGGCAAAGTCATCCAACAAGGCAATGGTTCTTGTAAAGGTATGAGGTTGGAAGACTGCCACGATTTCCTTGCTTGGGTATTTCTGACGAGCCGCATCCAAGGTCGCAATGATTTCTGTTGGATGGTGGGCAAAGTCATCGATAATCACCGTGTCATTGACAATTTTTTCAGTGAAACGACGCTTAACACCAGCAAATGTTTTCAAGTGTTCACGCACCAAGTTCAAATCAAATCCTGCTGTGTAAAGAAGACCAATAACGGCTGTCGCATTCATGATATTGTGACGACCAAAGGTTGGAATGTGGAATTGCCCTAATTCTTGACCACGGAAATGAACTGTGAAGGTTGAACCAGTTGTTGAACGAAGAAGATCACTAGCGACAAAGTCATTACCTTCTGCTTCAAAACCATAATAATAAATCGGAGCATCAGACGTAATCTTGCGCAATTCAGCATCTTCACCGTAGATAAACAAACCTTTGGTAATTTGTTTAGCATAGTCGTTAAAGGCATTGAAAACATCCTCTAGACTTGTGAAATAGTCTGGATGGTCAAAGTCAATGTTGGTGATAATAGAGTATTCTGGGTGGTAAGGCATGAAGTGACGCTCATATTCGTCAGATTCGAAGACAAAATATTTGGCATTGGCTGAACCACGACCAGTCCCGTCTCCAATCAAGAAGCTAGTATCTGTAATGTGAGACAAGACATGAGATAACATACCTGTCGTTGAAGTTTTTCCATGCGCTCCTGCTACTCCCATGCTAACAAAATCACGCATAAAGCTACCTAGGAACTCATGGTAACGTTTGTAGCTAATGCCATTTTGATCCGCATAAGCAATTTCGACGTTGTTATCTGGACGAAAGGCATTTCCAGCGATAATTTCCATATCACCGTCTAGATTCTTTTCATCAAAAGGAAGAATGGTAATCCCTGCCTGCTCAAGACCACGTTGAGTAAAGTAGTACTTTCAACATCTGATCCCTGAACCTTGTGCCCCATTTGGTGCAACATCAAGGCCAAGGCACTCATCCCTGATCCCTTAATTCCGATAAAATGATATGTCTTTGACATGTTTTCTCCCCTATTCCGTAATTCTTGTCAGATTCAACTCTTGGGCAACCTGACGTTCTTGTTCTTTTTGTTGATTCTTTCTATTGTAGATTTGGCTCTTCTTCAGAAAATCATAGTTGTTTTTCTTTGGTCCTGAAGTTTCTTTTGTCTCAGCTTGAGTCGAAATACTGCTCACTTCTTCCGCCAAGATGTAATGAGACTGGGTCAATTTTTGACTATATTTGACAAATTCACCAGGATTTTCCTTTTGAAAAGGCGCGGTAGGTTGATTGCCCTGTCTAACCAAACGTTGCTGAGAAGGGCGTCTTGTAGGAGTAATATCCTTAGTCAGATAACTTGCTGAGCGTTTCTTTTTCAAATCCGCACGCGCTTCTTCACGCGCCACCTCCGCATAGCTCTTTCCTTCTTTTTTAACTCCTAAACCAACCTTCTTAGGTTTCTCTACTGGATTTTCAATCTGTTTTACTGGTTTTTCTTCAGTAATAGGGGCCCACTCCAGATAATTCTTATCACGGTATTCTCCCTTGATATTACTGATAAAGTCAGATTCATCATAGAGGTCCATAACCGGCATTTCAGTCAGCATGACCTTATCATCTGACACCAATGGAAATCGTTCTTCTCTCATTTTCTATTTCCTTTCAACACTTCATTATAGCGTATTGTCTTGATTTTTCAAGTGCTGGCTTCAGAAATTCCCAAAATTTCTCTAATTTCTGCTAGGGTCAGACTGCCACGTGACTCTGTGCCGTCCAATACCTGTGACACCAGATGTTTCTTCTGTTCTTGGAGTTGCTGGATTTTTTCTTCAATGGTTCCCTTGGTCACCAAGCGATAGACCTCAACCGTTTCTTCCTGACCCATTCGATGGGCACGGCCAATGGCTTGCGCTTCCACCGCAGGATTCCACCAAAGGTCAACCAAAATAACCGTATCAGCACCTGTCAGATTCAGACCGACACCACCAGCCTTGAGGGAAATCAGAAAGGCATCTCTTTCCCCTTGGTTAAAGGCTTTGGTCATGTCTTGTCTTTCCTTGGCTGGGGTCGAACCCGTAATTTTAAAGGATGTCATGCCCAAGTCTGGCAGTTCTTGTTCTATCTTCTCCAACATTCCCTTGAACTGCGAGAAATCAAGACACGGTGTCCACCGTCTGCCACCTGTACCAGCAGGTCTCGGAGACTATCCAGTTTGCCACTGGCTCCCTGATAATCTTCCATAAAGAGGGCAGGAGTGTCACAGATTTGACGCAAGCGCATCAAACCAGATAAAATTTCCACACGACTTCGCTGAAATTCCTGATCTGACACTTGAGCCAGACGGTCTCGCATCTGTTGCAACTGAGCTAGGTAAATAGCCTTTTGCTGGTCTTCCAGTTCATTTTTATAAACCACTTCAATCAAGTCTGGCAATTCAGTCAGAACTTCTTCTTTCTTACGTCGCATCACGAAAGGCTTGATAAACTGAGCAACGCGTTCAGCTGGTAATTTCATAAATTCTTTCTTGCTTGGCAAAAGTCCTGGCATGACGATTTGGAAAATAGACCACAACTCACCTAGATGGTTTTCAATCGGTGTCCCTGACAAGGCAAAAACTGACGGCACCACAAATTGTCTCAAGGTCTGGGCAATCTTAGTTTGGGCGTTTTTCATGACCTGAGCCTCATCTAAGAAAAGGAAGTCAAAGGCCATCCCCTGATAAAGCTCACTGTCCTGACGGAAGGTAGCATAACTCGTCACATAGATTTGATGGCTCTCAGCAAGAATCTCCTCACGACTAGCTTTCAAGCCATGAACAACAGCCACATCCAACTGTGGAGCAAATTTCTGAAATTCATCTGCCCAATTGTAAATCAAACCAGATGGAGCTAAAATCAAGACCCGACTTTCTTTTGTCACTTGACTGGTCAAAAAAGCAATGGTCTGCAGCGTTTTCCCCAATCCCATATCATCAGCCAAAATTCCACCAAAACCATAATGATGGAGCATTTGCAACCAGGCGATTCCCTTTTCCTGATAATCTCGTAAATCAGCCTTGACCTGAGTTGCTTGTCTAGGGAAGTCCTCTGGATGCGTCAAATCATGAGCCAGATTCTGGAATTCTTGTGAAAAAGAAACACGGTCTCGCCCTTCAAAGAGATGAGCTAAACTGTAGGCCAAGGATTTCCGAGCCTGCAAGGAGCCATCTTTTAGTTCAAACTGCCCCAGTTCCTGTAAATTTTGACGAATTTTCTTAGTCTCTTCATCAAAAAAGTAGACTTGATTGGACGAATCAATATAAAAATCTTGATTATCAACCAAGGCCTGCATGGCTTGGTCAATTTCCTCTTGGGCAATATCTTGAAAATCAAACTGAATTTCCAAGAGACCTCCCTTGGAAGCAATCTGCACTTGAGGGCTTGCCAGACTATAAAGTTCTTCTAGCTTGTCTGATACGTCAACATTTCCGAGTTTTTCAAAGCCTGGAATGATTTCATGAAAGAAATGATAGACAGACTCCGCTTTTAAGGCCTGACGCCAAGATTGAAAATCTGCTTCAAAGCCCGCAGCCAAACAGGCTTGGAAAATTCTTTCTTCTAAGTCAGCATCACTCGAAAATGGTAATTCTTCTAGCTCTTGTCGGCTTGATACCTGCCTATCCCCATAATCAAACTGAATTTCTAAACGAATCCGATTATCCTCTTCCCTGTCAAAGTAAAAAGAGGGCGCAAAAGTTTTGATATGTAGACGTTCTGGAGCTGAAACGGTGCCCATTTGGCCAAAGAGCGTTAGACAGGAAGCTAACTTATCTCGGTCACTACTATCAAATTGCAGGTATTTCTTTCCATGTTGATCCAAGGGCAACGCTTTGATTTCCTTGAGAAGACGCATCTGCTGGTCTGTTAGAAAATAAACCTGTCCTTTATGAAACAGCACAGCTCCTTGATAAAAGACATTGACCCTTGGACTCTCACTGATTTCCATTTCAAAATAATCCGAGTATGCTGTTACTGTAAAGACAAAGAGATTGGCAGCAGCATGCATATCCTGAAAAAGCAGAGTCTGATAGCTATCCACTTGATGGTCAAATTGAAAATGAGGCAAGGTCATCAGTAAATTTACACCCTGCTCAAAAAAAGTCAGAGGAAAAAAGAGGTGCCGACCTTGATTTTGAAAAAAGAGGTCTGGAGCCAGTCCTTCCTCCTTTAGTCCGCGCAAGAAAATCAGAAGTTCTTGGCTGGCTTCATCAAAGGATTCCCAAGACAAGGATTCCTCATAGTTTTTCCCAATCATATAAGGTTTTCTCTTCTCGACAACTTTTAAAAAGAGTGGGATATCCCGAATGACATAGTATTTTTGACTATTGACTTGCCCGATTCTCAGAGTCCACAAGATATGATTGGTTCCTGCTTCCACCTGACCGACAGCCGATAATTCATAGGCACGTTCTGATTTTGGAGACAAGATTCGGTCCAAAAATTTGCCACCCAAGGTCACCTTGGTTTCAACGGCTTCTTTTTCTTCATGACCTTCTTCCAGACTCTGCAAAATTTCTTGGCCACGCTCATCATTTTTCAGAAAATGCTCCAGAGCCGCCAGATGCACACAGTAGCCCCTTTTTTGAAAAAAATCGCAGGCACAAAAAACCAAATCATCCTCTAAACTATAGCGCAGTTCTTCTTCTGCAACGCGAGCGTAGAGGCGATTGTTCTTTTCCTTGATGATATCAACCTTACCAGTTTCATAAAGGGCAACGCCTTCGATACGGACTTTCCCCGGAATCAATTTAGCCATATTTTTACCTTTACCTTATCTTTTTATTATACCATATTTTCCCCTATGAAAATAGCCTTCTAGAGATACTTTTCTCCTAGAAGGCTGGATTTTTAAAGTTTAGCAAAAGTCGTCACAATCCGCTGACAAACTTCTTGCAGCAGGGATTTAGGCATGGCTATATTGAGGCGGGCATGGAGACTTCCTTCCTCTCCAAAATCCAAACCACGGTTGAGGATAACCTTGGCTTCATTTCTCAACAGCTCTTGTAATGTTTCATCAGTCAGGTCATAGGCTGAAAAATCAAGCCAAATCAAGTAGGTCCCTTGCGGTTTCATGACCTTGATTTTAGTCTCTTTTCCAAATAGATCCACCACATAATTGATATGGTCTTCAAAGACTTGCTTGAGTTCCTCTAACCAATCTTTACCGTATCGATAGGCAGCTTCTGTCGCCAAATAACCCAAGCCTGAAATTTCATGCTGATTATTGGTCAACTGGCGTTTCTGGTAAGCCAGTCTCAACTTAGGATTTTCAATGACTGCATAGGAATTTTTTGTCCCAGCAATATTAAAGGTTTTAGTGGCACTAGTCAAGACGATAGCAATTCTTTAAAGTCAGGGTTGACAGTATTGAAGGAATGATGCTTGTGACCAAAGAGGGCCAAATCTTGGTGAATCTCATCTGAAACCAAGAAAATACCATGTTTTTGACAGAGTTGACCAATCTTCTCCAACACTTCCTTTTCCCAAACACGTCCACCAGGATTGTGAGGGTTGCAGAGGATATAAAGTTTGACATCCTCTTCTACCAAATCCTTCTCCAGTTGGTCAAAGTCAATCTCAAACAGACCATCCTTTTCCACCAAAGAATTGGTAATCAATCTACGGTTGTTCAACTTGACACTGCGAGCAAAGGGGGGATAGACAGGTGTGTTAATCAAAACCGCCTCGCCTTCTTTTGTAAAGGCTTGAATAGCTGTTGAGATAGCTGGTACCACACCCTCGATAAAGACAAGAGCCTCTTTGTCAAAGTGGTAACCGTGTTGTGTGGCTTCCCACTTTTGAACTTCCTTAATTAAATCATCACTGGCATAGGTATAACCATAAACCAGTTGATCCGCATAAGTTTGCACGGCTTGGCGGATTTCAGGCAAGACTACAAAGTCCATATCCGCTATCCAAGCTGGTAGGACTTCACTATCCGTTTCTGCTTCTTTCCATTTATAGGTATGGTGCCCTAAACGATTGGGCAGGCTTGTAAAATCATATTTTCCCATCTTTATCTTATCCTTCTAAGGCTTGGCGCAAATCTGCAATCAAATCTCTAGCATCCTCAATCCCAATAGACAAGCGCAAGAGGTCATCTGTCAAACCATAAGAATGGCGTACTTCTGCTGGAATATCAGCGTGAGTTTGCGTCGTTGGATAAGTAATGAGACTTTCTACCCCACCCAAACTTTCCGCAAAAGAGAAGACCTTAAGACTGTTCAAAATGTGAGGAATGCATGTTTCATCGGCTACTTTAAAGGAAATCATGCCCCCACGACCAGTGTAGAGAACTTCCTTAACTGCTGGAGAATCCTTCAAAAAGGCAACCACTTCTTGGGCGTTAGCTGTTGAGCGCTCCATACGAAGAGACAAGGTCTTGAGACCACGAATCAATTGATAACTGTCAAATGGTGACAAGACTGCCCCTGTCGTATTGAGATTGTAGAAAAGCTTCTCGTATAGTTCTAAACTATTGGTCACAACCACTCCAGCCAAGACATCATTGTGCCCTGCTAGATACTTGGTTGCTGAATGGAGAACGATATCTGCTCCATCTTCAATTGGACGTTGGTAGATAGGGCTGTAGAAGGTATTGTCTACCACCACTTTGGCACCCTTAGAATGAGCCAATTTTGCCAGTTTTTCGATGTCAAATTCCAACATCAAAGGGTTGGTTGGGGTTTCGATATAGAGAACATCCACGTCCTTTTCTAACTCGGCAATCAACTCTTCTTCTGTATTGGCATAGGTAAAATGGAAACGACCTTCCTGTTCCACTTGATTAAACCAGCGGAAAGAACCACCATAAAGGTCACGGACAGCCAAGACCTTACTTCCTACTGGGAAGACGCTAAAGGCCAGTACAATAGCTGACATCCCTGAGCTAGTAGCTAGGGCATAATCTGCTGACTCAATAGCTGCCAAGACTTCCTCAGCCTTAGTGCGAGTTGGGTTTTTAGTGCGTGTATAGTCAAATCCAGTAGACTGACCAAATTCTGGGTGCTGATAAGTCGTCGAAATGAAGCGGTGTCACCAAAGCTCCTGTCGCTTCATCTGACTTAATACCCGCCTGGGCCAAAATTGTGTTAATGTGTAATTCCTTGCTCATACAATTCCTCCAAATCTATAGTAACTATTGTACCACTTATTTTCATCAACTCATTTTCTTCTTTTCAAGAGCTAGTTATAGTTTCAAACTATATAAAAAACGACAGTTTCACTTAGAAACCATCGTTTTTCTTGAAAAATCCTTATTTGACATGTTTTGCCAATTCTTCTTGAGCTTTTTTATTAGATTCTTCTTTTTCTTTCAGCCATTTTTCTTTGGCTTTTTCATATTCATCTTTTGTGACTGTTTTATCTTGTACTTTGAGATATTTATATGATTCGATACCTTTATTACCAGCTAATGAATATGGTTCTGAGAAAGGAACTGTTTTTCTCAATACTGGTGTTCCGCCCTTAGAAACATTTGGAATTGCTAAAGCGCTATCTACCAACCAAGCTTGGATATCAGCATACTTTTCATAGCGTTTTGCAAGTTCTTGCTCCTTATTGGCTTCTTCCAGCATTTGAGTGTAGATATCCAGTCCAACAGCCTTAGCCTTATCATTAGATTCACCAGGCTCTATACCCAGATTTTGCAACACTCCACCGCTCTTCACATTGAAAATATCAAGATAAGTTGATGGATCTTGATAGTCAGATCCCCAACCACCGTTATATAGATCGTAATCTTTCTGAGCTGCTGTCTGAGCCAAATAGCTTGAATTGTCATAATCTTCCGTAGTGAGTTGTTGAATATCAATTACAACATTTTCTGCACCTAAAGCCGCCTCAATAGATTGCTTCATAGAGTTTGCCTCTTGGACACCCTTTTTAGCAGCTTGGTCAACTGTCATGTCCAAGTGGATAGGGAATTGAACTCCTTTAGCCTGGAGTTCTTTCTTAGCTTCAGCAAATTTGGCTTTAGCTTTTTCAGCATTGTAGTATGGATCTTGGGCATCCGCAAAGTTGATTCCTTGCCATTCCTTACCATAATTCACCATCTTAGAGGCTACTACTTCACCAAAGTCTTTTCCGTTGATACTTACGAAGTTTGGAGGAACAACCAAGTTACGCAAAATCTTAGTTGCACCATCTTCTCCCTGAGATTGAGCCCCGTAAGCTGTACGATCATAGGCAAAGTTGATGGCTTGACGGAAGTTTTTGTTAAGAACCGCTTCTTGAGTCGATTTCTTCTCAGCATCACTTGTCTTGGAAGTGAACTTATAAGATTTTCTATCTAGATTAAAGTTTAAGAAGTAAGAAGTAGCATCTTGCAGACTATAGATGATATTGTCCTTATTCTTTTCTTTAATTCCTTCAAAACTTGAACTATTTGGATAAAGACGAGCGTAGCTATAAGCACCTTCTACAAAGTTACGAGCCAGTGCATCTTGGTCACTACCATCATAATAGGCCAATTTCACATCATCTACAAAGACATTTTTAGCATCCCAGTAGTTAGGATTTTTCTTGAATTCGATAACTGATTTTGAAACAAAGGATTTCATCAAGAAAGGTCCATTGTACAAAATACTTGAAGGATCAACTGTTCCAAAATCATCCCCTTTTGATTTCAAGAACTCCGCATTAACTGGGAAGAGAATGGTTGAGGTTGTTTTTGAGTTCCAGTAAGATTCTGGTCGTGTCAAGGTATATTGAACCGTTTGGTCGTCAAGAGCCTTAACTCCAACAGTTGAAAAGTCTGTTGTTTTACCAGTGATATAGTCATCTAAACCAGCAACGGATTCTTGAACTAAGTACAAGGCTTCTGATTTTTTATCAGCAGCGTATTTCAAACCTGTCACAAAATCTTGGGCAGTTACAGGAGCATATTCTTCCCCATCTGCAGTATACCATTTAGCATCTTTACGCAGTTTGTAGGTATAGGTCAAACCATCCTTGGATACACTCCAATCCTCTGCCAAGGATGGGATATAGTTCCCATACTGGTCATTTTCCATGAGCCCATCTACCAGATTAACTACGATATCATTGGTTGTTGCACGGTTTTCTGCTAGATAGTTCAAACTAGACGGATCACTGGTATAAACATAGCTATATGTTTTTGACCCTGTGCTTGAATTTCCACACGCGCTTAATAAAATACCTGCACTTAACACGACACCTGCAAGTGCTGCATACTTGGCTTTAGACTTTTTCATCTCCAGAACCTCCTGATTTAAATATTTGTCTTATTATACAACTCGAGTTTTATTTAGTCAATAGTTTTTTTAAGTAAAAATTTAAGAAAAAAATAAAATTGCTATCTACAAACTATAGAAATTATTCTACAAAATAATAAAAAGAGAATAATTCAAGCATTTCATGATAGAAATGTTCAAATTATTCCTTTTATTTATAAATACTGTTTAAGTTAACTTTAATTTGATTCGTAAGCGATCTGCTTGGGCTTTTCCAATCACCTTATCCAACAAATGGGTACGAAGACTCATGACTCCATAAACTCCTCCACCCATGGCACCTACAAGGGCTACATATAGGAAACTCCACAAACGTCCACTTGGTTGGAAGACAAACCCTAAAATCCACTGGATAGCACCTACACCGATGAACATAACAAGGGTCAACAAACTGATTAAAATGGTTCGCTTCACAATCACCTTGCGCTTGACACCCGTTACCTTACAAATATCCCGATACATCAAGACGTTAGGAATGATAAGACCGATAGTTGTGGAAATCAAGGGACCATAACTATGGAAGAGGGCGATGGTAGGTATTTGCAAGACTAGCTTGGCAATCGAACCATAGATAAAATAGAGAACAGCCTTGCGATTTCGGAACATGGCTTGAAGCATTGGAGACAAGACCATGTACAAACCTAAAATAGTAGACTGCAAAACTGCAAAGACAAACAAGCCCATAGCCAAACTATCTGGCTTGCCATAGAAGACTGTATATAGAGGTTCTCCTACCATGACCACTCCAACCGTTGCTGGCAGTAGGAATAAGAAAAGCATGGTAATACTGTCTTGAACTAGACGAGAAGCTGCCTTCAGGTCCCCCTTGACATAGTTTTCAGTCAAAAGCGGCAAGCCTACACTCCCAATCGAAACCCCAACAGAAATCAAAATCATAGTAATTTTATTAGGGTTGGCTGAGAAATAAGAAAACATGACAACCAAGTCTTCATTACTATAGTTGGTAAACCAACTCATACTATTGATAAAGGTCATCTGGTCCAGAATCTGGAAGAGCTGGATAGCAGACCCTGTCAGGATAAAGGAATGGCTTCCTTAATGGTATCAACCAAGAGACGCTTGCTGTTTATCTTATCTCCTGTTTCAAGGACTCTTTTAAGTAATCCTTCTTTGGCAAGGAAATAAATCAAAACTGCAAAACTAGCTACCATACCGACAAAGGCAGCAAAGGTGGATTGGGTAACCGCTGCCAGATAATCTCCTGAGCCCATTTTCATAATCATAAAGGTAGCTAAGAGCATCCAGATAACACGAATGACCTGCTCAGCAATTTGGCTCATGGCATAAGGTTTCAAGTTATTCATCCCTTGGAAGAAGCCTCGGATAACACTCATAGATGGGAAAATCAAGACCGCCCAAGCCAAGCTCTGCATGATTGGGATCAGGTCTTTCCCTACACCCGACAAATCTGCTAGCCAAGGAGCAAAGATATACAAGACTAAAGCAAAAACCAGACCTAGTCCTGTCATAAAGCCTAAAAAGCTCCGAATCAGGGCAAAACTATGCTCTTCTTCTCGCATGGTATTATACTTGGCCACTTGCTTGGCCACCGCAACTGGAATACCCGCTGTTGAAACCAGTAAGAACCAGGCATAGATATTATAGCCCATAGTAAAGAGACCATTTGCTGTAGCCGCATAAGACCCCATCCAGATATACCAAGGGATGATATAAATGGCACCGAGTAGACGACTGATAAAGTTACTAGCCGTTAGCCAAGCAGTCCCCCGTAACATCTGGGCCTGCTGGTGATTGTTTTCGTTAGACATAGATTCCTCATTTAATTTTAATCACTAGGAAAAATTCCTCATCTCCCATTATAAACTTTTCCTTGTCACTTGTAAATTTACGACTTTCGGTTTACAATAGAAAGTATGATTAAGATTGAAACCGTATTAGATATATTAAAGAATGATGGTCTCTTCCGCGAGATTATCGACCAAGGACTCTACCACTACAACTATAGCGATGTCGTCTTTGACACCATCTGCTATGACAGCCGCAAGGCCAAAGAGAAGAGTCTCTTTTTCGTCAAGGGTGCTGCCTTTAAGAAGGAATTTCTGCTTTCAGCCATCTCTCAAGGTCTCGGTTGGTATGTGGCTGAAAAAGATTATGAGGTTGGTATTCCTGCTATTATCGTCAGCGATATCAAGAAAGCCATGAGTTTGGTAGCTATGGAATTTTATGGAAATCCACAGGAAAAACTCAAACTCCTTGCCTTTACTGGTACTAAGGGTAAAACAACAGCAGCCTATTTCGCTTATAACATCTTATCTCAAGGGCATCGACCTGCTATGCTCTCGACTATGAATACAACTTTAGATGGCAAGACTTTCTTTAAGTCTGCATTGACAACTCCTGAGAGTATTGACCTCTTTGATATGATGCATCAAGCTGTGAAAAATGACCGTACCCACCTCATCATGGAAGTCTCCAGTCAAGCCTATCTGGTCAAACGTGTCTATGGCCTAACCTTTGATGTGGGAGTTTTCCTCAATATCAGCCCCGACCATATCGGTCCGATTGAACACCCTAGCTTTGAAGACTACTTCTACCACAAACGTCTCTTGATGGAAAATAGCCGAGCAGTCATCATTAACAGTGACATGGACCACTTTTCTGTACTAAAAGAACAGGTGGCAGATCAAGAACATGACTTCTATGGTAGTCAATCTGATAACCAAATCGAGAATTCCAAAGCCTTTAGCTTCTCAGCTACAGGTAAACTCGCTGGTAATTATGATATCCAACTGATTGGTCACTTCAACCAAGAAAATGCAGTTGCTGCTGGACTTGCCTGCCTCCGTCTCGGAGCTAGTCTTGAGGACATCAAAAAAGGAATCGCTGCGACACGCGTTCCTGGTCGCATGGAAGTCCTCACTCAGAAAAACGGAGCCAAGGTTTTCATCGACTATGCCCACAATGGGGATAGTCTGAAAAAACTCATCAATGTGGTTGAAACTCATCAAACTGGAAATATTGCTCTGGTTCTCGGTTCGACAGGAAATAAAGGAGAAAGCCGTCGTAAGGACTTTGGCCTCCTCCTTAATCAACATCCTGAGATTCAAGTCTTTCTGACTGCTGATGACCCCAACTATGAAGACCCAATGACCATTGCAGATGAAATTAGTAGCTACATCAATCATCCCGTTGAAAGATTGCGGATCGCCAAGAAGCCATCAGGGCAGCTATGGCTATCACAAATCACGAATTAGATGCTGTCATTATTGCTGGTAAGGGAGCCGATTGCTACCAAATCGTCCAAGGCAAGAAAGAAGCCTATCCAGGAGATGCAGCTGTCGCAGAAAATTATTTATAAGATAGTAAAAAAATCAAGGGAAGTGAAACCCTTGATTTTTTCTATTTTTATTTAAAAGCGTTTTTCAAACCTTCAACGGCACCTTCTACAGCACCTTTAGCATCTTCAACTACTTCTTTTGCCTTAGCAACTGTCTTTTCTACAGCGCCTTCTGCTTCAGTCTTGCTATCCCCAGTAACTTTACCAAATCCTTCTTTGATAGCGCCTGTTGCTTGCTCCAATTTGTTTTCAAGTGACATATGATTGTCTCCTTTAGTTTTATTCCGATATGTGTTACCGGTTACATATAGTTTATACCGAATACTAAGGAAAGTCAAACAATGTGCTCAGAAACAAGAAATCACGCCAAGTAGAAAGTTAATCTTTCCTTATCAAAATCGATAGCCAACTCATACTTTCCATCTTCATTTTGGACAATATAATCTAGAACGACTAAACTGTCCACAAAGATGTCACGGCGTTTCTGCATAAGCTGATCTTTTTTGAGAAATTTCAACAAAAAAGTCGTCATGTATTTGAGAGCATACTCAGGATTAACATCTCCCAAAATGTCGTAAAGTTCCTGCTGTTTTTCTGTCAAAAGATACTGATGTTTGACCTTGTAGAAATAATTTGACAGGGTCATTTTTGTTCGCGCAAAGTCCGTCTTTTCAACTAAAATAGCTGCATTGGTTTGATTGCGCAACTCCGTCTCAAAACTCTGCTCCAACAATGCTTGATAGATCGGACTATCTTCTCTAACAAAAATCTCTTGATCCAGTTCGAGACTATAAAGGGACTCAAGCATAGGAAGATTGAGGTAATAACGCTTATTTTCCCGACGAATCAAGCCAGCCTTTATATACTCTTCCATGAGTTTATCAACTGCAATATCTGGAAATTGAGCCTTGATTTCCCGTAAAATCACATCCTCATGCTGGTCCAGATAGCGGATTAATTCTCTAAAAAATGGCTGTCTCGTCAAACGAGATGGATTAAAAATCTGAATCATGAAGATTCCTTTCTTTACATTCTAACAGAGGCGATGCTGCCAACTGACTGGGATTGGTTCCCGGCTGGTTCAAAGGAACAGGCAGACCTAGTTCTCTGTAATACTCCCTCCAAAAATCACTAATGTCCTGCTCCCCATCACCAAATTTCATGGGAATAGTTTCAAAAATGGGGAGGATTTCTGCCATATACTGGGAACAGTAAAAACCTTCTCCATCTGGATAGAAAGAAACATTGTAGGGTACTCCAAGATGTCTGCAAGCTTTTTCCTTCACAGACTGGATATCCATTTCTGGGTAAACATAGAGGTCGTACAAGTGATTGGACTCAAAGAAGTCTGCTGGTTCTTGACAAACAACACCAGCCTGTCCACTAGCGTGGTAAATCATCCCATCCAAACAAATCGCAACATGGTTATAGTTGCCTGTGGAAGTCTGGATGGCCTGTCCCATATCTGACTCATCTCTCACAAAAATCAAATCGCCATTTTCTAACATGCTTCACTCCTAGAAAAAAAGGAGCCGAAACTCCTTTCGATATAAGGCAAACTAGCCTTTCCTAATCTGAATTAACACTCAAAATCTTAAGCATTAAAACTTTCAGTCAATTGAGGTACCACTTGTTTCTTACGTGAAACGGCACCAGCAAGAAAAGCGTGGTTGTTTTCAAGTTTGAAGTTGAAAGCCGCTTCGACCTTGCCCATATTAGCACCAAGAGCCAAGATTTCCGAGTTTGAGTTGACGATATCTGTAATCATCAAGACAAAGTCAGAGTAGCCGTTTGCTGCGTTAGCAGCTTGCATTGCAGCTTCAATTTCTGCTTGGCGTTCCAATACTTCAGCGATGTCAACTGTGTTTACTTGAGCAACACGGACACTATTTCCGTTCAATTCAAAAGTTTTAGCATCGATGTCAATCAATTCTTCAGCAGATTTGCTAGCCAAGTTTGTACCAGCTTTCAACATAGCCAAACCATACTCTTCCAAGTTTACACCAGCCAATTCAGCCAATTCTGGAGCGATGACTGTATCTGTTGGGTGTGTTGTTGGTGATTTCAAAAGAAGAGTATCTGAAATCAAACCTGAAAGCATCAAACCAGCAATCTCTTTAGGTACAGCTACACCATGTTCTTTGAACATACGGTAAACGATTGAAGACGCAGATCCAACTGGCTCCAAACGCATGTAAAGTGGGCTTGCAGTTTCAAAGTTAGCCACACGGTGGTGATCCACAACACCATAAACTTCTACTTCAGCGATATCTGATACAGATTGTTGGAATTCATTGTGGTCAGTCAAGATAACTTGCTCTGCACCTTCTGCTTTAGCAGAAGTGATGACACGCGGTGCTTCTACACCAAAATAGTTCAAGACAAAGGCTGTTTCTTCATTTGGAGTTCCAAGGGCAACAGCTTCCGTATCCAAACCGTAAGCTTCTTTTGCAAGGTAGGCAAAGGCTACAGATGACCCGATGGCATCTGAGTCTGGATTTTGGTGACCAAATACTAGAATCTTAGACATGATAATACCTCATTTTATTTATTCTCTTTATTGTAGCATTTTTTTCGCTTTTTGACAAAAGTAAGAGGAGTCAAAGGGCTCCTCACAATTGTTCAAAATAACTAAGTAAATTTCTATCTTGATTTTCAGATAAAAATTGCTCCTTCTGTGGCCTCTTCTTACGCTTGAGAAGGGCTTCAGCTGACATGGCTTCTTCCTTACTGGCAAACCTTGAGCATAGATAAGTTTGACTGGCAAGCGTGCTCGTGTGTATTTGGCTCCCTTCCCACTACTGTGGACAGCGAGGCGTCTCTTCACATCAGTCGTATAGCCTGTATAGTAGGATCCGTCACGGCACTCCAGCACATACATATAAGCCTTATGATCCATAATAAATCTCTTCGAGTTCCGGCGTATAAGAGCCATCATCATTGTGAACAATGAGAGGTGGTAAGACCTTAAAGCCACTTGTTGAACCATCCTTGATAGCCTCAATCAAAAGCATATTGGCTTCTTTTTCCCTCTTTGGATAAACAAACTGCAGGCGCTTGGGGGCTAGATTATGCCGTTGTAAGCTGTCCAAGATATCTAAAAGTCGATCAGGACGATGAACCATGGCCAAACGCCCATTAGATTTGAGAATACTCTGGGCACTACGACAGATTTCCTGCAAATTGGTCGTGATTTCATGGCGCGCCAAGAGATAATGTTCACTCTCGTTCAGGTTTGAATGAGGATCCACCTTGAAATAGGGCGGATTACACAAAATCATATCCACCTTACTTCCCTGTATACGATAAGGCATATTTTTCAAATCATCACAGATGACCTCCATCTGCTCCTCTAATCCATTCAAACGGACAGAGCGTTCAGCCATATCCGCCAAACGCTCCTGAATCTCAACAGCCAAAATCTGTGCCTGAGTCCGAGTGCTAGCAAAAAGCCCCACTGCTCCATTTCCAGCGCAGAAATCCACTATCAAGCCCTTTTTAGGAAAACGTGGAAAACGTGACAAGAGAACACTATCCACCGAATAGCTAAAAACCTCTCTATTTTGAATGATTTTAATATCTGTCGAAAAGAGCTGGTTAATGCGCTCTCCTGATTTTAATAATTGTTCTTCTTCCATGGTCTTATTATAGCAGATTTATATTAACATTACAAAAGATAGAGGTTTCTAACTAGTGCTTCTGATTCTTCAAATGTTGAAGGGCTTCCTTGGTCCAAATTGGCATCATTCGTTTGAGAGGCGCAAAGCCATAGTTAAAACGGTCGCTTGAAAAGCGTCTCCGTCTCGGAAACTGGTGCTTTTCTTCCTCCAAAGTGCGGATAGAAAGACTAGCTTTCCCTGTAAATTCATCTAAATCCACTACTTGAACTTGAACCTCTTCATCGACTTTCAAGGCTTCTTGGATATTTTCAATAAAGCCTGTCCGAATCTCTGAAATGTGAATCAGCCCCGTATCACCCGTTTCTAGCTCAACAAAGGCACCGTAGGGCTGAATCCCTGTAATACGGCCCTTTAGCTTATCACCGATTTTCATCTTAGTCCTCGATTTCAATTGTTTCAATCACGACATCTTCAACTGGCTTGTCCATGGCCCCTGTCTCAACAGCAGCAATGGCATCCAAGACAGCGTAAGAAGCTCCATCAGCTAGCTGACCAAATACCGTGTGACGGCGGTCTAGGTGAGGGGTTCCACCTTGGTTGGCATAGATTTCCGCAATCGGTTCTGGCCAACCACCACGAGCAATTTCTTTCTTAGAATAAGGCAAATGTTGATTTTGCACGATAAAGAACTGGCTGCCGTTAGTATTTGGACCAGCATTAGCCATAGAAAGGGCACCACGGATATTGTAAAGTTCTTCTGAAAATTCATCCTCAAATGATTCACCGTAGATTGACTCGCCACCCATACCAGTTCCAGTTGGGTCTCCACCTTGAATCATAAAGTCCTTGATAATACGGTGGAAAATGACACCATCATAGTAGCCATCTTTTGAAAGAGCAACAAAGTTAGCCACTGTTTTAGGAGCATGTTCAGGGAAGAGCTTAATACGCAAGTCTCCGTGATTGGTCTTAATAGTCGCGATAGGACCTTCTACTGTTTCAATGTCTACTTGTGGGAAATGCAATTCTTTTTCTACCATACCAAATCCTTCTAGGGCATCAAAAATGCCGTCTTCTTCTAATGTTTTTGTTATATAATCTGCTTTTTCTTTGATATTATCATGAGAAATTCCCATGGCAACGCTGATTCCAGCATAATCAAAGAGTTCCAAGTCGTTGAGGCCATCTCCAAAAACCATGACGTTCTCTGGTTTCAAGCCAAGGTGTTCCACAACCTTTTCCACACCCGTCGCTTTGGAGCCTGAAATCGGCACAATATCAGACGAATGTTGATGCCAACGAACCATGCGAAGTTTGTCTGAGAGACTGTCAGGCAAGTGCAAGTCATCTCCTTTATCTTCAAAAGTCCACATCTGATAGATGTCTTCTTTCTCATGGAAATCTGGATCCACATCCAAATCGGGATAAATTGGATCGATAGCCTCACTAATCATATCGGTGCGAGTCGACAACTTGGCATCATGACTCCCAACCAAGCCATACTCAATTCCCTCTTGCTTGGCCCAAGAGATATACTCCTCAACATCTGACTTCTCAATCTGATGTTGATAAATAACCTGACCTTTTTTATCTTCAATGTAGGCCCCATTTAAGGTTACAAAAAAGTCAGGCTTGAGCTCACGAATCTCTGGTACGACACCAAAAATCCCCCGTCCAGAAGCAATACCTGTCAAAATTCCTTTCTCACGTAATTGCTTAAAAACAGTTGGGATTGAAGCTGGAATAAAACCTGTCTTTGAATTTCTCAAGGTATCATCAATATCAAAAAAGACAATCTTGATTTTCTTTGCCTTGTATCTTAATTTGGCATCCATCTCACTACCTCTTTCAATCTAACTCTTTCCATTATACCATAAAGTAGCTAAATCCCCTATTTTCAAAAAATTTCCAGTTTTTATTGTAATACTCTTCGAAAATCAAATTCAAACCACGTCAACGTCGCCTTACCGTACTCAAGTACAGCCTGCGGCTAGTTTCCTAGTTTGCTCTTTGATTTTCATTGAGTATAAGTCCTTTTATGAGAAAAGAAACATGTTTATGAAAAAGCTCCATCATGCTCTTAATGTGTTCTCTTGTTTTCAAACTCACGAAAAAGAGAGCCACCAGACCCAACTCGCTCTCCCATTTCAAGGCTCGTGAAAAAAAGACCCACTCTGGTCTCAATTCGCTTTCTTGTTTTCAAGCTCATGAAAAAGAGGTCCACCCGGACCCCTTTTTTAATCTTCGTTTACGAAAGGCATCAAAGCCATTACGCGAGCGCGTTTGATAGCTGTTGTTACTTTACGTTGGTTTTTAGCTGAAGTTCCTGTTACACGACGAGGAAGGATTTTCCCACGTTCTGAAACGAAACGGCTAAGAAGCTCAGTATCTTTGTAATCAACATATTCAATTTTGTTTGCTGCGATGTAATCAACTTTTTTACGGCGTTTGAATCCGCCACGACGTTGTTGAGCCATGTTTTTTCTCCTTTATAATTTTAGTTGTCCATTAGAATGGTAAATCATCATCTGAAATATCCAATGGATTTGTTGCTCCAAATGGATTTTCATCACGTGAAAAGTCTGGTACTGAATTTGTAGGCGCTGAATAGTTTGAACTTGGTGCAGAATAAGCTCCACCTGTGTGACCCTCACGCACACTACGGCTTTCCAACATTTGGAAATTCTCAGCCACGACCTCTGTCACGTAGACACGTTGTCCTTGCTGGTTATCGTAACTACGAGTCTGAATACGGCCTGTCACCCCGATAAGTGAGCCTTTTTTTAGCCCAATTAGCAAGGTTTTCAGCCTGTTGGCGCCACATAACGACATTGATGAAATCAGCCTCACGTTCGCCATTTTGACTCTTAAATGTACGGTTTACTGCAAGAGTAAAAGTCGCAACTGCTACATTTGATGGGGTATAACGCAACTCAGCGTCACGTGTCATACGCCCTACAAGTACAACATTGTTAATCATAGTTTACCTTCTTACGCGTCAGTTTTGACGATCATGTGACGAAGAATGTCAGCGTTGATTTTTTTGAAAGACGGTCAAACTCTTTAAGAGCTGCGTCGTCGTTTGCTTCAACGTTAACGATGTGGTAAAGTCCTTCACGGAAATCTTTGATTTCGTATGCAAGACTAGCGTTTTTTTCCCAAGATTTTTGATTCAACAACAGTTGCACCGTTGTCAGTCAAAATAGAGTCAAAACGTGCTACCAAAGCGTTTTTAGCTTCTTCTTCAATGTTTGGACGAATAATATAAAGAATTTCGTATTTAGCCATTGATATGTTCCTCCTTTTGGTCTAATGACCCCAAGACTTTGCAAGGGGTAAGTGAGGTTCGCTCACAATAAACTATTATACTAGAAAACAAATTTTTACGCAAGTAAAAACTCTGAAATGCGAAAAAACGCCACATGGGCGTTTTCCTATTCTTACGGTTTAATACGGTGCAACATACGTGGGAATGGAATAGCTTCACGAATGTGTTTTGTTCCTGCCGCGAAGGTTACCATACGCTCGATACCGATACCAAATCCTCCGTGAGGAACTGTACCGTATTTACGAAGGTCAAGGTAGAATTCATATTCTGTACGATCCATGCCAAGTTCATCCATCTTAGCGACAAGGGCATCGTAGTCTTCCTCACGCATAGAACCACCGATGATTTCTCCATATCCTTCTGGAGCAAGCAAATCTGCACAAAGCACGCGCTCTGAATTTCCAGGAACTGGTTTCATGTAGAAGGCCTTGATGGCTGCTGGGTAGTTCATGACAAACGTTGGCACACCAAAGTGGTTTGAAATCCAAGTTTCGTGTGGTGATCCAAAGTCATCACCATGCTCAAGATGCTCGTAGTCAGCATCTTCATCATTTTCATGCTCTTGCAAGAGGTCAATGGCTTGATCATAAGTGATGCGTTTGAATGGCTCTGCAATGTAGCGTTTCAAGAGTTCTGTATCACGTTCCAATGTTTCCAAAGCTTGAGGCGCACGATCAAGAACACCTTGTAGAAGAGCTTTCACATAAGCTTCTTGCAAGTCAAGCGACTCATCATGTGTCAAGTATGAGTACTCTGCGTCCATCATCCAAAACTCAGTCAAGTGACGGCGCGTTTTTGATTTTTCAGCACGGAAAACTGGACCAAAGTCAAAGACACGACCAAGGGCCATAGCGCCTGCTTCTAGGTAAAGCTGACCTGATTGGCTCAAGTAGGCTGGCGTTCCGAAGTAGTCCGTTTCAAAGAGTTCTGTTGAATCTTCTGCCGCATTTCCTGAAAGGATTGGGCTATCAAACTTCATGAAGCCGTTCTTGTCAAAGAACTCATAAGTTGCATAGATGATAGCGTTACGGATTTGCATAACAGCTACTTGCTTACGAGAACGGAGCCACAAGTGACGGTTGTCCATCAAGAAGTCTGTTCCGTGTTCTTTTGGTGTGATTGGGTAGTCTTGAGATTCTCCAATCACTTCGATGTCTGTAATATCCAACTCATAGCCAAACTTAGAACGTTCGTCTTCTTTGACAATTCCTGTCACATAGACAGACGTTTCTTGGCTCAAGCGTTTGATGACATCAAACTTCTCAAGTCCCACTTCTTCACCAAATTTTTCGACAAAGTTTGGTTTAAAGGCCACACCTTGGAAGAAGGCTGTTCCATCACGTAATTGCAAGAAGGCGATTTTCCCTTTTCCTGATTTGTTGGCAACCCAAGCGCCAATCGTCACTTCCTGACCAACATAGTCTTTTACATCAATAATCGTTACACGTTTTGTCATTATTTTTCCTTTTTCTTTTTTATTCTTTATGGCAAACCACTTCTATATTGTTCCCATCTGGGTCGATCACAAAAGTAGCGTAATAAATCGGTTGCTCACTGCGATAACCAGGAGCTCCATTGTCTCGCCCACCCGCCTCTAAGCCAGCCTCATAACAAGCTTGAACCTCTTCCTTATTTTCTGCTAAGAAAGCAAAGTGAATAGGATCTTGTGTCCCCTGAGTCAGCCAAAAATCTCCACCAGGATGAGGCTATTTGGGGCAAGAAAACTGATTAGAGAACTAGTCTTAAAAGCCAATTTATAGCCCAAAGGAGCGAGAAAACTCCTATAAAATCCTTCTGAAATTTGTAAATCCTTTACCTTAATTTCAAAATGATCAATCATTCTCACTACCCATAAATGCTTTCAAGCGTTTAACTGCTTCTTTAAGCGTGTCTAGGTCCGTCGCATAGCTGAGGCGCACATTTTCTGGCGCTCCGAATCCTGATCCTGTTACCAAGGCAACTTCGGCTTCTTCTAGGATAGCAGTTGTAAATTCAGTCACATCCGTATAACCTTTCATCTCCATGGCTTTTTTAACATTTGGGAAGAGGTAGAAGGCTCCTTGTGGCTTAACGACTTCAAAACCAGGGACCTCACATAATAGCGGATAAATGGTATTGAGACGCTCCTCAAAAGCCTGACGCATGATGTCAACAGAATCCTGTGGTCCTGTTAAGGCTTCAATAGCCGCATATTGAGAAACAGATGTCAAATTTGAAGTTGTTTGTCCCGTCAATTTACTCATAGCTGCAATGATTTCAGGATCACCTACCGCATAACCAACTCGCCAACCCGTCATGGCATAGGCTTTAGATACACCGTTGATAACAATAGTTTGCTTACGAATTGCTTCTGATAGACTTGAGATTGGAACAAATTCATTTCCATTATAAACAAGTCGTCCATATATATCATCTGCTAAAATCAGAATGTCATGCTCAACTGCCCAATTTCCGATAGCCAAGAGTTCCTCACGGGTGTAAATCATTCCTGTCGGATTGGATGGCGAATTCAACACCAAAACCTTAGTTTTATCTGTACGAGCTGCTTCTAACTGCTCTACGGTCACCTTAAAGTGATTGTCTTCCTTAGCAGGAACAAAGACTGGCACACCTTCTGCCATCTTGACCTGATCTCCATAGCTGACCCAATATGGGGTTGGTATAATCACTTCATCACCTGGATTGATTACAGCCATAAAGAAAGTATAGAGGGAGAACTTGGCACCTGTAGCAAAGGTAACCTCGTTACTTGCGACAGAATAGCCATAGTAGCGCTCGAAGTAGGTATTCACCGCAGCTTTTAATTCTGGTAGGCCTGAAGCTACTGTATAGAAGGAAGCCTGTCCTTCTCGAATAGCTTTAACTGCTGCATCCTGAATATTTTCAGGAGTGTGAAAATCTGGTTGTCCCAAGGTCAAGAAAAGGACATCCTTACCTTGAGCTTTTAATTTTTTTGCTCTCGCATCACTAGCTAAAGTAACACTTTCTTCCATTTCTAAAACACGCTTGGATAGTTTCATAAGCCCTCCTTATTGAGCAATGCTCCTGTTTCAAAATCTACTAGATAAAAATCAGATCCTGACTTAACTTCCCAGATTGGCTTGTCTTGATAACGGCCAAAGGTAATCTTGTCAATCTCGCCAGCTCCTTTCCTTCGAAACAGCTTCTGCTTTTTCTTGTGAAACACCTTGATTTAGCTGATAAACGTAGATCTTATGGTCATCTTTCCCAATCAGGACAGCAAGCGCTTCTTGCTGTTTATTATGACCAAGAACGCTGTAATAAGATTCCAAGCCATTGTATAAGTCAACCTGATCAGCCTGCTCTAATCCTGCATACTGCTGAGCTAATTTTTCTCCTTCACTTTTAGCTGTTTGATAAGGTTTCATACTCAAAAACACCATATACAGAAAGGAAGCACTGATAACCACAAACAAAATCGTCATCCCTAGACCATACTGCCACAGTAGATTATTTTTTGCTTTGTTTTGTCTTTTTTTCACTCGTCTATTTTACCATCTATTAGGCTTTATTACAAGTGAATGCAAGAACAAACCTATATTATTTCTTCCTTCAAAGGAAACCGATTTTTCTTGATTAAAACCGAGCAGGAAATGTAAAGACAGCTACAAAATCAACCTATTAAAAAACCTGAGCTTGACACTCAAGTTTTCGTAATTTTTTTGATTTATGGAATCACTTTATCATCCATTCTTTTAGCCATTTTTCCTAAAAAGACAGGCAGTAGAAGGCTAATCAAGACTAAAAAGAATCCTAGATAAAGAAATGCTACTACAAAGCCTAAATTGTCAATCAACCACCCTGTCAGTGGGAAGAACACAATCATACTTAGGCTAAACATCATAGAGTAAACACTTAGCATGGTTGCCCTTACTTCACTTGGGAGCCGCTCTTGCAAATCATTGTCAAAAATCGGCTGAAAAAGAGCATGCAGAGCATTACTAATCAAATAAATCAAAATATAGATTAGAGGTGTTCCAAAGTAGGACAGCAGGTAGGTAACTCCAGTCAGCAGGACGAGAATAGGGAAAAGCTTCAAGGCAGCATATTTCTTTCCAATCTTACTCGCTAGATAGACTGCGACGATATTTAAGAGACTACCAAGTAGCATAACTGCTGAAATTTGCCAACCACTTAAATCTGGTAACTGATTTTGATAGTAAAAATAAAACATGCACATGAGTACTCCGACAATCTGAGATAAAATCATCCAGTTTAAAAGCATGGGATTTCTCTTCAGCTCATCCTTAACAGTCCAAATAATCTGTTTCATGGTCACACTATCAGCTTTTTCTACCTTGACACTTGGTTCTTTCAGCATCCAAATCAGGAAAAGAACTATGATAGAAGTCGCAATCATGATATAGTAGGTCAGGTGCAATTGACCATGGACAAAAAATCCTGCCAAAACTGTTCCCAAAGACTGAGTTCCTTCTGACACTCCTGATAGGAAGCTTGAAATGGATAGGTAACGCTCCTTTAGTCCAGCCTCTACAGCCGAGTCATAGACCATTGCTGCGCTTGTTCCTGAATCAAAATTATAAGACAAGGCATTTATCGCCATAGCTAGTGCATAAATCCAAAAATTTCCTTGCCCAGCCAACATAAGAATAGAAGACACAATTCCTGCTATTCGACTTAAATAAAGGTTGGTCTTATAGGAATAGCGATCAGCTAACATACCAGATGGAATTTCACAGAGAAGACTGGTCGTATGAAAAATACTCTCCAGAAGTCCAATCTGCCAAAGAGACATTCCATTTTGACTGAGAAAGAGAATCCAAAAACTGGTAATCCCTAAAAATGCAAAAAACTCAACTCCGGCCATCAGGCCAATATTTTTCCGATAATTTCTTATTAACATCTTTTCTCCTTTAACAAGTGTATTATTATTTCTTTTGTCCGTCACTTGTTAATCTGTTCCTTACATGATCTCCACCCCTTTTTAGAAGCATTCTTCAATGCCATTATTGTTCCTTTAATGATTTATGAAATGATACCGGAAATAGCCGTTCTACGGTTTCTTTTTCGAGTTTTCTTGTTTATTTTAGCACTTATGTCATCATATTACAAGAGAATATAGGAATACTCTTCGAAAATCTCTTCAAACCACGTCAGCTTTATCTACAACCTCAAAGCTGTGCTTTGAGCAACCTGCGGCTAGCTTCCTAGTTTGCTCTTTGATTTTCATTGAGTATAAGAAACCAATTCTATTTCTCCCTTCAAACAAAACCGATTTTGAAAGTGATACAGTTCTTACTTTTTCAGTAGCAAGTGACTAGAGCTTCTGTAATTTTTTAATTTTCAAATAAACTCTGAGCATATTTCTTGCAAGTACTTTCGTTTTGTTGTAATATATTTTATAACAACGAGACAATTCTCGAAATTTTAAGAAAAAGGAGACACATCATGTCTAAAAAAGTATTATTTATCGTCGGATCACTACGTCAAGGTTCTTTCAACCACCAAATGGCTCTCGAAGCTGAGAAAGCACTTGCTGGTAAAGCGGAAGTTAGCTACCTTGATTATTCAGCCCTTCCTCTCTTCAGCCAAGATTTGGAAGTTCCAACTCATCCAGCTGTATCTGCTGCTCGTGAAGCGGTTCTCGCTGCGGATGCCATCTGGATTTTCTCTCCAGTCTACAACTTCTCTATCCCTGGTACAGTGAAAAACTTGCTTGACTGGCTATCTCGTGCCCTTGACTTGTCTGATACACGTGGTGCTTCTGCCCTTCAAGACAAGTTTGTCACAGTATCATCTGTAGCCAATGCAGGTCACGATCAACTTTTCGCTATCTACAAAAACCTCTTGCCATTTATCCGTACACAAGTAGTTGGTGATTTCACTGCTGCACGTGTTAATGACTCTGCCTGGGCAGACGGAAAATTGGTTCTTGAAGAAACAGTCCTAAATTCACTTGAAAAACAAGCTCAAGACTTGGTCGCAGCGATTCAGTAAAAAATAGAAAATTTTAGAAAGTCTAAATCAATTATAGCCACCTCATAGGGTGGCATTTTTAGACTCAATCAAGATTTTCAGACAAACATCAGCTATCCAAAAAAACCTTGAGCGTTACCACTCAAGGTTTTTAGCAGTCTTTTCCATCATAGGAAAATCATTCTAAGAATATTCTTTCATCCAATATCTATCACTTTTCATCTTCTTTCGAGAAATTCGTGACTGCTTTTGGCTGATTAATCTTCTTTTCTTCGACCTACATATAGGCTCAATAGAATACCGCTACCTAAAAGAACAGAGATATAATCAGATTGGCTTCCAGTTTCTGGTAATTTGTCCCCATAGTTTTCTTTAACTGTAGTTGGTACTACTGGTTTAGAAGTTAATGGTGTTACCGGTTGAACTGGTACATTTGGATTTGGTTGTGTTGGAACTTCAGGAATGTTTGAAGTTGGTTTGTCATTGACTTCTGGCATACCAGGTACTCCGCCATTAAATTCTGGAATTTCTTGTACCGGAGGTGTTGGCATCCCTGGAACTTCTGGATTAGGAAGTTCATTGACTTCTGGCATTCCCGGTACTCCACCATTAAACTCTGGAATTTCATGGACTGGTGGTGTTGGCATTCCTGGCACTTCTGCTTCAGGAAGTTCATTCACTTCTGGCATTCCTGGTACTCCACCGTTAAATTCTGGTACTTCGTGCACTGGTGGCGTTGGAATTTCTGGAAGTTCTAATTCTGGTTTTTCATAAACCGGAGGATCAAGTGGTGTTACCCCTCCTGTATATTCCGGTAATTCATTAACTGGTGGAACTGGTTTGTCATTTGATGGTATTACTGGTTTATCTTTGCAACCACATTTACCATCTTTTCCATCTTTTCCGTCTCGACCATCTTTTCCATCTTTAACAACTGTTTTTGTAACAGTTCCATCAGAATTGATGATTGTGATTGTATGGCTACCATCACCATTATCTTCAACAGAAACATTTGGTGATTTACCATCTTTACCGTCTTTAATCACCATTTCTGTCTTACTTCCATCTGGATTAATGATTGTAACAACGTGAGTTCCATCGTTATTATTTTTAACAGTTACAGTTGGTGAAACGCCATCTTTACCGTCTTTACCATCTTTGATAATAGATTTGTATTCACGGCCATCAGAATCAACAATTGTCAATGTGTGAGTTCCGTCTCCGTTATCAACGATGTTCGCTTTTGGTGATTTACCATCAAAGATTGTAGTTGTAGTTTCTTTACCATCAGCACCTGTCACCTTAATAGTGTGCGAACCGTTGTTGTTATCAATAATCTCAAGTTTGGTTCTTTACCATCACGAACTGTGGTTGTAGTATTTGTACCGTCTGAGTTCACAACTGTGATAGTGTGAGTTCCATCACCATTATCCACAACCTTAGCAGTTGGTGATTTACCGTCACGAACTGTGGTTTCAGAAACAGTACCATTACCGTTTTCTACACGAATAGTGTAAGTACCGTCCTGGTTATCTCTAACTGTTGCTACTGGTGATTTACCATCTTTAATGATTGTTTCAGTAGTTGTTCCATCACCATTTAGAACTGAGATCTTATGAGTTCCATTTTGTTCGTCAGTAATAGTAACTTTTGGTGATTTACCATCACGAACTGTGGTTTCAGTTGTCACACCTTCTGGATTTGTAATAACGATTGTATGACTTCCGTCTCCATTATCACGAACAGATGCGGTTGGAGTACGTCCGTCAATACCGTCACGACCATTCTTAACAACAAACTCATTCTTAGTTCCGTCTGGGTTAGTGATTGTTACTCTGTGGCTTCCATCTGGGTTTTCTGTTGTAGTTGCTGTTGCAGCTTTACCATCTTTACCATCTTTGATGACAGCGTTGGTAACATTACCGTCTCCATCCGTAACTTTAACAGTGTGAGTTCCATCGTTGTTATCTGTTACTTCAACTTTTGGAGTCTTACCGTCTTTACCGTTTCTGATTACTGTTTCTTTAGAGGTTCCATCTGGATTTGTTACAGTAATTGTGTGGCTTCCATCTTGATTATCAGTAGTTGTGATAGTTGCAGTTTTACCGTCTTTTCCATCTTTTACTTTAGTTGTTGATTCAGAGCCATCTGGATTTCGAACTGTAATTGTGTGTGTTCCATCTCCGTTATCTGTTACAGTGACAGTTGGTGATTTTCCATCTACTCCATTATCCCCTTTATCTCCTTTTTCACCTTTAAGTCCATCAAGAACTGTTGCAAGTGGTTTTGTAGGATCTAATGGTTGTCCTGGATTTGCTGGATCTTCTACATAAATCTTAGTCTCGTTACCTTCTTTTTTAGCAACTAAAGATTTTCCATCTTTACCATCTTTAATATTAACAGTTACTGGATCTTTTTCCTGGAACAGTAATTGTTACATCTGTGCTCTTGCCATCTGCACCTGGTTTTGTAGTGATTTCTGGAGTTTTACCATCTTCACCTTTGTCACCTTTAGGTCCTTTGATGTTGCCTGCTGGTTCCCATGCATTGTTCTTCTTAACGAAGACATCGCCTGTTTCAGTATTAACGAAACTATCTCCATCTTTGCCGTCTGTAGCTTTTGGATCTACTTTTCCGTTTAATACTTCTTTACCGTCACGACCAGATGCTCCATCCGCACCTTTTGCTCCATCTTTGATCATTTCTGACCCTAGAAGTTCATCAGTTCCTGGAGTATATTTGCCGTCTCCATTTTCATCTGTGTAGAATGTTACGATTGTGTGAGATGGATTTCCATTTTGTCCTTCAACACGTAATAAGTCAACTTTTGGAGTTTTCCCATTTAGACCATTTTCTCCATTTTTAACATTTACTGTCACTGGATCTTTCCCTGGTACAGTGAATGTAATATCAGAACTGTTTCCATCTTTACCAGGTGTAACTGTTACTTCTGGAGTTTTTCCGTCTTCGCCTTTAGGACCTTTGATGTTGCCTGCTGGTTCCCATTCATTGTTCTTCTTAACGAAGACATCGCCTGTTTCAGTATTAACGAAGCTATCTCCATCTTTGCCGTCTGTAGCTTTTGGATCTACTTTTCCGTTTAATACTTCTTTACCGTCACGACCAGATGCTCCATCCGCACCTTTTGCTCCATCTTGTCCATCTTTAACTACTGTTGTTTGAACAAGTGTGTCTGTTCCTTCTGTGTAGTTTCCATCGCCATCTTTGTCAATGTAGAAGGTTAATGTAGTTTGTTTCTTCGCTTCATCTCGTTCTGCTTTGACTTTTGGTGTTTGTCCATCTGCACCGTTTTTAACAACTGTTGTAAGGGCTGGCTTACCTTCTGGCTGAGTAATAGTAATTGTATGACTTCCATCTTGGTTGTCTGTCACAGTTACTGTTGGAGTGAAGCCATCTTTACCGTTCTCACCCTTGTCACCTTTAGGTCCTTTGATGTTGCCTGCTGGTTCCCATGCATTGTTCTTCTTAACGAAGACATCGCCTGTTTCAGTATTAACGAAGCTATCTCCATCTTTGCCGTCTGTAGCTTTTTGGATCTACTTTTTCCGTTTAATACTTCTTTACCGTCACGACCAGATGCTCCATCCGCACCTTTTTGCTCCATCTTGTCCATCTTTCACAATGGATGTTTGAATAAGGGTATCAGTTCCTTCTGTATAGTTACCATCACCATCTTTGTCAATGTAGAAGGTTAATGTAGTTTGTTTCTTCGCTTCATCTCGTTCTGCTTTGACTTTTGGTGTTTGTCCATCTGCACCGTTTTTAACGATGGTTGTTAAGGATGGTTTGTTGTCTGGTTGGGTGATGGTGATGGTGTGTGTTCCGTTATTGTTATCTGTTACGGTTACTTCTGGTGTGAAGCCATCTTTACCGTTCTCACCCTTGTCACCTTTAGGTCCTTTGATGTTTCCTGCTGGTTCCCATGCATTGTTCTTCTTAACGAAGACATCGCCTGTTTCAGTATTAACGAAGCTATCTCCATCTTTGCCGTCTGTAGCTTTTGGATCTACTTTTCCGTTTAATACTTCTTTACCGTCACGACCAGACTTACCTGTCGCTCCATCTTGTCCATCTTTCACAATGGATGTTTGAATAAGGGTATCAGTTCCTTCTGTATAGTTTCCATCGCCATCTTTGTCAATGTAGAAGGTTAATGTAGTTTGTTTCTTCGCTTCATCTCGTTCTGCTTTGACTTTTGGTGTTTGTCCATCTGCACCGTTTTTAACGATGGTTGTTAGGGATGGTTTGTTGTCTGGTTGGGTGATAGTGATGGTGTGTGTTCCGTTATTGTTATCTGTTACGGTTACTTCTGGTGTGAAGCCGTCTTTTCCGTTTTTCACCTTTGTCACCTTTTAGGTCCTTTGATGTTGCCTGCTGGTTCCCATGCATTGTTCTTCTTAACGAAGACATCGCCTGTTTCAGTATTAACGAAACTATCTCCATCTTTGCCGTCTGTAGCTTTTGGATCTACTTTTCCGTTTAATACTTCTTTACCGTCACGACCAGATGCTCCATCCGCACCTTTTGCTCCATCTTGTCCATCTTTAACTACTGTTGTTTGAACAAGTGTGTCTGTTCCTTCTGTGTAGTTTCCATCGCCATCTTTGTCAATGTAGAAGGTTAATGTAGTTTGTTTCTTCGCTTCATCTCGTTCTGCTTTGACTTTTGGTGTTTGTCCATCTGCACCGTTTTTAACGATGGTTGTTAGGGATGGTTTGTTGTCTGGTTGGGTGATAGTGATGGTGTGTGTTCCGTTATTGTTATCTGTTACGGTTACTTCTGGTGTGAAGCCGTCTTTTCCGTTTTCACCCTTGTCACCTTTAGGTCCTTTGATGTTACCTGCTGGTTCCCATGCATTGTTCTTCTTAACGAAGACATCGCCTGTTTCAGTATTAACGAAGCTGTCTCCATCCTTACCTTGGCTTGCTTCTGGATTTACCTTGCCATTGAGAACTTCTTTACCATCACGACCTGACTTACCTGTCGCTCCATCTTGTCCATCTTTCACAATGGATGTTTGAATAAGGGTATCAGTTCCTTCTGTATAGTTTCCATCGCCATCTTTGTCAATGTAGAAGGTTAATGTAGTTTGTTTCTTCGCTTCATCTCGTTCTGCTTTGACTTTTGGTGTTTGTCCATCTGCACCGTTTTTAACGATGGTTGTTAGGGATGGTTTGTTGTCTGGTTGGGTGATAGTGATGGTGTGTGTTCCGTTATTGTTATCTGTTACGGTTACTTCTGGTGTGAAGCCGTCTTTTCCGTTTTCACCCTTGTCACCTTTAGGTCCTTTGATGTTGCCTGCTGGTTCCCATGCATTGTTCTTCTTAACGAAGACATCGCCTGTTTCAGTATTAACGAAACTATCTCCATCTTTGCCGTCTGTAGCTTTTGGATCTACTTTTCCGTTTAATACTTCTTTACCGTCACGACCAGATGCTCCATCCGCACCTTTTGCTCCATCTTGTCCATCTTTCACAATGGATGTTTGAATAAGGGTATCAGTTCCTTCTGTGTAGTTTCCATCACCATCTTTGTCAATGTAGAAGGTTAGAGTGGTTTGTTTCTTATCTTCATCACGGACAGCTTTAACTTTTGGTGTTTGGCCATCTACTCCGTTTTTAACAACTGTTGTAAGGGCTGGCTTACCTTCTGGCTGAGTAATAGTAATTGTATGACTTCCATCTTGGTTGTCTGTCACAGTTACTGTTGGAGTGAAGCCGTCTTTTCCGTTTTCACCCTTGTCACCTTTAGGTCCTTTGATGTTGCCTGCTGGTTCCCATGCATTGTTCTTCTTAACGAAGACATCGCCTGTTTCAGTATTAACGAAGCTATCTCCATCTTTGCCGTCTGTAGCTTTTGGATCTACTTTTCCGTTTAATACTTCTTTACCGTCACGACCAGATGCTCCATCCGCACCTTTTGCTCCATCTTGTCCATCTTTAACTACTGTTGTTTGAACAAGTGTGTCTGTTCCTTCTGTGTAGTTTCCGTCGCCATCTTTGTCAATGTAGAAGGTTAATGTAGTTTGTTTCTTCGCTTCATCTCGTTCTGCTTTGACTTTTGGTGTTTGTCCATCTGCACCGTTTTTAACGATGGTTGTTAAGGATGGTTTGTTGTCTGGTTGGGTGATGGTGATGGTGTGTGTTCCGTTATTGTTATCTGTTACGGTTACTTCTGGTGTGAAGCCGTCTTTACCGTTCTCACCCTTGTCACCTTTTGGACCTTTGATGTTGCCTGCTGGTTCCCATGCATTGTTCTTCTTAACGAAGACATCGCCTGTTTCAGTATTAACGAAGCTATCTCCATCTTTGCCGTCTGTAGCTTTTGGATCTACTTTTCCGTTTAATACTTCTTTACCGTCACGACCAGATGCTCCATCCGCACCTTTTGCTCCATCTTGTCCATCTTTAACTACTGTTGTTTGAACAAGTGTGTCTGTTCCTTCTGTGTAGTTTCCATCGCCATCTTTGTCAATGTAGAAGGTTAATGTAGTTTGTTTCTTCGCTTCATCTCGTTCTGCTTTGACTTTTGGTGTTTGTCCATCTGCACCGTTTTTAACAACTGTTGTAAGGGCTGGCTTACCTTCTGGCTGAGTAATAGTAATTGTATGACTTCCATCTTGGTTGTCTGTCACAGTTACTGTTGGAGTGAAGCCATCTTTACCGTTCTCACCCTTGTCACCTTTAGGTCCTTTGATGTTGCCTGCTGGTTCCCATGCATTGTTCTTCTTAACGAAGACATCGCCTGTTTCAGTATTAACGAAGCTATCTCCATCTTTGCCGTCTGTAGCTTTTGGATCTACTTTTCCGTTTAATACTTCTTTACCGTCACGACCAGATGCTCCATCCGCACCTTTTGCTCCATCTTGTCCATCTTTCACAATGGATGTTTGAATAAGGGTATCAGTTCCTTCTGTATAGTTACCATCACCATCTTTGTCAATGTAGAAGGTTAATGTAGTTTGTTTCTTCGCTTCATCTCGTTCTGCTTTGACTTTTGGTGTTTGTCCATCTGCACCGTTTTTAACGATGGTTGTTAGGGATGGTTTGTTGTCTGGTTGGGTGATAGTGATGGTGTGTGTTCCGTTATTGTTATCTGTTACGGTTACTTCTGGTGTGAAGCCGTCTTTTCCGTTTTCACCCTTGTCACCTTTAGGTCCTTTGATGTTACCTGCTGGTTCCCATGCATTGTTCTTCTTAACGAAGACATCGCCTGTTTCAGTATTAACGAAGCTGTCTCCATCCTTACCTTGGCTTGCTTCTGGATTTACCTTGCCATTGAGAACTTCTTTACCATCACGACCTGACTTACCTGTCGCTCCATCTTGTCCATCTTTAACTACTGTTGTTTGAACAAGTGTGTCTGTTCCTTCTGTGTAGTTTCCATCGCCATCTTTGTCAATGTAGAAGGTTAATGTAGTTTGTTTCTTCGCTTCATCTCGTTCTGCTTTGACTTTTGGTGTTTGTCCATCTGCACCGTTTTTAACGATGGTTGTTAGGGATGGTTTGTTGTCTGGTTGGGTGATGGTGATGGTGTGTGTTCCGTTATTGTTATCTGTTACGGTTACTTCTGGTGTGAAGCCGTCTTTTCCGTTTTCACCTTTGTCACCTTTAGGTCCTTTGATGTTGCCTGCTGGTTCCCATGCATTGTTCTTCTTAACGAAGACATCGCCTGTTTCAGTATTAACGAAACTATCTCCATCTTTGCCGTCTGTAGCTTTTGGATCTACTTTTCCGTTTAATACTTCTTTACCGTCACGACCAGATGCTCCATCCGCACCTTTTGCTCCATCTTGTCCATCTTTAACTACTGTTGTTTGAACAAGTGTGTCTGTTCCTTCTGTGTAGTTTCCATCGCCATCTTTGTCAATGTAGAAGGTTAATGTAGTTTGTTTCTTCGCTTCATCTCGTTCTGCTTTGACTTTTGGTGTTTGTCCATCTGCACCGTTTTTAACGATGGTTGTTAGGGATGGTTTGTTGTCTGGTTGGGTGATGGTGATGGTGTGTGTTCCGTTATTGTTGTCTGTAACGGTTACTTCTGGTGTGAAGCCGTCTTTTCCGTTTTCACCCTTGTCACCTTTAGGTCCTTTGATGTTACCTGCTGGTTCCCATGCATTGTTCTTCTTAACGAAGACATCGCCTGTTTCAGTATTAACGAAGCTGTCTCCATCCTTACCTTGGCTTGCTTCTGGATTTACCTTGCCATTGAGAACTTCTTTACCATCACGACCTGACTTACCTGTCGCTCCATCTTGTCCATCTTTCACAATGGATGTTTGAATAAGGGTATCAGTTCCTTCTGTATAGTTTCCATCGCCATCTTTGTCAATGTAGAAGGTTAATGTAGTTTGTTTCTTCGCTTCATCTCGTTCTGCTTTGACTTTTGGTGTTTGTCCATCTGCACCGTTTTTAACGATGGTTGTTAGGGATGGTTTGTTGTCTGGTTGGGTGATAGTGATGGTGTGTGTTCCGTTATTGTTATCTGTTACGGTTACTTCTGGTGTGAAGCCGTCTTTTCCGTTTTCACCCTTGTCACCTTTAGGTCCTTTGATGTTGCCTGCTGGTTCCCATGCATTGTTCTTCTTAACGAAGACATCGCCTGTTTCAGTATTAACGAAACTATCTCCATCTTTGCCGTCTGTAGCTTTTGGATCTACTTTTCCGTTTAATACTTCTTTACCGTCACGACCAGATGCTCCATCCGCACCTTTTGCTCCATCTTGTCCATCTTTCACAATGGATGTTTGAATAAGGGTATCAGTTCCTTCTGTGTAGTTTCCATCACCATCTTTGTCAATGTAGAAGGTTAGAGTGGTTTGTTTCTTCGCTTCATCTCGTTCTGCTTTGACTTTTGGTGTTTGTCCATCTGCACCGTTTTTAACGATGGTTGTTAAGGATGGTTTGTTGTCTGGTTGGGTGATGGTGATGGTGTGTGTTCCGTTATTGTTGTCTGTAACGGTTACTTCTGGTGTGAAGCCGTCTTTTCCGTTTTCACCCTTGTCACCTTTAGGTCCTTTGATGTTGCCTGCTGGTTCCCATGCATTGTTCTTCTTAACGAAGACATCGCCTGTTTCAGTATTAACGAAGCTATCTCCATCTTTGCCGTCTGTAGCTTTTGGATCTACTTTTCCGTTTAATACTTCTTTACCGTCACGACCAGATGCTCCATCCGCACCTTTTGCTCCATCTTGTCCATCTTTAACTACTGTTGTTTGAACAAGTGTGTCTGTTCCTTCTGTGTAGTTTTCGTCGCCATCTTTGTCAATGTAGAAGGTTAATGTAGTTTGTTTCTTCGCTTCATCTCGTTCTGCTTTGACTTTTGGTGTTTGTCCATCTGCACCGTTTTTAACGATGGTTGTTAAGGATGGTTTGTTGTCTGGTTGGGTGATAGTGATGGTGTGTGTTCCGTTATTGTTGTCTGTAACGGTTACTTCTGGTGTGAAGCCGTCTTTTCCGTTTTCACCCTTGTCACCTTTAGGTCCTTTGATGTTTCCTGCTGGTTCCCATGCATTGTTCTTCTTAACGAAGACATCGCCTGTTTCAGTATTAACGAAGCTATCTCCATCTTTGCCGTCTGTAGCTTTTGGATCTACTTTTCCGTTTAATACTTCTTTACCGTCACGACCAGATGCTCCATCCGCACCTTTTGCTCCATCTTGTCCATCTTTAACTACTGTTGTTTGAACAAGTGTGTCTGTTCCTTCTGTGTAGTTTCCATCGCCATCTTTGTCAATGTAGAAGGTTAATGTAGTTTGTTTCTTCGCATCATCTCGTTCTGCTTTGACTTTTGGTGTTTGTCCATCTGCACCGTTTTTAACGATGGTTGTTAGGGATGGTTTGTTGTCTGGTTGCGTGATTGTGATGGTGTGTGTTCCGTTATTGTTATCTGTAACGGTTACTTCTGGTGTGAAGCCGTCTTTTCCGTTTTCACCCTTGTCACCTTTTGGTCCTTGTTTTCCATCTGCGATAACAACTTCTTTAAGTTTTGTATCTTCTGCATCAAATTTATTATTTTCATTTTGATCATAATAGAAAATAACAGTTGTTGTTTTATCTACTTCATTTCTATGAGTAGAAACAAGCGGGCTTGCACCATCAAATCCATCTCTAACTACTGTAGTAGTTATACCACCTTTACCATCGTTAATTGTAATTGTATGACTTCCATCTTGGTTGTCTGTCACAGTTACTGTTGGAGTTTTTCCATCTTCTCCTTTTGGTCCTACTGGTCCCGCTGGTCCTACTGGTCCCGCTGGTCCTTGTGCTCCTGTTGGTCCTACTGGTCCCGCTGGTCCTTGTGCCCCTGTTGGTCCCGCTGGTCCTGCTGGTCCTTGTGCTCCTGTTGGTCCTACTGGTCCCGCTGGTCCTGCTGGTCCTTGTGCCCCTGTTGGTCCTACTGGTCCCGCTGGTCCTGCTGGTCCTTGTGCTCCTGTTGGTCCTACTGGTCCCGCTGGCCCTTGTGCTCCTGTTGGTCCTACTGGTCCTGCTGGTCCTTGTGCCCCAGTTGCACCTTTTGGTCCCGCTGGTCCTGCTGGTCCTTGTGCCCCAGTTGCACCTTTTGGTCCCGCTGGTCCTGCTGGTCCTTGTGCCCCAGTTGCACCTTTTGGTCCCGCTGGTCCTGCTGGTCCTTGTGCCCCAGTTGCACCTTTTGGTCCCGCTGGTCCCGCTGGTCCTTGTGCCCCAGTTGCACCTTTTGGTCCCGCTGGTCCTGCTGGCCCTTGTGCTCCTGTTGGTCCTACTGGTCCCGCTGGTCCTCTTTCTCCATCTTTAATATCTGTATTTAAAATTAGTTCATCTTGATTATTAAAGACACCATCACCATCTTTATCTAAATAAAATTTAATGTGATTCGTATCCCCTGTTTTATTTTGAGTTGCAGCAATTTTACCAATACCGTATTTCATTACACGCGGTTTAGCAGCTGTAACTATAGTAGCATCCCCTACAGGAAGTCCTAAAACATACTGATCTCCAAATTTATGAAGTCTGTAATCTTGTGATTTCTCTCCTTCTTTCCCTTCAGAAACTAACTCTGTAACTCCTTCTGCTAATTTAGTAGTTGGTATATATAAAGTTTGGAAATCCACTTTACTTTTAAAACTTGCTATTGAAACGTTAGCTGGATTAGGGTTTGCATCTAGGTATAATGGATCCGTTTCATAATAATAGTTAGAATTACTATATGGGTCATTACTAGTTGCAGCTCCACCACCACCTTGGTCTACGTTAAATTCAACTGGACGTAAACGAAGAGATAAGTCTCCGTTAGGGTTAGTTATAGGTAAAGTAAATCTAATCATTTGTGCAGCGTTTGTTTCTACTGCAGAATTCATACTATATCCTGAATGAGAAATAAAATTTGCACCTTTACCAATATTTCTAGTTTGAGTTCCATACCTAGTTGAAACAGTAGCACTAGAAGGTTCTCCGAATCCTGTTCCCTTATCTAAGATAAAGTTATTATTAACAAACTCTCTAGAATCACCTGGCGCAGAATAATTAATTGTAAAGTCAATTCTATTACCACTACGTACTGTCGTTACATCATAATGGATTTCTTGGCCACCACGTGAATGTCCTATACCACGAAATGAATGTGATCCCTGACTGATATCAGAAAATGCAATTGCATTTCCAGGATTTAAGATTGGTTTATTTTCTGGCCTAGCTGCTCTAAAACCACTTCCAGCCGCTCTAAAACCACTTCCTGCTGTTCTAAAACCACTATACCCCCTATCCAAATCTTCCTTACGGATAGCTGGATTTTGGCGAGCATCAGAAAGGCTCAAACCTGGTTTCAAGATTTCATTAGTAGATGCTGGAGCTGAAGTTGTTTCTACTTTGGCAGGTGCATTAGTTGCTAAAACGCTACTATCAACAGCTGAACGATCAGTTGTTGTAGCTGGTTTAGCTTCTTCTTTTGCTTCAACTGCATCAGCTTTCTTCACTACTGGAGTTTCTGATACAGTCCCCTCTATCAGAATTAGAACGAAGTTCTAGACCAATAATAGCTGATTGGATAGATGACTCTGCTGCTGATACTTCAGCTTCAGTCGCATCTGCTTTCCCAAGCAAACCTTGACCAGCTTGGATACTTGCTTGCAAGTTAGCAGCACTTGCTTCTGTATATAACTTACTCTCAAGTTTTTTAGCACGCGAAAGAGCTGTTAACAATTTTGACTTGTCAACAGCATCTTTCTGTGTTACTTCTTCTTTTTTATCTTTTACTTCTTCAACTTTTTCTGCTGGCGCTTTAGCTTCATCAGATTTAGCTGGAGTCGTTTCTACTGGGTTCGCAACAGTTGGAGCTGCATAAGTTGTTTCTTTTTTAGGTGTAGAAACTTCTGCTGGTTTAGTAGCTTCATCTACCTTATCAACAGAGACACTATTAGTTGCCTCAGGATGTTGTTCCTCTGCTTGTACTTGCGCATTGGCAGCAGTTCCCAAGACTAAGGCTGTTCCGAGCAAGACACTAGCTGCACCAAAGTGATACTTACGAATGGAGTATCGTTGTTGCATGCTATACCAGTCAAATGATTTTTTATGTGAATGTTTCATTTTACACTCCTAGATAGTAATTTATAGTTTACAATTTACAACTATTTGAGGCATTAATCAATATTATCTATGAAATTAATATATCTGATTTCTGCACCATGGAGCCATATTTATGAATTTAATGTACATATTTTTTTAATTCTTGTTTTTTTGTACAACATAATCATAATTATGATACAATATAATTTAGGAGGAATTACCTACATGCGAAACCTTTTATCCACAAAAGATCAAAGACAATTACGCTTAATGGAAATCTTAATTCAGAATCGTAATTGGCTGAGATTACATGTGCTTGCTGAAAAATTAGGATGTACAGAACGAATCCTAAAAAATGATTTAAATGAATTACGAACAGCTTTTCCAAATATTGACATCCAATCTTCCGTTAACGGAATTATGATAGATTTAGAAGTTAACACTAGTGTGGAAGACGTTTATCAATATTTTCTAGCCCATTCTCAATCTTTTCAATTACTAGAGTATATGTTTTTCAATGAGGGCCTGCCTATTTATCGAACGATAGAAAATCTTCACTCAAGTAATGCCAACCTCTATCGACTGGGCAGAAATATTACAAAAACTCTATCAACTCAATTCCAAATTGAACTATCATTTACTCCATCCGAGATACGTGGGAATGAAACTGATATTCGCTATTTTTATGCTCAATACTTTTCCGAGCGTTATTATTTCCTAGACTGGCCTTTCCCCGATATCCCTGAAGAGGACTTAACAGAATTTGCTGATTTCTTCTATAAAATCACCAATTATCCAATGCGCTTTTCAATTTATAGAATGTATAAATTGATGATAGCTATCAGTATTTACCGCATCAAAAATGGTCATTTCATCGACTTACCCAATCATTTTAACGAAGAATACTATCCTCTTTTGATGGGAATTCCAAACTTTGAGGAGATACTTGTCCATTTCTCTGAAAAATTAGGACTTGAAATCACTCCAGATATCATCGCACAAATTTTTATTTCCTTTATTCAAAACAATCTTTTCCTAGATCCTCAAGAGTTCTTTAATTCATTAGAAGAAAACAGTGAAGCAAGATACTCTTACCAATTACTTAGTCAAATATTAGAACGTCTAGCAAAACAATATAAGATTACTTTTACCAACCGCGATGAGCTTATTTGGCATCTACACAACACGGCTTTCTTTGAAAGACAGGAAATCTTTTCTACCCCAATCTTATTTGAACAAAAAGCATTGACGATTAAAAATTCGAAGTTTACTTCCCAGACTTTATGGGAAGTGCACGTCAAGAACTGGCTCAATATCGTCAGGCAATTGGACAGCATGACCATCCTGAACAGTTGGAACACTTGATGTATACCATCTTAACCCATGCTGAAAACCTCTCTACTCAGTTGTTAGAAAATCGACCACCTATCAAGGTTTTGATTATCAGTAACTTTGACCATGCTATATCCCTTACCTTTGTTGATATGCTTTCCTATTACTGTAATAACCGCTTTACCTTCGATATTTGGGATGAATTGAAAACAAGTCCTGAGATTTTAAATCAGACAGATTACGATATCATCGTGTCTAATTTCTATATTCCAGGGATTACCAAGAAGTTTATTTGTCGAAACCATCTGTCAATCATGGATTTGGTCAATTATCTTAATACTTTATCAAATGAGATTCATATATCCAATACTTTATAAGATAGAAAAAAGTCAGCATAATCGTGCTGACTTTTTCTCTTATCTGATTTCTATACTTCCTTAACAAAAACCAATTCCTGTTGATGGGACAGGTCTTCTCGGTAGTTAAATCCTGCAAAGCTTAAGCGACGAGCTTCTTCCACCGTTTGTACTTGATTTTCTATCAGGGCTGTCAGGAAAGCACCACGCGCTTTCTTAGAAATGGTTGAATGAATCTTCAGCTGACCACCCTTGTCCTCCATGAATTTGAAGGTCACCATTTTTTCTCTGATTTCCTTAGAAAATACGGTCTCAAACTCGGATGACAAGAGAGAAAAAATCACTTCTTCCTGCTTCACAGCTTCATCGTAGGCTACCTTCCAATAGCTCTTCAAAGTCTTACCTGCGACTTTTAACTTCATCAAAAAGTCCAAACGGTGAGGGGCTATGGGTGACAAGGCTGGTACGACTCCGTACAAAGCCGAAGTAACAAAGACATGATTTTCAAGATAGGCCTGTTCTGCATCGTTCAGTTTGTCTCGCTTGATGTGGCGGTACATCAGCCCATCAAAAAGTTTCAAGGCTGGGTAGTGTTGAGCAGTCTGCCTTTTCAAAACTTGGATATTTTGAAATTCTTCCGCCGCCTTCTCGGCTGATACCTTGTAAAAACTCTCCAATTGACTAGCAGAATAGAGAGCCAAGGCATCCAGCACGGCCTGACTTTCTGGTTTTAAAGGAGTGGCTTCAATACTTGGCAAATCTGTGTTCATTTCTTTTGCTGTTGGGATTAAAATTTTCATATTGATAGTGTAGCATATTTTTTAGCCACAACCAAGAAATTCATCTGAAAAACCTCGGTTTGACCGAGGTTTCTCTATTTATTTTGGCCATCCTAACCAGACAGCCACGAGAACAAGGGCTAGGCCAGCTAAGCTTGTTAAGATAGATAAGAATTTATCTTTTTTCTCCTTGAAATGAGAAAAACCTATCTTCAAAGCGAGCAGTCCGAGTAGCATTGAAGCAACCATCACATAAAAACCCATTTGTTTGTCCTCCATTAGTCTTAATTTACCTTATTATAATATATATTTCTTAAATAAACCTTTTTTATACTCAATGAAAATCAAAGAGCAAACTAGGAAACTAGCCGCAGGCTGTACTTGAGTACGGCAAGGCGACGTTGACGTGGTTTGAAGAGATTTTCGAAGAGTATTACTGTACTTTAAAGGTCTTGAGATAGTTGTCTTTTCCTACTTGACCTTCGAAGTTTTTACCATTTTCAAGGTAAGGGAGGTCATCCGATACAGAGGCCTTAACCTTGTAAATCTTGCCATCAACTTTAAAGAAGTAGACGGTATCACCCTTGATAACAGCTGATTTGAGGTCTGCTACCACACCCTTGATACTTTCTGTGGTTGCATTGTCAATTTCAAGGTCGTTTTTATTGGCGTACTTGCTGAGCAATTCTTCTACTGTAGTAGCTACGATAACGTTTGGTACTCGACTGCATCTACCAAAGCGTACTCTTTGACCAAGCCAGCATTGTCCTTCAAGCCCATGATGTAGAGAGGCTTGTCATTGAGGTTGATGAGGATTGGGAAGGTTGCCTTGTAGGATTTCTCCTGAACAGCACCTTCGGCTGATTCACGGGCTGATTCTTCGGTCGCAGAAGCCAAGCTATACTTAGTGATTTCCCCTGTCCGCATATTTTCAAGGATAAAACCAAGATTACTTTCATCTGCATTGGCCGACGTCACACCTGTGTAGAGGTAAATGTCATTTCCGATAGACAAGTAATTATAGCCCTTGGTAGTCTGGGTCACGTTTTTCTTGGAAATCATGGCATTCCAGAAACCGTCCTTGTACTTGCCGTTGTAGTTGATTTGCTCAATAGTTTCCTCAGCTGGATAGACCCTGTCCACCCATTCTGGAACATCTGATAAGCTGTATTCCTTGGTCTCTCCATTTGTGGCATCCAAGATAATGACTGAAACAGGACGAGGAACTGCAAGCCCAAATTGCTTTTGGTAAACTGTAGCCACATAGAATGGATTGCCCTCATCGTCCACCTCAAAAGATGGAGTCTTGAAGATCTTGGTTGGGTACTTCAAGCGCAGGTGACGCTTGACATCTCGGTTAAAATACTCTGAGTCAGAGTACTTGATTGGTGTCTTCAAGTCCACCAAGTCCGCATTACCAGTCACCATGTCTACCTTGATATACTCGCCGATTCCCTTGGCTTGATTATTAAACCACTTGATAGGATCTGCGTATTCTAGTGGTGTAACCCGATAAGGTTTCCCATCAATTGTCAATTGGGTATAGGTATCTGCCGCTACATATTGCGACACCTTATCCGTTAGGGAACCCAAGTAGCGGTCGCCAATTTTTTCAGCAGTACTTCTATCTAAGATTGGAACCTTACTGGTGTCAGTCTTAGGAAATTCAGCAAACTCTTTTTCCGTCACCGTGACTACATTGGCATAATTTTTAGCCTGAAAAATGCTGGAAGTCACCAAGGAAACCAAGGCTGCCAAGAGAAGAATTCCTCCAATAGAAGCTAAAAGGATTTTCCCTAACCGATTGATTTTGAAACCCTCAAGATTTAAGGCAGCTTCCGCCTTGCCGTGGCGCACATGAAACGTTTTGACAAGGTTTATCCCCTTGCCAAAACCAAATAAGATTGCTACAAGCAGCAAATGCCCACAGAGGAAAAAGAGAAATTCCCAGCTGGTCAGGTTAAGAGGCGGTAAAAAGATATACCAGGTCGTTGCGATAAAAATAAGTTCAAAGATTATCCGTTTCATTTGCTTTCCTCCTAAATGATTCGTCCTTCCAAATGATCCAGTTCATGCTGGCAAATCTGAGCTGGGAAGCCTGTCAAGGTAATGGTCTGTTCCTGCCACTTGCTGTCACGATAGGCAACCCTTATAGTTTCATAACGCTTAGTTGGTCTCACACCTACCAAAGACAAACAGCCTTCCTCTGTCTCATAAGTTCCTTCAAAGGACAGGAGCACTGGGTTAAACATGACCATAGGAACCAAGCCAAGATTAAAAATAATCACGCGCTTTTTCACCCCAATCATATTGGCAGCTAGACCAACGCAGGTCTCACGATTTGCTAAGAGCGTATCTTGCAAATCTCTGGCAAGATAAAGGTCTTCCTGACTTGCCGGCTGAGACACCTGAGATAAAAATAAGATATCCTTTACAATTTTCTTTTCCACTTCTTCGCACTCCTCTTGCTTTTTACTATATTATAGCAATTATAGCACAAAAGACGGCAACTGCAAGCCCTTCCCTCAACTGTAGCAAAAAGCCATCCGAAGATGACTTTTCTTTTTAAATCGCATTCTTGTCAAAGCCGAGTTTGCGTTGGATAAATTTAACGATTTCGACAATAATAATCATTGAGAAACTTCCAGCCATGACGATTCCCCATTGAGACAAGTCTAGTTTGGTTACGTGGAAGATACCTTCAAGCGGTTCTACAACGATTGTTGCCATGAGAAGGATGAAGGATACAAAGATGGACCAGTTAAATGTCTTAGACTTGAATGGACCAACTGTCAAGATGGATTGGTAGACAGATTTGACATTGTAGGCATGGAAGAGCTGAATCAAACCAAGGGTTGCAAAGGCCATCGTTAGAGCATCTGCATGAATGGCATGATTGTCACCCACATGAACTGGGTAAGCAATTGCAAGTCCATAAACACTCATAACAATAGCTGCTTGGAGTACACCTTGATAGATGATAGAACTCAAAACACCACCTGAGAAGAAGCTTGCCTTGCGTCCACGTGGTTTATGATTCATGACACCAGGCTCAGCAGGTTCAACACCTAGTGCAATTGCTGGGAAGGTATCTGTTACCAAGTTAATCCACAAAAGATGAACTGGCTGCAAGACGTCCCAACCAAACAAGGTTGATAGGAAGATGGTTAATACTTCAGCAGTATTGGCAGAAAGTAAGTACTGAATAGTCTTTTGAATGTTTGAGAAGACCTTACGTCCTTCTTCAACTGCAACAATAATAGTCGCAAAGTTATCATCTGCAAGAATCATGTCAGAAGCCCCCTTAGAAACCTCTGTACCAGTGATTCCCATACCGATACCGATATCGGCTGTTTTCAGAGCTGGCGCATCATTGACACCATCACCTGTCATGGCAACGACTTTACCTTGTTTTTGCCAAGCCTTGACGATACGAACCTTGTGTTCTGGAGACACACGGGCATAAACAGAGTATTGACCAACTACTTTTTCAAAGTCTTCATCTGACAGTTCGTTGAGCTCAGCACCAGTTAAAACGTGGCCTTCTGTATCATTTGTATCAATGATTCCCAAACGTTTGGCAATAGCTTCTGCAGTGTCTTGGTGATCACCCGTAATCATGATTGGACGGATTCCAGCTTCCTTAGCCACACGAACAGCCTCAGCAGCTTCAGGACGTTCAGGGTCAATCATTCCAATCAAACCAGTAAAGATTAAATCATTTTCAAGCTCTTCAGAAGTCAGGTTTTCTGGAATGCTATCGATAATCTTATAAGCACCTGCAAGGACACGCAAGGCTTGGTGGGCCATTTCAGAGTTGTTTGTATGGATGAGGTTTGTAACCTTCTCATCAATAGGAGCAATATCCCCAGCTTTGTCACGAAGAATACAACGTTTCAAAAGTTGGTCTGGCGCACCCTTGACTGCTACAAGGAAACGACCATCTGGCAACGGGTGAACCGTTGACATGAGCTTACGTTCAGAATCAAATGGCAACTCAGCCACACGAGGATATTTCTCTAAATCCTTTAACATCGTAGCCCTTGTCCAAGGCATATTGGATAAAGGCTGTTTCGGTTGGGTCACCAATCAGATTGCCTTCGACATCAATCTTAGTATCGTTAGCTAAGACTACTGAACGTAGAAGCGGCATTTCAAGACCCAGTTCAATGTCATCAGCTGAGTCATGTAGGACTGCATCATAGAAGACTTTTTCAACGGTCATCTTGTTCATGGTCAACGTACCAGTCTTATCAGAAGCGATGATTTCCGTTGAACCAAGTGTTTCTACTGCTGGCAACTTACGAACGATAGAGTTTCGTTTGGCTAAAACTTGAGTACCAAGGGCAAGAACGATAGTTACGATAGCTGGTAGCCCTTCTGGAATTGCTGCAACGGCAAGCGCAACAGAGGTCATCAACTCACCGAGTGGATTTTTGCCTTGAATGAAAACACCAACTACAAAAGTAACAAGGGCAATGACCAAGATAGCATAGGTCAAGACCTTAGAAAGGTTGTTCAAGTTTTGTTTGAGTGGTGTATCCGTCTCATCCGCATCTTGGAGCATACCCGCGATATGACCAACTTCCGTGTACATACCTGTATTGACAACAACACCAAGACCACGACCATAGGTCACGTTAGAGTTTTGGAAGGCCATGTTGACACGGTCCCCAATACCAGCATCTGCAGCAAGTTCAACTGTCAAGTCTTTCGACTGGCACAGACTCACCTGTAAGAGCTGCTTCTTCGATTTTAAGAGAGTTGGCTTCAAGCAAACGTAGATCTGCAGGTACTACGTCACCAGCTTCAAGGGCAACGATATCACCTGGTACTAATTCTTTAGAATCAATCTCCGCCATATGCCCATCACGCAGAACGCGGGCAGCTGGACTAGACATGGATTTGAGAGCTTCAATGGCTTCTTCTGCTTTTCCTTCTTGATAAACACCAAAGGCAGCGTTAATGATAACCACGGCTAAGATGATAATAGCATCTGCAATATCTTCCCCACCAGAAGTCACGACTGACAAAATAGCCGCCGCAACTAGGATGATAATCATCAAATCCTTAAATTGCTCGATGAATTTGATCAGGATTGATCGTTTCTCGCCTTCTTCGAGTTCATTGTGGCCAAATTCTGCAAGGCGCTTTTCCGCCTCACTTGATGACAAACCTTGCTCGGTCGCATCCACAGCCTGCAAGACCTCTTCAGGACTCTGAGTGTAAAACGCTTGGCGTTTTTGTTCTTTTGACATGTGTCTCCTCCTTGACATTGTGTGCAAAACAAACTCTCTTTCTGTCATATCTTTTCACGACAAACAAAAAGAGACCTGTTAATCATAACAAGTCTCGCTGTTTAAGATAGTGCCGGAAAGCATACTTTTCAGTATAAAATTCGGAATGACGACACTATCACAGGTTTCTGCCAGCTACTCCCTTGAGTAGTACTATTATACCAAATTTTGGAAAGTTTTCAAAGAGTAAAAACTGCCTTATTTGAATTTTCCCTTGAAAACCAGTATAATGGTAGAATGCTATATGACTAGAAAGGAAGTTGAATGAAGCAATCTATCTCAAATCTCAAGTTAGCTGAGCGCGGGGCCATTATCAGCATTTCGACCTATTTGATCTTGTCTGCAGCGAAATTAGCAACTGGGCACCTCCTCTATTCATCCAGTTTGGTGGCAGATGGTTTTAACAACGTATCGGATATCATTGGAAATGTAGCCCTCTTGATCGGCATTCGGATGGCGCGCCAACCTGCTGACCGAGACCACCGTTTTGGCCACTGGAAGATTGAGGATTTGGCTAGCTTAATCACTTCCATCATCATGTTTTATGTCGGTTTCGATGTACTTCGGGATACCATTCAAAAAATTCTCAGTCATGAAGAAACGGTCATTGACCCTCTTGGTGCAACCCTAGGAATCATTTCTGCAACGATTATGTTTCTAGTTTATCTCTACAATACTCGCCTCAGTAAGAAATCCAACTCCAAGGCACTGAAGGCCGTAGCAAAGGACAATCTTTCTGATGCTGTTACCTCACTTGGTACTACTATTGCCATCCTAGCTAGCAGTTTCAATTATCCCATTGTGGATAAACTGATTGCTATCATCATCACTTTCTTTATCTTGAAGACTGCCTATGATATCTTCATCGAGTCTTCCTTTAGCCTTTCAGATGGCTTCGACGACCGCCTGCTTGAGGACTACCAACAGGCTATCATGGAAATTCCCAAAATCAGCAAGGTTAAGTCCCAAAGAGGTCGTACCTACGGTAGCAACATCTACCTGGATATCACGCTAGAAATGAATCCTGACTTGTCGGTTTATGAGAGCCACGAGATTGCGGATCAAGTCGAGTCTATGCTGGAAGAACGTTTTGGAGTCTTTGATACCGATGTCCATATCGAGCCAGCACCTATACCTGAGGATGAGATTTTAGACAATGTCTACAAAAAATTGCTTATGCGCGAACAATTGATTGATCAGGGAAATCAACTGGAAGAACTCTTGGCTGACGATTTTGTCTATATTCGTCAAGATGGAGAGCAGATGGATAAAGAGGCCTATAAAGCCGAAAAAGACTTGAATTCCGCTATCAAGGATATTCAGATCACTTCCATCAGTCAGAAGACCAAACTCATCTCCTATGAGTTAGATGGTATCATCCATACCAGTATCTGGCGTCGCCACGAAACCTGGCAAAATATCTTTCACCAAGAACCAAAAAAAGAATAGAGAAATCCTGTCATGAGACGGGATTTTTCTATTCTTCTAGCTATCAAATTCACTTAGGTATTCATAGCGTTCGTATTTTTCAAGAAGAGCTTCATTTTTCTCATCCAGTTCTTTTTGGAGAGTAGCCAGCTTACCAAAGTCAGAACCGTTGACCTGCATTTCCTCTTCAATAGCAGTGATACGATTTTCCAAGGTTTCAATATCGCCTTCAATGCTTGCCCACTCTTGCTTTTCTTGGTAGGTCATGCGTTTCTTGTCTTCACGGACCTTAACCACTTTCTCCTTTTCGGCCTTTTGCACTTGATTGACCATCTCTGTTTCAAAGACTTTTTCATCAAGATAGTCGGTATAATGACCAAAGAAAGGACGAATCTTACCATCCTCAAAAGCCAGAATCTTGGTCGCTACCTTATCCAAGAAATAGCGGTCATGGCTAACTGTCAAAACAGGCCCAGCAAAACCTTGCAAGAAATTCTCTAAGACTGTAAGAGTTGCAATATCTAGGTCATTGGTTGGCTCGTCCAAGAGAAGAACATTTGGTTTTTCCAAGAGCAATTTGAGGAGATAAAGACGTTTTTTCTCTCCACCAGACAACTTCTCAATCAAGGTTCCATGCGTCGAACGTGGGAAAAGGAACTGCTCCAGCAACTCTGCAATCGAAGTCGTAGAACCACCGCTGGTCTTGACCTCTTCTGCTACTTCCTGCAAGTAATTGATCACTCGCTTACTTTCATCCAAACCCTCAATTTGTTGAGAGAAATAGGCGATACGAACAGTTTCCCCTATTACAACTTGACCTGCTGTCGGCTCAAGACTGCCTACAATCAAGTTAAGGAGAGTTGATTTCCCAACACCGTTGTCCCCAACAATTCCAATACGATCTTTAGCTTGCACCAAGAGATTAAAATCTTGCAAAATAGGCTTGTTTTTATAGGCAAAGGAAACATCCTGAAACTCGATGACTTTCTTCCCAATCCGACTGGTTTCAAAGTTCATGGTCAAGTCTGTCTCAGCAACGCCACCTGAAACTTCTTGCTTCAAATCATGGAAACGATTAATACGAGCCTGCTGCTTGGTCGCACGCGCCTGCGGTTGTCTGCGCATCCATGCCAATTCTTGCTTGTAGAGTTGTTCTTTTTTGTGAAGAAGAGCCGCATCGCGCTCATCCTGTTCCGCCTTAAGGCGAACATAGTCCTGATAATTGCCCTGATATTCGGTCAATCCTGCTCGATCCAACTCGAAAATCCGCGTTGACAAAGCGTCTAGGAAATAACGGTCGTGGGTAATAAAAAGGACGGTCTTCTTAGAATTTTTCAAAAAGAGGGTCAGCCACTCAATAGTCGCAATGTCCAGATGGTTGGTTGGCTCATCCAAAAGCAAAAGGTCGTGATTGCCAAGTAAGACTTGCGCCAACTGGACCCGTCTTCTTAGACCACCTGATAATTCTCCAACTGGAGTAGATAAGTCCTGAATCCCCAGCTTGCTAAGAACCGTCTTGACCTGACTCTCAATTTCCCAAGCTTGGAGAGAGTCCATTTCTGCCATGACCCGTTCCAAACGTGCCTGCTTATCCTCACTATAGTTGAGCATGAGGAGTTCATACTCACGAATAAGCTGGATTTCCTTGAGATCGCTGGATAAGACTGTATCCAAGACCGTCTTGTTATCATCAAAATCAGGATCTTGAGTCAAGTAACCAATCTGGTAATCATTCTTAGCTGAAAAGGGACTGACATCCCCATCAAAGCCAGAAACACCAGAAAGAACATCTAAAAGGGTGGTCTTCCCTGTTCCATTGACACCAATCAGACCAATTCTGTCTAGGTCATGAATAATAAAGGAAATATCCTTAAAAACGATCTTGTCACCGACGGATTTACTTAGTTTTTCAACGATAAAATCACTCATTTTTTCTCCCTCAGATAAGCATGGATGGCTTGACGGTCATTTTCCAATTCTCCATCGACAATGGCATACTCAATCTCTGTTAAAATCTCTCCCAAGTCTGGGCCCGGATGATAACCATATTCCTTGATCAAAATACCACCGTTGATTTGGATTTCTTTCTTGTCATGAATGGTCAGACTCTGATAGGTTTCTGTGATGACTTGCGGGTTGACTGGTTTCCCTTGAGCATGACGAAGATTTTCAGCCTGTAAAAGTAAATCCAAGTCAAAGCGATAACAATCGCGCTTGCTCAATTCTCCCTTTTCACGCAAGGCCAAAATAGTCAGTAAATCCTGAACTTGCTTGACAAACTGACGTGAGGTCTTCCAAGATTTCAAAAAGGGCTGTGCATTTTCAATCTCCAAGGCCCACAGTAGAGCCGCCCAGGCTTGTTCAGAGGATTCAAAGGTGAAATCAGTATCCAAATCAAACAGTCTGTTAAGCTTGTCCTGGCTAGATGCCATATCAGGGAGATAGTCATAAGCTTGACTCTTAATCATGGAAGCCAAGCCCCTTCTCCAAAAGGGAGCCAGCAAAAGTTTATCAAACTCAACGAAGGTACGCTCCACAGAAATTTTCTCCAAAAGTGGCGTCAAGGTCTTCATAGCTTTAAACGTTTTTGGCTCAAGTTCGAAGCCAAGACTGGCCTGAAAACGGAAACCACGCATAATACGCAAAGCATCTTCGTTGAAACGCTCACTTGCCACTCCAACCGCCCTCAAGACTTGATTTTCCAAATCGTCTAAACCATGGAATAAGTCAACGATTTCTCCTGTCTCATCCAAGGCAAAGGCGTTGACTGTGAAATCACGGCGTTTGAGGTCTTCTTCTAGCGAGCGCACAAAGGAGACGGCACTGGGTCTGCGATAGTCCACATAGACATCCTCTGTCCGAAAGGTGGTTACCTCATACTCCTCATCCCCATCTAAAACTAAGACGGTTCCATGCTCGATTCCGATATCGGCTGTTCGCGGAAAAATCTGCTTGGTCTCCTCTGGATAAGAAGACGTCGCAATATCCACATCATGGATAGGACGATTGAGGAGGGCATCTCGAACAGAACCTCCAACAAAATAGGCCTCAAAACCTGCTTCTTTGATTTTTTCTAATACTGGTAAAGCCTTCTGAAATTCAGAAGGCATTTGCGTTAATCTCATAATAAGTGTTCTAATCCATAGACAAGCTCATGACGCTTGACAACTTCTTTAATTCCCAAATTCACCCCTGTCATGAAGGAGCTACGATCATAGGAGTCATGACGGAGGGTCAATCCTTCTCCTTGATTGCCAAAGATGACTTCCTGATGGGCTACTAAGCCTGGCAAACGAACTGAGTGGATGCGCATGCCATCAAAATCAGCACCACGGGCACCTGCAATCAGCTCTTCCTCGTCTGCTGCACCTTGCTGAATGGACTCTCGAACTTCCGCCATCAACTCAGCTGTTTTAATAGCTGTTCCACTCGGAGCATCCTTTTTCTTGTCATGATGAAGCTCGATAATCTCCACATTTGGGAAATATTTGGCTGCCTGCGTCGCAAATTGCATGAGCAAGACAGCACCCAAGGCAAAGTTAGGGGCGATCAAGCCACCCAAATCTTGAGCACGAGAAAATGCTTTTAGCTCTGCAATTTCTTCACTAGTAAAGCCTGTTGTTCCAACTACTGGAGCAAAGCCATTTTCAAGAGCAAAGCGTGTATTTTCATAGGCAACAGCTGGTGTAGTAAAGTCTACCCAGACATCTGCTTCAAAACCTGCTAAATCAGCCTTATCCTTGAAAACAGGAATACCCTGCCATTCTGACTCAGACTCAAAAGGATCTAAAACTGCTACCAAGTCCAAGTCTGGATCAGCCAAGACCATCTGACAAGCAGCCTGGCCCATCTTTCCCTTAAAACCAGCAATAATTACTCGAATACTCATCTCTACTCCTATTTAAGATACAAAGGACCTTAGCTGCCCTTGAAAAATAGGGAATGACGCTGACTTTCCATGAAAGGCAAGACAGGCATCTTTTTTCAAGAGGCAGGTAGTCCGTGTTCAATTTCTAAGATACAAAGCCTGCAGGAACACAAAGTGAAAATAGAAGTTCTGATCAAGAAGTGTCTACTCCTTGGCAAATCTATCTTTTTCACACAAGGTTTCAGGCGTGTTCATTTGCTAACTTCTTAACTAAGCTAAAAGTCCCAACTAAATCACTGGAATATAACCTAGAGCAATGCTTCCCGCTCCTAGGTGTGTTCCAATGACACTACCAAATGTAGCAAGTGAAACATCCGTACCTACTCCAGATTCAAGTAAGTGCTGACGTAATTCCTCAGCCTTTTCAGGGGCATTTCCGTGAATAACAATGATACGGTATTGGCCTGAAGCTGTGGCTTCCTTGATAATTTCAATTAAGCGCTTGGTTGCTTTCTTTTCAGTACGAACTTTTTCGTATACTTCAATCACACCTTGGTCATTGAAATAGAGGATTGGCTTAATGCTTAGCAGATTGCCCAAAATCGCAGCTCCATTTGAAAGGCGTCCACCTTTAACCAAGTGGTCCAAATCATCCACCATGATGAAAGCAGATGTATGACTAATCTGAATAGCTAGCTTATCCTGAATAATGGCAAAGTCATCGCCCTGGTCTCGCCAGTTAAAGACACTTTCAACCATGATCCCCAGAGGAGCACTTGTAATCAAAGTGTCTGGGAAAGCAATAATTAAGCCCTCATATTCTTCTATCATATACTGGATATTTTGGTAAAAACCTGAAATTCCAGAAGATAGGAAAAGCCCCAAAGCATGTGTATAACCTTGTTCTTTGAGCGAAGTTAGAATCTCATCTAACTTGGCAATACTTGGTTGACTGGTCTTAGGCAATTCAGAAGCCTGAGCCATTTTTGGTAAAATTCCTCAGCAGTCAGATTAATACCTTCGACATACTCCTCACCATCAATATTGACAGGAATATCCAAGACATATAAATCTTCTCTTTGCAAGGTCTCTGCACTGAGATAGGCAGAGGAATCTGTGATAACAGCTAATTTCATATTAGAACTCCAAATTGATTCCTGGTAAGTCTAATGCAATTTCAGTTACTTCGTAAGTCAAACGGTTGAGCATGTTCAAACATGGACGAGCCAAAGTTTCAACTTCATCTTGATTAAACTCACTTGGTTCGTTTACAATACGACCTTCCACATGGTTAACTTGGGAAATCGTTCCACTGATAACAAATTTGTCAAAGACAATCATAAAACTTAAGACAACCACTAAAGATGTCACTTGATTTTCTTGGTCATGTTGGAGTAATTGGAAGTTCACATCCACCTTAGTTTCAGGAGTTCCATTTTCATTTTCCCATTCAAAATTACGCGCATCAAAATGATACTGACTAACAAATTCTTGTTCACGTTTAAGATTCATGTCTTTCTCCCTCGGCTACAATATTATAAGCTATTGTACCATAATTTTTTATTTTCATCTAGTTTTCTAGGATTTAGTCAATCCCAATTTCAGCTCGGACTACGTCTGCGATGGTATCAACATAGTAGTCCACTTCTTCTGTTGTAGGCGCTTCTGCCATGACACGCAAGAGGGGTTCTGTTCCACTTGGGCGAACAAGGATGCGTCCGTTCCCTGCCATTTCTTCTTCCATCTTCTCGATGATAGCCTTGATAGCTGGCACTTCCATAGCCTTTTCCTTCATGGCATTTTCCACTCGGATATTGACTAATTTTTGTGGATAGATGGTTACTTCTACTGCCAACTCTGACAAACTCTTACCAGTTTCCTTCATGATTTTAGTCAATTGGACAGCTGATAATTGACCATCACCTGTTGTATTGTAGTCCATCAAGATGACGTGACCAGACTGTTCACCACCAAGGTTGTAGCCTGATTTCTCATTTCTTCAACAACGTAGCGGTCGCCAACTGCAGTGACTGCCTTGTTAATGCCTTCGCGGTCCAAGGCCTTGTGGAAACCAAGGTTAGACATAACAGTTGTCACGATTGTATTTTGAGCCAATTGTCCTTTTTCAGAAAGGTATTTCCCGATGATGTACATGATTTTATCACCATCAACGATATCCCCATTTTCATCAACAGCAATCAAACGGTCACTGTCTCCGTCAAAGGCCAAACCAATAGCTGATCCGCTTTCTTTGACCATTTCTTGAAGAGTTTCTGGGTGTGTTGAACCAACATTAAGGTTGATGTTAAGACCGTCTGGTGTTTCCCCTATAACAGTCAATTGAGCTCCAAGGTCTGCAAAGATTTGACGGGCACTTGTAGAAGCGGCACCATTGGCTGTATCCAAGGCAACCTTCATTCCATCAAGAGTAGTTCCAGTTGAAACAAGGTAGCCCTCATACTTACGCAAGCCTTCTGGATAATCTACCAAGGTTCCCAAGCCTTCAGCACTTGGACGAGGAAGAGTATCTTCTGCAGCATCTAACAAGGCTTCAATTTCTGCTTCTTTCATCATCTAGTTTGAAGCCATCACCGCCAAAGAACTTAATTCCATTATCAAGGGCTGGGTTGTGGCTAGCAGAAATCATGACACCAGCACTTGCTCCTTCAGTTTTGACCAAGTAAGCTACTGCTGGTGTTGCAAGGACACCAAGTTTGTAGACGTGAATCCCTACAGAGAGGAGACCTGCCACCAAAGCAGATTCTAGCATTTCCCCTGAAATACGTGTGTCACGTCCTACAAAGACTTTCGGTGCTTCCGTTTCATGTTGACTAAGAACATAGCCTCCAAAACGTCCTAGTTTAAAAGCCAATTCTGGTGTTAGTTCTACGTTAGCTTCTCCACGGACTCCATCAGTCCCAAAATATTTACCCATTTTTATAAAATCCTTTTCCTATTTTTTAATTCGTTTTTGAACTATTTGCTTTCGTTGACGAAGATGTCTCCGACGAACTACTTGCACTTGAATTAGATGCACTTGAACTCGATACCACAGGTTTTGTAGTTACCTTCATTGTCGTATCAAACGGAGTAATAACTACCGGTAAGACTACCCCGTTGCGATCAATAGCCTGCAAAGGTACTGAACCACTATAATTACCCGTAATCCGTTCGCTAGTAGGCAGAAGCGCAATAACTTTGTCAATCTTCGCTAATGTTTCCTGATCTGTCGTAACCGAAACTCGTTCATTTGACACGGTTACACTATCAATTTGTAGCTTGGGATCAATCTGGCTTTGGTCAACTTGTGGCACAACAATCATCCCATCTCGCTTAACCTTCTTCCCAACTTTTACTGTAATCTTTTGAGGCGTTGCCACAGCAGTCATTCCATTTGGAAGATTTTCAATATTCAAGGGAACTTCAATCGTTCCAACACTGGCATCCGTCAAATCCGCTGTGACCTTAAACTTACGAGTACTTTCCTGCATTTCGCTGGCCAAGGTCACACGATTGGCTCCTGTCAGCACAACTGAAACCTCTGATGCAAATCCGCTAATGAAATACTGGTCATCATCATAGTGAATGTCGATAGGAACGTTCGTTATCGTATTGGTATAGGTTTCTGATTTGACCTGCCTTGCGGTATTGCTATTTTGAAAGTTGGTTGACGTTGCATAGATAAATAAGACACAAGCAAAAAAGAGAGATGAAATGATATATAGACTATTTTTTCTCATATTTCCAACCTCCTAGCAAACGGTCCTTGAAACTGACTTTTTCCTCAACAGCTGGCAAAAGAATTGCTCGTAGCTCTGCTTCAAATTCTTCAATCGTCAAGTCGTGCTTGAAAACACCGTTATAGGTAATAGAAATGCCACCTGTTTCCTCTGAGACGATGAAAGTCAAGGCATCGGATACTTCTGACAAACCGATAGCTGCCCGGTGTCTGGTCCCAAATTCCTTGGGAAATCCCTGTGCTTTCTGTCAAGGGCAGATAGGCAGAAGTTACCGCAATCCGATTTTCTCTGATAATCACAGCACCGTCATGTAGGGGAGTGTTGGGGATAAAGATATTAATAAGGAGTTCAGCTGAAATATTGGCATCCAAAGGAATCCCTGTCGCAATGTATTCTTGCAAGGTCCGAACTCGTTGGATGGCAACCAGAGCACCAATCTTACGAGGACTCATATATTCAACCGACTTGACAAAGGCACGGATCATTTGCTCCTCTGCACTAATTTGAGCAGTAGAAAAGAAATCTGTCGCCCTTCCCAAGCGTTCCAAACCAGTCCGAATCTCTGGAGAGAAGATAACAACCGCAGCAATGACTCCATAAGTGATAATCTGATTAATCAGCCAAGAAATCGTTGTTAAACCAAGGATATTGGCCACAACCTGGGCTAATACAAAGATCACGACCCCACGCACCAAAATCATAATCTTGGTGCCAGCTATCGCTTTTGTAAAACGATATAAAATATAGGCCACAATCAAAATATCAAACAGATTGATGGCAATACTCCAAGGACTAGAAAACAAGCTAGTCCAATATTGCAGATTGGATAATTGTTGAAAGTTCATCTGCTGTCTCCTCTCTGTCCAAACACGTTCCTTTCTATTATACCATTTTTCTGACATTTTTTTCCCTATCCTACTTCATTTTAAATTAAAGAAAAATATGATAAAATAAACTGACTAGAAAAAACAAAGGAGAAACCATGTCTCAACTCTATGATATTACCATTGTAGGTGGTGGTCCTGTCGGGCTTTTTGCAGCCTTCTATGCCCATCTACGCCAAGCCAAGGTCCAAATCATCGACTCTCTTCCCCAACTAGGTGGACAACCCGCTATTCTCTATCCTGAAAAGGAAATCCTAGACGTCCCAGGATTTCCAAACCTGACTGGAGAAGAGTTGACCAACCGCTTGATTGAACAACTAAATGGCTTCGATACCCCCATTCATCTCAATGAAACGGTTCTTGAGATTGAAAAACAAGAAGAAGGATTTGTCATCACAACTTCTAAAGGAAGTCACCTGTCTAAAACAGTTATCATCGCTATGGGTGGCGGTGCCTTCAAACCACGTCCTCTGGAACTAGAAGGCGTTGAGGGTTATGAAAATATCCACTACCACGTTGCCAACATCCAGCAATATGCTGGTAAGAAAGTGACGATTCTTGGTGGAGGAGACTCGGCTGTGGATTGGGCTTTGGCTTTTGAAAAAATTGCACCAACTACCCTTGTCCACCGCAGAGATAATTTCCGTGCCTTGGAACACAGTGTCCAATCCTTACAAGAATCATCTGTGACCATCAAAACACCATTCGTCCCTAGCCAACTCCTTGGCGATGGAAAAACGCTTGACAAGTTGGAAATCACAAAAGTAAAATCTGATGAAACAGAAACGATTGACCTAGACCACCTCTTTGTCAACTATGGTTTCAAATCTTCTGTCGGTAACCTTAAAAACTGGGGTCTGGACCTCAACCGCCACAAGATTATCGTCAACAGTAAGCAAGAATCTAGCCAAGCAGGTATCTATGCTATCGGTGACTGCTGCTACTATGAAGGTAAGATTGACCTGATTGCGACAGGTCTTGGTGAAGCACCAACCGCTGTCAATAATGCTATCAACTACATCGACCCTGAGCAAAAAGTACAACCAAAACACTCAACTAGTTTATAAAAAAGAACCACGAGTCCTACGATTCGTGGTTTTATAGTTCATCCGCTATCTTGTTTATTTTTCTGAGTCTGTGGTTGACACCACTTTTGGTCAAAGGAGTGCTGAGGCTATCTGCTAACTGCTGGATAGAGTAGTCTGGGTGCTGAATCCGCAACTGCGCTACCTCCTGCAAGTCCACTGGCAGATTTTCTAATCCCATGATATCTTTGATTTTGCTAATATTGTTGATGGTCTTCATGCTGGCAGAAACTGTCCGAGCGATATTGGCTGTCTCGGCATTATTGGCCCGATTGAGGTCATTACGGGTTTCTCGTAAAATCTTTACTCTCTCAAAATCATCACGCGCCTGCATGGCTCCGATGACAATCAAGAAGTCCATAATATCTTCGGCACGCTGGAGGTAGGTCACAGCACCCTTTTTGCGCTCAAGCACCTTGGCATCTAATAAATTGCTGGAGAAGGGAGGCAAGCCCTTGCGCGTGATCCAGATAAACAGAACTGATTTCCAACTGGTACTTACCTGATTCAGGGTCACGAATGCTCCCATTCGCTAAGAAAGCACCACAGAGATAGGCACGCCCTGCTTCCTCGTCCGATAAAATCTCCTCATCAATACCTGTTTCCAGACCAAAAAAGGAGTCTGCCAAGTGCAAATCACTCAGCAGGTCCTGCACCTTTTCATCTGTAAAAACGGTATAGACGCGATTCTTACGAAGATTACTTCTTTGGTGGTGTCGGATTTCCGATTTGATTTCGTAGAAATGGAGAAAGGATTCATAGAGGTGACGAGCCAGTTTGGCATTTTCTGTCACGACAGACAAGGTCAGGCCCAAAGTCGAGAGACCGATACTGCCAGACATCTTGATAATGGCAGACAATTCATGCCGGCTCAGATGGTGCTGACCTAGGATTTCTTCTTTTACTGCTACTGTGAAACTCATTTTCTCACCTGTATAATCCGCATCAATTCATCCACAATCAAATCCCCATCGTGGAAGGCGCCTCCATTTTCCAGACGAAGGAAGTTAGAAGAAATCACACGCGGAACTTGCTTACAAAGACCAGCAAAATCGTGTTCCACCTGCACCAAGTATTCATCAAACCGGTTGGAATTCATGTATTCCTGAGGCACTTTTTCGATATTCACCAGGACAGTGTCGATAAAAGGTCTGCCAAGATGACGATGCAAGACTTCCACGTGGTCACTATCTGTAAAGTGTTCTGTCTCCCCACGTTGGGTCATAATATTGCAGACATAGGCGATTTCTGCCTTGGTTTCCAAAAGCGCCTGCCCAATTTCCTTAATCACGATATTGGGCAAAATAGAGGTAAATAGAGAACCAGGTCCGAGGACAATCATGTCACTTTCAAGAATGGTCTGCACTACTCGACGGCTAGCCAGAGGCGTATCATCGTTGAGGGTATTGGTCACATAGACATGGTCAATCATGCCTGGATGGTCTGCAATATGACTCTCTCCAGCTACTTCTGTCCCATCCTGAAAGACTGCATGCAGGGTCAAAGGATGGTCACTGGAAGGATAAATCTTCCCAGTTGTATGGAAAAATTTGCTCAGTAGCTGCATGGCATTATAAGTCGAACCCTGCATCTCTGACAGGCCGGCGATAATGAGATTTCCCAATGGATGACCAGCAAAGGCTCCTGCATCTTCAGAAAAGCGATACTGAAAGACTTTCTCATAAAACTTAGGCATATCCGACATAGCTACAAGGACATTGCGGAGATCGCCTGGCGGTGTCAACTGCTGCATATTTTTTCGGAGTTCACCTGAAGAGCCGCCATCATCTGCTACTGTTACGATAGCAGCGATTTCCACATCTTTTTCACGCAGACTTTAGAATGACGGGGATCCCAGTCCCTCCACCAATCACCGTTATCTTTGGTTTTCTCATGAACGGTTTACCGTTTCCTTTCTTCGGTCTTTGTCGCGATGCCCTTCATTGACAGGCCAAGTCTTGGATAAGTCCTGTGCCAAGCGTTTAGCAAAGGCCACACTACGGTGTTGCCCACCCGTACATCCCATGGCAATGGTCAAAACGGACTTCCCTTCCTTTTGGTAACTTGGCAAAATTGGCTCAATCAAGGCCAACAAATGCTGATAAAAATCTTCTGACTCAGGATGATTCATGACATAGTCATAAACTGGTTCATCTACACCCGTTTGGTTTCGCAGTTCTGGAAGGTAGTATGGATTTGGCAAGAATCGGACATCAAAGACTAAATCTGCATCAATCGGGATTCCATATTTAAAGCCAAAAGACATGACTTCGATACGGAAAGACTGGGCTTGTTCCTGATCAGAAAACTGCTCTGCAATGGTTTTACGCAGTTCACGAGGAGTAAGTTCAGTTGTATCCACCACATTTTGGCTCATATTTTTCAAAGGTGCCAAGAGTTCACGTTCCAACTTGATTCCGTCTAAAATACGACCGTCTGCTGCTAGTGGGTGACTCCGTCTGGTTTCCTTGTAACGAGCGACCAATTCTTTATCAGCTGCATCCAAAAAGAGAATTTTAAAGTCCAATTCTTCCTTGTTTTCCAACTCATCCAAAACAGCTTGAATCTCTGAGAAGAAAGAACGGCTACGCATATCTACTACCAAGGCCAACTTATGGTCGTCTTCCTTTGTTTCCACCAACTGCAAAAACTTAGGCAAGAGAGCTGGTGGCATATTATCAATAGTAAAATAACCCAAATCTTCGAAGGACTGAATGGCAACTGTTTTCCCTGCACCACTCATTCCTGTCACAATCACCAAGTGAAGTTGTTTCTTTGTCATCTTTTTCTCCTTATATCAAAAGAAGTTTGGCAACACCAAACTTCAACTAGCTTATCCAATCTCTGCGATGACTTCAATTTCGACTTTTACATCACGAGGAAGACGAGCTACCTCCACAGCTGAACGAGCTGGGAATTCCTCTTTAAAGGCCGTTTGGTAAACCTCGTTAAAAGGAACAAAGTCGTTCATATCGCTCAAGAAGCAAGTTGTTTTGACAACATGATCAAAGTCTGTTCCTGCTTCTGCCAAAATAGCACCAATGTTTTTCAAAACTTGTTCTGTCTGTTCTTGGATCGTTTCTCCAACGATTTCCCCAGTTTCAGGAGAGAGGGGAACTTGACCGCTAGCAAACAAAAGATTGCCAACGATTTTTCCTTGAACATATGGTCCGATAGCCTTTGGAGCCTTATCTGTATGAATTGTTTTTGCCATTTCTTTCCCTCATAATTTTTCTAAGATTGCATCCCAAGCCTCATCCATCCCTGCCTTGCTGACAGATGAAAAGAGGATGAAGTCATCACTTGGGTCGAAGTTTAATTTCTTTTTGATTGCTGATTCATGCTTGTTCCATTTACCACGAGGAATCTTGTCTGCCTTAGTCGCAACGACGATGACCGGAATCTCATAGTACTTGAGAAATTCGTACATCTGCACATCATCTGCTGACGGGTCATGACGGAGGTCAACTAAACTGACCACTGCACGGAGATTTTCCCGAGTTGTTAGGTACTCCTCAATCATGCGCCCCCATTTTTCACGTTCCTTTTTGGAAACGCGGGCATAGCCATAACCAGGCACATCCACAAAGCGCATCTTATCGTCAATATTAAAGAAGTTGAGTAACTGAGTTTTACCAGGTTTCCCTGACGTACGAGCAAGATTCTTACGGTTCAACATAGTGTTGATAAAGCTAGACTTACCAACATTGGAACGCCCTGCTAGAGCAATCTCTGGCAGTTCATCCTGCGGATAGTGGGATTTATTAGCCGCACTGAGCAAGATTTCAGCATTGTGTGTATTCAGTTCCATAGTCACCTCTAAGCTGTTTCTAGGATTGGTTTATCCGTTCCATCGACAGCTTCTTTTGTGATACGAACCAATTTCACATTTTCCTGACTCGGTACATCAAACATAACATCCAGCATAGTTTCTTCGATGATAGAGCGAAGTCCACGCGCCCCTGTCTTCCGTTCGATGGCTTTATTGGCAATCTCTTGAAGGGCTTCATCGTCAAATTCCAACTCAACATCATCATAAGAAAGCAAGGTTTGGTATTGTTTGACCAAGGCATTTCTTGGCTCTTTTAAGATGCGCACCAAGTCATCAACCGTCAATTGTTCAAGAGCCGCAAAAACAGGTAAGCGTCCAATCAACTCTGGGATAATACCGAATTTTTGAATATCTTCTGCGATGATTTCTTGCATGTATGAGCTATTTTCGTCAATTGCCTTGTTATTTTGACCAAATCCGATAACTTTTTCACCCAGACGTTGTTTGACAATTTCTTCGATGCCATCAAAGGCACCACCCACGATGAAGAGGATATTTTTGGTATCCACTTGAATCATCTCTTGTTGTGGATGCTTGCGTCCGCCTTGAGGCGGAACACTAGCAACGGTTCCCTCGATAATCTTGAGAAGGGCTTGTTGTACCCCCTTCACCAGAAACATCACGTGTGATAGAGACGTTCTCGCTCTTCTTAGCAATCTTGTCAATTTCATCCACGTAGATAATCCCACGTTCTGCACGCTCAATGTTAAAGTCAGCAGCTTGCAAGAGTTTGAGGAGGATATTTTCCACATCCTCACCCACATAACCAGCCTCAGTAAGAGCTGTCGCATCTGCAATCGCAAAAGGCACATTCAAGCTCTTAGCCAAGGTCTGGGCAAGGAAAGTTTTCCCTGAACCAGTTGGGCCAATCATTAAGATGTTTGATTTCTGCAAATCCACATCTTCTGACTCTTCACGCGTATCGTGAAAATTGATGCGTTTGTAGTGGTTGTAAACTGCCACTGCCAAGGCACGCTTGGCACGATCTTGACCAATTACATAGTGGTTCAAGATATGGAGGAGTTCGATTGGTTTTGGTACCTCAGACAAGTCCGCCAAAACTTCCTCAGCCAACTCCTCTCGAATGATTTCCTGGGCCAACTCCACACATTCATTACAGATAAAGGCGTTGTTACCTGCGATTATTTTTTGTACTTCTTCTTGGCTTTTGCCACAAAATGAGCAATAAACCATCATATCATTATTCCTATTTGTAGGCATGATTTCCTTCCGTTCTATTCTATACTGTCATTCTATCTAAAATAAGGTCATGTAAAAAGCATGGATACTATTGACCAAATTGGTAAAGGCATTTAACCAGAGCAGGACAGAAAGTCCATAACGCTTTTTACGAAAAGCCTGTGCTCCTGCAAGCAAGCAGACCAAGCACAGCATGGCTGTGAAAAAACCAAATATACTACGTTCCATTAGACTTCCTTTCTCTTGCGGTATTGGATGGTAAAATCATAAGGATTTTTCTCATCTTTGGTATAGGATTTGCTTGAAACTGTCTCAAAAAGAGACAAGTCAAAGTCCTCAGGGAAATAGGTATCTCCCTCCACCCGAGCATGAATTTGAGTGACAATCACTTCATCCAAATAGGGTTCAAAAGCCTGAAAAATCTGCTTCCCACCGAGAATATAGAGATTCTTGTCTTGTCCCTGATACCAGTCGAGAACAGACTGGATATCATAAAAAGTAGTAACCCCATCTGTCTTTTCTTCCGGGTTACGTGTCAAAATCAAGGTCTCCCGTTTTGGAAGCAAGCGACGTCCCATTCCATCAAAGGTCACGCGCCCCATCAAGATAGCATGATTCAGAGTTGTTTCTTTGAAGTGTTGCAGTTCTGCTGGTAAATGCCAAGGCAGACGATTGTCCTTACCAATCACACCTTCTTCATCCTGGGCCCAAATAGCTACGATTTTCTTAGTCATGCTTCCATCCTTTTTACTGATAGTACTATTTTATCAAAAAACTCAAAAAAAGACTGGTTTGGAATGCGTTCAGTTTGACAGAAAAGAAGCAGGCTAGCTTTAGCCTGCTTCTCCGGTCCCTAGGACATACGTTGCTTTGCTTCTGATTCAATTTTTTTGACTACTTCTTGAATGTTCAAGCCAGTTGTATCAAGGTAGACAGCGTCCTCTGCTTGTTTGAGAGGCGAAGTCTCACGATGACTATCCTTGTAGTCACGCGCAGCAATTTCCTCTTTTAGGGTTTCAAGGTCTGTTTCAATTCCCTTGGCAATATTTTCCTTGTAACGACGCTCTGCTCTTTCATCAACAGAAGCTACTAGGAAAATTTTCAATTCTGCTTGTGGCAATACAACAGTCCCAATGTCGCGACCATCCATGACAATCCCACCTTGCTGGGCAATCTCTTGTTGGAGAGAAACTAGTTTCTCACGTACTTCAGGAATTGCTGCAATAGCTGAAACATGATTGGTCACTTCATTTTCACGAATAGGATGGGTAATATCCACATCTCCTACAAAGACAAGTTGTTCTCCAGTTTCTGAGCGCCCAAAACTGATTGGATGCTGGTCCAATAAGACTAAAAGTTCCTCAATCTCTTCCACTCCTAACTGGTGTTTCAGAGCCATATAGGTCGCCGCACGATACATGGCACCTGTATCTAGATAGGTATACCCAAAATCTTTAGCAATAATCTTAGCAACCGTACTCTTACCGCTTGAAGCTGGACCATCGATAGCAATTTGAATCGTCTTCATTTATGACTCCTATCTAGTCTTAATCACATCTCCAGGACTTGCAACCAAGATCCTGTAGCCATATGTCCAGGATTCAACGCTTCTAATTGAGCAATTGAAATACCTGCACGTTGTGCCAAGACAGCTTCACCCTCACCAGCCTGAACTGTAATTGTTCCTTCACTAGCAGCATGTTCTTCAGAATGACTCTCACTAGAGGAGCTCTCTGTAGAAGTTGCTTCTTCAGTCTTGCTAGATGAAGAAGTCGATTCTTCTGTTACAGAAGTTGAAGCAGGGGCAGATGAATCATAAAAATCTTTCAAGGCTGCTGTGCGATTACTCCCTCCGCTTGAAAGGTAAATCAATACTATTATCATTGCTACAACAATCACGAAAAAGAGACTAGCTAGAATCGTCAAGACACGATTTGCAACAACGCCTGTACCTTTTTGATTACGTTGACGTCGTTCCGTTCTCGTCTGTTCTTCCTGATTCTCATAAATATCTTCTTGCCACGGTTCTTTTGCCATACCTTACTCCTTGTTTTTTTTTACTTTTCTTATTACAATATAAATATGAAAATCACACTTATACCTGAACGCTGCATTGCCTGTGGGCTCTGCCAAACTTATTCTGAATTATTTGATTACCACGATAATGGAATCGTGCGTTTTTACGATGATCCCTGACCAACTAGAAAAAGAAATTTCTCCTAGCCAGGACGTCGTAGAAGCTGTTAGAAACTGTCCGACACGTGCCTTGATTAAAGATCAAGTCTAATATCAACAAGAACGTTCCACTCCTTCTAGTTTAGCATATTTCCATGCAAAATTATAGTCTTTTCTCTTTATTTTTTTCTGTAAAATCAGGAAGGTCACTTTTTTCTTTGATAAGATAAAGTGGTCTTTTTTTAGTCTCTAGATAAATCTTACTGATGTACTTGCCGAGAATCCCAATGGTCAAGAGTTGAATCCCACCAAGGAAGAGAATAACAGCCATCAGAGAGGTCCAACCTGATGTCGGATTGCCCAAAATGAGAGTCCGAACCACAACAAAAAAGGTCATAAGCAGAGAAATAAAACAAGATAGGAGACCTGCCACAAAGGCTATAATCAAGGGAAAATCTGAAAAATTAACAATCCCTTCAATGGAGTAGAAAAAGAGTTGCCTAAAACTCCAACTGGTCTTGCCAGCCTGCCTTTCGACATTTGGATAGTCCAGATAGTGAGTTTTAAAGCCTACCCAGGCAAAGAGCCCCTTTGAAAAACGATTGGACTCGGTCAGGCTTAAAATGGCATCCACTACAGATCTTCTCATCATGCGAAAATCACGGACACCTGACGGCAAGGCTACTGGACTAATTTTTTTCATGAAGCCATAAAAGAGATTAGCACAAAAACTGCGAAAGAAGGGTTCCCCCTCTCGACTAATTCTCCGTGTCCCAACACAGTCCAAGCCTGTATTCTGGTCTAGTAAGGCTTTCATCTCAAGCAACATACTAGGAGGATCTTGGAGGTCTGCATCCATCACCACCACCAAATCTCCGGTTGCATATTGCAAGCCTGCATAGAGGGCTGCTTCTTTGCCAAAATTTCGCGAGAAAGAAATATAATGAACTGCCGGATTTTGCTCCCGATAGGTCTTTAAGAGTTCCAAAGTCCCATCACTTGATCCATCGTCGACAAAGACATACTCGATTTCTGTTTCCAAATCTGGAAGTAAAGCTTCCAAAGCCTGATAAAAAAGAGGAAGTACTTCCTCTTCGTTTAAACAGGGGACAATGATTGACATCACCATCTTAGTCTTCAAATCCATTTGGATGCTTGCTTTGCCAACGCCATGCATCTTCACACATTTGGGTGATGTCTAATTCTGCTTCCCAGCCGAGTTCTGCTTTGGCTTTTGCAGGATCTGAATAGCAGGCTGCGATATCACCTGGTCGGCGGTCTACGATGCGGTAAGGAATTGGACGTCCCACTGCTTTTTCCATGTTTTGGATAATTTCAAGAACTGAGTAGCCTTTACCTGTTCCAAGGTTATAAACGTTTAGTCCTGAACCTTTTTGGATTTTTTTCAAAGCTGCAACGTGCCCCTTAGCCAAATCGACAACGTGGATATAATCACGAACACCAGTTCCATCTTCCGTATCGTAATCGTCTCCAAACACTTGCACTTGCTCTAATTTCCCAACGGCTACTTGAGTCACATATGGCAAGAGATTGTTTGGAATACCGTTTGGATTTTCTCCCAAATCTCCACTCTCATGGGCTCCGATTGGGTTAAAGTAACGAAGCAAGACTACATTCCACTCTGAGTCTGCCTTGTAGATATCGGTCAAAATTTCCTCTAGCATAAGTTTGGTACGACCGTATGGATTGGTCACTGAAAGTGGGAAATCTTCCAAGATAGGCACTGTATGCGGATCACCGTAAACTGTCGCAGAAGAACTGAAGATGATGTTCTTACAGTTGTTTTCTTCCATAGCTTTCAAAAGGCTAACAGTCCCAGCTATATTGTTGTCATAGTAGGCAAGAGGAATACGGGTAGATTCACCTACAGCCTTCAAGCCAGCAAAGTGAATGACCCCTGTTGGTTCTTCTTGTTTGAAAATGTCACGAAGAGTATCTGTATCACGGATATCTGCCTCATAGAAAGGCACTTCAACTCCTGTAATTCTCTCAACAACTTCTAAACTTTTTCTGTTACTATTCACAAGGTTATCCACCACAACAACTTGATGACCTGCTTGGATTAACTCAATAACAGTGTGGGTTCCGATAAAACCTGCTCCACCCGTTACCAAAATCTTTTCTTGCATCTTTTTTCCTCGATTCTCAGATTATTTTTTCTTATTTTAACATTTTTGATAGGGAATGTCATTTGCCATCCTAGAGGGGAGACTAAAATTTCAGTAAAATTCTTATTCACTTTTTAGTCGTTTGACATAGTTTTCAATTGGGTAGTTTAGAGGGTCCAAAGTCAACTCCTTGTCTTGGATCAGTTGAGCTAGATGGTAACCAATGATAGGACCAGTTGTGAGGCCTGATGAACCTAGTCCACTAGCAGCATAGACACCTGCTAAGCCAGGTACCTGCCCAAAGAAAGGAGAGAAATCGCTGGTATAGGCACGGATTCCCACTCGTTCACTTCTGGAAGTCGCTTCCGATAAAGCAGGATAGTGAGGCAAGGCTGCCTCCTCCATTTTCTGGAGTAAGGTTTCATCTACCGTCAAATCAAATCCCATGTCATTTTCATGAGTAGCGCCTAGGGATAATTTCCCACCTGCAAAAGGAATCAAATCCCACTCCCCTTCTGGCATAACAACAGGGTAAGCTTCCATGTCTTGGCCAAGCTGATAATCTCGTAATTGCCCTTTTTGAGGACGGACATCCACAGCATAACCCAAGGGTTCTAACATATCCCCAAACCAAGCTCCCGTCGCCAAAATAATCTGATCAAACACCTCTTCGTCAATCTGGTAACCTGATGCTAAAGGAGTCAGAGTCACTTTTTCTTTGACCAGCTTGACGTGACTGGCTTCTAGCAAACGAGTCACTAAGAGTTGACCATCTACTCTCGCTCCACCAGAAGCATAGAGCAAGCGATCAAATCCCTGCAAAGCAGGGAATAATTCATTAGCTGATACTTGGTCCAGAATGGATAATTGCCCTATCAAGGGAGATTCTTCCCTGCGCTGGAGGGCTAGTTGATAAAGTTCTTCCAACTTGGTTTCATCCTTTTTCAGGAGAAAGACTCCCGAACGCTGGTAAAAGTCGATTTCTTGTCCTGACTTCTCTAAATCAGCTAATAAATCCACATAAAAGTCAGCCCCCAAGCGCGCCATCTTGTACCAGGCTTTATTGCGGCGTTTGGAAAACCAAGGACTGATAATTCCTGCTGCGGCCTTGGTAGCTTGACCTTGTCCATGGTCAAAAACGGTCACCTCTAGGTCACTTTCTTTAGAGAGGTAGTAGGCAGCTGTTGCTCCCACAATTCCTGCTCCGATAATAGCAACTTTTTTCATTGTTTTCACTTTCTAACTAGATATGGTGGAAAGGATTGGTCGATGCTTGACTAGGTACAATATCGATTGTCCAGCCATTTTCTCCTTTCCATTGACTAAGGAGTGCTGCGATTTTTTCCACAAAAAGCACTTCGATATAGTGGCCTGGGTCCAATGCCAACAAGCCATCAGACAACATATCCTGGGCAGTGTGGTAGTAAATATCACCAGTGATATAGACATCCGCTCCTTTAGCTAAAGCATCCTTATAGAAAGACTGCCCACTTCCACCACAGATGGCCACTCTTGAAATAGGCTTCTGCAAATCACTTTCTTGATAATGCACCATTCGAAGGCTATCAAGGCCGAGACTTGCTTGACATTCTGGGCCAATTCTCCAAGTGTCTGAGTCGGAACATTCCCAATACGTCCAATTCCACGTTCAGGACCTGTTTCCTGCAGATAAGTTGTCTCCTCGATTCCTAGCATCTGACAGAACCAATCATTGAGGCCATTTTCAACGATGTCAATATTGGTATGGCTGACATAAACTGCGATGTCATGCTTGATGAGATCAATGTAAATCTGATTTTGTGGACGGCTAGCTACCAAATCCTTGATCGGCCGGAAAATCGGCGCGTGCTTGACGATAATCAAATTCACACCCTTTTCAATAGCTTCAGCCACCGTTTCTTCACGAATATCCAGAGCTACCATGACCCTTTGGATATCCTTGTCTAAAGTGCCAATTTGCAAACCACGACTGTCTCCCTCCATGGAAAATTCCTGAGGGCAAAAGGCTTCATACGCATTAATCACTTCACTTGCTAACATGGAGAACCTCCTTGATGGCTTGAATTTTATCTACTAGAACTTGACGTTCTTCCAGATTTTTTTCTGGGATTTGTCCGAGGGCAAACTCTAGCTTAACAGCTTCTTTTTGCCATTTTTGGACAAAGACTGGACTGACCTCTTTGGACAAGAAAGGTCCAAAGCGAACATCACTGGCTGATAGCTTCATTTGTCCTGCTTCCACCACCAAAATCTCGTAAAACTTGCCAGCTTCTTCTAAGATACTTTCAGCTACAATCTGAAATCCGTTCTCTTGTAACCAGATACGCAAATCGTCTTCACGATTATTGGGCTGGAGAATCAAACGCTCTACATTAGCTAACTTGTCCAAGCCTTCTTCTAAAATCCTAGCAATCAAACGACCACCCATACCAGCAATGGTAATGACAGACACTTGATCTGCCTCTTCAAAGGCTGCTAAGCCATTGGCTAAACGGACTTGGATTTTCTCCTTTAGGCCGTGAGCCTCAACATTTTTGACCGCAGACTGGTAGGGACCTTCCACCACCTCACCTGCAATGGCACTTTTGATTTGTCCTCTTTCGACCAACTCGATAGGCAGATAAGCATGGTCACTTCCCACATCTAGTAAAATGGCTCCCTGTGGCACAAAGGACGCCACTAATTCTAATCTCTTTGAAATCATCTTCTCTCACTTTCCAAAACTCTATTACCTCTTATTATACCACATTTCAGCTGGCAATCTTGTACCTAAAAAGACCGCAATCCACAGATTGCAGCCTTTCTTTATTTTCTGGCTTGATAGCGACTAGTCAGGATGAAAATCACGGTAAAGACCAACATCATGACACCATAAACAGGTAATGTTTGTCCTGTTAAGGTTGAAATTTCAAGCAGTTTTTGAATTCTTGGGAAGAGAGCTGTGGCTAGGAAGCCTCCTACTGACCAAACAATCAAGAGGACACGCCATAGGGTAAATGGCATGCAGGCTCTAAATACGGATAAGAAACCAATTGACCCCAAGAGATAATAGAGTAGAGTTGAGATTTCTAACTCAGACCAACCTTGGCTACTTCCAAATATTTTCACAAAAAGAACGCTGAACACAACCATGAGAGCACTTGGTAGAGCACGAAGCATGGATCTTCTGAGGAAATTTGGCTGAACAGGTTTGATATTTCGCTCAAAAGTCAGAACGAATGGTGGGAAACCTTCCACGAACTGGTCAATCATGGTAATCTGGATTGGAATGAAGGGGAAAATCAAGATCCACTCAGACCGACCTAGTAAAGCACTGGCGATACAGATAACTGCGAGCAAGAATGAGTAGATGGTCTTAATCAAAAAAATCGGGGCGATATGGGCAATGTTATTGACCACGCGACGACCTTCAAAGAGAATCTCAGGAACATCATTAAAGTCAGAGTTCAAGAGAACCAGATTGGCAATCTGACGAGTCGCAGGATCTCCCTCAGCCATCACGATAGAACAATCCGCCTCACGAAGAGCCAAGATATCATTAACCCCGTCCCCTGTCATAGCTGTTGTATGACCCGCTTTTTTCAGCGTTTGGATGATGAGTTTCTTTTGATGAGGGGAAACACGTCCGAAAATAGCAGTCTCCTCAGCCAGAGCAATCAATTCCTCATCCGTCATTTTCGAGCAATCTACATAGCTGTGGTAGTCCGCAAAACCAGCCTTCTGGGCAATGCTGGATACAGTAACTGGATTGTCACCAGAGATAATCTTGAGGCCCCACTTCCTGAGAACGGAGATAGTCCAGCGTCTCTGCTGCTCCCTCTCGAATCGGGTCCAAGATTTCCAGCAAGGCTAGAGCCTGAATATCAGATGGTTTCTGTGGTTTGTGATGGTCTAATTTCTCCTGACTGAGAGCTAAGACCAAGACACGTGAACCTCTCTCCAAGGCCTCTCTGGCTTCTGGGACTTCAGAATCCAGCAACATCTCAGGTGCCCCTAAGAAAACTGTTCCCAAACCTTCTAACTCCATGGCTCCCCACTTGCGGTCGCTTGAGAAAGGCAGATTGGAAATCATAGGGTAGGCTACTTCTCCCACAAAACGCTGGCGAATGGCTTGGGCTGTTGGATTTTTATCCTCACTATGAGCTATGTAGCTGGCCAAAATGCTGGCAATAGCCTCTTCACCATAAGTTGCCGTCAGCGGAAGAACAGCCTCCACCTGCATCTTTCCTTGGGTGATGGTGCCCGTCTTGTCCAGACAGAGCATATCCACGCGCGCCAAGGTCTCAACAGAGTACATCTCCTGCACCAAGACCTTTTTCAAGCCCAGCTTAATAACCGCAGTCAAGAGCGAAGTGATGGTCAAAAGGGCAATTCCCTTTAGGTAACATCCCCAGAAAGGGCTGTCGACGAGTTTACAACGGACGACTTGAGAGGCAAGCCTTTTTAAAAGCAAGGCTTCTAGCAAGAGAGCCAGACCAAAGGGAATGATAATCTTCCCAGTAAAACCGGCTAACTTGTCCAGCGATTTCATGATACGAGAGTTGATTGGTTTAACGGTCTTGGCTTCCAGCATGAGTTTGGCAGCATAGTTGTCTGCACCGACATGGTGAACTTGAGCTAAAACTGACCCACTAGCTAGGGAAACTTCCTGACAAAAGCAAGGCATCCACTTCCTTTTGCACCAAATCACTTTCCCCCGTCAACATGGCTTCATTGACTTCCGCAAAGCCTTCCAAAACCAAGGCATCACTAGGAATCTGCTCTCCTGCAGACAAACGAATGACATCTCCTAACACCAATTCTTCAGGATTCAGAGCCACTTCTTGGCCATCACGAATAGTCTTGACCTTTTCCTTGGTCATGAGATTGAGCTTGTCCACCATGTGTTTAGCCCGCAGCTCGGTCACAATCCCAGAAAAAGCGTTAAAGCAGATGACAGCAAAGAAGACCAAATTGCTCCAAGCCTGCACAAAGGCAAGGGCCAAAGCAATGGCAAAGTTTAAAGCGTTAAAAAGGGTAAAGACATTTCGTTTGATGATTTGCCAAGTGCTGGTACTGGCCGAAGCAGTAAAATCATTGACCAAGCCCTTAGCCTGTCTTTCCTTGACTTCTCTTTGGGTTAATCCCATAATCTTATTTTTATCCATGAATTCTATCATATCATTTTTTCTAAAAGAATTCTAATCTCATCCCAAATATGGACCTAGTCAAGGGAAAAGTTTGCCAGCCCTCCTTTGATAAGGTATAATAATAACAAGAAAATAATCGAAGGAGATCGCATGTTTTATACTTATTTACGTGGATTGGTTGTCTTGCTCCTATGGTCCATCAATGGCAATGCCCATTATCATAATACTGATAAAATTCCTAATCAAGATGAAAATTATATTTTAGTTGCGCCTCACCGCACCTGGTGGGATCCAGTTTACATGGCCTTTGCGACCAAGCCAAAACAATTTATCTTTATGGCCAAAAAGAGCTCTTTACCAACCGTATCTTTGGTTGGTGGATTCGTATGTGTGGTGCCTTTCCTATCGACCGTGAAAATCCTAGCGCTTCTGCCATCAAATATCCCTATCAATGTCCTCAAAAAAAGTGACCGCTCTCTCATCATGTTTCCAAGTGGAAGCCGTCACTCAAACGATGTCAAGGGTGGCGTAGCTCTGATTGCCAAAATGGCCAAGGTCCGTATCATGCCTGTTACCTATACAGGTCCTATGACCTTGAAAGGCTTGGTTAGCCGTGAGCGTGTCGATATGAACTTTGGAAATCCAATCGATATCTCAGATATCAAGAAAATGAATGATGAAGGCATTGAAACAGTCGCCAATCGTATCCAAACAGAATTTCCAACGTTTGGACCAAGAAACGAAACAATGGCACAATGATAAAAAACCAAACCCACTCTGGTGGTTTATCCGCATCCCTGCCCTCATCCTTGCAATTATCCTCGCTATCCTAACCATCATCTTTAGCTTTATCGCAAGCTTCGTATGGAATCCAGATAAAAAGAGAAAAACTTGGTTAAAATAAATACAACAATCCCTTGGCTTTATGCCAAGGGATAAATCTTTTATTCGATTTTCCATTTTTGGGCCAACCAGCTGGAAAAGGCTAGAAATCGTTCAGCTACTTGTTCATGGTGTCCATAAGGATCAAAGACAAACTGACCGTTCGGATAGCGTTTCTGAAGACTGGTATGAATCTGCTCAGCATAGACTGGTGCTTGAGCCAAGCGATTGCTATGATTGACTCCTTCTGTTTGACCGTTCTGTAAATACAGCAAACAGTCCAAATTTTTCACATTTTCTTCCTTGCAGTAAGTCACAAAATCAGGATACCAAAAGGAACCGCAGATCGAAAAGACACAGGAAACCTTGTCAAAGCTGAAAAGACTGTAGACTGCCGCCAAACCACCTAGTGAATAACCTCCGTAGGCAAGGCGTGCTTCATCCAGGCGATAAAGCGACTGCAACTCGTCTAATAGACCTCCAAATAAATGATCATGATAGACCTTGGCCTGACCTCCAAAATCTGGAGCCCCATCTCTCAAAGCCGATGTAAACCAGGGAGTGTAGTCTTCTAGGCGATTTTTAGAGGTCAAGCCCACTAAAATCATAGATTCGGAAAGGGACGATAGGAAATCCAAGTTTCCATCATTCAATAAAATAGCCGGATAGGTTTGATTGGGGTCGTAGTTAGAGGGAAGGCTGATTTTGACTTGAATTCCTTCCCAATCAAACTCATTATTTATTGATAAAGTCATTGATTTTCTCAAGGGAATCAATTACTGCTGGACCATAGTCCATCAATTCATCGTAAGAGATGGTCATGATTTTTTGATTCTTAATAGCAGGAACGCTTTCCAAAACAGCATTTGCCTTCATCAACTCTACTGCTTTTTCATCCAATTTTTTATTGCGATCGCTGGTTACATAGATAATCAATTCAGGATCCATTGACACGAGATTTTCCAAGGTCAAGCCTGATGTCCCCGTAGCAACGTTTGTATAACCAAGTTGGTTCAGCAAACTTTCTTGCAAAAGCAGACTTGTAGGCACCGAAGGTTTCATCATTATAAGCAACCATAATCAAAGCCTTTTTCTTTTTCACCTTGGCTTGCTGGATTTGCTTTCTTAACAGCGTCAATTTTAGTTTGTAATTGAGCTGCGTATTCATTAGCCTTGTCCTGAACATTAAAAAAATCATTCCAAGATTTTTGTAACATCTTCTACGATATTTCCCAAATCTTGCTGAATTGTTGAGAGAGAGCTTTTTGCGTATAAACTGGGATTTTGTTTTCATTCCAAGTGCTAACTGTCCCCAAGGATTTTTTTCAGAAAAACATCATGTTTCGACCCATCACAGCGTCTGGCTCATAAGAAAGGACTGTCTCTTGTGAGACTGTTTTTTTTATCCCTCAATTTGAGGAATCGTCGCAATCGCGTCCTTGTATTTGTCCGTCACAGCATTGTCTGGATTGAGCATGCCAACAATTTTATCCTTCAACCCCAACTCCAATAAGATTTCAGTGGTTGAAAGATTGTTGGTGATAACTTTTTCAGGTGCCTTGTCAAAGACTTGTTCGACTTCATTTCCTTTAGCATCATAAGTTTTGATAGTTAGCGGATAAGTCGTCTCTGTGCTCGCCTTTTTACTTGTTTCTGTGCTAGATTGTGTAGTAGCTTTTTCTGTAGTAGTATTGCCACAAGCTGCCATGGTTAGGGTAGCTACTGTTACGAGTAAAATGCTTAGTGTTTTTTTCATCTTGTTTTCCTTTTCATTCTTATAAATAGTGAATCATGGCTTGCTGATCCTCGGTCCAAGTCACCTGACTTTGAACTCCGTATACAGTTTGCAATGACTCAGGGGTGATGGTCTCCTTTGGAGTCCCTTGGTAAAGGATTTCTCCCTCTTTCATCAGATAGAGATAATCCGAATAGCGACAAGCAAGTTGAATATCATGCAGGACAGCTAGAACATTGACCTTGAGCTCCTTCACAATGGCCAACAAGTCTAGCTGATACTTGATATCCAGGTGATTGGTTGGTTCGTCCAGGAGCAAGAGAGTCGGTTCTTGCGCCAAGGCGCGGGCTAGTAAGACTCGCTGTTTTTCTCCCCCTGACAGAGACGAATAGAGACGAGTTTTCTTCTCGAACATATCCACCTTAACGAGGGCATCTTGAACGAGCGCATAATCCCTTTCCCTTTCCTTCTGTAAAAAAGAGAGGTGGGGAGTTCTTCCCAGCAAGACGATTTCTTCAACTGTACAATCAAACTGCAGTTGGTTAAACTGGGTCACAACTGCCATTTGCTTGGCTGTTTCTTTGAGCGTCCATTGTTCCAGAGGCTTTCCATCTAGGCTTATCAAGCCTTTGTCCGCCTTTTCCTGACGATAGAGGAGTTTAAGTAGACTGGTTTTTCCCGCTTCCATTTGGTCCTAGTATCGTGTGAAATTGATGCCCCTCAACCTTAAGAGAGACTCCTTTGAGGATTTTTTCTCTCCTAGTCCAAAAATGGATATCCTGACAAATCAAGTCCATATCAGACCCTCACCTCCCTTCGCCTACCTCCAACAATGTAGATAAAGAAGGGAGCACCTACTAAGGCTGTGAAAATACCAATAGGAAGCTCTGCGTTTGGAATGATGATACGAGAGAGTACGTCTGCCCAGATGACAAAGAGGGCACCTAGCAAGATTGCAACAGGAAAAAGCCTCTTGTAATTCGTTCCTACTAACCCTCGAGCTAAATGTGGAGTAATCAGACCGACAAATCCAATAATCCCACAGGTCGCCACTAATACTGCTGTTAGCACAGCCACCATGGTCACATAAAGATACCAATAAAAGCGTAAGGGAATTCCCAAAGTTAAAGCAGCCTCATCTCCCATCATCATCGCATTGAAAACACGATACTGAGTAGAGAAAAATAGAAAGGCTATTCCTACTACTATAGTTGGCAGGACCAAGTCTGCCCAGGAAGTCCCAGCGAGCGAGCCCATGGTCCAAAACTTAATGGTCATCACACTATCCGCATTAGCGCCAACTGAGATAATAAAGTTTGAAAAAGCCAGAAAGAGAGCGTTGACCACCGTTCCTGATAAGATCAGACTGGAAGTCGTCATCCTTCCCTGCATAGAGGCAATGATGAGGACAGCAATTGTTGCCAAAATAGCTCCAAGAAAAGCTCCAAGGCTAATCATCACTTTTAAACCAAGAATGATGCTCAAGGTTGCACCTAGAGTTGCACCCGCAGATATTCCTAAGACATAAGGCTCTGCTATGGGATTGTTCACTGTAGACTGCATCACACTACCACACATAGAAAGGCCTGCTCCTACTATCAGACCTAACAATACTCGGGGGAATCTCATGTTCCATACAATGGCAAGAGTAGACTTGGAAACCTCTCCTATCTCAAGAGGAAATCCCAACCTGCTCAAAATAATCCGATAGGTATCTCCTAGATCAATCGCAACAGATCCCATTGAAACTGCTAGAAAGAGAGAAATCCCTAAAATACCTAGCAAAACTAACTAAAAGTAACACAAATTGCTGGTCTTGTCGGCTTCCAGAAAATTTGGAAAGCATGCAAACCTCCTTTGATAGAATCTTAAAAATTTAGAAAATTCTCATGAAAAGTATACCATATTTTCAACTGTGTAACAAGCTATGGAAAAAATACAATTAAAATCAGAAAAATTATGGTTGGTTTTTCCATACAGTGCTAATAATCGTAACCGAAAGATTATACTTGAGTATATCGAGGTAAAGGTGACAACATAAAAAGCCCTCTGAAAATCAGAGAGCTGATTTGAGCTCGGGCTAAAATCCTAGTGAAACAAAAAAATCTACACGATCAGAAAAGTCTCTATCGTGCCATTTTCATACATGATGTATAGTCCAAGTAGAATGAATACTAAGGGCACAATGATTCGCTCGTATTTTTCAATTGTCTCGAATATTAACGGAATAGAGGATAACACCCGACTAATCTCGCATAAGATAATTATGCCGATTACAAACACAAGCAAGGCCACGAGGGTCTGTGACCAATCTAACGAAGCAAAATAAGGTATATAGATACCTAAATTATCTCCGCCAGACGCAATTGTCAGCAATGTAACTGTCCAAAACAGTTGATTTGCCTTGCTTTGTTCTAATCTTTCAATAATTTCTTCCTCTTCTTCCTCTTCTTCCTCACCTTCTCCAACAATTGCAAAGCGAATCCCTAAATAGATAGGGATTAAACCAAGCAATCCAACCATCCATTCTTCAGGCACGAAATTAACGACATAAGCAGCAACTAAACTCGCCCCTACAAGTAAGCCTGTGCCTAGATATTGCCCCGCATAAATATGCCATTTTTGTTTATTCTGTGATAGCTGTGCAAATAAAATAAATAAAATAATTAAATAATCGATACTGGTGGAAATATAAACACCAATAGCAGATATGATTGTCTGTCCCATAAAAAACCTCCTGTATTGGTCAGTAATAAATCAGCAGATTTTAGGAGAGCACAGACACATTAATTTAGCTATCGCTAGTGGGTAATGTCGAACATAGGAAAGCATTTTACTCCTCCTCAAAACGTAGTTACAAAGTAATTTCTAACTGGAATTCGGTGACTACTTCCATGTAAAGTATAACATACTATACTTTACTTCGTAAAGTGTGGGCTCTCCGAGGGGGCTTGCAGACAGCTACTCGGCATTTCAAGCCGAGTAGCTACGCACCCTTATGGTGTAATTAGCTGATACCATTTGAGGTTTTTGTAGTCTCCAAAATTGTGACCGATAAAACCTTAATGAAAAAGCCCTCTGAGGTCAGAGAGCTAATTTGAGCTCGGGCTAAAATCCTAGTGAAAAAGATGAAACTCCTTGTGTTCATCGAACACGGTGTCATTTCCCTATTTTCATACGGATTTTTTACGCCCTTAGCATCATGATTCTTGCTGGATAAAACGTTTATAGACTAGGCGGTAAGCCGAAGATTGTACAAAATTTTTAGTGAAACAAAAAAATCTCCCCGAAGGGAGATCATTCTGGTTTATTTTACCTTACAGTGCTAGGAACCGTAACCGAAGATAATACTTGAGTATATCGAGGTAAGGTAACTAAAAAGCTCTGAAAAATCAGAGAGCTGACCCTAAAATTTAGAGTAGCTTCATTATCAAGATATGCTCAATTGAACACGGCCTAAGCACTTGGCAAAAAAGATAAAATCTCCTAGAAACTGAAGTTTCTTCGTCAATTTTCCTATTTTTGCTTTGTGCTTTTGACGGCCTTTGTATCTTGAATTAACGACGAAGTCCTAGAGAGTTGATCAACTCACGGTAACGGTTAACGTCGTTTTTACGCAAGTATGCAAGCAAGTTACGACGGCGACCGATTTTTCTTCATCAATCCACGGTAAGTAGCGTGGTCTTTTTTGTGTTGTTTGATGTGTTCGTTAAGGTGGTTGATTTCCCAAGTAAGGACAGCAACTTGAACCTCTACTGAACCTGTATCACCTTCGTGACGTGCATATTGTGCGATGATTTCATTTTTTTCTCTTTTGAGATTGCCATGATGTTTCTCCTTTTTATTTGGCTTCATCCGAGTGACAGGTTGGCATGCCTGTAACCAAGAAGAAGTTATTTGTCTTTACGACAATCCCTATTCTACCAATAACTAACATCTTTGTCAACAGATTTACTTTCTTTCTCTTTGCTTCACTAACACAATTAAGATTGTCAATTTCTGCTAATATTACCATAGCTGATTACCAACGCCTTTCCAACAAGGAAATTCAAAAAAATCTACAAATATCTTGAAAATTTTCACAATCATGCTATAATAATCCATAGAGACAAGTCACTTAGTCCCTTTCTACTAGAGAGTGCGTGGTTGCTGGAAACGCATAGAGAGCCTAAACTGATACTACTCTTGAGTTTTTTATGAAAACATAAAACGGTGGCCACGTTAGAGCCAATCAGAGGTGTCCCTCTTTTTTGAGGAACATAAATGAAGGTGGAACCACGTTGCGACGTCCTTTCGAGGATGTCGCTTTTTGTTTTTCAGAAGGAGGAAGAATGGTGCTTTACATGATTGGTGGATCGCCTTGTAGTGGAAAGTCAACAATTGCCTCACTTCTTGCTAGACAATATCAGCTACGTCATATCAAACTCGATGATTTGGTAGACGAGATGATGAGTCAAGCAAGTGCAGACTCCCAACCAATTTGCCTTCTTAGACAGGATAGAAGTCCGGAACAAATCTGGATGAGAAATCCAGAAGAGATGGCGGATGAAGAATGGCACTTTTATGAGGAGATTTTTCCTTATGTAAAATCTTACTTGATAAAAAATCAAAACAGGCATCTCTTGGTGGAGGGAGCAGGACTGTTGCCTCACTTGGTTAAGGAGCTTGAATGCCCAGCGTCTTCCTATCTATGCTTAACTCCGACAGCTGATTTTCAGAAAAAGTATTATAGACAGAGAGAATGGGTTCCTTATGTCTTGGAGGGAACAACCAACCCTGATAAAGCTTTTGAAAACTGGATGCAACGAGACATTCTTTTTGCCCAAATGGTTCGTAAAGAAGCAATGGAATTAGGATATTCTAGTCTCTTGACAGATGGTAGTCAATCAGAAAATCAGACTATGAAAGAGGTTGCTCGGCTCTTAAAAATTGTCCAACAAAAATAATAAATATTTAAGGAGAACATCATGATTAACATTACTTTCCCAGATGGCGCTGTTCGTGAATTCGAATCTGGCGTTACTACTTTTGAAATTGCCCAATCTATCAGCAATTCCCTAGCTAAAAAAGCCTTGGCTGGTAAATTCAACGGCAAACTCATCGACACTACTCGTGCTATCACTGAAGATGGAAGCATCGAAATTGTGACACCTGATCACGAAGATGCCCTTCCAATCTTGCGTCACTCAGCTGCCCACTTGTTCGCACAAGCAGCTCGTCGTCTTTTCCCAGACATTCACTTGGGAGTTGGTCCAGCCATCGAAGATGGCTTCTACTACGATACAGACAACACAGCTGGTCAAATCTCTAACGAAGACCTTCCTCGTATCGAAGAAGAAATGCAAAAAATTGTCAAAGAAAACTTCCCATCAATCCGTGAAGAAGTGACTAAAGATGAGGCCCGTGAAATCTTCAAGAACGACCCTTACAAGTTGGAATTGATTGAAGAACACTCAGAAGACGAGGTGGTTTGACCATCTACCGTCAGGGTGAATATGTAGACCTTTGCCGTGGCCCACACGTCCCTTCAACAGGTCGTATCCAAATCTTCCACCTTCTCCATGTAGCTGGTGCTTACTGGCGTGGAAATAGCGACAACGCTATGATGCAACGTATCTATGGTACAGCTTGGTTTGACAAGAAAGACTTGAAAAACTACCTTCAAATGCGTGAAGAAGCTAAGGAACGTGACCACCGTAAACTTGGTAAAGAGCTTGACCTCTTCATGATTTCTCAAGAGGTTGGACAAGGTTTGCCATTCTGGTTGCCAAATGGTGCGACTATTCGTCGTGAACTGGAACGCTACATTGTCGACAAGGAGTTGGCTTCTGGCTACCAACACGTTTACACTCCACCACTTGCTTCTGTTGAGCTTTACAAAACTTCTGGTCACTGGGATCATTACCAAGAAGATATGTTCCCAACCATGGATATGGGTGACGGTGAAGAATTCGTTCTTCGTCCAATGAACTGCCCGCACCACATCCAAGTCTTTAAACACCATGTTCACTCTTACCGTGAGTTGCCAATCCGTATCGCTGAAATCGGTATGATGCACCGCTATGAGAAATCTGGTTCCCTTACTGGTCTTCAACGTGTGCGTGAAATGTCTCTTAACGACGGTCACCTCTTTGTGACTCCAGAACAAATCCAAGAAGAATTCCAACGTGCCCTTCAATTGATTATCGATGTTTATGAAGATTTCAACTTGAATGAATACCGCTTCCGTCTCTCTCTTCGCGACCCTCAAGATACTCATAAGTACTTTGACAACGATGAGATGTGGGAAAATGCCCAAACCATGCTTCGTGCAGCCCTTGATGAAATGGGTGTTGACTACTTTGAAGCCGAAGGCGAAGCAGCCTTCTACGGACCAAAATTGGATATTCAAGTTAAGACTGCCCTCGGTAAAGAAGAAACCCTTTCTACTATCCAGCTTGACTTCTTGCTTCCAGAACGCTTCGACCTCAAATACATCGGAGCTGATGGTGAAGAGCACCGTCCAGTTATGATTCACCGTGGTGTTATTTCAACTATGGAACGCTTCACTGCTATCTTGATTGAAAACTACAAGGGTGCCTTCCCAACATGGCTTGCACCACACCAAGTAACCCTCATCCCAGTATCTAACGAAAAACACGTGGACTACGCTTGGGAAGTGGCGAAGAAACTCCGCGACCGTGGTGTCCGTGCAGACGTAGATGAGCGCAATGAAAAAATGCAGTTCAAGATCCGTGCTTCACAAACCAGCAAGATTCCTTACCAATTAATCGTTGGAGACAAAGAAATGGAAGACGGAACAGTCAACGTTCGCCGCTATGGCCAAAAAGAAACGCAAACTGTCTCAGTCGATGACTTTGTTCAAGCTATCCTAGCTGATATTGCCAACAAATCACGAGTTGAGAAATAATACTCTTCGAAAATCTCTTCAAACCGCGTCAACGTCGCCTTGGTTTATATATGTAACTGACTTCGTCAGTCTTATCTACAACCTCAAAGCAATGCTTTGAGCAACCTGCGGCTAGTTTCCTAGTTGGCTCTTTGATTTTCATTGAGTACAAGAGATAAAACCTGGGATAAAATCCTAGCTACCTAAAAAGCAACAACTGAAACAGCTGTTGCTTTTTTATATTATGTGACTATTAGTCCGTCTCGCTCCGTTAGGTGCGAGATAAATCATGACCACCCGTCTAACGGGTGGTCGTGATTTTATTTAACCTGAGCTAGTAGTGATTGGTCAAACCACCACAAATAGTATCCTCATCAACAATCCTTTCTATCCACTAACTTTTTGGATATAGGATATCCTCCCAAGGTTTGCTTTCATGAGTTAGATAAGTTCAATATCCTCAATCCTTGTCTGCTTCATTTTCTTTTACGAGATCGTTTTGTGAATCTTTTTCAGAGAGTTTTTGATCAATATACTTGTCAATGTTTTCATAAAATTCCTTGGTCGCTTCACTATCTAATGTTGGCGAGTTCTGAACTTGATTCACTTTCAATTGAACAGATTGAATACCGTAAGAGGCTTGTTTTTGGTGGAGTGTTTCTAATTCTTCTTCTGAAATCGGATCTCCAACAACCGTCAAGACCAATTCATTGTCCCTTGACTTGTAGACTTGATTAATAACCGTATAATTGGCGAACTCTTTTCCTACAAACTGTTTGATCCCTTCTTTGCGCGCTTGTTCTATTGTCAGAGTAACTGCCGAATAGCTAGCTGGAAGAATCAACAATACAATCAAAGAAATCAAGCCAATTCTCATTTTAATGCTCAGCTCTTTAAATGAAGTTAAAGGAGATTTTCTCATCAAAATTCTTGTTCCAACAATGTTGGCTAGCATGATAAAGACACAGTTGATCAAGAAAAGATAGAGAGCCCCCAATAAAAATCGTACATTCCCATTAGCTAAACCATAGCCAGCAGTACAGATAGGCGGCATCAAAGCTGTAGCAATGGCTACTCCTGGCACGATATTGTTTGCTTCTTTTTTCCTTGAACCGATCACACCAGCAATCCCACCAGCAATAGCAATGAGAACATCCCAAATGGTTGGAGAGGTTCGTGCGATCAACTCGCTACTTGCATAAGACAAGGGAGAAATCCAGAAATACAGAGTCGAGACAAGCAAACTGACCAACACTTGAGTCAATAAAACCTCTAGAGATTGCTTGATTAAACGCGTATCAAAAATAGCTAAACCGAATCCCAGTCCAACAATCGGTGTCATGAGAGGTGAAATTAACATGGCTCCAATAATAACAGCTGTTGAATTCATATTTAGACCGATAGAGGCAATAAAAATTGCACACATCAAAATCGCTGTATCTCTCAATCGAACATGAAGGTCATCGTATAATTTCTCACGGTATTCCCGTGTTGAATAGTTTCCGGTCATTGGTTACTCCTATTATTTCATATAATTTTGTTTACGCATGGATGATGGTGTCCAATCTTGCATATTTTTAATTTTCACCTGTTATTCTTTTGAAAATTATCCTTTAAGTATTCATCAGGCTATCTTTGACATTATATCACAAAATGTTTACAGTTTTTCTCTGAAGAAATCAATTAGTTTAAAAAGATAGAGAAAGGAAGAAAAATTTTTCCTTATCCGAAGAATAAAAACGTTTTTGAGTTGAAAAAATATTAAACTTTTTCACATCTCCTCTTTCTCATTTTTTTAAATTTTATCAGAAATATTACTGTTATATCGTACAGTTATCTTACATTTGGAATAGTAATCTTACATTTTTGTGAGGAAACCATATTTCTACTAGATAAAATAATTCACTCGGATATACAGTTAAAGATAAAAAAGCCCAGTTGTTTTATCCTGGACTCTTATCTACTCTTCTCACTCAAGGACTAAGTTCACTTGAGCAAACTGAATCCGTACTGTCGTTCCTTTTCCGACCTCAGACTCGATACGAATCTGATGACCTAGTTCTTCAGAAATCTTCTTAGATATATAGAGACCAAGTCCAGATGACTGCTGGGTCAGACGTCCATTATATCCTGAAAATCCACGTTCAAAGACTCGGAGGACATCACTGTTTTTTATCCCGATTCCCGTATCTTTGATACAGAGCTCTTGCCCGTCCATATAAATCTCCAGACCACCTTCCTTGGTGTACTTGAGACTGTTTGAGATAATTTGCTCAATAACCACTAGTAGCCACTTTTTATCCGTCACGATTTCTTTATCAAGGTCATGTAGATTGACATTTAATCCTTTTTGAATAAAGAAAAGAGCATATTTACGAAGTGTTTCCTTAACCAAGTCCTCAATTTGAACCTGCTTTAAGACCAAATCATCATGGAAACTCTCTAAACGCAGGTACTGTAAAACCAAGTTTGTATAGGAGTCTATCTTGAAAATTTCCTGTTCTAATTGCTGCTTCAATTGGCGGTTGGTTACTTCTGCAACTAATAGTTGACTAGCTGCAATCGGGGTCTTAATCTGATGGACCCACAAGGTATAGTAATCCAGCGAATCCGTCAGTTTTCTTTCTGCATCTGACCTCTGCTGATAGAGTTCCATCTCACGCGCTTCTAACTTTTCTGCTAAAGCTATTTCCAAAGGAGACTTGGCTTCCCTCTCTCCATAAAGAAGTTCCTTGCGATAAACCTGCATTTCCACCAATATGTCCCAAGTGAAAAATAAGATGGTTACAAAGCAACATAAGAGGAAAAAGTAGAGAAAGTAAATTCCCAAACTGGCAAATAAAAACTGAAAGAGCAAAACCAGAAACATCAAAGAAATCAGATAGACAAACAGACGACTACGGGAGCGCAGATAGGCTAGAAAAAATTGTTTCCAATCAAGCATGCTTTAATCCGTACCCTATTCCTTTCTTGGTCTCGATAAATCCTATCAAGCCCTGCTCTTCCAACTTTTTACGCAAACGAGCCACATTAACAGAGAGCGTATTATCATCAATGAAAAAGTCACTGTTCCAAAGCTCCCGCATGAGGTCGTCACGCGCTACGATATTACCCGCATGCTCAAACAGCACTCGTAAAATCTGGAATTCGTTCTTGGTCAAATTCAAGACTTGCCCTTGATAATGCAAGTCCATGGATTTTGTATTGAGGATAACACCGGCATATTCTAGTAAACTCTCGTCACGCCCAAACTCATAGGAGCGGCGCAACAAGCCCTGAACCTTGGCTAAAAGAACCTGCTGGTCAAAAGGCTTGGTCACAAAGTCATCCGCCCCCATATTGATTGCCATGACAATATCCATAGCCTGGTCTCTCGAAGACAGAAACATGATGGGGACCTTGGAAATCTTGCGAATTTCCTGACACCAGTGATAGCCATTAAACAAGGGCAAACCAATATCCATGAGGACCAGATGAGGTTCCGACTGAACAAATAGACTCAAAACTTCCATAAAGTCTTCTACCAGGACCACTTCAAATCCCCATTCAGAGAGCATTTTTCCGACTTGTTGACGAATAACCTGATCATCTTCTACTAGTAAAATCTTGTGCATGCACTCCTCCTTTTCTATTATTATAACAGATTTCCATGCTAGAAGGTCTGAAACTGAATTTGAAAGAGCTTGTTTTTAGCCAACAAAGCGCGACAAGCCTACTAGCTAATTCTATGTAAATATGGTAGGATAAACATAGAGAAAGGAGCTCTTATGGTCAATATTTTTGACTATCTGAAAGATGTCGCACACGATTCCTTTTACGACCTTCCTTTGAATGAGTTAGACATTCTAGCCCTAACAGAAATCACCTACCTCTCCTTTGATAATCTGGTCTCCACAACTCCTCAGCGACTTTTAGATCTGGCTCCTCAGGTTCCAAGGGAGCCCAACATGTTGACAAATAAAAATAGGCTCCAGTTATTAGACAAACTGGCCCAACACAAACGCTTCAAGAATTGCAAACTCTCCCATTTCATCAACGACATTGACCCTGAACTGCAAAAGCAATTTGCGGCTATGACCTACCGTCTCACTCTCGATACCTATCTGATTGTCTTTCGTGGAACAGATGACAGTATCATTGGCTGGAAGGAAGATTTCCACCTGACCTATATGAAGGAAATTCCTGCTCAAAAGCACGCCCTCCACTATTTAAAGAACTTTTTTGCCCACCATCCTAAGCAAAAGGTCATTCTGGCTGGGCATTCCAAGGGAGGAAATCTGGCTATCTATGCTGCTAGCCAAATTGAGAAAAGCTTACAAAATCAAATCACAGCAGTTTATACCTTTGATGCGCCTGGTCTTCATAAAGAACTGACACAGACCGAGGGCTATCAAAGGATAATGGATAGAACCTAAGGTCTTTATCCCACAAGGTTCCATTATCGGTATGATGCTGGAAATTCCTGCCCACCAAATCATTGTTCAAAGTACTGCCTTAGGTGGTATCGCCCAGCACGATACCTTTAGTTGGCAGATTGAGGACAAGCACTTCGTTCAACTAGATAAGACCAACAGTGATAGCCAACAAGTAGACACAACCTTCAAGGAGTGGGTGGCCACAGTCCCTGACGAGGAACTCCAACTCTACTTCGACCTCTTCTTTGGCACTATTCTAGATGCTGGCATTAGCTCCATCAATGACTTGTCTTCCTTCAAGGCGATTGAACATATTCATCATCTCTTTGTCCAAGCGCAATCCCTCACTCCAGAAAGAAAGAGAAACTATGGGACGCCTTACCCAATTATTGATTGATACCCGTTACCAAGCCTGGAAAAATAGATAGTGCTCTTGAAAATTCAAATGTATACAAAACAAAAGACCTAGAATACATACTTTCATGTGCATTCTAGGTCTTTTTAAAATATACTCTATTACCAAAGAATTCCCTTTATAGGCAAAAAAATAGCAGGGCTAAGAATAATAGGATCATAGAAAGAGCATGAAAGAGCCACTTTAATCTTTACACACAAGGCTACATATTCACGAATAAAAGCTGATGGAATGTAGTAGCCCGCTGTCCGACAACCTAGACCATCACCTTTCATTTTTAGCTTGCGAGCATAGGTACTAGTTCTAAAGACATGATAATCATTTGTCACAAAGAGAAATTGAGGTTTGGCTACCAGTTTCTCACCAAGTTCTTTAGAATAAAGAAGGTTCTCATAGGTAGTCCTTGATTGGTCCTCCAGGATAATCGCATCTTGGGGAACATCTGTCTCGGTAAGCAGATAATTTGCAATCGCCTGGGCCTCAGAAATCTTTTCATCCGCTCCTTGTCCACCGCTGGCTATGATTTTGATATGAGAATTCTTAGACTTGTGGTAAGCTTCTACCGCCTTATCGATTCTCCTCTTTAGCAAAGGTGTTACCTTTTCTCCACCTAGTAAACCAGCACCGTGAATGATAATAAAATCATAATGCTTCTTCTTAGGAATAAAGAGATACAAGATAGAGTACAACATAAAACCCTGCAAAAGGCAAAACCAAAAAAATAAAAGTAAGAATAGACAAATGAATACAAATAAAATGTTTAGAAAGTGATTGGTGTAAAATAAATTCATCTCTATCTCCCAATCGAAATGACATCAAGGCAAAAAAATACCAAAATGACTATTCCAAGGAGCATGGAGAGATAATTAGCCTTTGAACGTCCCTCTCGCTTCAGCAGGATAACGCCCATTATAGATTAAAAAGATGCCACTTAGAAAAAAAGCAAAAAAGGGAAGTAAAACAAAAGGCAAATACATAAAAAGCTAACTGAACATTCTCATACCCGTTTTTTTATAAAAAAAGGTAGGATAGATAAATATAACTTGAAATGAGAGATAATAAAAAAATAATACTGGATTCCACAAACTTCTATTATCCTTCCAAAATGACAGTATAAAGGCTAATACAATTCCTATAACGAGATACATTTCTTCCTCCTTTAATGATTCTATTTTATCATAATTATCCAAAGAGAAAAAAGAGGGCATCTACTCCTCTTATTCCTTCATTTGACTCTCTGCATCTGCCACGACTTGCTCTAGACTGGTCTGACCAAGTTCAGCCTCCATAGCCAGCTGGATTCTCTCCAATTTTTTTGATCCAAAACATCATGAATATGAGCTCCAACTGGACAAGCTGGATTGGGATTATCATGAAAACTAAAGAGTTGACCTGTCTTTCCTAGACATTCAACTGCTTGATAAACATCTAAAAGACTAATGTCCTTTTGAGGTCCTTTGACAATCTCTGTTCCGCCCTGTTCCACGCGCTACTGAAATCAGCTCTGCCTTCTTTCAACTGGGACAAGGTTTTTCTGATAATGACTGGATTGACCCCAACACTAGCAGCCAGAAAATCACTGGTCACCTTGCTTTCCTTCCCCTCGAGGGCAATGATTATCAGCATATGAGTCGCAATGGTAAATCTACTTGGAATTTGCATCCTCTTCTCCTTTTTGCGAGGCTACCCTGCCTCTACTCTTCTTTTTCTATTATTATACACTTTTCAGTTGTAATGTCAATCGTTACCACTTCCCAACCAGGCATCTAATTCCCTATCATATCCCTCTTTCTGGGCCAATTCTCTCAAAAATTCCTGATTATGAGTATGGTGGATACCATTGACCAGACTTTCATAATAAACCTCAAAATAAGGAAGTTTGAGGTCTTTAGCCAGTTGTAATTCAGCTGCCACATCATAGTCTACCCGTCGGAAGTCCATATCTACCAAGCCCTTGTCATCAAACTCCAAAATCATATACTGGGCCCGCAAGTCCTTCCGTAACTGGGCATCTAGAAAGAAAGGTTGCCCAATCGAACCCGGATTGACAATCAATTGCCCACCAGTCCCGTAACGAAGCAACTGCTGGTGAATATGACCATAAACAGCAATATCACAAGGCGGATTGGTCACCAAGCGGTCAAAATCCTCTTGCGCTCCAGTATGAATCAACTCTCGCCCCCAGTTCTTATCAGGCAGATGATGGCTAATTCCTACCGTCAAATCCCCAAACTGACGATGAAGCTGGAGAGGTTGATTGTGGAGCATTTCGATTTCTTCTAGGGAAATTTCCTCTAAAACATACTGGCACTGTCGCAAGAGATAGCGTTGGCTGGGACGAGTACTATCCAATTCCTTGCGGACACCATGCCAAAGACTGTCTTCCCAGTTTCCCAAAACTCTAGCGGTAATCGGTATTTCAGCCAACAAGTCCAATATCCTTCTACGCCCTGTTCCTGGCATGAGAATATCTCCCAAAAGCCAGTATTCATCCACTCCTCGCTGCCGAGCATCGGCCAAAACAGCCTCCAAGGCGGTGGTATTTCCATGAATATCTGAAAGAAGAGCTATTTTTGTCATATTCATCTCCTCGTTTTTCTCTTGCAATAAGTATAACATAAAAAGTCACAGCTAGAGAAATCTAGCTTTTTTTGATATACTAGATAGAGATAATGAACAAGAGGAAACGAATGACCCCAAACAAAGAAGACTATCTAAAGTGTATTTATGAAATTGGCATTGATTTGCATAAGATTACCAACAAAGAAATTGCGGCTCGTATGCAAGTCTCTCCCCCTGCTGTAACTGAAATGATTAAACGGATGAAGAGCGAAAATCTCATCCTCAAGGATAAGGAAAGCGGTTATCTACTGACTGACCTCGGCCTCAAACTGGTCTCTGAGCTCTATCGTAAGCACCGTTTGATTGAAGTTTTTCTAGTCCATCATTTAGACTATACGAGTGACCAGATTCACGAGGAAGCCGAGGTTTTAGAACATACTGTCTCTGAGCTATTCGTGGAGAGACTAGAAAAATTACTTGGATTCCCCAAGACATGCCCCCACGGCGGAACCATTCCTGCCAAGGGAGAACTCTTAGTTGAAATCAATAACCTGCCACTAGCTGATATCAAGGAGGCTGGCGCCTATCGCCTAACTCGGGTGCACGATAGTTTTGACATTCTCAATTATCTGGACAAGCACTCACTTCACATCGGTGACCAGCTCCAAGTCCAGCAGTTTGATGGCTTCAGCAATACCTTCACTATCCTCAGTAAAAACGAGGATTTACAAGTAAATATGGACATTGCCAAACAACTCTATGTCGAGAAAATCGACTAATTTCTCCAGTCCCCTACCAACCCTGAAAGTTCGATTTTCAGGGTTTTATTTCTATCATTTGATTTTTCTCTCATTTAGTTGTAGAATATTTGTAAAAAAAGAAAGATATTTTAACATATGAAAAAATCACTAAAAATTTTTGCGACATCCAAATGGTTTGACCTCTTCGGGGTTGCTTTGGTCGTTGGAATTGCGATTGCATCTGGTTACCTCAACTCACGTCTCGATAAATTTGTAGACTGGGGACCGTGGACTGCACTTGTTCCCTTTGGATTGATTTCCGTAACCAACGTTGGGATTTCCATGTTGTCCACTCGTTTTACAGGAAAATTAAGCAAATGGGGAAATTACTTTGGCATTGTCAATACGATTTTGTCTGGCATCATTGATTATATCCTTGGAAATAAGGCGGCCATTATCACTTATCCTGTCACCTTCCTCATTTATACCTTTGCCATAAAGAAATGGGAAGCTTCGCAAGAAGGCAGACCCAACCAAATGAGTCAGAAACAGCTGAAATTGGCGGCCATCATTATTTCAATCATCGCCTTCCTCTTTGCCTTTGTGACCAACTATATCGGATATGGAGGCAAGATGAATCTCCTTGCCTACGTGACAACTATTGCCTTTGCACTGTCCCTCATTGCCAATGCTTTGAACGCATTGAAACTAACAACTCAGTGGGGCTTTTGGTTGATTTATAATTTCGTTCAGCTGACAAAGGCTGGCATTCAAGGAAACTTCGCCAATATCGGAAAATACATCTTTTATATCCTCAATGCAATTGGAGCTTTATTTGTCTGGAACGATGAAGAAGTGGAACAATAAGAAGGAAATCAAATAAAAAAATCTAACAGAATCTCCTTACTAAAATTTTTTATCATTTTACTTGTAACTCCCATTCTTTTGGAGTAGAATGAAGCTAGATAAAAGAGGGAGGTCTTGTCATGAAAAAACTCTATAGAATCCATTTTGTAGCAATTGCAGTCATTGATTTGCTACTATTTGCATTTTTTACCACTAGACCCGAGACAGCTTTAGAATGGCTCTTGCTCTCTGGTTTAATTTTCTTCCTTGCTCAGGGACTCCTGCTATTTCGCTTGGTTGTCCGACTCAAACATCAATTCATTGAGATTTATCCTCAAATCAATAAAAAGATTCGCTTCTACTATTTAGGGGTTCTCTCCATTGATTTTCTATTTTTTGTCCTTTTAACCTTCGTTAGTTCTCAGCGTTCTCCCTCTCTTATGCCAATCATCACTGCTTGCCATTCTACTTTATATTATAGGACGGTGGACTACCTAAGAGAAAACTATCTAGACTTTTACAACAAACATATCTCTTTGTGGGAATGTCTCTAAGGAAAAGGAGGTTTTGGCATGAAAAAAGTCATCTACATCAAAACCACTCAACTCCTTGTCATTGATGGAATCATGCTGGCATTTTTGACATTTAAAGGGAGGCTTACTTGGGACTGGATTTTGATTTATAGCGGTTGGCTTATTTTCTTTCATCCTGTGCTATTGATCTATCTGTCCAACCAGCTTTGTGACCACTTTAGTCAACTCTATTCCCAGATTAGACCGAGATTTTGGCGCTTTGCCTTACAAATCCTCCTATGGGATATCCTGATCATTCTCTCCTTGATATGTTTAAGTGGTATCCCACTTTTCCTTCATGGCACTCTCCTAATCCTAGGACATTTCATCCCTTCCTATCGCATAAATCAAAGCCTGAAACAAGATTTCCCCAAGGCCTATCAGGAACAGATTGCATTTTGGAGTATTTTATGATAGATGAGAAAAACCAAGCCGTCCGGGCTTGGTCTTTCTTATCTATTTTTAGTATCTAGGATAATGGTAACTGGTCCGTCATTGACCAGCTCAACCCGCATATCCGCTCCAAAGATGCCTGTCTGAATGGGTACTTCTTGCGCTAATTTTTGATTGAAATCGTCATAGAAGTCTGATGCCATATCAGGCTTGGCTGCATCTGTAAAGGCTGGACGATTGCCTTTCTTAGTGTCCGCAAAGAGGGTAAACTGAGAAATAGAGAGGATTTCTCCTTCAATATCTTTGACAGACAGGTTCATCTTGCCTTCTGCATCTGAAAAAATCCGCATGTTGACAAGCTTTCTCACGGCATAGTCCAAATCTTCCTCTTGGTCCTCTGGTCCAACACCAACCAGCAATAAGAGCCCCTGATTGATTTTTCCATGAACCTGACCTTCGATACTCACTTGGGCTTTTGTAACCCGTTGGATAATGATTTTCATAATAGCCTTTCTAGTAAGAGCTTGGGCAATTAACCGTTAGTCCGTTTGACAGAGTAAACTTCTGGCACACTCTTAATCTTGTCCACGACCGAAGTCAGTGTCGAAAGGTTAGCAATACCAAAAGATACATGGATATTAGCAAACTTCATATCCTTGGTTGGTTGGGCATTGACCGTTGAAATATTCTTGGTTGTATTTGAAAGAACTTGCAGTACATCGTTCAATAGTCCTGTACGGTTGAGGCCATAAATATCGATATGGGCCATATACTCCTTATTTGAGCTAGAGTACTGGTCTTCCCATTCCACATCAAGGAGACGTTGCTCGTAGTTTTCTTGGGCGCGCAGGTTCATACAGTCCACACGGTGAATAGCCACACCACGCCCCTTGGTAATGTAGCCGACAATATCGTCACCAGGCACGGGATTACAGCACTTGGCAATCCGCACTAGGAGACCTGAGGCACCTTCAATGACCACTCCACCCTCATGCTTAACCTTGAGGGTCTCTTTGTTCTCAACCTTGACCTCGCCACCTTTGACAAGTTCTTCTGCCTCCGCCTTGGCCTTGGCACGTTCTTCCTCACGGCGTTCCTTTTCAGTCAGACGGTTAAAGACAGTAATAGCACCGATTTCTCCAAAACCAATGGCCGCAAAGAGGGATTCTTCTGTCTTGTAGCTGGTCTTTTGCAGAACTTGGTCCATATGGCGCTTGTCCATGAATTTATTGGCCACATAGCCATTTTCTTGGAACTGGGCCATCAGCATTTCACGACCCTTGTTGACAGACAATTCCTTGTCTTGGTTTTTAAAGAACTGACGAATCTTGTTACGAGCCTTGCTGGTCTTAACTATATTGAGCCAGTCACGGCTAGGTCCAAAGGAGTTGGGGTTGGTGACAATTTCAACCTGATCCCCTGTCTTGAGCTTGGTTGTCAGTGGAACCATGCGACCATTGACCTTGGCACCAGTTGCTTTTTCACCGACCTTGGTATGGATTTCGTAGGCAAAATCAATCGGTCCTGAATCTTTTGGAAGAGAACGGACAGCACCATCTGGAGTAAAAACGTAAATTTCCTCTGCCAGATAGTTTTCCTTCACAGAGTCCACAAATTCCTTGGCATCATCAGCCTGGTCTTGGAGCTCCATCATCTCCTTAATCCAGTTCATCCCAATGGCTGATTCCTTGCTGTTAACCTGCCCCTTGATACCTTTCTTATAAGCCCAGTGAGCCGCAACCCCGTACTCAGCCACCTCATGCATGGCCTTAGTTCGAATCTGGAATTCAATCGGCCCTTTTGGACCATAAACAGTCGTATGGATAGACTGGTAACCATTAGCCTTGCGGTTGGCGATATAGTCTTTGAAACGACCAGGCATCGGTTTCCAAAGCTCATGCACATAACCAAGCATGGCATAAACATCACTTTGGGTATCCCAAAATACAACGAATGGCAATCAGGTCATAGATTTCCTCAAACCGTTTTCTCTTATCCTGCATTTTTCGGAAAATCGAGTAAATATGCTTGGGACGACCATAAATCTTCCCTTTCAAGTGACGATCTGTCGTATAGTTTTCTAATTTTGTGACTACCTCATCCACCAAGGCTTCCCGCTCTCTGCGCTTTTCCTTCATCATATGGGTAATCTTGTAAAACTCTGTTGGGTTGAGATAACGGAAAGATAGGTCTTCCAATTCCCATTTGACGCTAGAAATCCCCAAACGATGGGCAAGTGGGGCATAGATTTCCATGGTTTCTTTGGAAATGCGCTCCTGCTTGTCTTTTCGAAGATGTTTTAGGGTCCGCATATTGTGCAAGCGGTCTGACAGTTTGACCAAGATAACACGGATGTCCTCAGACATGGCCATGAGCATCTTGCGATGATTTTCCGCTAATTGCTCCTCGATCGATTTGTACTCGACCTTACCAAGCTTAGTAACCCCATCGACAATCACGCGCACATCAGGACCAAACTCTCTTTCCAAATCGTCCAAGGTCGCATCTGTATCTTCCACCACATCATGCAAGAAACCACAGGCAACCGTTACGGCATCTAGCTTAAGTTTGGCTAAATCCCTGCCACTTGGATAGGGTGAATAATGTAGGGTTCGCCAGATTTCCGATACTGGCCACTGTGGCAATCCACCGCATAGACCAAGGCTTTATGTACAAAAGCAACATCCTCTTCCGTTAAATATTCTTTGGTTAAAGCGACAACTTCTTCGCCTGTTAAATTCACTTCTTTTGGCATCTCTACTCTCCAATTCTTCCTACCATTTTATCACTTTTTTTAAGAATATGAAAACTAGAAAAGAGGATTCTAAAAGCTTATTCAGTTCGTTAGTAAGGAGGATAACATAAGATTCGCACTAAAAACAACAAATTTATCTAGCTCTTCATCTAACTTTGTTTTGATATTGACTGCGTTAAAAAGTTAGTGAAATGAAAATACATTCTTCCTTTTTCAATAAGAAAAGATTTGATATTTTGGTAATTTTCTAACCTTTTTAGTGTATAATGGTAATAAGAACAGTTTTTTTACGATAATTACTGAAATTTCATTTCTCTAGAAAGGTAAACAACATGAAATCACACAAAAGACTGACACTTTTAGCTTTGGCTTTTCTTGGACTAACAAACCAAGTCGTTTTGGCTGATGATACGAGTCATTCTACTAGTAACCATATTAGTAGTTCTACAACTACTTCTGCTAGCAGTTCACAAGCTAGTACAGAAACTTCGTCAAGCACAGCTAGTTCAAGCGAACAAGAAACCAAGCCGTCTCTTTCTAAGGAAACCAAACCCAATCAACCTATACAGACTGGCTGGGTAAAAGAAGGAAGCAAGTGGACGTTTTATAGTCAAACTGGGGTCAAATTTACAGATACTCTCTATGATGGTTATCTCTTTGATAGTCATGGCTATTTGCTTGAAAATAGCTGGTATCAGATGGGAAATAATTGGTACTATATCAATGGGTCAGGTAAATATTTATCCAACCAATGGAGCCAAATCAATGGTAAGTGGTATGCTTTTGATGGCTACGGTAGAATGCTGGCCAATGCCTGGAAAGGCGATTACTACCTCAAATCCAGCGGTGCTATGGCAGATAAGGAATGGGTCTATGACCAAAACTACTCTAGTTGGTTTTACCTAAAATCTGGCGGACGCTATGCCCAAAAACAATGGATTGGTTCCTACTATCTTAAATCTGGTGGCTACATGGCCCATAAGGAATGGATTTATGACCCAGACTATCAAGCTTGGTACTATCTTAAGGACGATGGTGTCTATGTCACAGGAACCTATGCAGTGGATGGCAAAAACCAGCTCTTCCAAGGAAATGGAAAATGGCTTCGTGAATTAGCACAAGGTTTTCAAAAAGGACATTACTCTAAAACTATTTTTCTAGATCCAGGACATGGTGGCCGTGATTCTGGTGCTTATTATTATGGCATAGCTGAGAAAGAATTGAACCTACAAGTTTACCGTAAATTACGTAAACGATTAGAAGGTCTAGGCTACACCGTTCTTACCTCTCGAGATAGCGATGTAGATGTTGATTTTATTACCGAACGTTCTCGTATGGTAAACAAGACCAATGCTGACTTTTTCATCAGCCTTCATTTCAATGCAAAAGGGAATGATACAACCGTGAATCTAGGTATCCAGACCTATTCTTACAAGGAAGAACCTGGTTTTCCTAGCAAGATTAACAAGGATTGGCATAATAATCCTGAACGGATAAGTGAAAGTAACCGTCTTGCTGCCGATATCCATTCTTCACTGCTAGCGGAAACTGGAGCTAGAGATGCTGGCCTCTTACAAGCTACCTTTGCTGTCCTACGTGAAACAGCCAAACCAGCTGTTTTGCTAGAGATGGGATATATGGATAATCCAGAAGAAAACAAAAAAATCCGTAGTAGTGAATACCAAGATAAACTGGTTGAAGGGATTGTCAAGGGAATCCAAAAATATTACGCAGGAAATTAAAGCAGTCTAAGCCTCGAACTCATTCGGGGCTTATTTTTTCTTATCCAAACCGTATTCTTCTTTCTAGAATTATTTCCTTTTTATGCTTATTCTCCCTAACTATGCTATACTTAATTTAGTACATTCTTTGAGATTGGAGCCAATATGAAAATCCATAAAACTGTGAATCCTGTTGCCTATGAAAACACCTATTACCTAGAAGGTGAAAAGCACCTCATCGTTGTCGATCCTGGCAGCCATTGGGAAGCCATTCGTCAGACAATAGAGAACATCAACAAACCTATCTGCGCTATTCTCCTTACCCACGCCCATTATGACCATATCATGAGTCTGGACCTAGTTCGCGAGACTTTTGGCAATCCTCCTGTCTATATCGCAGAGAGCGAAGCCAGCTGGCTCCACACTCCTGTCGATAATCTCTCTGGTCTCCCTCGCCACGATGATATGGCAGATGTGGTCGCAAAACCAGCTGAACACACCTTTGTCTTTCACGAAGAATACCAACTAGAGGAATTTCGTTTCACTGTCTTGCCAACACCAGGGCACTCTATCGGCGGCGTTTCTATCGTCTTTCCTGATGCTCACCTAGTCTTGACAGGAGATGCTCTTTTCCGTGAAACCATCGGACGAACAGATCTTCCAACTGGTAGCATGGAGCAACTCCTCCATAGTATTCAAACCCAACTCTTCACCCTACCAAACTATGATGTCTATCCAGGGCATGGTCCAGCTACAACCATCGCTCACGAAAAAACTTTCAATCCTTTTTTCTAGTAAAATGATTACAATCAATTTCGCAATTTAATACTCAATGAAAAACAAAGAGCAAACTAGGAAACTAGCCACAGGTTAGTCAAAGCAGTGCTTTGAGGTTGCAGATAAAGCTGACGTGATTGAAGAGATTTTCAAAGAGTATAAGTAAACTATTATAAAAGGCATCCTATCAAGATTTTCACACCTGATTGGATGCCTTTTTTCTGATGACTAGATTTTTTGCATTACCAAATAATCACGCGCTCTTCTGGTGAACGCCACATACCGTCGCCTTCTTTGACATCATAGGTTGTAAAGAAATCATCGAAGTTTGGTACTTGCACATTGACACGGAGTTTAGCTGGCGCGTGCACATCAACGCTAGCCAAAAGTTTCATAAATTCTGGGCGACCTTTCATGCGCCAAATACGGCCAAAATTATGGAAAAATTCTTCTGCTGAGAAGTCTGACTCTCTCTTAGCCGCTTCAAGCGCTGCAGCGATTCCTCCCAAGTCAGCCACGTTTTCTGACACAGTCAATTTACCGTTAATGGTTGCTCCATAAGAATCCTGTCCATCAAACTGGTCAATAACTTTTTGTGTTTTCTCCTTGAAGGCAGCATAGTCACTCTCTGTCCACCAATCCTTGAGGCTACCATTTTCATCAAAGGAAGCTCCGTTGGTATCAAAGGCGTGGGAAATTTCATGAGCAATAACTGCCCCAATACCACCGTAGTTAGCAGAAGATGACTGATGCAAATCATAGAAAGGTGCCTGTAAAATAGCTGCTGGGAAGACAATCAGGTTCTTCTGTGGATTGTAGTAGGCATTGACCATATGAGCAGGCATGCCCCATTCCTTGTAATCTACAGGCTGGTTCCACTTGCTCCAACTGTGCTTGATTTCAACACGCGCAAAGGCTAGAGCATTGTCAAAAAGACTAGCAGTCTCATCCACTACCTTGTCCTTGTAGCGTGCTGGCAATTCTTCTGGGTAACCGATATAAGGCTTAATGACATTGAGTTTGACGATGGCCTTGTCACGAGTTTCAGGAGTCAGCCAGTCATTCTTAGCTAAGCGTTCCTTATAGACATCAATCATAGTTGCCACTTTTTTCTCTACATCTGCCTTGGCCTCTGGAGAGAATTTTTCATGGGCATACCAGAGACCCAAGGCTTGTTTGAAAGGACCTTGTGCTAGCTGGTAGGCTGCCTTGACCTTGTCTTTAGCCTCTGGGACTCCAGAAAGCGCACGGCTGTAAGCACCTGACAAGACACGGATTTCTTCTGTTAAATAGCTGGTTGATAGATTCACAACACTCAAAATCAAGGTTGCTTTAAGGAGAGGCCAGGCCTCTTCACTATAGAATTGGTCTGCTGCTTGCCAGAAACGTTCCTCGTCTACAATAACCTTGTCTGGTACTTGTCCAAGAACGGCTTGGAAAAAATCATCCAAAGGTAGAGCAGGTGCGAATTTTTTGAAATCTTCGTAAGAATATGGATGGTAAAGTTTGGCATATTCTGAACTTTCTTCATTAGAGAGCACCACTGCCGCAATTCGGCGGTCCAATTCTAGTCTTTTCTCTAGCAAGTCTTCAATTTCTACATCAGAGAAATCATAAGCCTTGAGGAGATTGGCGCTGCTTTCTTTCCAAAGAGTCAAGAGCTCTTCTCGCTGAGGATGGTCTTCTGCATAGTAGGTCGTATCTGGCAAAATTGTGCTTGGAGCGCTAGCCCATAGAACATTGATTCTGGCATCCAGAAAATCTGGTGATACACCAAAAGGAAGGAAATTAGGTTTTCCTGCAAGCTCAAACTCTGCTAGTTTAGCTGTAAAATCCGCAAAAGTCTCCAATTCTTGGAATTCTTTAAGGAGTGGTAAGACAGGTGTGATACCGTCAGCTTCTCTCTTGTCAAAATCACGAACTAGACGGTGGTATTTGACAAAGTTTGCTAAGATAGTATCCTCAGGCACCTCTTCACCTGCCAACCACTTGTCTGTTGTCGCTAGCATCAGGTCTTCAATTTCCTGGTCTAAATCAACAAAACCTCCCGTTTGAGACTTATCTGCTGGAATTTCAGCTGTTTTCTGCCATTCTCCATTAATTGCATCATAAAAATCGTCTTGATAACGTGTCATCTTGTTCTCGCTTTCATTTGTACTTGCTTTTAGCTTAACAAAAATTACCTGGGAATGCAATTAAAAACGAACTGATATTTCCTATTGTTTTTGGTTAATATTTTAATTTTTAAAAATTAACTTGACTTAATAAGGTATATTAAGAGGCGGGAGGAATATAAGTTTATGATACGTATTGAAAACCTCAGTGTCTCCTACAAAGAAACGTTGGCACTTAAGGATATTTCACTAGTGCTCCATGGACCAACAATTACCGGTATCATTGGTCCGAACGGTGCTGGAAAATCAACATTATTAAAAGGTATGCTGGGAATTATCCCACATCAAGGTCAGGCATTTCTCGATGACAAGGAAGTTAAAAAATCCTTACACCGAGATCGCCTATGTCGAACAAAAAATCAATATCGACTACAACTTTCCCATCAAGGTCAAGGAATGTGTCTCGCTAGGACTATTTCCTTCTATTCCTCTCTTTCGCAGTTTAAATGCTAAACATTGGAAAAAAGTAGAGGAAGCCCTTGAAATCGTCGGCCTAGCTGACTACGCTGAACGTCAAATCAGTCAACTGTCTGGAGGTCAATTCCAGCGGGTCTTGATTGCCAGATGTTTGGTGCAGGAAGCCGATTATATCCTCTTGGATGAACCCTTTGTTGGGATTGACTCTGTCAGTAAGGAAATCATCATGAATACGCTGAGAGATTTGAAAAAAGCTGGTAAGACGGTTCTCATCGTTCACCACGACCTCAGCAAGGTTTCCCACTACTTCGATCAAGTCTTACTTGTCAATCGAGAAGTGATTGCCTTTGGTCCAACCAAAGAAACCTTTTACCAAGCCAATCTCAAAGAAGCTTACGGTAATCGACTCTTTTTCAATGGAGGTGACCTATGATTGCAGAATTTATCGATGGATTGCAAAAATTCCATTTCCTACAAAATGCCTTGATAACAGCTATTGTCGTCGGGGTCGTAGCTGGAGCTGTGGGATGTTTCATCATTCTACGTGGGATGTCACTCATGGGAGATGCTATTTCACATGCTGTCTTACCAGGTGTAGCCTCTCCTTTATCTTGGGAGTTGACTTCTTTATCAGAGCCATTGTCTTTGGATTGCTAGCTGCTATCATCATTACCTACATCAGGGAGAACTCGATTATCAAAAGCGATACCGCCATCGGCATACCTTTTCTTCTTTCTTAGCCCTCGGTATCATCTTGATTAGTGTCGCTAAAGTTCAACTGACCTTTTTCCATATCCTTTTTGGTAATATTCTAGCCGTCCAAGATACGGATATGTTTTATCACTATGGGCGTAGGGGCGGTCATTCTCTTGTTAATCTGGATTTTCTTCAAGCAACTCTTGATCACTTCCTTTGATGAACTTCTGGCTAAAGCCATGGGAATGCCTGTCAATTTCTATCACTACCTCCTCATGATACTCCTGACTCTCGTGTCTGTGACAGCCATGCAAAGTGTTGGAACTATCCTGATTGTAGCCATGCTGATTACCCCAGCTGCAACTGCTTATCTGTATGCTAATAGCCTGAAAAGTATGATTTTCCTTTCCTCAACCTTTGGAGCTACAGCTTCAGTTTTGGGACTCTTTATTGGCTATAGTTTAAACTTAGCAGCTGGTTCTAGCATCGTACTTACAGCTGCTAGCTTCTTCTTAATCAGTTTCTTTATCTCTCCTAAACAACGATATTTGAAACTGAAAAATAAACATTTGTTAAAATAAGGGGCAAAACCCCAATAAATTGGAGGATCTAATGAAAAAATTAGGTACATTACTCGTTCTCTTTCTTTCCGTTATTGCTCTTGTAGCATGTGCTAGCGGAAAAAAAGATGCAGCTTCTGGTCAAAAACTAAAAGTTGTTGCTACAAACTCAATCATCGCTGATATTACTAAAAATATTGCTGGTGACAAGATTGATCTTCACAGTATCGTTCCGATTGGACAAGACCCACACGAATACGAACCACTCCCTGAAGATGTTAAGAAAACTTCTGAGGCTGACCTCATTTTCTATAACGGTATCAACCTTGAAACAGGTGGCAATGCTTGGTTTAGCAAATTGGTAGAAAATGCTAAGAAAACTGAAAACAAAGACTACTTTGCAGTCAGCGAAGGCGTTGATGTTATCTACCTTGAAGGAAAAAATGAAAAAGGTAAAGAAGACCCACACGCTTGGCTTAACCTTGAAAATGGAATTATCTTTGCTAAAAATATCGCCAAACAATTGAGCGCTAAAGATCCTAACAACAAGGAATTCTACGAAAAAAATCTCAAAGAATATACTGATAAGTTAGACAAACTTGATAAAGAAAGTAAGGATAAATTTAATAACATCCCTGCTGAAAAGAAACTCATTGTAACCAGCGAAGGAGCATTCAAATACTTCTCTAAAGCCTATGGTGTCCCAAGTGCCTACATCTGGGAAATCAACACTGAAGAAGAAGGAACACCTGAACAAATCAAGACCTTGGTTGAAAAACTTCGCCAAACAAAAGTTCCATCACTCTTTGTAGAATCAAGTGTGGATGACCGTCCAATGAAAACTGTTTCTCAAGACACAAACATCCCAATCTACGCTCAAATCTTTACTGACTCTATCGCAGAACAAGGTAAAGAAGGCGACAGCTACTACAACATGATGAAATACAACCTTGACAAAATTGCTGAAGGATTAGCTAAATAATAGATTTCAAAACGTCATTCTTCTTGAATCGACGTTTTTTCTATACCCACATTTCCGGTCAAATCATTGGAAAATTCTAACTCTTTCAGCTAAAATGGAAGAAAAAAGATTGGAGTATCTATGGTAACTTTCCTCGGAAATCCTGTTAGCTTTACAGGTAAACAACTACAAGTCGGCGACAAGGCACTTGATTTTTCTCTCACTACAACAGACCTTTCTAAAAAATCTCTAGCTGATTTTGACGGTAAGAAAAAAGTCTTGAGTGTCGTGCCTTCTATCGATACAGGTATCTGCTCAACTCAAACGCGTCGTTTTAACCAAGAACTGGCTGGACTGGACAACACAGTCGTCTTGACTGTTTCTATGGACCTACCTTTTGCTCAAAAGCGTTGGTGTGGTGCTGAAGGTATTGAAAATGCCATCATGCTCTCAGACTATTTCGACCATTCCTTTGGAAGTGATTATGCCCTCTTAATCAATGAATGGCACCTATTGGCACGCGCAGTCTTTGTCCTCGATACCGACAATACTATTCGCTACGTTGAATACGTGGACAATATCAATTCTGAACCAAACTTCGAAGCCGCAATTGCAGCAGCTAAAGCCCTATAGAAAAAATCCTCTGTCACAAAGAGTTCCCTACTCTTTGAAACGGAGGATTTTTGATTACCAGTAAATACAAGTCCAATCTGATAAAAACGACTACCTTACTCTACAGATTTCAAGGCTTCAAGCATATCAACCTTTCTCAGATGATAATTGACAAAGAAACCAAGCAAGGTCAAAATGATACTTACTGCTGCCACTGGAATTACATAGACTTCCCAGCCTACCTGCGGATAAAAGAGAATGGTCGCAGGCGAAATCATTTGAATCAAAAATTGGTGTAAATAGAAACCTGAGAGCAGACCAAGTACGATTCCCACAAGGGACAGCACAATCGTCTCACGGTAAATGTAGAGTGTGACTTCATTATTATGAAAACCGAGAACCTTGATAGTGGAGAGTTCACGGATTCTCTCAGCTACGTTGATATTGGTTAGATTGTAGAGGGATAACAATAGCCAACAGAACCGATACGATGACCAAGAATGGTCATGGTCTGATTGAGTGAGCTGGCGACGGCGTCAAAGAGTCGAATAGCTGAAGCATTCTGGATAACGCTAGACACCGCAGCTTGATTCATAAGCAAAGCCTGCCTGTCTTTCGATATCAGTAGCACTGGTATCCCTTAGCGAGACCAGATAAGTGTTGGCTTGGGGCACTTGTCCGTAAATTTGCTCATAGCTAGCCCTGACTCATATAAATAAAGTGACCAACGTAATTCTCAGTAATGGCAGCGACCTTTAGCTCCTTGCCTTCAATTTCTAGAGTCTGCCCAACCTTGACACCTGCCAACTGGGCGAGTTTAGCTGAAATAACGACACCATCTTTTAATGTCAGCTCCTGCTGATGATGTTGAAGATGGATAAAAGGAATCAAATCTTCTTTCTCTGTCATCATAAGAGTAATAGTTTGAAGACCAGCCTTACCTTTGAAATCTTTGTCTAGCGTTTTTAGAATAGATTTTCTGGTAGGCTGGATATCTTTCCTTTCAATACTTCTTCTAGCTCTGCCTTGTCCTGATCGGTTGCACTAGGATTTTCAGAGACAATCATCTGATACTGTTGAATTTGTTGAAACTGTCTAGACGGAACTCCTGCTACAGAGGATTGGATTCCCAAACCTGCAAAGAGAAGAGCTACAGAACCTGCCACACCAAAGATCGTCATCAACATCCGCTGCTTATAACGGAAGATATTGCGGGCTGTTACCTTATGAGCAAAACTGAGACGACGCCAGATAAAACCGATGCGCTCCAGTAAGATTTTAGCTCCTTTAACAGGAGGTTTAGGTAGTAAAAGCTGGGCTGCTTCATCATGAAGTTCCCTACGAGCCACCAGATAGGCTGGTAACACACTCGCCAGCCAACTTAAAACAAGAGCCAGTAAGCTATAGGTCCAATAGAACTGAATCTGGGTTTCTCCCACCACCATGCCTTTTGTAATGACACTTGAAATCACACTAGCTAGTAAATAATGGCCAAGTATACTTCCCAGAGCTGTTCCAACAGTCCCAGCTACTAGACCATAAAGGAGAAATTTAGCGATAATATCCTTACTACGATAGCCCAAGGCCTTAAAAATTCCAGCATGTGTTCGCTCTTCATCTACAAAACGAGTCATGGTTGTAAAGGTCACCATGGCTGCTACGGCATAAAGCACCACAGGAAAGATATTGCCCACTGCTCGAATACTGGCTGAAGCATTACTATACATGAGATAGCCCTGACCACCTGGTATGGTTTGCCGATTATAGACCTGATACCTTGGCTCCGCCAAATCATCCAAGACTTGCTGATGTCTTTCTAATTTTTCCTTTTCTTGGGCTAGATTTTGTTCAGCCTGCTTTAGTTTGTCCTCTTCCTTGCTCAATTCCTGCTTGGCTTGGGTAAGTTGAGCACTGGCCTGCTCTCTCTGAGCTTGAGGAAGCAAGGCTAGTTGACTTTCCTGAACCTGTAAACGAGCTTGAGCAACTGCTAAATGACGCTTGCCTTCCTGCAAATTAGCTTCAGCCTTTACAAGGGTCTCTTGGCCCTCTTTTTTCAAGAGTTGCAGACGTGCCTTGCCATTATCTGACAGAGCTTGTTCTAACTCTTCCTGATGCTGTTTGGATTTTTCTTCATAAGTTGCTGAGAAAGCATTTAAACCTGACAAATCTTGATATTTCAAACGAGCTATATTGTAGACTTTCTGATCAAACTGACTAGGTAAAATCACTCCATAAGCTGTCAGAGTTCCACTTCCACTTCCTGCGTAGCCCATATCTCTCTGAGAGAGAATTTCAGCTGAATCCACAAAACCAGTAATGGTATAAGTATGGTCTTTTAAAGAGGAATGACTGCCTTCTTTTTCTTTAAAGATAATCTCCTGTCCCACACGATATTGGCCTTGCAAATGACTAGCTAAAGCAATTTCCTGGTCTGACTGCGGAAGTCGCCCTTCTGTCACTTGGAAGGTTGAAATCCGCTCTGGTTTGGAGTACAGCCGAATGGCATCCTGCCCATTGTCCATAGTCACATCTGTCAAATAGCCAAACTCAACCTCTGCGCCCTGTGTCTGTTCTAGTTCTTCTTGATCTGCTTGATCCAAGCCATAGTTAGACATAACTGCCAAATCCAAGGTTTGAGCAGTTGTTAAATAAGCATTGGCTGTCGCCTCCATATTGGGACTAGTTACTTTGAGGCCTACTAGGGCTAGAGATCCCAACATCATCAAGGTCAAGATGGATAAAAAACGCCCCTTGGAGCCTGTGAAGGACTGAATCAAGTCCTTCCAATAGGTTTTTCGCTTCATCATGCTAGTACTCCAATGTATCGATATCCTGAGGATGCTCATTGATTGTTACGCTCTTAACAGTGGCATCACGCATGTGAATCACCCGATCAGCAATGGGCTTCAAAGCTCCATTATGAGTCACGATGATAACCGTCGCTCCCTTTTGACGAGACATATCTTGGAGAATCTTCAAAACCTGCTTACCCGTCTGATAATCCAAGGCTCCAGTCGGTTCATCACAAAGGAGAATTTTAGGATTTTTAGCTACTGCGCGTGCAATGGAGACTCGCTGTTGCTCCCCTCCAGAAAGCTGGGCAGGAAAGTTATTGAGACGATGAGCCAGACCTACATCTGTCAAGACCTGCTCAGGATCCAAGGCATCCGTCACGATTTCTGAGGCCAGTTCCACATTTTCCTTAGCTGTCAGATTGGAAACTAGATTATAAAACTGGAAAACAAAGCCGACATCATTTCTACGATAATTGGTTCTCTGGTGGGAACTATAGTCTGCAATATTGGCACCATCAATCCAAATTTCCCCTTCATCACTGGTATCCATTCCCCAAGAAGGTTAGAACCGTTGACTTACCTGCACCAGATGCACCTAGAATAATAACCAATTCACCTCTTCAATCTCAAAATTCACATCACGATTGGCCACAATCTCCGTATCCCCTAACCTGATAACGCTTGTAACAGTGTTTCATCTCAATATAAGCCATCAGACTCACCCTCTCTCAAACAAATTACTTCCTATTACTATTATAACGCTTTTTCAACTAGTTGGAAAACCAGAAGCAAATACAAAAATCCTAGGATTTCCTAGGATTTCTGTCTATAAATTATTTTCAAGGTAGTATTCAGAAACTACGTTCAATTTTTCGTCAAATTC
>BNJU01005439.1_pt1 | contig 189597 bp, 309 predicted proteins | sample 8539281 | NCBI WGS metagenome assembly BNJU01 (sample SAMD00202456, study PRJDB9452) | human saliva metagenome | isolation source: human saliva | place: Japan | reverse complement strand
CAGGCACTCATGGATTTAGGGGCACAGTTTGCCCACCGAAGGGGAAAAATAGATTGTGCTTCTGTCCGATATCCCTTCTTGCAAAGCGCACGTCGAAATCCGGAGGACTATCCGAAACGGCGGACACACACCGACAGAGCCAGAAAACGCAGCATTTTGTCTTCCGTGAGGGAGATAGAATTGCGCTTTGTAAAGCGGCCCAGGTGTGTTCTTGCGCTTTACGCCTTTATCAAGTGGCAGTGCCATGTAAGCAAAAAGGAGGCTCTTGAAGAAGCTAAGGAAACTTGGTTTCTTTCAGTGCCTAAAGCTACATGGGACAGGAGCGACAGACATATCTTTCACCCATAAAGAATGGGACATGATTGGCTGGCTGAAATAGAGCCTAGGAGAATTTCCGGAAGCGGTGGGTGAAGTGAAGTGAAGGATCTCCGATTTTATACGAGGGAAGAAATACAACTTGAGTATCCTTTCCGCATGTCACGGGTTCTACAAGAGTTTTGAAGCTATCTTAAAGGGAGTAGTGCATGGAGAAGCAATTCAAATACATCCGACTGTATAAAGAAACGAAGAGATATTGTGAGGGACGCTATCGTTTTCAGGAAAATGCCCTCAAAGCGTATTCTTTCGGATAACGTGGGAGTATCGCTCCCAACCGTGAACACTGTTATGTCTTTCTGGAAGAGGAAGGCTATATTGAGGGAAAGAAAGAAGCGGCTATTTTGTAAGCTACCAGACGGTTTACTCCGGTAGAAGAGAAAGAGGATTCGGTTCAGGCTCTTTCGGAAATACTGCAGGGCAAGGAGGAAATGAGCTTCGATTATCAGTAAAACGATACGAAAGGTACTCGGAAAGTGTGAGAAGAATTGCTGCGTCGTTCTGAAGCGCAAGGAAAAATATTTTTCTTCGTGCGGCATTGAAGGATTACTACTGAGGGCAAGAGGATTTTTGTAACGGAGGAGCAAATTTATCGGCTCCGGAGCAGAGCAGCTCTATTCCTTTTTGCACAAATCTCAGGAAGAGAACAAAGCTTCGCAGTGAGTCCCTTCTTATGAGAAAAATTGCAGAAAATCTATGAAGTAAACGAATTAAACTGCAAATTCCTGGAAATGGGGAAAAAGTTAATTACAGCGAGGCTTTTCACGTAAGGCGAAAAGCAGGATACCATGTAACTCCGTTTCACAGCTATCCGAGCGGTGTTACCGCTACTGCGGGGAAAAAGGCGGGAGTATCTGGGACTATGCCGGACGAAAAACGGATTTATCATAGAGGATGACTATGACTCGGAGTTCCCAGCCTGGGAAAGCCGGAAGACAGTCTTTTTCGATGGATGAGAGAAATTCCGTGAAACTATATCAACAGCTTTTCCAAGACGATAGGACCCGCTTTCAGAATGGCTACTTTGCTCCTTCCGAAGGAGAGAGTGGAGAAGACCTTCAAAAATCTCTATTTACAGCTGTTCGGTTCCGGTTTTAGAGCAGTGCTAGCTTACGGAGCTTTACAGGAGGAGAGTTTGAAAGGCATATTAATCGAATTAAAAAGACGGAGGAGAAACAGAGGACATTTTAAAATTTATTGGATATGGTACCTCTCTCAAAGGATTTGCACAACTTGCTTGCCTTTTAGCGCAGCTGTCATTAGATCAAAATATGGAAAAAGAAAATTAATCGGGAGAAGGAGGAAAATTTTTCCGAAGAAATTAAAAAGGCACGAGAGGAATTATAGAGATCTCGAAAAAGCGCATAATCCCGATTCTCTATGGGTAAACTGGAGAAATATCCGAAGCTTGTGGGCTTTGTATCCATTTTTGCAACCGGCTTCCTAGCTTTACCTTATTTCAGCTATACTGTTGAAGACAATTTTCTGTTGCAAAAATCGAGACAGCTCTCATCTTGGCAGGAGCCGGTTCCACTACCCTTGACCGAATAAGAGACGAAAAGTGACGGATTATATCCATATTCGGATAGGAGTGCTAAAAAGCTATCATTAATCTGGCGGATATGGCTATGGGTTCCATTCTATATCTCCTGGGATTTTTGTGGAAGGCTTGGAAAACAAACACAATTTGTAGAAAAATTTCTTTTTAAATAAATAGTAGAAAAATACATGTTCGTTTGGTATTATGAGGAAACAACAGGAGAAGGACATGTATTTTCATCAATGAGGAGGAAAAATGAATAGTTTATTTTTCGCGGTACCTGTTTTGGGGTATTATGGGTCTTTTGTTTGCGCTTTTTCAGGGACAAAAGATTCTGAAAGAGGATTCCGGAAAATGAAAGAATGAAAGAAATTGCAAAGGCCATTGCAGAAGGTGCAGAAGCATTTCTTTTGCAGAATATCGGATCCTTCTTTTGTTTGCAGCTTATTTTGTGCATCGGATTCGGAACAAGAAGCTGGCTTAGTGCGGTAGCTTTTGTTTTTGGAGCATACTCTTCCACTGGCCGGTTATTTCGGTATGCGTTCCGCCACGGCAGCCAATGTTCGTACTGCAGAGGCCGCAAGACAGTCCGGAATGAAAAAGGCGCTGTCAGTAGCTTTTTCGGGCGGTTCCGTTATGGAATGTGTCCCGGCTTCGGTATCTTTCGGGATGGGAATTTTTACCTTGTTACGAAGGATGTCGGCGTCCTTTCCGGTTTTTCCCTTGGGGCTTCACGTATTGCTCTTTTGCGCGTGTAGGCGTAGGAATTTATACCAAGGCGGCTGACGTCGGGGCGGACCTGGTTGAAAAGGTTGAGGCCGGAATCCCGGAGGATGATCCGAGAAACCCTGCAGTCATTGCCGATAACGTGGAGATAATGTAGGGGATGTTGCCGGTATGGGAGCGGACCTCGAGTCTTTACGTGGGGCTTCTGGTTTTCGCTATGCTACACTTGGTTTCCTTTTAGAAGGAAAAGTCGATAGAAGGGTGTGGCTTTTCCGTTACTTTTTAGCGGGGCTGTCCTACTTGCCTGCGTGTTTGGGATATTTTGCGTTTGCCTCGAGGAGAAAAATCCGAGTAAGGTTTGAAAATGGCAAGCTCATTCCTCAGCACTGGCGGTACTGGTTTTTGCCTTTTGGGCCTCTCGATATTTCTTTTGAAACTTCCATGGCGGCTCTGGCTGGTGGCCGGCTAGTTGCACGGGTCTTGCTATCGGTGCTATTACATGGAATATTACACTTCTTCCGCCTATAATCGGTAAAAGACATGTGCAAGCAGTCCGAAACCGGTCCGGCAACGAAATATTATTTCCGGTATGGCAATTGGTATGCGTTCGACCGCTGTTCTGATTTTTATTGATTTGCGCAGCAATTTTTGTTTCCATCGACGTGCTCGAACTGTACGGTGTACGCTTGCCGCAGTAGGAATGTTATCTACCACGCAATTACCGTTGCGGTAGATGCCATGGTCCTATTGCGATAATGCGGAGGTATTGCGGAGATGGCAGGTCTCCCCGAGGAAGTAAGAAATATCACCGGATCAGCGCTGACGCTGTGGAAATACTACGGCTGCTATGGGAAAGGGGCTTTTGCCATCGGTTCTGCGGCACTTCACCGCACTCGCTCCTTTGCCTCCCTATGCGCAGGCGGTGGGCTTACAAAACATCAATGTATTGGACAGCCGTAGCAGTATCGGTCTTTTTGTCGGCGCACGCTTTCCTCTTCCTCTTTTCTGCATTTACCATGAGTTCGGTGAGTAAGCTGCCTATCCATGATTTCCGAGGTAAGAAGACAGTTTAGAGAAAAACCGGGTATCATGGAGGGATGAGAAGCCGGATTATGAACTTGCGTGAGTATTTCCACCCATGCAGCGCTACGAGATGATTGTTCCCGGTGTTCTGGCTGTACTTGCTCCACTTGTAATCGGACTTTTACTGAGGGGCAGAGTCTGGGCGGCCTTTGCGGGAGCTCTGGTCTTCGGAGTTATGATGCTATCTTCATGTCCAATTCCGGCGGTGCTGGGATAATGCGAAAAAGTACGTTGAGGAGGGACATCACGGCGGAAAGGGGGTCGGAAACCCACAAGGCGGCAGTAGTGGGGGATACGGTTGGAGACCCCTTTAAAGACACATCCGGACCTTCTATCAATATTCTCACTCAAGTTGATGACGGTTATTGCTGGTGTTTGCTCCGCTTATTGTGGCAGTTGGAGGAATATTATAGAAAAAAGCTAAACAAAAGCAAAAATATAGTATATAATATACAAAAGAAGATATTTTGCTTGTATATTTTAATGAAAACGAGTAGAAGTCTCTGCTCGGGGGTTTTGTATAAAAGCTTTGAGCGAAAAAGCCGTGTCATATCCCTTGGGAGGAGGAATGGAAATGAAAAGAAAACTAGGTTTGGTGCCAAAACTCATTATTGCAATTATTCTCGGTATTTTTAATCGGGCAATATGCACGCGCTCGGGCTTTTGCAGCCTGATTGTGACCTTGTCCGGAATTTTCAGTAATTTTTAAAGTTTGTAATTCCTTTAATGATTTTGGCCTATGTCAGTATGGAATTGCGGATCTTTCTCAGGAGCGGAAAAACTTCTGCTATTCACGGTGATTCTGGCATATGGCTCCACGCTGATTGGAGGAACGATTTCTTATTTGGTCTCTATTAATTTGTTTCCAAGCTTTATGTCGGCAGATGCAATGAAGCAGATTCAGGCGACGGCAGATCAATCTGTGGCATCTTTTTCAGCATCAGTATTCCGCCTATGTTTGATACCTTGTCTGCCGTAGTTCTGGCTTTTATCTTGGGACTCTGCTTATCCACAATGCGCGCGAGGAAAATCGGGTCTCACACTTTATGATGCAATGAAGGACTTCTCCGGCATCATCGATAAGGTTTTACACAAAGTGATTATTCCTTTGCTTCCGCTATATATTTTAGGAACCTTTGTGGACATGACTCGTTCCGGAAAGACCTTTGCTATTTTGTCTATTCTTTGGAAGGTATTTATTGTTGTAATTATCATGCACCTTTGCTATCTTTTTGTGCAGTTCATCATAGCGGGGACGATTTCAAAAGAAAAATCCGTTTACCTTGATGAAAAATCAGTATCAGGGTATACTACTGCGCTCGGAACACAGTCTTCCGCGGCGACAATCCCGGTTAACTGGAATGTACAAAGCATGACGGATTTTCCGAACAAATTCGAAACTTTCGTTGTTCCCTTTGTGCCAATATCCATATGTGCGGTTCCATGATTACGATTACGGCTTGCGCAACGGCAGTTTGTCTTATGAATCGGATTCCCATCAGTCTATCCACCGTGGTGCCGTTCATCATGACTCTGGGATAGTGGATGGTTGCTTCTCCGGGTGCACCGGGCGGTTCCATCATGACGGCACTCCCCTTCCTTTATATGATTTTCGGGAAAGAAGCGGGAGATCCGAACGGACCGATTTGCGCAATCATGGTTGCCCTTTATATTACGCAGGATTCTTTGAACGGCTTGTAATGTCCGATAATGCACTGGAGTAGTGGTCAACGAGTTCTATACAAGAATGATTGCCAAAGAAAAGAAGTAAATAAAAGAACACAGAATCCCGTATATGCGTAAGAATGGAAAAGGGGTTGTGAAAAAGGATGGATTTCAGGTAAAAATTATAATCTGTTCTTTTTGCAACCCTGTTTAAGAAAAAGAGGTATACAGTGAATGTTTTTAATATTATCGGACCGATTATGATAGCCCTTCCAGTTCTCATACGGCCGGAGCGGTAAGACTCGGTAGAGTTGTAAATAAGTCGCGGAGGGAGGAGAATTCAAAGAGGTAGATATTGAATTGTCCGGCTCCTTTGCCAGAACCTACAGAGGACATGGTACGGATAGGGGCATTATTAGCCGGCATTATGGGCTACCATAGTTACAACGAGGAAATCCGAGATGCTCTGCAGATTGCAAAGGACGAGGAATAGATTATCGTTTTATAGAAAAATGATATTCCGGGAGCGCATCCCAATACGGCGAGAATCCATTACACTCTGGATAACGGACAAAGCGGAGTCTGAAGGTGCCAGCATCGGAGGAGAAATATTCCGTGGATTCCGTAAACGGCATGCGTGTCGATTTTACGGGAAAATAATACCATCCTGGTCCTGCATAGGGATAAACTGGTGTGATTGCCGAAGTTACCCATATTATGTATGAAAAGTATAAGGAACTGAATATTGGAAACTTCCGCTCAGCCGTCCAGAGGAGACGGCTCCTAATGACTCATCGAAATTGATCAGTTGCTCGGAGGAGCTGATGAAGGATATCAATCAATTACCGAATGTGGAAAATGCCATTTTGATAAGGGCAATATAACGGTTTTGGGCTTAGTAACAGTTTTGGGCTTAGTAACAGTTTTTAGGATTATTAACAGTTTTGGGCTTGGAAAAGCAGGAAAGTAGAAAGCCGGGGAGAAAATGATTAACATACGAGTATCAAAGAACTCTGCGATACGGCAGAGAGGCAGGAATCAAAATCAGTGAGCTTTGTCTCAAGATCAGGCGGAACAGATGCAGAAGTCGGAGGAGAAATCTACTCCATCATGGAAAGAAATTTTGAGGTGATGTTGAGTCCGTCAGCAAGGGAAATGATCCGAACCTTCGTTCCACCTCCGGTCTGACCGGGGGAGAAGGAAATAAGATGTTAAACTATGCCGAAAAAGACAAACGGAGGTCTTTCGGGAAAGCTTTAACCAAGGCCATCGGAAGAGCCATGTGTGTTTCCAACTGTAATGCCGCGATGGGAAGAATCGTGCATACCCCACGGCAGGTTCTTGCGGTATCCTTCCGGGATGCTTGGTATCCATGTATGGAGGATAGAGGGTTCGCTAAGAGAGATATTGTGATGTCTATTTTACGGCAGGAGCCTGGAATGGTGATTGCACAAACCGCCCATTTCCGGGGCGGAGGGAGGATGCCAGGCGGAATGCGGTTCCGCATCGGCATGGCTGCAGCGGCCCTGGTAGAACTGATGGGTGGAAGCCCGAGTGCCTGTGGAGATGCTTTGGGGATGGCTATATCAATCAAAATGGACTCGGCCCAGATCCGGGTAGCCGGACTCGTGAGATTCCTGCGTGAAAAAGAAACGTCTCGGCGTGATGATTGCCTTTTTCCAGTGCGGATATGGCGCCTCCGGAATAGATGAAAGATTCCGCAGATGAGTGCACGTGCCATGAAATCGGTAGGGGACAATATGTCTCCAGTCTGAAAGAACTGCGCAGGGAGGACTGGCAGCAGTCCTACAGGTTTTGGCTTTTCAAGAAAAAGGTGTTTGGGGCTTAAGACAAATTTTAATATTTGACTACTCAAAGAAAGGCAGACAGTGAATAGGGGAAAAATACTTTGAGGAATACACAAGAAGATTAAACTGTTTTTGAGTGCATTGCTGTTAGCGTGCTTTACCGATGTCTGCCTATGCCTCGGATCGGTTTGTTATGGGAATCGCTATGAAACGGGATTCCCTTCCGAAAAGACTGTAGAGGAGGCTAAGTCCTATCTGGAAGGCGAGAATACAGCCGAAAATTATGTTTTATATATTAGGGAAGAGATAAGGTAGGAAATCAAAGCGATCCGATATCGGCTATCAGCTTTCCGCGGCAACGAATTTAGAGGAACCTGAAAGAGAAGAGAAAGAAGGCTTGGAACCCAGAGCGGACGGTCGTTATGATTTTTCCTTAGAAGGCAGTTCCGCAAAATTTGATGAGGCAAAGCTAAAAGAAAGGATCGTACAGCTTTCCGTTTAAAGTACAGCAAGAAAACTGCTGAATGCTTATATCCAAAAAGACGTACATACAGTATTGTTCCTGAAGTAGAGGGAGATCTTTTGGACGAGGCAAAGTTCTATGGTGAATCTGTACCCGCTCTGCAGAGGGAGAAAATACTTTGACTTAACGCAAAGAGGGATTTACGACACGGTGACAGTGCATAAGAGTGATCTCGAGCCGAAGCTGGAGGTTCTTAACGTCTGGAGTCCGTGAGAACATAAATCACCACATCTTAGAACAAGCAGTTCTTTCCGGAGATACCTTAGGTGATATGGTTTTGGGAATCAATGGAAACGGAGTTATCTTTGATGAGGCTAAGGTTTTGGCCTATGCCAATTACTTGGAGGGAAAAGTACGGAAACCCGGAAATACGGTTTCTTTCATTCTGCTAGCGGGAAGGACATTGCATGCTGACTCCTTATGCTCTTCATATCAATGTACACGGGAGAAAAAGTAAAGCCCAGAGTATTTCTTTTCTTTTTAAGACGATGGAAAGAGAACCGGTTTACAGCTATAGACCTGCCCAGTATGCACAACCTCAATTCGAACGACCTTGGTGGAAATTGATTTAAGTTTGCAGCATGTTTATTACTATGAAGGCGGGGAACTGTATTGGGAAAAGTCCCACGATAACCGGAATGTTGAGCGAGAGACAGAGCGACACCGCCGGGAATCTTTTTCTTGAAAGGCAAAGAAACGAATAGAACGCTCGCGGCAAACTGGTTAACGGAAACCGGAGTATGAAAGCCCACGTAGACTGCTGGATGCCGTTTAATGGAGGAATCGGCTAGTGATGCATCCTGGCGTTCCAAGTCTGGGGAAATATCTGTCAGAGGCGGCTCCCACGGTTGCATTAATTTGCCGAGAAATAAGGCGGCAGAGTTGTATAATCGATTCAGAAGGGATGCCCGATTGTGGTTCACGAGTAGTGACAGTCGCGTTCCGGGAAGCAATCATTTAGTGAGCGGGTGAAATGAAAAATAATAGAGTATTGCTTAAACGATATGTAAGCATGGTGCTCGGGCATTATTTCCATCGATAGCTCTGTTTAAAGAGTCTCATCTCGAATGATCCGATTTCCGCCTGAATATGCGCATAGCGGAGATATTCGGCGGCATTCCCTATGGTTTTCAAAATCTGTTGTGCAATATTCCTGTTCTTCCTGATTCAGTTATATCGGAAGAAAATACATTGGAGCAGGGACTTTTAATGAATGGAATTTGCCGGATTTATATCGTAAGCTTTTTCTATGCTATTCTTTCTCTCCGAAACTTTGGGCCGGCTGAGGAACACGGTCTCATTGTACAGAGTGTTTGAAGCTGCAGTTGCCGTGGTGGTAACTCTCTTTGGGAGTATCTCTTTACCAGACGGCTGACCTTCGGGGTTGCACGTATGACTATCTTTCCTGGGGCTTCGAGATAAGACGAAGAAACACTATTTTGCCTGCCAGCAACGTTTACGGATGGAATCGTGCTTTGGGTACTTTCCTTACAGAGCGGGTTGGTCAACATAGGAACCCTGATATCCGCATTCGCTCTCGGACCGGTGAGTACATTTCTTCGATACCCATGTATCTGAAGAATGAATTCGGCTATACACCGGAAGGGAAAAGGCAGAAGAAGCGACAGACGCGTTAAAGGTTAAAGAGAAGCTCTTCGGCAAACTCTTAATTTTGATTATAAAAGTCAAAATGTCATAAAATTGTACACTGGTGTGAAAGCGTTAAAAACAGTTTCTTTCGTAAAGAAAGCAAGATAGCGAATCTTCATACTGTCGCTATAAGTTCTCCCTAGAATGATAGCGTATTACGATATCCGGGTGTTCTTTTGCCCGGAGAAAAGAGCAAAAGAGATTTTATGCAGAAAGTGGAATGCTAGTTTATGTGCACAGCAGGGGAAAGAACCCAAAGCGCTTTGATCGGAAAGGAAGACATTCTGTGTTGCAAAGGACAAAAAGGAATCCTTGCACTGGAATTGCAGCATTGCTTTTTCTCCAGTACCTTCTCTGTCCCGCATGGCAACACTTCGAGCAAGATGATATTTTTGGTTTTCAGTGAAGACGGAGGATGGTTTCTGAGGAAGAACAGACAGTTGAAATAGTTGGTGAGAGATAATTTGCAGGGAGACAGCCGCGCGAGGACAGCAGGTTGTAGACTATGCTTTCGCAGTTTATCGGACAGTCCATATCGATATGGCGGTTTGCGCCTTCTTCACAGCCGGACTGTCTCGCTGTGCAGAGTGTATTCGGACATTTCGAGTTCTCTTCCGCATTCTTTTCCGGAGCAATTCGTTCCGTTGGCATCGGATATGTGGATCTCTGGAAAATGCGCTTCCCGGTGATATAGCTGGCTTTGATTCCGGTCATGTCGGTATTTACCTGGGAGAAGGAAGAACGAGCTTTCCGCACTGGAATTCTCAGTTCCAAAGTGTGACGAGTGAGTCGGCTACCTATACTAAACCGGTCAGATCAATCAGATTGATTATTTAAATTATTTTACAAAATATAGGTGCAGTCATTTATACTAATTCGCTTTTTGCCGATACAATATATATACATTCGTAGGTATCCCTTCGGGGTGAGTGTGACGAGATATAAAGAGAAGAAAGTATGAGCATATGTTCTTCTACATGATGACAGAAGGCTTCGGTATCCTAGAAAACATTAGGATGCCGAGAAGTGTTATAAACCCATTTTTCTATGTGGGACTTATTGTTCTCATAAAGCATATTTTGTCCTATAACTCTATTTTGCGGCCTCGAAAACAGCTTTATACGCATAAGTCCTTTACTCTTTTTCTGAATATCTCTTACGGTTCTTCGCTAACATGACTGTCATTTTCGCCGAGAGTCTTAGGGAGAATAAGACAGGGAGGGTGAGGAATAAAATGGTTTTTCAAAAAGCAATGAGCAGTTTTGCACAAGGATGCCCGTAAAACGAGATGAAGCTTGCTTACATCTATTTTTCGTGATTACGCAGAGTTGTCTTTCACCAAGCTATGCATTTGCCGTTGGACCGGGAGATTTAATCGGTGACGGAGCAGACCGTGACGAGTACGGATGCTGTAGAGAGTGCGGTGGCGGATGAATATACTGCAGGTTAGCGTGCTGTTGGCACCAGCAGGATGGTTTCCCGATTTTCTGTATTTGGAGAAGGGAACAGAGGTTTCCAAGCTCAAAGAAATGAGAACGGTCCCATAGATTGAGATGCGGCAAAAAGAAGGACAGGATCGACTTTACTGTGAAGATTCGGGCTGGCCTACGACAAAGGAGGATGTTTGATCAGTGCGAACGTAAAAGGCGCAGAAAGCCCGGTATCAAGAGTCGGCGTTTATCTTTGTTCGACCGCATACCTGAACGATGCGGTGGCGGAAGCCGATTTGACCTTATAAAGCCCTATAAACCGGAGTATCCGTTGCTGAGCATGACCTGAAGTGGCATCCATACTGTCAGAGGGATTGGCATGAGACGATTTGACCGGACATGATCAATGCATATTTGCAAGAAGGTGGAGGACGCAGGTTTTATTCCTATGGTCTATGCAAACCAGTACCTGGCTTACAAAATACATGAATCTCGTCCAAGATTTCTTATGACGTTTGGTTTGCAAAGCTTTATCCGAAAATCAGGTCTGCGTGCGGTGGAGGAAAGTGAAGACGACGATATGGCAGCGTCCAGCGCAAAAGGTGTGGTAAAGGGAATCAGGACAGGTCACCACTGAGTTTTCCTGGAAGGTATATGGGAGTGCAAAATCCTTCCCAGAAAATGCAGGAAAAAGAAATAGCGGGTCGAGTCGGCGTCCACTTTGCTTCGGGCACTTTACAAAGACATCCGAACTCGGAGAAAGCTTTCACTGCGGGAGGCCGGAAACGGTGTTGACGTACAGACGTTTCCGGTGAGGACCCGGAAAGGAAGCGGCATGAGAAGTGAAAACGGCTAGGTACAGACTGTGCCTGGACAATGGAAATACATAGAAAACGGTAAGCGACTACCGGTTGAAACAGAGTAAACGCCTGTCAGGTGTATTTATGGATGCACGAATCATGCAGACTGGATGGATTTATTCCAAAATACTTTCGGTAGTAGCTGACCAGATTCTGGCGCAATGGCAGGTGATTGGCAGAATGTGACGAAAATGGTACTGGCTAAATCAGGACGGCTTCGCCATGAACAGGATGGAAATTCGTATTAACAATCCTAGTGGTGATTATATGGAAGAATCCGGTGCAATGCTGGAAACACAAGTCGGTACAATTAATCGGGTAGAAATACGCTTCGATGCAAACGGAGCATGGATGCCGTAAGGCGTTTTCAATATAGCAAGAAACGCATGAGAATTATGAAGAAAAGCACATCTTGCCTACCGCACCTTTTATCGGGAGTCTTGCGCTTCCCGCTTTGTGGAGCAATTGGTAGGAAAGAAGGTGGGTGGACATCAGCCCCACGAGGATTTTAGAGCTGCCGCTGCAACAGCATGTTCCGGCCGGATGCAGAGCGATGGATAAGCGGATACGAGGGTCAGCAACTTCTCTGTTGACTGAGTACAATACTCCCAAAAACCCTATACCTATACATGATAACCGTGAAGGCGGACGAGGGACAATTCTTTTGATTCTTCTACCGTGGTGGGAGGTACGCGGCACAGCGTGTGAAATGGCGGTAACCGAGAAGGGAGAGCGGTGACGAGTCAAAATAAGGCAAATGCTTACCTCCCTACTATGTTTTAGCGAGACCGAGCAAATCGTTCTGAAGGAAAATCCTACACTTGGGAGGTTAGTTATGCAACAGGCTATGATGTCCCGGTATTCTACATGTACAGCAAACGGAGATGAAAAATTGTAAAGCACAGCACTCTCCCAAGTTCCAATCTCCATACGCAGACGGAAAAAGAGTTCGACCATATCGCAGTTTCGTGCCGTATATGAGAGTGGAGGATATGGCACAGTGTTTTGCGGATTCCTGTATAGTGGATTCTTCAGCAGCGTAGAAGATCCGGATGGAGATAGCGTGGGAGTATTTCTTTAGTTTGATTACGTTAAAGGCTACCGGTATCTCAAAGGAGAGTTTCAAAGAGGGCAGTGTAGAAAAGAAGAAGAAACCAAGGCTGGGCGGGAGAAAGGATATTGCTAGAAGAGCTTCCGAGAAGTATAATGGACAGCAAAACCAGGAAAAATCCCGATGCAAACGGTTCCGGAGCTTCAGCTTCAGCCATTGGCGTCAGAACGGTGCGGATTGGTACTATGAAGCAAACGGGAAGATTGGCAGCCAAAGGACTAAAGTGAAAGATTACTGGTTCTATTTTTGATGAGCAGGAAAGATGCTTTCTGGCTGGCAGAAGATTGTGAACTGCAAGTACCAGGCGAACGGCAGACGGCGTACGCTTTCGGCTGGCAGGAAATGCAGGCGGAAAATGGTAATACTTTGATACGAAGGCGGAGCTGCGACCAGGATGGCGACATCCCAGCGACAGCCGAATGACCGGTGGTACTATCTGGATATCCAAACGGTGAAACAAGACCGGCTGGGAAAATATCGAGAGAAGTGGTATTTCTTCAGTGTGAGTGATGCATCATCCCTAGGAGCCATGGAACAGAATACGGTAAAAGACGGTTTTTCCAATAGCAGACGGAGTAAGACAGGAAAGACATAAAGAGAGTATAATGAATAAAAAGATTTGGAAGCCTGGCATGCGAGAATGAGTTTTCTTTTGGCATTCCCACATTTGCTGGAGGAAAGCAGCACGGGAACCATCTGCGGGAACGCAAACACGGGAGGCAAGTTTAGAGTCAAGATAAGACCAGTGGAGGAAATGCACCCATCTATATTCGGAATGGAGAGCAACTTTACCTATACCGATTCCATAATCGGCTCCGGCGGTGCCAAGATTACTAGTGATTAAGGGACATGGACAAAGCAAATCAGTATTGTGATTGAAAGCAATGAGGTCAATTGATTGCTGTGGATGGCTGAAGACCAATGCACCCTACTTATCCAAGTATATTAAGGCAAGGGAGAAGGTAGCGCATGGTTTCATACGCATCCGCAGCGAGATCATGTCGGGCGCTCCGTTGTTTTGGAACAGTAGAAGGTAGCCGGGCATCCGGATTATTATAATATGACTGGACAGATTTATTTTGAGCACAGCTTCATACTCTTTTATGAGCAGTATGAGCAGAGCTACAGATTACCGATGATTAAGGAAGTAATGGATGATCTTGCTGTATCCTGCGGAGAAGAAGCTACGAGAATTTCGAGGGTACAACATTTTCATATGGAAATGTATCCGTGAGATTTTAAACACAGCTATTCTACCGATTGATACCGGAAATAACAGTTCTATTTGCTACATGATTACGATAAACGGAAAGAAGCTCTTGATTACCGGGGATCTTCCTTGCGAGGCGGCGGGAAAGCTTCTGGAGGAATTGCCGGCAGAGAAGCCGAGCGGATATTGTGCAAATGGCTCATCATGGTCAGCACGGCGGAAGCTTTCCTTCTATAGCACAGTCAATCCGCTAGTATGCACTCTGGCCCAGTTCCAAAACTTTAGGATAAAACGAAAGGAACCGTTTACGGAGGATCAGGAACGTATGATTGCTTTAACCAAGTTCTGGATGAACAGCTTCAGTGTGGAGAAGAACAGTTATGGCGGATGGAAACTGGGTATTGGAATAATCCGGTACAGTGTGATTTCCCCATTGCATTTTCAGAAAAAGACCGATATACTGATTCAAAACTCGCCCGGTGATAAGGCCATTTGGCAGTTATCAACAAGGCATTCGAGAATGGTAATGCTTTTCGAAAGGAAGAATATATGAACAGTGGGAATATAGAAAATCTTAAAGATAGAGCCGAAGATTTACGGAAAGAGGCGAAAAAGTTTGAGCTCGATTTTCGCATGCTCTTAGGACAAAGAGATAAGCATAAAGAAGAAAAAAAGACAACGGAAACGATTTGCATTGTACTAGCGGTTATCAGTGGGATTATTCTTTTTTGCGGATTGGCTTATTGCGTGTATCGCTTCTTGGCCCTCCCAATCACTCGGATGAGTATGATGAGTATGATGATTTGCGATGAGGATTCCGAGGATTTTTCGGAAGAAGAGTAAAAGAAGGTGGGACAGATATAGAGGCAGAAATGCCTACTCATCCATAACGAGAATGGCATGGAAAGGCGCAGGAGTTCTTGTTATAGATTGTTCATCTATCTGTTTTTGTTCGTGGAATGGGCTGTGAATCAACCGCAAGGAAGGAATAGTAAGGGAGAGGTATAGGGTGATGCGTACTGGAATGGTGTAAAATGAAGAATATTGGGCTAGCGTTTTTACCAGAAGATTTCCCATGAAGAGGAAAACTGAAAAAGAAGAGGAAATAAGAAGTCTGTTTTGATGATAGTAATAGGAGAGCTTCCTTTGAGGAATCTTATCCTCGCCTCAAAAAGAAGCTATCGGAATAAGATGAATTTCTTTCTCAGCGATCAGGAAAAGGATGGCCCTCTTTGTCTTGGACACACCAAAAAGAAGCTTTTAATATTTTAAATACGGATGATTGTAGACTCCCAGCCCGGATATGGGAAAGAAATTCCTACCGTGAGCAGAAATTATTTTTCAGGAAAGGGTATTTCATTTTCACAAGAAGAGACATGAGACGCTACCGTCATCTTCTGATTAGAAGGCGGAAAAAACAGGAGAAATCCTGGTTCCCTCATTCATGCTTCGTGAGATCCGAGAGTGTACAGACCGAGGAGTTTCTTCTTACAGGATGGACGAAAAAGCCTCTTGGAATTGGAAAAGAAGGCAGGCTGGAGGACATTTTGCGAATTCTGCATACACGAAAAACGACAGCCCGGCGGATGCGGTGGTAAAACCAAGGCATCGGAGATTCTCTATGGAAAGGATTTCTTTTACGAAGAACTTTGGGCTTGCATTTTAAAATAACACCCTCTTTTCAGACCAATAGTCTTGGAGCGAAAAATTGTATGAAAAATTCAGAGTATGCAAATCTTTCGGACTCTGCAAAAGATAAACCGATTATCTTTTGATCTCTATTCCGGAACCGGAACGATTACCCAGCTCATGAGTAGCGTGGCTCGGATGCTTGCAGGTAGAAATCATCGAAGAAGCAGTCGAGATCCGCGAGGGAAAATGCGAAGACAACGGCATTACAGAACTGTCATTTTATTGCCGGAGATGTGCTGAAGGTACTGGAAGAGGCGCAAAGCGAGAGAACGAGAAGGAAAAACCGGAAAAGAGGATGACAATGGAGCGCGGAACTGTAATGGAGAGCTGAACTTGGGACGACCAGTTCTTCCGACGCCCGACTTTTATTATCGTAGACCCGCCAGAGACGGGATGCATAGGAAAGCTTTTGGATTTAATTATTCGTTACGGAGTAGAGACTCATTTATGTGGCATACAAGCCAAAGAGTCATGCAAGGGATTTAGAGGCGCTTCAGAATGCAGGATACAGGGTGAGAGAAGCTATGCGTGGATTTGTTCCCAAGAACCAATAACTGCGAGGTGGTGGCGTTGTTGGAGAAAAGAGGAATCGTAGTTTGTATATATAGTAGTAAGGAGGTAGAAGGTGTTAAAAGAATTTTATAAATATTTCATTTGGCTTATGTTGGAGTTGTGTCGAGTAGCGGATTATCCTCCGGTCAGGACTTGATGCAATACTTTGTCAGTTTTGGTAAGTGGGGGATTATAGGAACCATTGTTCTTGGTATCATAAAGTAGTTTTTGGTAAAATTATCATTACGCTAGGCAGTTATTTCGATCTAATGATCACTCTGAAGTTCTTTTCAATAAATAGCCGGACCGATTACAATAAATCTTTGATATAGCTTTAATCGTTTCTTGCTTTGTAGTCGGTTTTGTTATGATTGCCGGAGCCGGTTCAAACCTTAATCAGCAGTTCGGTCTCCCATTTTGGGCAGGAGGATTATGTGTGCTGCACTAATAATCATTGTCAGCTTTCTTGATTTCGAAAAATTACTGGCATACTTGGATATATTTACACCCATAGTTTCTTTATCATGATTATAATTATTGCAGTCCACACTTACAGATCGAAACTTTGATTTCGATGAATTAGAAGCAATTTTCAGCCACAATCCCTAGTCCAATGCCAAATGTATGCGATTTCTTTACTAAATTATTTTGCACTTACGGTATGACAGGGAGTCCCATGGCACTTTTGTACTAGGCGGATCCAGTATGAGGATTGGTGTAGCAGAGAAAAGCGGTATTTTGGGCGGTCTTGTTAGCATTATATGCACTAGTTGCAACTTGTATCTTATATGTAAATATTAAACTAGCTTCTACAGTTGATATGTCCCATGTTAGCAATCGCTGAACAGATTCAAATTCATTTTTCAGTAATATATGCTCTTATCATCTATGGCTGAGTAATACAGCTTTAGCTTATTCTATGCATTGCATAAACGATTCTCTCATACAATCCCAAGCATTTTACCCGGTTTTGATTGCTGCTGTAGTAATAGGATATGCGTTATCCTTTATGGGCTTTAAAGAATTGAGTGCTATTATGTATCCAAATCTTTTGGGATATATTGGCACTGGTGATGCTTACGATATTAACTATTGCATGGATAAAAGAAAAATCAAAATATAAAAGGCAGAGAAATTTGAGACGTAAAATGATACGATTGAGTTACTAAGAAATATGATGATAATCAAGATTATCAATTAAAGATAAAGAAAAATTTCATCAGCTGGGCAGAAGATTCAATTGTTGATACGCAGAGTATTAAGAGTGATATTAAGGATCTTATTAAAGAGGAATTTAACGATGATACAAGATAAATGATGGAGAGGTTTTGTGGGTTGAGTATGGTTTTTCTCATACTCTCTAAAGTGCAGCAATACGCATTTTTATGAGTATAATTGATTTGATCCACGAATGAGAGTACAATTAACTCGTTATAAAAATGCGTATTGCACAAAAATTTTCACAAATATAAAGGCACGAGATGATTATTGACACGTAAGATTTACACTGGATAAACTTATATCTAAACGAGAAAATGGTCTTATCAAAGTAATTGCAGGTATCCGTCGATGCGGAAAAATCCTTCTGTTGTTTGAACTTTATCATGAGTACTTGGTATCTACCAGGTGTCGGAAGATAATATAGTGGAGCTGGCATTGGATGAGAAATTAGTTATGCAAAAATATAGAACAATGGAACTTGATTATGTCTTGGCATGACGAAAATGGAGATCCTGTATATTGGAATAGAAGATTTCATTACATCCGAAAATCGTTAGAAAAATAAGAACATAAAAGATGAGTAATAAATTGTATCCTCAATCAAGCAACAAGGTTGAAACTTTGCGTTCCTATACTAGCGACAATGAACTGCGAGTGTGTGTGCCTGTTAGAGAAAGAAGGAATCAGGTAAATGGAAGAGAACAGAAACAAGAGAAGAAAGCAGCAGGACAAAATATACAAAACCATAGAAGAAAAAGACGGAAGATGCGTCTTCTGGAGATAGAAGAGAACGCAGCCTTCTAAAAGGTCTTATAAAGAAGCGGGAGAGCATTATTCATAAGATTATCCCCTTGTTTTATTCATTTCCATGTTGGTTTTCGGTGGATTGTTTCTGCGGGACTTTTTAGAGTATAAAGCGGCAGATGACGAATATGCCCGCTTTGAAGGCTACATTGTTGTCCAGCCGGAGACGGTAGAGCAGAAGGAAGAGAAAGAGGAGGGCTCCCGCGGAAGAGAAGGGAAGTGAACCGGAGACCGAGGCACCGGAGCCTGTTGACATTGCACATCCCAAATTTCAGATTAATTATGATGCTTTAGCGAAGATTAACGGAGATTTTTACTGCCGTTATCTATGTGCCTGCAATCGGCATAAGCTATCCGGTTGTGCGCAGCAAGGATAATGAAGATTATTTGCACCGAACATTTTGAAGGAAAAGGCAAACTTTGCCGGCTCCATATTTTGGATGCCAATGCAAAGGGAAAGCTATGACAATAAAAATACTTTTATCTTTTGGCCTACAATATGAAAAATGGGTCCATGTTCGAAAGCTGAAGAATTTTTGAAGGATCCGAGTCTTGCAGTTCGAATCCTATATTTTCCTCTGTAAACCGGATGGAATTTATCGCTATCGCATTTATTCTTATTATTTAACTACCACGGAGAGTGACATTTACGCGGACTTTGAAGGAGATAGCGGATACGATCGTTATGGCAATTGACAAGCAAACTTTCATCCTATAGAAATTATCCGAAAAGGGGCGATTGACTTTTCTCACGTCCGAATCTGATTACGCTTTCAACCTGTTCAGGTCCATCAGAGGAAACCAGCGTTTTATTGTGCAGGCGGCCTTTGAAGAGCTTATCCCTAACTCTTGATTTTGTGTTCTGCTATAGTTTATTCCTATAACAGGACATATAGAACAGCGATTAGACAGGATTCAAAAATGGCTATAATCCCAAAATATTCATAATCTTTCCGGGGTACTCCCGAAAAGGATGAATATGGAGGGATTTTTAATGCATAACGAGCGTCGTACATAAAGTGCACGATTGGAAGCCGGAGGAGGAAGTTATGGGGATTATTGAATTAAAGAATATCGTAAAAACCTTCCCTTCGGAGAAGATTGGTGAGGGCGTTCATGCGGTGAGAGATGTCAGCTTGACGATTGAAGAGGGAGATATTTTCGGGATTATCGGCTATTCCGGTGCAGGAAAGTCTACCTTGGTTCGTTGCATTAATCTCTTAGAAAAACCGACAAGCGGAGAGGTTATCGTAGAGGGGAAAAACATTACCGCGTATTCGGAAGTAGAGCTTAGAGCTGTACGGCGGAGAATGGGGATGATTTTCCAACATTTTAACCTTTTGAATTCTGCAAATGTTTTTGAAAATATTGCTGCACCGCTCAAAAATCAGGGTAGAATTTCCGGAAAAAGAAATCAGGGAAAAGAGTCGAGAAATGCTTCGTTTAACGGGGACTGGAAGATAAAGCAAGAGCTTATCCTTCGCAGCTTTCGGGTGGCCAAAAGCAAAGAGTGGCTATAGCAAGAGCCCTAGTAGGAAGACCCAGGATTCTTCTATGCGATGAGGCGACTTCGCCTTTGGATCCGAATACCACAACGCAGATTATTGAATTGCTCCGTTCTTTACAAGAAAAGCTGAAGCTTACGGTAGTGATGATTACCCACCAAATGGAAGTGGTGAAGAGCATTTGCAATAAGGTTGCCGTGATGGAGGAGGGAAAGGTTATCGAGGAAGGAAGTCTTGTAGAGGTATTTTCCGAACCGAAGTCCAGCATCACGAAAGAGTTCCGAGAAAAACGCTTTACCGGAAGGAAGCGATTGCTCTTGCGGAAAAAGAACAAGAGAAATCTCTATGAACTTACCTTTATTGGAGAGAAAGCCAATGATCCGGCCATCATGGATTTGGTTCGTAACTACCCCGTAGAGGTGTCTATTCTGTTCGGTAATATCGAAATTCTTTCAGGTGTACCTTTTGGAACCCTTACGATAGATATGAAGGGAGAAGGGAAAGATATTCTGGATGCGGTGGCATACTTAAAGAGTAGAGAGATTAAGGTGGAAGAGCTTGGAGGACATAAGATAGAGGAAAGAAAAGAAGAGAGAAGAGAGGAGGACAAAATATGGAATGGCTAAACAGTATGTTTCCGAATGTAGCAAAGCTTTGGCCCTATATTGTGAAATCCTTGAATGAGACGCTCATCATGGTCAGTATCTCCGGCGTGTTTGCGGCAGTACTGGGCGTTCCGTTGGGAATTGTCCTTGCAGTGACAAAGAAGGGAGAACTTTTATCCTTCCCGCCGCTCTATTCCATTCTTTCCAAGATTGTGAATACGGTGCGTTCCATCCCTTTCGTCATCTTGATTGCATCCATTCCCTGGCTTGTTCGTGCCATTGTAGGGACGACAATAGGAATGAAGGAGCCATTGTTCCTCTGATTATTGCCTGCATACCCTTTTATGGCGAAGCAGACGGAGCTTGCGCTCCAAAGCATTGACAAGGGAGTGATTGAGGCATACCGAGCAATGGGATTTTCGGAAATCGCCATCATTTTCAAGGTTATGCTGAAGGAAGGATTTTCCGCTATCATTCAGGCGGTGACCATTATGCTGGTCGGTCTTATCAGTTATTCGGCGGTAGCCGGATCGGTAGGCGGCGGCGGACTCGGAGACTTTGCCATCCGTTACGGCTATGGGCAAAATAAGACCGACGTCATGTTTCTAACGATAGTCATCATGCTTGTCATGGTGTTCTTCGTACAATGGGTGGGAGACAGCTTAAGTAAGCTGGTAAGCCATCGATAAAAGTACTATATACAGTTTTGTTTAGAGGAGAGAGGATTATGAAAAAAAGAATTTTAGCATTAGGACTTACCGTAGCACTTGCTGCAGCTTCCTTAGCGGCATGCGGCGGTGCAAGCACAAAGACTACAGAGAAGGCAACGGAGGCAGCTGCAGAGCAGGGCAGTGAGAAGGCAACAGAAGCCGCAAAAGAAGAGAAGGCGGATGCCGGGGAACTTCGTACCTACAAGCTCGGTGTAAATGGTTCTGACCACGAGGAGTGGGAAAAGGCAAATGAGCTGCTTGCAAAAGACAATATTAAGGTCGAGATGGTAGAGTTCAGCGATTATGTTAAACCGAATGAGGCTTTAGAGGACGGCGAAATTGATTTAAATGCTTTCCAGACAGAGATTTATTTCAATAACTTTGTGAAGGAGAGAGGCTATACCGATTTGGGAATTCTTGCTTATACGCAGGTTGCTCCGATGGGAATTTACTCTTCCAAGTATAAGAGCTTGGACGAGGCAACAGGTCACTTAATCATTGCTATTCCGAACGATGTAACTAATGGAGGAAGAGCACTGAAGTTCCTCGAGAAGAACGGCTTCCTGACCTTGAAGAAGGAAGCGGGATTGACTCCGACCGTAATGGATATCGAAAAGTATAACAAGGATGTGGAGATTGTGGAAATGGTAGCAACCCAGATTCCGGCGTCTCTCCCTGACTTATCATTTGCCTGCATTAACAACGGTGTAGCGAAGGATGCGGGATTAACCCTCAAGAACGATGCCATCGTTTATGAGGATTACAAAGAGCCGGATATGAAGAATTACTGGAACATCATTGCGGCAAAGAAGGATCGCATTGAGAGCGAAGACTTCCAGAAGATTAAGAAGGCTTATAATTCCGACGAAGTTAAGCAGGTTGTTTTAGAGCACTACGACGGACAGTCCATCCCGGTTTGGGACTAATTTGTATAGGGTATAGAGGGGTCGATGAACCTAAGGAGGAGCCTTGCTCCTCCTATTTTTAAAAGAAGAAACGGAGGAAAAGAATATGGGAAAGAAAGGAATAGAAGAAGCGCAGCTTTCAGATAGAGAAGAAAGAATTGTAAAGAAGGTAGAAAAGAGGGAAAGCTTTTTCAGGATCTGGCGCTGGCCATTCATAAAAAGCCGGAAGTCAGTAACTATGAGTTTTGCATCGGAAGAGCTGTCAAAGACACTTTCCTCCTTCGGCTTTTCTGTGGAAATGCCTGCAGCAGGACATAGGACAGGATTTGCGGCAAGCTATAAGAGTAAGAAAAAGGGCCGGTTGTAGTGTTCCTTGCGGAATATGATGCCTTAGAAGGGCTGGGACACGGCTGCGGACACAATCTTTTCGGTACAACGGCCTCTCTTTCCGCTGTAGCCTTAAAGGAAGTGATTGATGAAGTGGGCGGTGAAATCCGTGTTTACGGGACACCGGGAGAAGAAGGCGGCGAGGAGGGCTCTGCGAAGGGCTCCTTTCTGAGAGAGGGATATTTTAAGGATGTAGACTTTGCGCTTTGTGCGCACCCTGCTGATGAGCACAAGAGGACGGGAAGAAACTTAGGCTGTGTGCCGGTGGACATCGAGTTTTGGGGAAAATCCGCCCATGCGGCAGGAGAGCCGGAAGAAGGAATCAATGCCTTGGATGCGCTTATTCAGACCTATAATTCCATCAATGCCTTAAGACAGCATTTGACCGATGATACAAGAATTCACGGAGTCATTCTTTCCGGTGGCTCTGCCCCGAATGTTGTACCGGACTATGCCCATGCAAAATTCTATCTTCGTACCAGTGCAAAACCGAGTCTCGAAGCCTTATATAAGAAGGTGGAAAATGTTGTAGCAGGCTCTGCCCTTTCCATGGGGAGCGAAGGGAAGGATGAAGGCTTATCAGAAACTGGGTGGAAAAATATCGTGCCGACGCCTTCTTTCGATGATTTGTATGAAAAGCATTTGAATCGCTTCGGAGAGACAGTTTACGCCCTGTGATTGGAAAGGCATTTGCAGATGGGCTCTTCCGATGTGGGAAATGTTTCCCAGGTGGTGCCGACCATACAACCGAGCATTTGCATCAGTAAAAGAAAAATTCCGGCACACAGCCCGGAATTTGTGAAAAGCTTCCTGCTCGAGCTCTTGGCCTCGCCTCTATTTTCACTTGGTGCCGAGGTTCTTGCATTTACGGCTCTTGGAGCTTTTGGAAGAGCCGAGACCTTAAAGAAAAATCAAGGCGGAACACAAGGAACAGGTAAAGAGACAGCTGGAGTTTTAGGGAATATTGACTTTTATCTAAAAACACTGTACAGCCCCGATGAACAGGGGAGTACAGTGTTTTTATAAAAATTTTTTATGAAAGCAAGAGAGGTATCCTCATGACGAATAGGCAGTAGAAAGCAATCCGTTTCTCTTCGGCTTATCGGATGTAGTATTTTATTTTTCATTCATAACGAGTATCGTGCGCACAGCGTGCGATATCTCGTTAAATTAATTGAAACTCTTTCAAGAGATTTTCATAGGATTTATCTTTGGAAGCTTTCGGCGAGGTCATCGATACGTCCTTCTTCGACCAAGATTCCCATCAATTTAGCCATGATGTCCTCACTTTTTCAAGTCCTTCCGCTAGACCTCAGCCATTCTCTCAGCATTCCCTTAGCCATTTTCTTCCTCTGTTCCTTCTTTTTCCATTGTTTCTTTAAACGGTCATGGTATGTAGTCATGGCTTTTTCGTCTCCTTTCTAAGTTCTCTGCAATTTTTAGCTTTGAAACCCTCTTTTGCAAGTATTTTTCGAATGCATTTTTCAGGATCTGCAGTATAGAAATCTTCTATTAATTTTCCCAAGTCGTTGCTACTACTCTACTGGTATTGAGATAGATAATATTTGTTTGGTCGGGAAAATCTTCTCCGGATTCTTTAATGAATCTGGAAATGTGATAGATTTGTTTATCCCCTTTCAAAACATCTCGACCACAGATAAAATATAACATAGCTTTCCGGTAAACAATCAAAAGATTTTTCCTTTTTGAAATATTCATGTCTCATAAGTCCGGAATGATAGCGTGCTCGTTTTGGGCTAGCACCCTAGAGAGTCATTTTGCAGTTCAATATTGTAAATAGTGCCCCTCTTTATCTGTGCAGGCAATCAAGAACCAAAGAGCGTCCTTCCAAATTCTTTAAATCGCTTTTGAATACGGCTTTTCACCCCTGAGTTCGGTTTCTCCAAAAATAGTTTGAAGAATAAATTCTGTGCATTTTATATCCTTTTAAAAACGACCTCGCATAAAAATATCATCCATAAGAATGAGTTCGACTAAGAACTTTCGCTTTAAATCTTGTTCTGTGGAAAATTTTTAAATCGTTACTCTTTTAGACATAGAACGGCTCCTTTCAAAAAGGATAGAATGAGATTTTATTTAGAACAAAATGAGGATAAAAATGGAAAAAGGAAGAATGAAAAAGAAAAAACGTATAGAAAAGGTGGAATAAAAAGAATAGGAATGGCTGGAGAACCAATACTAAGGTGAAGTTAAACAGTTCAATCGTTGCTAGTATGAAATCGTTTGTATTATACCAAGGAGTTTTGAAATCTCCTATACTCCATATTCGGATATGGTTTTGGAATCGAAGGGAAAAATGATGAATGGTCACTTAATACTTCTTGTTTGAATTATGAAAAAGTGCTAGAATTATTTCAAATAAAAACTAAATAATAATGTAAATTGCATAAAATTGCAACTAAATTAAGAGATTTGATTGTGCTGAAACGGAGAACAGGGAATTTGTAGAATTATGCAGAGCAGTTTAAAAACTTTGGGCGAAAAAGAAAGAAAAGGATGGCATTTTACTGGCTACCTTTAACGCAACATTTGGAGGATACCAAAGAAGTTATGGGGCTTTCTGGGAGCACTGGCTCTGAGAGTCAAAGAATATATATCGCCAATACCATGAATCTAGAAGCAGAAGAAGCAAAATCTTTAGCTATGTTCGTTGGAGCAATACATGATATCGGAAAGGCTACCCCGGCCTTTCAGATTCAAAAAGGATTTCAAAATTTTGAGGATCTCAGACCTGCTTTTGCTGGAGAAGCTGGAGCAAGAAGGTTTTTCCGGAATCAAAGACTTGAAGCTAACAGATCGAGGGAAAACTCCCCATGCCTATGCAGGAGAAGTGATTTGCCGTTTAGCGGGTATCAACAGAGGAATTGCCTCTATCATAGGATCCCATCATGGAGTTCCTATGAAGGAAAACTATAGTCTTACGTCCTATGTTGAAACTATTCTGCCAACTTTTTATCAGGAAGAAAAGAAGGATTCTCCATAGTGCAAAAATGGAAAGCGACACAAGAGGAGCTACTTTCCTGGGCATTAGAGAGCTGTGGTTATAAAAATGTAGAGGATCTTCCTAGATGTCCCAAACCGACGCAGCTCTTACTTTCCGGACTTTTAATTATGGCGGACTGGATAGCCAGTAATGAGGAATATTTTCCTTATTTTTCTTTTGCAAAATGAAGATAGTCAAGAACTAGATGATGCTATAGCTAAGCAAGAAGATAAGACGAAACGAGAAACACAAAAATATGATAGGGTGGTATCTGCCTGGCTAAGTGGTCTCAAGAATCAAACATGGAAAGCGGAACAGACTTTTGATGCTAAGCGAGCCTATCAGCATACTTTTCATTTTATGCCAAGGATTTCCAAGAAAAGTTTTTACAGAGATTGCCGGGGCTGAGGACATCGGCTTAGTGATTCTTGAGGCGCCCATGGGCTGTGGAAAAACAGAGGCGGCTTTTTAATGACTGCTGAACAATTGGCAGGGAAAGCAGCAATGTGCCGAGCGTTTTTTGGACTGCCTACCCAAGCCAGTTCCAACGGCATTTTTCCGAGAGTGGAGTCCTGGGCTAGATTCCCTGGGCAAGAAAAATCAAGAGAAATTATCTTCGCCTCATCTCATGAAATGAAGAACTAACACTTCCCACATCAAAGGCCAGTACCCCTCAGTATTTATCGGCATTTGAGTGGAAAAATACATTTTAGGCAGTCGTTGCCTGGCTTACACAGACCTGTAATGGCTTCTGAAGGTAAGCAGAAGACTGTCTATGAACTTTGTAGCAAGATTGTCATCTGCTCCTCGGTAGCGTTAAATACATCTTTCACCGTGGAGATCATGGCACTCATGATAAGTTCCATCGAATGGTTAAAGGTGATCTCTGCTACTCCTGCATAAAGGTAGAAGAGTTCGCCCAATGAGCGGTTATCTGTGTTCCCTCTGTGGAACATACTCAGCATCATGTATCTGACGTTCATGATCACAAGATGAGCAGTCAGGGAATCAAACGAAGGACTCTGGCATTCCTGCAGTACTCAGGAACTGCTTGCAGGTCTTGAAATAGACCTCGATGTTCCATCGATATCCGTACCTCCTGATGATTTCCTCTTCAGAAAGGCCGATATCTGCGCATGCCAGAACAATCCAGTCCTTTTTGTTCGCTTTGTTACGGACATAAAAGAGTTTTTGCAGGCATACGCTCCAAAAACTTTTCCATTCTTTTTCTGGATGAGACTGATATCCACTGACAAAAGATATTTGGAGCGACCACGGCGCTTTTTGCAACGCGAGAAGATCTCTTTTGACATCATGCTGTTCGCCGTTGTATTCGTAGAAGACTTTACCGGATTTCTTCACTACGGCAATGACATCCATTCCAAAAAGTGTCTTTGATGGATACTGATCCCTCTGGTGTTGCAAACCAGCTGTCAAACAATACATAATCGGCTCTGTGTCCTGCATGGAGTGCATTGAAATCATCATTTTCATGAGTTCCGGTGCTGGCAGACATGCCTGGCGACGTATTTTTCCCGGCCAGGGTCCTTCCATCGAACAGCTTTTGCTTCTGTCCGGCGAAGTTCCTTAGCCGAAGCCAGAGGCGAAAAGTCAATTGGTACATTGAACAGCCGTCTGTCCACAGGAGGGATAGGATGCGGAATCCATATTCATATTTCATGATCACATGGTTGAAAAACTTGGACACTAATTCCGTGTTCGACCGAATTTATGAAAAGCGTATCATCAAAAACGAAATATTCTTCCTATCTTCAGATGTTGCAGGCCTCATAAACTCGGAAACAAGTTTCTGGGATAACAGCCGAAGGAACTTGTGCCAGTTGATGGATGGATTATTACAAAAACGACGGATCGTATTTTTGGAAAATTGCTCCTTATAAGTTCCGATATGCATCGACATATAGGTGCTTATCGGCTGAAACATCAGCGCAACAAGGTAAAGTAAACAACTGTATCACCGAAAATCCTTTTTCTTGTAGGCATTGCACTGTTTCAGAAGATCCGATATCTTAAACATGGTGAGGAAAGTGAAAAATCTGGTTTGTTTGCATCTTGAAGTAGAATTTCGGATTGTGATATATTATTCATAGCGTAGTCTCCTTGATATGTTATGGATGTTTTGTCACAACTACATTATAACGTACAAGGGTTGGGGACTACGCTATTTATTTTATTCAAATCCGCATCGGATAAAAGCTTTTAGCCATATTTGATGTGGGGAAGTGTTAGTTAATAGTATATTCCAATTCCAAAAATAAAGATTACGGATGAAGGAGTAGAGGAATATGCCTTTTCAGATTTTGATATCGACCTGAGCGAAATTACGCAGACCCCTATCAAGAATGAAGTCCTGATTCAGAATCTCACGGAAATGCAAGATTTGGAGCGGGTCAAGGGGAATGATCTTGATTTTGACGGCTATCATCCGGAAAAGGTTATACTTGAATACCTCCGCAAGAAACCGGAAATTGATTATGAAAAATGTTCGGATCAACTTTATAAGCATATAACAGCAGTCTGCAAATACTATGAGAGCAAGTACGGAGGAAATGGGATGCGCAACATAGTAATGATGTATAAACGCAGATTGCTGGACTGATTTATAAGCAGATGATGCAGCATTTTTATTTCAGAAATGGTTTTTTGCAGGAGGAGGTTATCGGCAGCAGGGATTATAATATACATCCCGCATACAGTTGTTTGGAGCGTGTAGGGTTGTATCAGGCGTACTCCCAGAAGATTCAATCTGTGCTGTTTGACGGAATCAAAAAGGAGTATTCTCTGAGGCGAAATGTGACAGCGAACCAGAACTGACCTTCGCAAAAGTGGTAGAAAGAGATGGCGATGTGAAGAACTGGCTTCGTCCTGCTCCTAATGAGTTTTAACATTACCTACAATTATGGCAGAAACTATGAGCCTGATTTTTGTGGTGGAGACCGACGATATTATCTTTCTCGTAGAGGTCAAGGTGAGGACAAATTGAAAGATGCGGATGTAATTGCCAAAAAGGAGCGAGCTATACAATACTGCGCAGCGGCATCGAGGTGGGGTGCTGCAAACGGTTATAAAAATGGCAGTATCTTTTATTCCGTCAAAAGCAGGTTGCTGTAAATTCATCATTCATGCACCTTGCCAGCCAGTTCAAAGAATTGTAGGTTACACTGTGTAGGTGGAGACCCTGCTGTCGTTGTCTAGGGAAAGTGAATGTCAGCAGGTTGGTTTTGGTGAAAAATGCGCACAATTCGCATCTGGATTTGGTAAAAATTACGTACAGAGTGCACAAAAATAGATTGACAAACTTCGCTTTTGTGCATATAATTTTATGTTAGGGAAAGTATAAGGAAATCTCATGAAAATTGAGGTAGTCGTGTATGACGATTTCTGGGTATATGACAATTAAAAGAGGCCGCGGAAAAATGGAGTGTTTCAGTAAGATGGGTTCAGATGTTATGCTCAGATGGGAAAAATTGAAGGCGCTGTAAAAGTTTGGACATGCATGGGCTATTCCACGCGATATGGAAAAAACCTGAGGATAAGCGTGTAAAATCAGGGAAGTATAGAAACTGGAGAAAAGAAAAATCTTCGTAATAGTATGAACATGGAGGGCAAAAATGGATATTCGGGATGCTGAAAAATTGTTTCTTTCGTGACAAATTTGATGATGCCTTCTCAGCTTTTTGAGGAACTGGCATCAAATAGTAATTCACGAGTATTGTACTTCCTAGGTGAGTTTCATATCCAACCATATGGTCATGTTGTAAAAATAAAGATAAAGGATCAGAATGCAGAAAAAGGGGCTATAGAAAAAGGTGACGTGCTTGCAGGCTTGAATTATGCATTCACATTTCCAAAGGGAGTTTTAATCGATATAAGATATTTGACGAAATGTTTGGAAAGACGAAGGGAATTGGCTGAAAACGGCGATGTATTTGCACAAAATGAGGTTGCAGATTGTTATTTGTATGGTTATGGCACAGCAAAAAAATGAAGAGGAAGGATTAAAGTGGCTTGAAAAATCCGCTGAAAGTGGTTTTTGGAGGTTCTATCAATAAAGCTTGCCAATTGTTATTACAATGGAAGCTATGTTGAAAAATTATGAAAAGGCTATTGAACTGTATAACAAAGGGGCGGAGCTTGGTTATTCTGCATGCATTCATAATTTAGGGAATTGCTATTATTATGCAATGGCGTTGAACAGAGTTATGATAAGGCTATTGAGCAATACGAGAAAGCCTATGAACTCGGATACGCTGATTCTGCTTACAATCTGGCAGGTATGTATAAGGATGGGAAAGGTGTTGAGGAAAATAAAGATCAGGAAATAGCCTGGTACACTAAAGGCGCTGATTTAGGAGATGCGGATTGCCAGTTTTTTTCTTGGACGGATGTATCATCTTGGTACGGGTGTTGATATTGACTATGCTAAGGCTCTTAAGTGGTATGAGCTGGCTGCAGCGCAGAATCATCCCTAAAAGCGTTGAATAATTTAGGAAATCTTTATAATGACGGTCTTGGTGTAGAGCAAAACTCATAACAGGGCAAAAAGAGCTATATTATAGGGCTGCTGAGAATGGTAGTGATGCAGTAGATTCTAATATTAGACGCCTGCTTTTGATTAAGGCTGAGAATAATAGTTATACGGTTTCAGACTCTGTTAAAATGAAGATTCAAAATATTCCGAACTTTAGAACTGATGTATATAAAATTAAGAGCGTGTCAACTGTCAAGAGCAATTATGGTATAAACAGTGAGGAAAGCATAATTTCCTATAGGGTAGTTCCAAAATTACTGGCTAAACTTGAGACGGGCGGTGCGGTTTTTACCGATAAATGCGTTTATAAGAGGCTTCCTTCTGGCATGATGTCGAGCGATTATACTACCTATGGTATCGCATATGATGAGATGATAAGATATCTGCCAGCATTAGGGTATTCTGAAAAAGAACAACCGCAGCTTGTTGGGAAACATGAAGGCAAAGGAAAATCTTTCTTTCTGGATGACACCAGTTCTTGGAACAGAGTCGAATTCCGAGATAGTGGAGGTCTTTTTGGAGTATCATTGCGGATGTGTCTGCATTAGATGAAGCAAAGAAAAGATATGTTTAGAAAATACACAGAAAAAAATTTACTTTATGATTGTAACTACTTATATCATAGGGATGGCGAATTTGATTATGATGATGAGAACCTGATAAAGCAGTTGATTCAGAGAAAGCTGATTAGTCAGGACTTAGAAGAGGATGCTTTCTTCCTTGTGTTTGTTAATCGTTTTGCAAAGAGGGATTATTCGAGCGCATATTCATATGTTGAATCCAATTCTAATTTGATGTCAACGGAATCATTTGTTGAAAAGGATTGATCCCGTTATCATGAATAAAAATTGAGACCATTGGAGTTCCGAAACTGACGGAGGGGTATCAGCTTTAAAATTATATTGTGATAAGAATCACAAATACATCCCGTATGCATTTGAGAATATTATTACATATTATTTTAATACTCATAACACAGATAGCGTGGATGAATATTTGGAAAAAGTATCAGGGAAGCGAAGCCTATGATGGGATGATTGTTGCTGGAAAGATACGGTTAAGCGCTTCTTGGCATGGTCTTTGGATTATTGGAAAGAACATTTAGATTATGGATTTGGGGAAAAAGTTTGCACTATACGCAGCGAAAATTCCTGAATATTATGAGGAAGCACGCGTGGCGTGGTCGTGCATTACTGTGACAATGGAGAATTTGATAATGCATTAGAGGTCCTAGATAGTATAAGGGAGATTGAGGATCGACCAGAATTCTTAGACGAGTTAAAAGAAATATATTGATGAGTTTACGGTAAAGTGTGCAGCATTGCAAGCGGAAAAGGCGGATGAGTATATTGCTAACAATCAATCAGATGAAGCAATCCAATGTCTGAGAAATTCGGTAAAATATGACTCCGAAAATGAGCAATATCTGTTGAAACTCATAAGTACTGAGCTTGATTTCACACGATTTAATGATGCTAAAGACGATATAGAAAAAGGCTTTGCCGAGGATTTCAACGTTCGCAGAGACTACCATCAATGCTTTCAGAGAAATGGAGATTAGATGCTCTGAGGGGATAATGAGTGAGATGAAGGCATTTTATGACCTCATAAAAGAAAAAAATGCCGGTTCACTTACAAATGATTCTTCCCTGCATAAAAGAGATATGTTGGGGATGAACTTCTACCATTATGCGATTCTGTTAAAGAACGAAGACGTAATTGGTCAAATAGATAACATTGGTTCAAGTTCTGCATCTAATAAGGTGCATGGTTATGATTTGCCTTGCTTTGCGTGTGATACTGAAGAAACGGATTTGAGTTTCATTGCACTTATCAGGGAATACGATGATGATGCAAAGAAATTATTTAAGGATTATAAGAAGAAAAAGGGTTGGAATACAGCAAAAGAAATAGGTGCAGGTATTTTTGAATTGATGTTCGATCAGGCGATAAGTGCAGCTTCTAATGCAGACAGCAAGATGCGATCAATGGAAAGAGATTCTAGGTATGCTTCACATTATGATGAGATTGCGGAGAAAAGAGAGCAATTAAGAGATGCTAAACAGCAGTATAGAGATATGAAGGATCAAGTGAGTGGGTATATTCCTACTGACGATCCTGATGAACTTTGGAACGAATATGTTGAGCAGCTACTGATTTGGCGTATGAGAAACAGGGAATATTATCTTTCGAGATTAAGCGAGGAGTTTGACGAATCTGATTTTTTTGTGCCAAAGCTTATCTACGTAATAATTAAGAATCCAGCATGGATGGATACGATTTTTAGCGGTGACAGATCATCGTTTTGCTCTTCATGAGAAAGTGATGGATTTTTGAGTATTTACTGGAAGAACTTCAGCAGGAGGCAGCAAATCTTACTGTGCAATAATAGAAGGTAACGAGCCATGAAACAGATAGAAATCAGAATCTCTCCAGAGGGGAGCGTTAAAGCGGAAACTCTTAATATGGAAGGACATGTATGCCAGAAATATCTCAAAAGTATTGAGTTTTTGACGAATTCGGTTGCTGTAGATTCCTCATATAAGGAAGAATTTTACAAAAAGGGAGTCTGAAAAACGTCGATGTGAACCAGAATGTCGCAAAAATCATAAGGAATGGTGTTGATGCTTGAAGATAACATAAGATTGCACAAATATATCGTTGGCACTAAAGTTGAAGGACCTGGAAATCGCTTGGTTATATGGACACAAGGATGTAGCATGCATTGTTCCGGATGTTTTGAGACGGGAACATGGGATTATAGTGCTGGGTCAATTATAAAGATTTCGGATTTAGTAAGTGAATGTCAGGAAAGAATATATCAGGTATAACGGTGCTAGGAGTGAACCTTTCGATCAACCTTCGGCATTGAACCAGCTTCTGGGAGATGTAAAGACATAAATTGGAATACAATCGTTTTTTACAGGCTATGACTATGAGGATTTACTTTGGCTCTGAGGATTACAACATACTAGATGCATTAAAAAAATATAGATGTCCTGATTGATGGAAAATTTGATAAGGATGATTTGGATTATGAAAGACCGTTTGTTGGCTCGAAGAATCAACGGTTTATTTATCTAACTGATAATATAGATCAGACTGATCTTGAATCATACCAGAAACATCAAGTTGAAATCAGAATTCAGAAGGATGGTGTTGTTAGTATGAATGGATTCTGGAAATGTAAGGAAGAAGGGTTTATGAATGATACAGCAGAACAATACATCGTTGATTTGGTCAAGGCGAGGGTTCCTGTTTTTATATATACGTCATGGGAAGAGGCAAGGGTCATAGATTCTTTGAATACAATTATTTCTAACGAGAATCTTGAAGAACAAAAAGAAAAATTATTTGTTTGGAGTCAAACCACAGGCTTTGTCGCATATGACAACTCAGAATACGTGGAGGACACAGATCAACCTATAAGGCCTTGGCGTTTATTGAAAAACATGGATCCGGCAATGTTTGTTTTGAAGGATTTTAATGTTTTCTTTGGAGCAAAAGGGACAAATATTGATTATCCTGTGGTGCGAAAATGCAGGGATTTGGTTCAATCTCTAAAAAGCAAAAGCCTCTCCTCAGAATATTGTTATAATTGCGCCTTCTGTTACACTTCCAGAGTCACTTCAAAAGGATGTGGTTGTTTATGATTACGATCTTCCGAATTTTGAGGAGATAAAAATTCTTTTAAATGAAATGATTGAAGTTAACAAAAGGTAATCATAACATAGTAATAAATATAAACGAAGATGAAAAAGAATAGGCTTTTGCAAAAGCTGCTTTGGGGCTAATATATCAAGAAGCTGAAAATGCTTTTGCAAGAGCGATGGTTCACGGAGGTAATTTATCATTGATGATCTTGACATTATTCATGAAGAAAAATGTCAAGTAATAAAAAAGACCGAAGTATTGGAATTTGTTAATACAGATGTAAAAATTTCAGATATAGGCGGGTTGGAAAAATCTAAAGAAATGGCTGGAAAAAGCGCAATAAGTCATGGCTTGATGGTGCCAGAAAATATTGTCTGCCTTCGCCCAAAGGCGTTCTGATTACCGGAGTTCCAGGTTGTGGAAAAAGTTTATGCGCAAAAGCAATAAGCGCATCCTGGCAATTGCCGCTTTTAAGATTGGATTTGGGAAAGGTGTTTAGCGGAATCGTAGGAAGCTCTGAGGAGAATATGCAAAAGCAATTAAAAACCGCAGAAGCTGTTGCACCTTGTATTTTATGGATAGATGAGATTGAGAAAGGACTTAGTTCGACAAAGTCATCAGGAGATAGCGGTACATCTGCGAGGATATTTGGTACATTCTTAACTTGGATGCAGGAGAAAACTAAGCCGGTTTTTGTTGTGGCCACTTCTAATGATATTAGCAGTCTGCCGGCGGAACTATTAAGAAAGGGTAGATTTTGACGAGATATTCTTTGTTGATCTTCCCACCCAAAAAGAGAGAAAAGAAATATTTCAGTTGCATCTGAAGAAGAGATTGAAGGATAAAGATGTCAGCAAGGAGCTTGATGTTTTCGGATGATTTGTTGTCTGACTTAGCTGATCAAACAGAAGGATTTTCGAGCGCTGAGATAGAGCAGATAGTTATTGAGGGCTTTGTTTGAGGCTTATTCAAATAATCGAGCACTTATAAAGGATGATATCGTAAAAGCTGTAAAAATTCTGTCGCATTGTCAGTTACTCAGGCAGAACAGATTATGATGATAAGGGAGTGGGCTGGTCACAGAGCTGTGGCTGCTTCAGCCAGAAAAGATTCAGAGAATTACCAGGTTGTGGAGACAGAAAATACAAGTTCAGATATAAACAAGACCTCAGAATCCATTGGGAAAAAGCCGTGGCGGAAGATTTCTTGATTTTTTTAGTATGAGTTTGGAGGCGCTTACATATGTCCTTGGAGGTAACGTTGATACCAATAGCGTTGGTTGTGGCCAGTGTTATTGATCAAAAACTATTATCAGTCATGGCAAAAGGCCAAACGGATAAAAAGAAAAAGTCAATATTCTTCAGTCGAGGAGATTGTTGAGGACTTGAATCGTAGTTCCTAAAAGTATGAGCAGAAGTATGATGTAATAAAAATTTGTGAGTCAAGGTGGTAATAATCAGTATTATTTTTTCTAAAATTGATGGAATATGGACATTTTCTTATAATGAGTTTGATAATAAGAATGATGTTGAATTGGTTTTTAAAAGAAATAGAGCGTGTATCTGGTGGGAAGATAGATCATTTTATAGAAAAACTTCCGAGAACAAGAGAGTGATAAAGGCCGCAAATGTTAAAAAGTATGCCGCCGATTTCCTTTGGTAGACCAAATACATATCCGACAATTTTTCAAGATATGGATTTGTTAAAGAAATCCTTTGAAAAGTCGACAATTAAATATTCACTTCTTGGTGATGACATAGAATTTACTATAGAAGGAGCCAAATGCGTATTTAAAAGAGAGGGCATCAGGGAAAATATGAGCTTGTCATTTTGAATGGTGCATCTGAAAAGAAATTTTCAAGTTTCTACAAGAACTTGATGTAGTATACAAAAGAGATGTTCAGGGCTCAAACCTATGATTATATAATACAGCGTTTGTCGCACGAAAATATGAGTTTAGTTAACGAAGAACGTACGGAGGATGAGACGATTGTATTAACTCTTAATGTGGAGGATTAAAATGTGCAGCAATATGCAGAAATCGTTGCTAATATCCCCGCGTTTGAAAAATCTTAAAAAGAATAAAATGTATACGAAAAAGAAAGACTGTAGATTTTTGATTTTGCAGAAAAAGTTTCGTATAGATTGGATGGATCAAGAGACTGGTTTTTATAGTGGACGGAAAAACATTTAGAAAAATTAAGTAGAGGTATCGCATTTTGTACAGGGGGAATCTCTTTTTGCGACGATTCGGGAGAAATCCAGAAAATAATGTTGATTGATACCGATAAGTTGACGGTTTCGAATACCTCGAAGGCACTCATTATAAATGGTCACATAATTACGCTGGATGCCATTAGTCTTGATGTTGCAAAGATATTGATAGGTATAAAATCATTGCAAATTAAGGCACAATCCAAGTCGTCACCAGTCAAAATGGCCGAATTATCCAATAACAAAAATACTGGATGGTATTTCTGTTGTGAAAGTCAAATAGATGGTCCTTTTTGATGATGAAGAGGCCAGAGAATATCTGTCTGAATTTAAAGGAGATTTGCTTGGATTACATGTTTGGTCAGGAAATTTGATGATTGGAAATTTGTAATAGATACAGGTGAATTGTAAGAGCTTTTTACAAGGGGCAAAAATATAAATCGACAAAAAGTGGATTCGGCAAATTCGCAAAATGAACTTGTTGATGTTAATCATTGCCGAAGAGAAGAATTGCTTTTTATTTCGTGCATAAGCCGAGAAAAATTAGATGCTTTTTCTATCTAAAAGAGATAAGGGGTATGTTTTAAGAGATATATTTGATTTTCAAGAGAGTTTGATGTTCCGCCATATGATTGACCAATTGAGAGATAGGTTGCTTTTTCAGAGGAATAGCAGTAAGAGTGTCCGAAGAGTGGGATTTATAGAATCCATACAATTATAAATTATATTGTGAACAACTGGTTTTAATCTATATATTAGGATCAAAAACCAGAGTTGTATAATAAAAATATGATTTAAGGAGGTGTCAGAATGGGTCAGAAAAACTATTAACATCAAGTGTCCGTGTGGTGCGGTGGTAAATCATGTTTATCAACCGGATACGTAGCCGAGGATAAGGTCTACAGAGAAATACGACCTGTCCAAAAGTGCAAGAAGCGTTTTGTCTATGAGGGTCGTTGGCAGCAGATGTACATCGTGGTATGACTGATAGCGGCTTATGGACTCTTACTTGCAATACTTGATTTGTTGTTTAGTGTGATGTTCAGTTGGCGGGAAGCATTAGTAGTTTCCGCCAACTGAACATAGTACATTATTTAGTGTCATAGGGAAAGGAGATTACGGTATGGGATATTATGTTACGGTATGTCCAGTGCGGAAAGACACAAGGCCATTGCAATACGGTTGGAGACAAAAAACCGCTTTCGCCACCTACTTCCATGCTTGGGAAATGCCCCAGTAGTAGAGATGGAAAAATTTGTCCCATGATGCGGGATGATCCAGTATCTATATCAATGACTTATCTAAAAATGCGATTTGTCCCGCGTATGCGGGATGATCCTGATTTCCTTTTTTGGTCGAAATCCATCATTTATTTGTCCTCGCGTATGCGGGATGATCACTGAGATAGCTGTGTTCTGTCAAGTCCTTCTTTAATTTGTCCCGCGTATGCGGGGGTGATTTGCATTTTTTTCATAACGGGTATCGCTCGCGTAGTGTGCGGTATCTTGATTGTGCAAAAGATAGCTATAAATAGCAGTATTATATCTAAGGAGTTTTGATGGTATACTATGAAAGTACTAGTGGAGAATGCTATTCGAGGCTGTTTTCATGAGGAGAGCATAAGTGAAAACAGGAAGTGAAACAGGGAAGTAGAAAAAATTACTTAAGGCCAAGAGTCTTTGTCCTGAGGGAAAAAGAAGCGGTGCAGGCTTATCTTAAGGCCTATGGGACTGCGGACGAAAAGGGTAAAAGCAGAAGCGCTTTACAGGGAACTGAAGAGGACATTACAAGTATTGATGATTTGATTTCTTTTTGCGAGGAAGGAGCATGGAAGACAGATTTTTAGGTGAAGAGAAGGCGGCGACAATTTTGAAAAGCAGCTGAGGAAGCAAAGGAAAAAGGGCGAGGAGACGTGTATTTGCGAGGCATGTCAAAATTGCTAAGGTGATTTTTAGCTAATAGGGACTGCTCTCACTTTTCCTAAATAAGAGTTGAAACCCCGATACCCATTGAAAAATGCGGCATCAGGGGTATTTGGACTTTAGATTTATATTTCTTTGGATTATATTCCTTGAACTCTTTTTGAACTGACTTAAAGAATCAAATGAATATTGAAAGAAATGTCTTGCAATTATCATTAAGTATGCATTACAATGTAATGAAAGACTTAGTCAAGATAAAATGAGGGAGGGTGAATCTATAGGGACAGGCAGTAAATGTGAATTTTCGACTTAGATGCAGAGGATAAAAGAATATGGAGCAGGTGTGTGCAGAATTAGGGCTTAGTATGAGTGCCGCTTTTACTATATTTGCTAAAAGGTCGGAAGAAAGCATAGAATTCCTTTTTGAAGGGTTTCTGCAGATCCTTTTTATAGTGATAGGAATATCAAAGAGTTAAAAAGTCGTATAGAGAATGTTCGTTCAGGAAAGAGCACTTTAGAGGAACATGATTTAATAGAGGTAGATTAATGAAGCTATTGTGGCAGGAATTTGCATGGGAAGAATATCTTCAGTGGCAGTCTCAGGATAAGAAGACACTAAGAAAAATCAATAGACTATTAACGGATATTAATAGAAATGGATATCAATGTACAGGAAAGCCGGAACCGCTAAAAGGAGACCTTGGAGGCTATTGGAGTGTTCGTATTGATGAAAAATAGAATTGTTTTTAGAATAAATGGAAATGGTATAGAGATAATTCAATGTGAGACACACTATGATGATAAGTGATTTTTAAATTCAGGTAGAAGTTATAAACAGATTGCTTTTTCTGAAAAAAGTTCCTTCATTATCCGATGCCCGGTGCAAAAGCAGCATCGGGATTTTTATAAAAATTGTAGTTTTTCTATGTAAAAAGTCCTTGAGAAAAATACAAATCCTTGATATATTGTGTTGAGTGCCAATTAACGGACACAAGATTTTTGTATTTTTAGAGGGAATTCATTCCGTATTCAAACGAACCCTTTTACAGCCCTATTTACTGCTTATAGCTGTATGCCATTCTACCCGATTTTTAGAAAATATTTTTGGAGAATACTGCACAAACGCGTATCACCGGAAAAATCGTGAGGCAAGCGTAAAGAATGGATTACAAAAATCGAGTGTACATCAGATAAAGGAAGCGGTTCAAATGAAAACAATCATTAAGAGGGGACTCGGAGAAGAGGATTACAGAGAGAGAAGATTGAAAAAAGCTATGGAAAAAGGCCTTTCTCGGAGGGAATTAAAGTAGAGGCGGAGAAACTCCATTTTCTTTTGGGAAAGGTGGAGGAGGCTCTGGAGGATAAGTTCCGTGTTTCCGTGGAGGAAATTCAAAATGCAGTAGAGGAATCCCTCATGCAAAACAGGGGACTACCGTGTAGCAAGAGCCTATATCCTCTATAGAGAAGCGAACTCTGCTTCGCCATTTAAGACAGAGAATCAAGGAAGAAATCGGAGAAGAGGGCATTGAAGAAGTTTTAAAAGAAGATTCAGAAGGATTTTTCCGGATTATGACCTCTCCCGTCTTTCCGCAAAAGTATCTTTCCTTAAAGTAAGGGAGAACAGGAAATTCGAAGCGCCTCGCCCTTCTTACAAGAGCGGCGGCGGAGCTTACCACACGGGAAGAGCCGAACTGGGAGAAAATTGCGGGGAGACTTCTTTCCTACCATTTCCATAAGGAACTAAAGAGGACGGAAGAGAGTCAGTGCCCTTCACGGCTTCTATGAGAAGCTTTGCTATCTAACCGAGCAGGGACTTTACGGAAGCTATATTTTGGAGGCTTTATACGAAGGAAGAAGTGGAAGAGCTGGCGAAGGGTGATTGACGAGGGAAGAAATGACCTCTTCACCTATTCCGGTCTGGACCTTCTCCTTTCCCGCTATGTGATACAGGGATAGACAGCATATTGCGCTCGAGTCTCCACAGGAGATGTATCTCAGCATTGCCATGCACCTTGCCATGAAGGAAGAAAAGGACCGTGCCTTTCTATGTCAAGGAGTTTTATGACATTATGAGCCTGCATCAGGTAACCATGGCGACACCGACACAGTCCAATGCTAGAAAAGCCTTATCACCAGCTTAGCTCCTGCTTTATTGATACGGTTGCGGACTCTTTGGACGGCATTTACCAGAGCATTTCCCGTTTTGCCGATGTATCCAAGTACGGTGGCGGTATGGGAATGTATTTCGGAAAGGTGCGCTCCCGCGGCGGAAAGATTCGCGGCTTTGAGGGGCAAGCAGCGGAGTTATTCGTTGGATTCGTGTTGTCAAATGACACAGCGGTTGCGGTGGACCAGCTGGGAATGAGGCAGGGTGCCGTGGCAGTGTACTTGGACGCATGGCATAAGGATTTACCGGAATTTTTGCAGCTTCGTACCAATAACGGCGATGACCGTATGAAAGCACATGATGTTTTCCCGGCGGTTTGCTACCCTGACCTTTTCTGGAAGAAGGTAAAGGAAGACTTAAATCAGGAATGGTATCTGATGGATCCGCACGACATTTTCCTGATTAAGGGCTACTGCTTAGAGGACTTCTACGGGGAAGAATGGGAAAGTCGCTACGAAGACTGTGTGCGCGATAACCGAATCAGTAAGAGAGTTTATGTGTTAAAGGATATTGTGCGACTGATTTTAAAGTCCGCAGTAGAGACCGGAACCCGTTTGCCTTTTTACAGAGATACGGTAAACCGCATGAATCCGAATAAGCATAAGGGGATCATTTATTGCTCCAACCTCTGTACGGAAATTGCGCAGAATATGAAGGAAGCGGAGATTTTTGGAGCGGAAGGTCATTACGGAAGAGGGCGATGAGGTCATTGTCAGCACCGTAAAGCCCGGCGATTTTTGTGGTTTGTAATCTGGCTTCTCTGCCTTGGAAATATTGATGTGGAAAAATAAGGAAGAGCTGCAGAAAAATCACGAAGACGGTTGTTCGCGCCCTCGACAATGTCATTGACCTGAATTTCTATCCGGTTAAGGAGGCAGAGCTAACCAATAAGAAGTATCGTGCCATCGGGCTCGGTGTTTCAGCTATCACCACATGCTTGCGAAAGCACCATATTGCGTGGGGAGTCCGAGGAGCATTTGCGCTTTGTGGATACCGTTTTGAAAATATTAATTTTGCGGCGATTAAAGGCGAGTGCAGAGCTTTGCCAAGGAGCGCGGAAGCTATAGAGAATTTGCCGGCTCGAGTGGGAAACGGGAGAGTATTTCCGTAGAAGAGACTATAGCTCCTCCGAATGGAAAGAGCTGGAAAAGGAAGTGCATGAAGGAATCCGAAATGCCTGGATTTTAGCAACAGCACCGACCAGTTCCACCTCTATTCTGATTGGAACAACAGCGGGACTGGATCCGATTATGAACCGTTTCTTCTTAGAGGAGAAGAGGAGCAATCTTACCGAGAGTTGCTCCGGAGCTTTCCATGGAGAGCTATTGGTACTATAAGTCAGCGCACCAGATTGACCAGACCTGGTCGGTACGGGCTGCGGGACTTCGCCAGAGACATATTGATCAGGCGCAGAGCGTAAACCTCTGGATTACCAATGATTACAAGATGAGTGAGCTTTTTGAACCTCTATACTTTTGGCTTGGGGAGTCCGGTGTGAAGACGATTTACTATGTGCGTTCTAAAAGCATTGGATCCGGATGAATGTGAGTCTTGCTCCGCATAAGGGAGTAATCGACTCCTCTGTATATGCCGCTTAGGCCTACTGCGTTTCCTACTCGCCCCATGCGCCGATGCACTCGTGCTCCTTGCGAACTCGCTTCGCTCAGACACGCATCGCACTCGTTGCTAGCATGGGGACTCTAACGAAGCCTCATAATAGCACTTTTTCACAGCATATACGGAGGAAGTCTCATAAATTTCTCCCTTATACATGAGGACTGTTTATCTATAAAAATTGAACTATGCCTTTTTAAGGATCATAAAAGACAATAGATTACTCTGCTGCATTCATGCAGTAGGAAAGGAAATATAGAATGGAAGAGATTAAGCGTAAGCCTTTATTTAACCCGGAAGGGATATTGATGTTCGGAATCGTAGGATGATCAATTTCAATACGACAAACATCAATGATTTTAACAATATGAAGTACGAGTGGGTTTCGGACTGGTATCGTCAGGCCATGAACAATTTCTGGGTACCGGAGGAAATCAACTTGAATCAGGATAAGAGTGATTATCCGAATCTTACTGCTCCGGAGCGGACGGCTTATGACAAGATTTTAAGCTTCCTCGTATATCTGGATTCCCTGCAGTCTGCGAATCTGCCGAATATTTCGCAGTATGTTACGGCAAATGAGGTCAACCTCTGCCTTTCTATTCAGACTTTTCAGGAGTGCATCCACAGCCAGAGCTACAGCTATATGCTGGACACCATTTGCAATCCGACGGAGAGAAATGACATTCTTTACCAGTGGAAGACGGATGAGCACTTACTTCGCAGAAATGAATTTATCGGAAACCTCTACAATGAGTTTGTAGAAACGCAAACGAAGGAGAGCTTTCTCCGCGTTTGCATTGCGAATTTCATCTTAGAGGGAATCTACTTTCTACTCCGGCTTTATGTTCTTCTATAACCTCGGAAGAAACGGAAAGATGCCCGGCTCCGTGCAGGAAATCCGTTATATTAACCGGGATGAAAATACGCACCTTTGGCTCTTTAGAAACATTCTTTTAGGAACTGAAAAAGGAAGAGCCGGAGCTCTTCGATGAAAAAGCATATCGAGGAAATCACCGCCATGATAAAAAGAAGGTGTAGAGCAGGAAATTGCCTGGGGACAGTATGTTATCGGAGAATCCATTCCCGGCTTAAACGGAAAAATGGTGGAGGATTATATCAAGTATCTGGGAAATCTACGCTACAGCTCCCTAGGCTTCGGAACCCTTTACCCGGGTTATGAGAAAGAGCCTGAGTCCATGAAATGGGTATCTCAGTATGCCGATGCCAATATGGTAAAAACAGATTTCTTCGAGCACGATCCACCGCCTACGCAAAAGAGCACTGCAATTGAAGATGACCTATAAAACGAGATATCGTGTGCCTTTCGCATGAGACTCATTAAGAATAAAGATAAGACAAAAATCCGCGACAAGCTTGCTTGTTGGCGGATTTTACGTTCATAATAGTATTGTATAAGGGTAAGATATTGTGTTTATCATGTATGCTATAGGAAAAAGCATACGGTATTCCGTTTATCGTGAATACTATAGGGAAAAAGCATACGATAATGTGTTTGCTGCGGGCAGTGAAAAAGGTACCCGTTTGCTCAATGGATAAGGAGAAGTATATGATTAATTTTAATGAAAATGAAGGGGTTCATTTTCCGATATGGACGAGTGTACTTTACCATGGAAATACTTTGCTTCCGGGAGTAAAGGAATTTGTGCAATGGTTGCAGGAGGAGGGAAAAGAATATTTATTCCTGACCAATAATTCGGGACTTACCAGGCGAGAGCTGAAGCAGAAGCTGGAAAGAATGGGGCTGGATGTACCGGAAGAACGTTTTTATACCAGTGCACTTACTACTGCGGCTTTTTGAAAGGAGCAGAGTCCCGGATGCTCGGTGTATGCTATTGGGGAGGCAGGACTTCTCAATGCGCTGTATGATGCGGGAATTACCATGAATGACGTCAATCCGGATTATGTGGTTGTGGGGGAAGGAAGAACTTATTCACTGGAGACGGTAACCAGAGCCACCAATTTAGTCTTGAACGGGGCAAAACTGATCGGAGCCAATACGGATGTCTCCGGGCCTACAGAGGATGGCATTTCTCCGGCATGCGGTGCACTGATTGCACCGATTGAAATGCTACAGGACAAAAAGCCTATTTCTGCGGGAAACCGAACCCCTTAATGATGCGAAAGGGACTTCAGATCCTGAATTGCCACTCCGGAGAAGCGGTTATGATTGGAGATAGAATGGATACGGACGTGATTTCCGGTTTGGAGAGCGGAATGTCCACGTGTATTGGTACTGTCGGGAATCTCGGATGAAGAAACCGTGAAACAATATGCCTACCGCCCCCTCTATTGTGTTAAACGGAGTAGGGAGACATTGTCAAAAAGGCAAAGGAAGATTTGGGGTGATGCTATGACAACATATCAATTTGCATTAGTGGATGCACTGGAAAAGGTTCTTCCGAATCAGGAACCTGCGAAAGATGAGAGATTCCGTGAAAAGCATACTGCGGAGAGGCTCGTCCTTTCAACGCCTACAGTTGCCAAAATGATGACAGAGGGACACAGCGGCAGGAATTTTCGAATAGAAGTGATTTCTGATTTGAAGACACAGATACAGCTTAGAAAAGGTAGGGATTTAGTGCCCTGTGCCTACCCCTGTCATGGCGTAGCGGATGAAAATTATCTTTTCCAGAGAGGCGGGGCTGTATCCGGATGTTCTTCTTCCTTTTTCCGAGGAGGAGATACAGCGGTTCCCGGGACAATGGAGAAGTCTGTGGGATGGATCTTGACTTTAGGAGGGAAATATTCATCCCGGAAAGTATCCGATTCAACTAATCCTTTCCGATGCGCTGGGGAATCGGTTGAAAGAGTACACTTTGCATGCAGAAGTTTTGGAAGGAAATCTCCCGGAGCAGACACTTTCTGCACACGGAATGGTTTCATGCGGATTGTCTGGCGGATTATTATCAGGTTCCTGTCTTTAGTGAAGAGCATTGGAGAATCATTGAAAATTTCATGAAGACTGCAGTGCGCTGCAGTGTGAAATATGCTTCTACTCCGATTTTACGCCGCCTCTTGATACGGCAAAGGTGGGAGGAAAGGACGACGATTCAGTTAGTGGATATCCTGTATCTGGATGGAAAAATACAGTTTCAAGTTCGAAAAACTGCATAGATGGATTTCTCTTTGTCGAAAAACACGGAATTAAGTACCTTGAGATTTCCACTTGTTTTCTCAATGGGGGAGCTGTTGCGGCATCCGAAAGTGATGGCCCAAACGGAAGAGGGTCAGGAATTAAACTTTTCTCCTGGGATAGTCCGGCTGTGGGGAGAATATACCGAATTCTGAAAATCTTTCTACCGGAACTAAAAGTCCTTTTTAAAAGAGGAAAATATTTTGGGAAAACAGTTATTTTCATATCTCCGATGAGCCAAAATGAGGACAATATGGACAGCTTCAGTGCAGCAGTCGAATCGGTAAGAGAGCTTTGGCGGACTGCAAGGTAATGGATGCTTTAAAGTAGCTTTGAAATCTATCGAAGAGGCTATGTACAACGTCCGGTTGTGGCGGTAAATCATATTGAGCCCTTTGTGGAGGCGGGAGTAAAAAATCTCTGGGCATACTACTGCACGGGGCAGGGCTGTGGACGTTCCCAATCGTTTTATCGTAATGCCCTCTGCAAGGAAACAGAATCCTCGGTGTCCTTTGCTATATCTATCAGGTAGAAGGCTTTCTGCATTGGGGCTTTAATTTCTATAATTCGGAAAAAAGTCTATTGAGCATATTGATCCCTATGCGGTTACCGATGCAGGGAGGCATTTCCTTCGGGAGACCTTTATCGTTTATCCCGGAAAGGATGGGACTGCTTATGAGTCGATGCGTTCTGTGGTTTTTGGAAGAAGCCTTATCGGATATTCGGGTATTAAAGATGGCGGAACAAAGTCTCGGTAGAATAGAGTTCTAAAAGGCATTGAAGAGACGGCAGGGGATGAAGTTGAGCTTTGCAAATTATCCCAAGGATAAGAGCTTCTTTACTGCGCTTCGAGAATGGATAGAAAAGAGTTTGCAGGAAGATGCGGGACGCTAGGAATATCTTTTTCTTTCTATACCGTGTGTTTTAGGGATAGCTTACGCCTCGAGCACACCTGTCTCTATAGAGAATATTCATTGTTTATTAAAAAGCGAAATTGGTTCATGCTAATTTTGCTAAGTGGATGAAAGGCTTATAAAAAAATTGAAATTATAGACGATAGGAAGGTAACTGTGTTTTTGGAAGAAAAATGTCCGTTTTATGCATGGCGAATATTTGAAACAAGGAAGAGCAATGCTGCAGGGATAGGGAAGAAGATGGAAGAAAAATATTTGTCCAAAGAGAAAAATAGAAGTAGGGATGCAACTCGGAGAAAGCATCAAAGACTCCATGGGAAGAATAATGATCGAAAATGGGGTTTATTTGGATGAGTATCAGATTCGTTATATTAAAGAGAAAATGTATCCGGGAATTTACACCTATCGCTTTGTGGATGATAAAGCAGTTCCGATTCCGGAGGCTACTAAGAAAATTATCCGCCAGCATAGAAAACCCGATAGAGCAAAAGATTCAGCTTTCTGCACAAGTAAAGCAACAGTTGGAAGAAAGGATGAACCACATCTTTGAGCATACGGAAGATGAGGATTTTTACTTGAATTCATTGGATATTTTCGGAGAGTTGGAATCGGCAATTTTTAAAAATGACGCGGTGGCAATCGATGTCAATATGATTAAAATCAGTGATGAATATACCTTTCAAGCATAGTGTAGATGTCGCAGCCATTTCCATGATGATTGGCAGAGAATACGGGATGGCCAGGAGGAAATCCATCATCTCGGTATTACCGGTCTTTTTGCACGATGTGGGAAAAAGCAAAAATTCAAATGAAATTTTTGAATAAGCCGGGGAAGTTGACCGATGAAGAGTTTGAAACGATAAAGAATCACAGCCTTTATGGGTATGAAATTTTGAAAGAGAAAGAATAATTTTTCCGCTTTAATTTTTAGACGGTGTTTTACATCATCATGAGAAAAATGAACGGGTTGGGCTATCCGGATAAATTGCTGGGGAAGGATATTTCCCTCTTTTCCAGAATCCTGTCCGTAGCGGATATTTTTGACGCGTTAGTGACAAAAGCGTCCTTATAAAGGACCGATTAGCGGACGCGAAGCGATGGAAATGGTTTAGCACTTTGGATCCGAGCTGGATAATACGGTTATTCAGAGCTTCATAGAAAGCGTCATTCTTTATCCTGTGGATTCTATCGTGGAACTTTCTAACGGAGAAATGGCTAAAGTTGTGGAAAAACAACAAACGCTATCCTACCGCCCCTAAGGTCGTAGAGATTCAGACGGGAAAGATTTATAATTTAAGTGAGGATCATTCCTGTAATAATATCGTGGTTTTATAAAAAGAATGCGTATTGCGGTTTTTAAGAATAAGGCTTAGCGGAAACGGGATACGCACACTCTGTGATAAGAATAAAAAGGTTCCTTTACCCTTTTCAGGGCGGAGGAGCCTTTTCTCTTGTTATGTCACCCCTATCTATTGTAAAATGTTGCAAGAGTAAAGAATGTTTAGAGAGCAGGAGTGTGCTTTGAAAATATTGTTGTAAAAGTGTCCTATCAATACACGAGACAGAAATGAAAACGATGAGGTGATTGAAACCTTGTCTCGCTCTTTCCGCACTCAATTTTTCGATAGAGACGGGGAGTTTTCGTCTGTATTCTGGGGACATAACGGTTCCGGAAAAATCGACTCTGGCTAAGCTTTTTCAATGCCTTGCAGCTTCCAACAGAGGGCACGATTCTGGTTTCCGGAATGGACAGTCGGGAGGAAAAAGAACATTTTCCCGATAAGAAGAGAAGTGGAATGGTCTTTTCAGAATCCGGACAATCAGATTATTGCGTCCGTTGTGGAAGAGGATGTCGGCTTCGGGCCGGAAAATATCGGGCTTCCCACCGATGAAATCTGGCAAAGGGTAAATAATGCTCTCTCTGCAGTGCATATGGAGCCTACAGATTAAAGTCTCCGAACCACTTGTCCGGCGGACAGAAGCAGCGTGTAGCGATTGCAGGGAACTCTTGCCATGGAGCCGAAGACCATTGTGCTCGATGAGCCGACCGCCATGCTGGATCCGAGCGGAAGAAAAGAGGTTTTTGGAATCGGTTTTGGAGCTGAAGCGGAAGAAGGGCATCAGCATTATTTTGATTACGCACTATATGGAGGAGGCGGTCGATGCGGACCGGATTCTCCTATGGACAGCGGAAAACTCGTTATGGACGGAAGTCCCCGTGAGGTTTTCAAAATGTGGAGCGCTAAAAGGAATATCGCATGGATGTGCCGCTCATCACTGAACTTTCTCACAAAGTTGCAAAAACTCGGTTTTCCGATAGAGAGACCATTCTGAAAAAGAGGAGCTGGAGGAAGAGCTTTTTAAGCTAAAGGAAGAAGGATTTTCTCTGCAAGAACAAAGCCGTACAAAAAGAAGCAGCTATACAGGAAGAAACAGACGTACGGAAACGATCAGTATAAAGCCCGAGAAGCCGCGCGCAGGCGACTATATCGTGGAAGCGGAACACCTTTCCGCAATTTTCCAGGAGGGCACGGCTATGGAAAGCTATGCCTTAAAGGTTTAAGCGTGAAAAATACGGCGGGAAGCTCTCACCGCGGTAATCGGGCATACCGGCTCGGGAGAAGTCTACGCTGGTGCAGCACTTAAACGGGCTCATTAAGGCGAAGTCGGGAGAGATTTTGTTTCCTTCCGGGAGAATCCCCCCTCGTGAAGAGGGAAAAATCCTTTCCTCTTTTTCAAGGGAAAGAAGACGATCATAGAAAAAGCAGGAAGACTTTCTCTTTCGGAGGAAGGCTTTGATTATCGTGCGCTCCGCTTTTAAGGTAGGGCTTGTTTTCCAGTACCCGGAGTATCAGCTTTTGAGGAAACGGTGCTCCTGGATGTGATGTTCGGCCCCCTAAATCAGGGAAAGACGAGGGAAGATGCGGAAGCTCTTGCGAAAAGATGCCTTGGAGAGTCTCGGAATCGGAGAAGAGCTCTACGCAAAAGTCTCCTTTGAACTTTCCGGAGGGCAGAAGAGGAAGGTCGCCATTGCGGGCGTACTGCTATGGGACCGGAGCTGCTTATTTTGGATGAGCCGACAGCGGGCTTAGACCCTGCCGGAAGAGATGAGCTCTTTGAAGAGATTGCGGGACTCCGAAAAACTATGCGATGACCATTCTTCTCGTTTCCCACTCCATGGATGATGTGGCACGTTACGCGGACGAGGTTCTGGTTTTGCATCAGGAGAGCTGAAAGCTGGAAGGCACGGTAGAGGAAGTATTTTCCAAGAAGGAAGAGCTGGAAGGGGATATGGGACTGGGGACTTCCGCAGATTCGCGCACTTCTCTCTGATTGAGAAGGGTCTTGAGATTCCGACTTGGAAATACCGTTTCGGAGGCGGTGCATGCCCTTTCAGCCTACTTTTTCCGGAGGTTTATTCCGAGGGAAAGGGGTAAGTCATGCTTAGAGAAATTACCTTAGGGCAGTATTATCCTGTAAACTCTTTTTATTCATAGACTTGATCCGAGGTAAAGCTTACCGGTACTCTTCCTGTTTTTAATTGCCCTATTTTCATTGTGAATTCCTGGACTGCCTACGCAGTGCTTGCTTGTGCTTTTTCGGCTTTATTCTCTTATCGAAGGTGCCTTTCTCCTTTATGGTGAGAGGCTTAAAAGAGCGTACTGTTCTTACTCTTGCTTTCCGTGAGCTTTAATCTCTTTCTCACACCGGGAGAAGAATTGTTTCGGATTTTTCTTGAAAATGACCAAGGAAGGCCTGCAGATTGCAAGCATGATGGCGATTCGTCTTGTGATGCTGGTGCTTTCCAGTTCCATTTTAACCTTAACGACTACGCCAGAATGCGCTGACAGACGGCATGGAAAAGGGACTGGGAATCTTCAAAGTATTTCATTTCCTGTACATGAAATTGCGATGATGATGTCGATTGCGCTCCGCTTTTATCCCGATTTTAGTGGAAGAGACGGATAAGATTATGAAGGCTCAGATGGCAAGAGGCGCGGACTTTTGAGAGCGGAAGCATCTTCGATAGGGCAAAGGCTATGGTGCCTATCCTTGTCCCCGCTCTTTGTCTCCGCCTTTCCGAAGAGCCTATGACCTTGCGATGGCTATGGAGGCACGTTGCTATCAGGGAGGAGAGGGGCAGGACCAAGATGAAGCCTCTTCATTATACAGAGCAGATTACCTGTCCTATCTTGTCCTATTTCTGATCTTTAGGACTGGCTATCGGAAGTCGCTTTATCATCCTTCCCTAGGTGAAATGCAATGATAAAGGGTCTCGTGCATTCTTTTATTTAAGGAGAGTAGGGAGAGTTGTAAGACCGGGGCCGGTTTCCAAAGCTGTAATTAGTGTAAAAGCCTATCCCTTAAAGTTGAAAAAATACGAGATTAGATAATTAGCAATAAAAAGAAAGAGAATATAAGAAAGAGGTGCGTCTTGCATCGTTTTGTATTGAAACTGGCCTATGAGGGCACAAATTATCATGGATTTCAGAGGCAAGAGGAGCTTCGGACGGTCTCGGGAGAGGTAGAGGAAGTGCTTTCGCGTCTTTTTCCGGGGAGTGCAAAACTTTATCGGAGCAGAGCCGGACGGACCAAGGAGTCCATGCTCTGGGGAAATATTCTTTCCTTCGATACGGAAGCGGAGCGAAACTCCGAAAAACTATGGAGAGAGCATTAAACAGCTATCTTCCGGAAGATATTCGTGTTCTTTCCGCCTGGAAAAAGACGGAGGATTTTCACCCTCGTTTTACGACACATACGAAGGAATATCGCTACAGTATAGACAGGGCGCGAGTGGAAAATCCGCTCTATCAAAGACTGTACTACCATTATACCTTTCCACTTGATTTGGAGAAGATTCGGGAGGGAATCGAAATTTTAAAAAGGAGAGCACGACTTCACTTCCTTTATGCGAACCCCTAAGGCGCAGACCCTGTTACAGGGAGGCTCCGCAGTACGCTGTATCACGGATTTTCGCCTTGAAGAAGAGGGGGAGTATCTGCATTTTATGGTAAAGGGAAACGGTTTTCTCTATCACATGATTCGCATCCTTTTGCGGAACCCTCTTGGAAGTCGGGAGAGGAAGGATTTCGCCCTCTGCACTTTCCGAGATACTTGCCGGAAGAGACAGGCGCCTTGCCGGGCCGACAGCTCCCGCAAAGGGGCTTTGTCTACTGTATTTAGACTATGGAGATGCTGTTGTAAGCGAAAATTCGCTTTTTCCTAAGGGAAATATAAGCTATAATGGGATTGCAGACAGGCTTTTTGAAATTTGGAAAAGGAGCCATAGATGGAGGAAGACCGGGAAGAGATGTGGGAGAGAATCGGAGATTATCTTTTTGGATTTACAAAGGAGGCTATCGGGAGCTTTCCCTTACAGAAGGGATACGAGTAGAAAACTGTTCTCCAAACAGTTTTAGGAAGCCTTAAAGAAAGAAAAAGTTTTCTCCCTATGGATTGCATTTTTTGATTCTGCAGACTACCATTTTCTGACAAAAATATTTTTAGACGGTCTTTCAGAGGAATTTCTGCTCCTCCCTATTTGATCATCAGGCGGATTTAAAGAGAGGAGAGGAGAAGAACTCAGTCATCGCTCCCTAGCTTAGGGAGGTCATGGTGTCCGTACCGCATTGTAGGGGATTCTTCTTCTGGGAACACCGGAAAAGGAAAAAGGCGGAGATCAATGATGCTCTTATGAGTTTAAGCGACGAGTATCGTCCGAGGCGGGAGTCGCATTTAAAGGATGCGAGAGCGGAAAAGATGGATTTGAATAGGGAGAAGGAAGCCTTTCGAGATCCCATTTTAAATACCAGCCTGTACTGTTTTACGGATGGAGATTTTTCAGAGCGGAAGAGTAAAGACACATTTGCCGAGACTCTTAAAGATGCTTAATCTTCCTCTTTACTGCTCCATGGACAAGAAAATTTTAGGAGGGCAACGCTTTACGGAAAAAGGAATTTGATGAGGGCATTTCCTATGTTTTGGAAGCGGGGGTAAAGATACTCGGAATGGATATTTTCGAAGATGAGAATATCAAAAGCAAAGCGAAGAAGAGAAGAATGCTCGACTGTTTAACGAAAAATTAATCAGCAATTATCATATCAATCACCATGGCTTATTTTTAGAGAGGAAGGATTAGGAAAATGAAGAAAAGACTAGCGGATTACATTGCGGAAAAACTGGTGGAAGCGGGGATTTGCCGCTCCTTCTCCGTCGTAGGCGGAGGCGCAATGCACTTAAATGATGCGCTTGGGCACAATAAGGGAATTCAAACCCTCTACCAGCATCATGAGCAGGCCTGTGCTATGGCGGCTGAAAGCTATGCCAGAATCCACAATGTTCCGGCCCTCCTTTGTGTGACCTCCGGTCCCGGCGGAACGAATACGATTACCGGTGTTTTGGGAGCATACCTGGACTCCCTCCCCATGATTGTCCTTTTTCCGGACAGGTGAGGCATGACAATACCGCCCGCTGGTCGGGAAGAGCGCTTCGTGCCATGGGAGATCAGGAGTTTGATATCCTGCAGTCCGTATCCTGCATGTGCAAATACAGCGAGATGCTGATTGACCCGTACCGTGTGCGCTATGCGATTGAAAAGGCGATTTACCTAAGCCAGACCGGTCGTCCCGGTCCCTGTTGGCTGGATATTCCGGTGGATGTACAAGGCTGCACCCATTGAAACCGAGGATTTACTGGGCTTTTGATGTTTTCCGATTTTGAAAATGGAGGAGACGGCTGGGAAAAAGAGCCGTGGAGAATAAGCATCCGGAGTTTGCAACTGCGCTCCGAAAAGTATTTTTCGGATGAGGGAAGAAAAGAAGGCTCTCCATGCACTGTATGCGAAGAAAGAGAATCCGCATGTTTTAGCCGAGGACTTAGGAGGACAGGAAGACCACGGCTTTTACTTGCTGGGAGGACTTCCTTCCGCTTGCCAAGCAGGTCTTAGAGAAATTAGAGAAAGTAAAGCGCCCCATTTTCTATACAGGAAACAGCATTCGCATTGCCAGAGCGGAGACGATGTTTCTGGAGCTCTCCGAAAAAGCTCGGTATCCCCGTAGTACTCGGCTGGAATGCGCCGGATATTTTCCCGACAAAGCACCCCTTTAAATGCGGGACGTCCCCTGGGGACGAGGTGACAGACCCGGAAACCTTGCCGTACAAAAATGCAGACTGCATCTTAAGTATCGGATCGAGACTCAATATTCGGCAGGTGGGTTATGCCTTCCGTGACTGCACCCGAGCTATGTGATGCAGAACGATATTGATAAGGAAGAGATTGCAAAAGCCCTCCGTGCACTGCGATTTACAGCTTCACGGCGACGCCAAGGCTTTTGATTCGCGCACTGCTTGAGCTGTTTAAAGGAAGAAAAGAGTCTCCCCTCTTTAGGGGCGGAGAGGGCATAGTGCGCGGAAGCCCGGAAGTTCATTCGGGAGAAAAAGGCGGCAGAGGCCGTGTTGGAAGAGGATAAGAGCGGGCGTCTCACTGGCTTGATACCGTGCGCTTTCTATCAGGCAAATTATCCTGCAATTCTTCCCGAATACCGTTCGGAAGAGACTGCGGAGTGCAATGTCTATGCCTTAGTCGAGAAGCTTTCGGAAAAGAGCGGAGGAAAATCAGATTACTGCGGTAGGGAACGGTTCTCCCTGTGTTGCCGGAGGACAGAGTTATATCATTAAAAAGGGCACCCGCTTTATCAGTCAGGACGGTGTAGCATCCATGGGATACGGCCTTCCGGCGGGAATCGGCGCCTACTGTGCGGCAGTTGACTTTACAAAGGAAGAGGCGGAAAGGCTGAAGAAGACGCCGTATTGGCAGGGAAAGGAAGAAAGCTATCCGCCTTACCAAGAAAAAGGATATCATTGTCCTAACCGGAGACGGCTCCATTCAGATGAACCTGCAGGAGCTGCAGACCATTATCCACCACAAGATGCCGCTGAAGATTTTTGTGGTAAATAACGGCGGGTATCATTCCATTCGTCAGACACAGAACAGCTTCTTCGGAAAGCCTTTGGTGGGAATCGGTGTGGACTCCGGCATGGAGGGAGAAGGTACGGACCTTTCTTTCCCAAGCTTAGAGAAGCTCGCGTATGCCTATGGCTACCCCTATGTTTCCATTCACAGCAATAAGGAGCTTTCCGAGGGAATCGAGAAAACTTTGACACAGGAGGGGCCGGTGCTTTGCGAAGTCTTTGTAAGCCTTACGCAGCAGTTCCTGCCCAAATCCAGTGCAAAGAGGGATAAGGACGGAAATCTTTTTCAGCCCGCCCTTGCAGGATATGGATCCTTCCTTCCGGATGAGGAAATGGAAAATGCTCATGCTCCTAAAGAAGAGGCAGTAAATGCGGGTACTGATTAGCGGGATTACGAGCTTCCTCGGCATTAGTACGGGAAAAGCGCTTTTAAAAAGGGACATGAAGTCTACGGGATTTTTGCGCCCGGAGAGTCGGAATAAAGAAAGACTTAAGGGAGAGAAGGATTCAACTTCTCCCTTAACACGAAAACTTTCCTTTGGGAGAAAACATGGAAGAAGCGAGTAATATTACTGAAAGTGGCATTACGGAAAGGAATACTTGAAGTCCTTAGTCCTAGTCTCCCTTAGCGACTTCCTTGACACGGTCTTGCATTTTTGCCTGGGACGGTGTAGGCTCTCTCAGGCGTTCGGATGTCGCGACGCAGGAAAAAGAATCTTGCCATGAGCAAGGCCTTTTTTTCCTGGGCTAAGGCACAAGGCGTAAAACGCTTTTTCTTTGCGGGATCACAGGCGGAAATGGGGAGGGCATAAGAGAAGAGCCTCTTCCGGCAAGTCCCTACGGAGAGAGAAGCTCGCTTTTTCCGAATACGGCCTGAAAAATCATGGGGAGATGGAATTTATCGACCTTCGAATTTATTCTATCTACGGAAAAGGGGATCATGAAAGAAGTCTTGTAAAGACGCTTATGAGAAACACCTGTAAGAGGCATGGAAACGGAGCTTGGAAGCGGAAATAAGATTTGGAATTTTCATGGCGGAGGAAGATTTCGGGCGTGCACTGGCCTTTCCTTACGGATTTGGATATTCCGACACGGAAGGAAGAAAGCAGAGGGATAAACGGAGGCGAAAACGAAAGAGAGCGATTGGAAATCGAGTATGAGAAACAGCTTGAGTCGGGATTGTCGGGACAGGGATAAAGACTGCGGTAGCTTTTACGATAGACATCTGGTAGAGAAAAGCCGTCTTCTTTTCCGACTATATTAAAGAAATCGAGCAAATCGGCTTCTCCTTCCTTAAGAAAAAGGGGATTAGAAAAGCGAAGAAAGTCTCCTGCGCTTTTGCACTCTCGCCCGCCCAATGTGGAGGGCGATTATGACTTTACGGCGCATACGAAAGAGCTTTCCGCGCTGGGGATTTGAAGGAGCAAATCAGCTTTTCTTCCGGGAATAGAAGAGTTTATATGACTTTATACTATGAAACAGAGTTTTAGAAAGGGGAAATCGATGGCAAACTGTATCGTCTGTGGGAGAAGCTTTCGAGCTTGCCGTCATAATATGCCTGCTTCTGCGCAGGATTTTCCGAGAAAAGAGGATTTGGAGCGGGAAAAGCCGGTGGATTTACTGCTTTGCCAATGCCTGCACTGCGGTCTGGTGCAGTTTGATACCGAGCCGGTTCCCTATTATAAGGATGTGATTCGTGCAGGAGGCGGAACAACAACCATGCGCCGTCTTCGAGAGGAAGAATACACAAAACTTCTTTCCTATTTGCAAAATAAGGGACAGAAGGAGCCCGTGATCTTGGAGCTGGGAAGCGGGCAGGGAGAGTTCCTTAAAATGTGGGAAGGCGTGGATTGCGGAGCTTTGACCCCTACACCTTTTGGGATAGAGCATAAGAAGAGTCTTGTGGAAAAGGGGAGGGCAGCAGGTCTTCCTCTCTATGAGGGCTTCCCGGAAGAAAACTATTCCTTAAAGGGACTTATTGCTCTTTCTCCGGACGGAAAACACGAAAAGGAAGTCGGAGAGGAAGTCGATGCCATGGTGCAGTTCAATTTCCTCGAGCACCAGAAGGACCCGAAGGGGATGCTGGACTACGCGTATACGCATCTTCGGGCGGGCGGCATTTTTCCTCCTCACGGTACCGAGCTTTTCATTATATTTTTGGAGAATAAGAGCTACTATGAGCTGCTCCGTGACCATATCAGTAATTTTCACGGAAGAGAGCCTGCAATACCTTTCTCAGGAAGCCGGCTTTTCTCTTCTCGAGAGTCGCGTAATCAATCGGGATACCATTGAGTTTGTTTTGCAAAAGGAAGCGAAGGAGAACTTAAGCATTTTCCGCTATAGCGGCCAGAAAATCGACATTTCTCCTCTTCTTGAAAAATGAAAAAGGAGATTCAAGAGGATGTAGAGGCTCATATTGCAAAAGCTAAAGGAAAATGGGAGAAAAGGATGGCTATATGGGGTGCGAGCCATCAGGGTCTCACCCTGCTTTCCACGACGGCACTAAAGGACGCGGTATCCTATATCATTGACTCTGCACCCTTTAAGCAGGGGCTGTACAGTCCGGCTTCCCATGTCTTGATTGTGCCGCCAAAGCATTTTTCAGGAGGAGCCAGTGGACGAAATTCTATCGTGGCACCGGGCTATACGGACGAGATAGCAGGGATTATCAAAGCGGGACTTTTCAGCCCTTGTCCGCGGATTTTGGCACTTCAGGGGCGAAAAGGATAAGGGAGCTTTTAAAACGAGATATGGCACGCTGTGAGCAAGATAATCTTATGAACAAGATGTCGCAGTTGTTTTGCTACGAGTGCGCACACTAGACTAAGACTCTTTAACGAGAAGAGCTCACAATCATAATGCACATGAGCTGCAAAAGTATTTTTACGAAAAATAGAAAGGGAGTCGCTGTGCGAGCATTTGTCTTAGAGGAAGAGGAAAAAGTGAAATGGATGGAGAAAAGGAGAAAGCCAGAGTTCTTTCAGAACACGGTGTGCTCATCATGCCCCTTCTTCTTGCGCCTTGCACAAGCGATGTGCATACGATCTGGCAGGGCTCTCCGAAGAGAGAAAATCTCACTCTGGGGCATGAGTGCGTAGGGAAAATCATAGAAAAGGCAGTGCGGTAAAGGATTTTTTTCCGTTGGGAGAAATCGTACGATTTCCGCCATTACCCCGAACTGGGACAGTGAAGAAGTTACGGAAAAATGAGTCTCACGCAGACTATCCCTTTCTCGCCCATTCCCTCGGAAAGTCCATAGACGGGGCTTTTTCAGGAGTGCTTTTTATTTGCCCCATGCGGATAAAAAAACTGCGGAAAAATTCCGGAAGGGCTTTCATGAAGATGCGCTTCTCTGCACCGATGTTCTGCAAACCGGCTTTACGGCGGCAGAAGAAGGAAGAGTGGAGGGAAATACGGTCTGTGTACTGGGGAATCGGCGCCATCGGTCTCGCGGCAATCTTTGCGGCGCAGTACTTCGAGCAAGTCGTATTTTTGCCGTGGGAAGTCAGGGAAGAGAGTAAGAGACTTGCCCTTAGTATGGGAACAAAAGGATTGCCCGGTGGAGGTTTTGGACTATAGAGAGCTTAGAACGCCCCTTCCGAAGGAAAGCATCCTCTGGCAAATTCCACCAATTCTTCTATTGTGAACGAGATTTGGAACAGGACTGCCGGAAAAGGGGGTGGACCGGGTGCTTCTTTGCGGAGGAGACGAATATGCCTTTTGCGAAGCCTCCGACATGGTAAAAATACGGTGGCGGCGTGGTCAGCAATGTGGCCTATTTCGGAGCGGATGAGGACATTGTAACAGAAGAACTTTTCCGAAGACCGCTCGCTATCTAATTGATGGAGAAGAGAGAAAAGAAGGCTGGTAGACGCCCTCTATTTACCGAAATTTTCCTTAGGAAAGGGTATGGCGGGAAAGAGCTTTGTCTTCTCCCTTTCCAAAGGCGGAAGAGCGCATCTTGAGAAAAATCATGAAGATAGTCAAGGGAACGGAATTTTCATCCGAGCGTATTTTTACGAAAAAGCTACCGCGGTATGGAAAAATATAGAAGCGGCACTGTATGATATGAAGAACAGAAAGGCTGTAAAAAGTCTTGGTATATACGGATTTAGAAGGATAAAAAGCCGTAAAAGTTTTTAATAGATAGCGATTTAGAAGAGTAGAAAAGCCGTAAAAGTTTTCAATGTTTACCGATTCATGAAGGATAGAAAAAGAGGTTGGAATTTGAAGAAAACTATCAGCATCGTCATTCCCTCGCTATAACGAGGAGGAAAAATGTCGTTCCCTTTGCGAATGCTCTTAGAACTTGCTTTTCAGGAGAAACTTCAGAATTATAAATATGAGCTTCTCTTTTATTGACAATGACTCGCAGGATAAGACGCGGGAGAACTTAAGAGCGCTTTTGCAAGGAAGATAAGGAGATTAAGGCGATTTTTAATGCCAAGAATTTCGGGCAGTTTCAACTCTCCCTACTACGGGATGCTGCAAAGCACGGGAGACGCGACCATTCTTATGGCGGCGGACTTTCAGGATCCGGTGGAAATGATTCCGAAGTTTGTGGAAGCCTCGGGAAGAGGGTTACCGTATCGTAATCGGGGTGAAGACAGAGAGTAACGAGTCGAAGCTTATGTACGCTTCTGAGGGAATATACTATAAAGCTTATCCGGAAAAATGTCCTCGGTGGATCAAATCAGCCAGTTTACAGGGCTTTGGCCTATACGACAAAGGCTTTATTTCCGTGATGAAATCTTTGGACGATCCAACGCCTTCCTACGGGGGATTGTTGCGGAGCTTGGATACAGAAGAAAGGATATTCCCTATACTCAGCCGAAGCGCCGGGCAGGCGTGACCCACAACAACTTTCTACACTCTACGATGCCGCTATGCTGAGCTTTACCAGCTATACCAAGGTGGGACTTCGTTTGGCGGTATTTTTGGCGGGATCTTTTGCGGGAATCAGCATGCTGGTTGGCCTCATTTATCTCATGATGAAAGCTGATCTGGTGGGACCGTTTTTCCTGCAGGGTATGGCTCCGATGCTGATAGGAATGCTTTTTCCTCGGGCTCTGTGCAAATCTTTTTATCGGACTTTTGGGAGAGTATATTTTATCCATTAACCAAAGGGTGATGAAGAGACCGCTGGTGGTAGAGGAAGAGAGACTGAACTTTTCGGGAACAGCCGGAGCAGGGCTATCCGGCGAAAGCAGTACTGAGACAGGCAATAAGCGGAGACAGTTCTTCGAAACAGCTGCGGGCAGGATGCCTGTGAAAGCAGTTCTTACGGAACAGGCTACAGAAAGTGAAAGCAGTTCTATAGAAGAAGGTTTCGATAGAGGAGTAAAAAATGAGAGCAAAGATTGATATTGCCTTAGTCAGAGAAGGAAAAACTGCATATTCAGGGCTGGGCCTTCGGAAGAGATCCGAGACTCCTGTAGAGACTGTCCGTTCAGGGAAAGACAGGGAAAAAGAGAATTTTTCCTATGAGGAAGTGGAGCGGGAAACCGTAAATGAAGCTTATTTTCCGAAGTACGAGGAGGAAAAACGGGAAGAAAATCAGGAGGAAGCTGGGCTTTTCTGTAGACACCCCTCTACGAGCTCTCGAAAGGGCGAAAGGGTGGAGCTTTTTGCTGCAGGTGGATCATCAGCTTCGTCGCTTTTGCCTTTGACGATAAAAATCGAGTCCTTTAACTCCCATGCCCACAAGAAGATGGAGAAGTTCCTGGCCCTCTTCCAATGGGAAACCGTGGAGGCAGTGAAGGACACCTTGAAAAAGGGCGGTCTTTTCCGCTCTTTGGCATAAGAGTGTGCGAAAAGCTAAAGAGTATTGAAGAGGATACGACTATAACGAGTGGTATAAAAAAAGGAAAAAGACCGAGCGGAAGAGCTTTCGAGACAAAGGGCGGAAGTTTGGGAGAATCCTGCTTTTTTCCATTGTGATTCCGGTGTATCGTCCCTAAGGAGGCTTTTTACGAAGACTCTTAGACAGTATTTTATCCCAGACCTACCCGCATTTTTGAAATTTGCCTTGCGGATGCTTCCGAGCTTTCCGAGGATTCCTTGGAAAATGGAGAAAAAGTCCCCATTGCGGTTTTAAAGGAGTATCAGGAGAAGGACAGCAGAGTGCGTTTTACCGCCCTTCCCAAGAATCTGGGCATTTCGGTAATACCAATGCCGCCATTGCTATGGCTAAGGGAGATTTCATCATTTTCTCCGACCATGATGATGAGCTTACGGAGGATGCCTTATATACCATTGCCAAAACCATCAAGGAGCATCCTAAGGCGGAGCTTCTCATAGTGATGAGGACAAGATTGACTTTGCTTCCGCTTACTACTTTGAGCCCCACTTTGCCGGATTACAGCCCGGAGCTTCTCCGTAGTGTAAATTATTTCTGCCATCTTCTGATTGCGAAACGTTCCTTACTGGAGGCTGTAGCAAAGGATGGTGAGGCCGGAGAGAAGATTTACGAGCAGAAGGAATATGACGGTGCCCAGGACTATGATCTGATTTTGCGCCTCTCGAGAGGAAGCGGAAAGAAGGGAAAAAGGCGGCAGAGCCTTAGTGAAGAGGAGAAAAAAGGCGCAGGAAGCGGCGCTCTTTACTTCTTCTACGATTATCCATATCAGGAAGGTGCTCTATCATTGGCGCTCTCATCAGCTTCCACAGCCCAGAATCCGGAGGCAAAGCTCTATGCTTTCACTGCCGGAGAGCGGGCGGTTTTCGACCATGCGAAGCGCCTGGGACTTCCCATTGAAAAGGTGGAGCGAGGGCATTACCATGGCTATTATCATTGCCACTATGCCTTGGGAGAAAAGGATGGGGAGCTTCCTCTTGTTCCGTGATTATCCCGAGTAAAGACCATAGCGAGGATTTGGATTTGGCGATTCGCTCCTCTTTGCCGGAAGCTATCCCTATCTGGAAGTGATTGTGGTGGAGAACAATTCCGTAGAGGAAAAAGACATTTTGCCTACTATGAAAAGATACAGGAGGAATTCCCGGCACGATACGGAGATTTCATACCAAGGCGGTACGGGTGGTGCGCTGGGAAAGAGAGTTTAACTACTCCGCCATCAACAACTTCGGGGTGAGCTTTTCCCACGGAGAATACCTGCTCTTTATGAACAATGATATTGAGTGCCTAAAGAAAGATTCTGTGGAGGAAATGCTTCAGTTTGTGCAGCAGGAGGAAGTGGGAATCTGCGGTGCAAGGCTCCTGTATCCTGATAAAATGATTCAGCACGCCGGTGTGGTGATGGGCTTTTGGCGGTATTGCCGGAGCGAGCTTTATCGGTACCCACGAAACGGAAAAACAGTTATATGCATAGAGCGGCCTGCATTCAAAACTATACAGCTGTTACTGCCGCCGTTTTAATGACCAAGAAATCCTCTTTGATAAGGTGGGGGCTTCGAGAAGAGCTTGCGGTGGCCTTTTAATGATGTGGATTTTTGCTTGAAGATTCGTGCTCTTGGGAAAGAGGGTGGTGTATACCCCTCTATGCCCTTTTCACCCATTACGAGTCCAAGTCCAGAGGACTGGAGGATAATCCGGAGAAGGTAAAGCGTTTCAACGGGGAGATTGTCTGCCTGGCAAAGCATTGGCCGGAGATTTTGAGAAAGGGAGATCCCTACTATAACCCGGCACTGACGCTTCGGAAGTCAAACTTTACGCTAAGAGACCTTCTCAGTAGAAGGTGGAGAGCCAGTTTCTTTTGGAGATACTTTGAAGGATATCGTGTAAATGAGGTTACGATGCTTCAGGCATTTCTTGCAATCCAAAGCACGAACCGATTAAGAAGGTATATGTAGAAATGGTGCGGCAGATTGTAGAAAGTGAGGCGAAAAATGATGAAGACGCTGAATGATTATTTGGCAATGTCTTATCGTATGGAAATTGTAGAAGATAAGGATGAAGGCGGATTCGTAGTTTCCTTTTCCGGATTTACCCTGGTTGTATTAGCTGTGGTGAGACCGTAGAAAGTGCAGTAGCAGAATGCGATGGATGCAAAAAGAATACTTGCAGCAGCATTGGAAGAAGGTGTGAAGATTCATGAGCCGGATAGTCTGGCAGACTATTCCGGACAGTTCAGTTGAGGATTCCCCTGAGCTTGCATCGATCTTTAGCGGCGCATTCTGAGAGGGAAGGAATTAGCATGAACCAGTATTGTGTATATCTTCTTTCCAAAAATGACGCCTAGTACAAAAAGATGAGTGGATATAGAAGGAAAGGAAAATGAATTATGAAACTGGTGAATTTCCCTTATGAGAGGGTGGATTTTACAAAAATGGAAAAGGAGCTTTTGGATTTAACGAAGGCCTTGGACAAGGCGAAAGTCCGTAGAGGAGGTCTTTTCCATTCATAAGAAGTATTACAAGATGCAGGACGATGTGATGACGGCCATGGTGCTTTTGCGAATTTTCGGAACAACATCGATATGACCGATGAGTTCTATGAGAAAGGAAAAGGACTACTATGACGAAAAAGATGCCGGGCTTTTGGAATGCTATGGTGGATTACCAGAAGAAGCTCTATCATTCTCCTTTCAAAAAGAGATGGAAGAGAAAATCGGGCATGTTGCCTTTAAAAACATTGAACTAGCGATAAAGGAGGCATGGACGAAAAGCTCATTCCCCTTATGCAAAGGAAAATGAGCTCACGACCGCCTATGGAAAGCTTCTCGGTACGGCTGACTATTGAATGGGAGGGAGAGAATTAAACTCTTTCTTATGCGCCCTATCTTACCAGCGTGGACCGTTCTGTCCGGGAAAGAGCTTGGGAGAAGTACAGTGCTTTTGAGGAACATAGGGAAGAACTGAATCTCTATGATGAGCTGGTAAAGAACCGAACCGAGCAAGGACGCCTGCTTGGCTATCCTGATTTTACCGAAATCGGCTATGCCAGAATGAATCGTAACTGCTACGGTGAGAAAGGAGATTGAAAGCTTTCCGAAATCAGGTGAAGCGTGACCTTGTTCCCTTTTGTGGAAAAAGCTGCATGAAAGAGAAGAAGAGGCTGGGACTCGACCATCTCTACTATTATGATGAGGATGTTTTCTTCCCGGAGGGAAACCCTGCTCCGACCGGAACCCCGGAAGAAATCATGGCGGCAGGAGAAAAGATGTACGATGAGCTTTCTCCGAGACCTCTACTTTCATGCGAAAAATGCGGAAATGGAGCTTTTGATGTCTTGGGAAGGAAAAAATAAGAGTACCGGCGCTATATGGATATGCTCTCGAACTACAAGATGCCTCTTGTTTTGCAAACTTTAACGGAACTGCAGGAGATATCGATGTGATTACCCATGAGTGCGTACATGCCTTTCAGGGCTATTGATTGCGAATCTTCCTATTCGGGAGCATAATGACTTAACTTCCGAAACAGCGGAAACCCATTCCATGTCCATGGAATTTTTCACGAGAGCCCTGGATGGAGCTTTTCTTTTGGAGAAGAGGGCAGATGACTATAGGGAAATGCATTTTGAAGATACGCTGATGTTTATTCCTATGGCACCATGGTGGATGAGATTCAAAAATATCGTTTACAAGAACCCGGAAATGACTCGGAAGAGCGAAACGAGCTTTGGAAGAAGCTCGAGAAGGATACAGACCACATCCTGATTATAAGGACAATCCTTTCTTAAATGAGGAAGACTTTGCGAAACAGAGCCATATCTATGAAAATCCTTACTACTATAATGACTACTGCGCTTGCGACAATCAATGCCCTTCAGTACAAAGCATGGATGAAGCAGGATTTTAAAAAGCCTGGAAAAACTATATGGTTTTCTCTCATCTTTACATCTCTCTTCTTTACCGAACTCGAGAGAAGGCAGGACTTATGGAGTCCTTTGAGGAAGAGTGATGAAAACTCGTTGAAGAACAAGCTAAGGTCACGGAAGGGAAAAGACCGGAAGACAAAAGCTGCAAAAGCGAAAACATAAAGAAAAAGAGTGAATTATGTTAGGGGAGGGTAAACATGAATCCATTTTGACAATAGCTCTTAATCGGGTTTCAGCACTTAGTATTGATTATCAACATCACAGGGGAAAGGCAACAGCATAATCATCTGCCAGTGACCAAGTTGTGAATATGTACTCAGTGAATTCGGAGGTGATTTATAACAATAGTATTAAAATCTATGAATTTGTCTTCTGGGAATATGGTGTCTTCTTGCTTGGCTGCAAGTGGGTTAAGAATCATAATGTAAGGCGAAGCAGTTAATCGATGGTAAAGGCGCATATCATCATTGATGACAGTGGGAATTCTTATTGAAGTACCCAAGAAATCGAACGTACCTTATGATGTATACAAACTGCGTACCAACGTTTTCTTCTGATGAGGTAAAGAGCCATTGTGGAACAAAAGAAACGGACAGTTGATTGTTATTCAGTCCGGTGAGGAAAATCCAAGTTCCCCATTATTACGGATGGTCCAGGTACAGCATGATATTCTGAGCGTTATCGGTAAGGACGAGAATGAAAACTGTGAGGAGCTGAAAAAGCGAAATTGAAAATTGTGATGTATTTTTAGGCGAGTATGTTAATAAGCAATTAAATTAACGACTTATTAAGGTAGAGGCGGAAGATGGGAATAAAGTACCAATGTAACGAATTTATAATATTTTGCTATCATCTGATGGTTTACTGATTCCTTTGCATCTTTACAATGGAGAAAAGGGAAGAGGGATAAAAATTTCTTCTAGACTATCATGAAAAGATATTTTTATTCTTAATGAGCGGTATCGTTGATTACTACTTTTCTTGACTGCAACAACATTATGAAATCTTGGAAAAGTGTCAAAATGGATTGAAAATACGGAAAAATGTCAAATAGGGAGAAATGATGGAAGCAACAAAGGAATATAATGTTCACCTCGATAGTAAGAAGAGAGTTACTTTGCGCGAGGCTTTATACCAATATTATAATGTTAAGGAATATGAAAAGAAATGACTGTATTATGCTAGAGCCTCGTGAATTGACAGTTCGGATACTATTTCTGCACGTACTTTGAAAGATGATAAGGCTATTTAGTAATTATAATGAGGATATGTATCAAGATCTATAGATCTTATCAGAAAATCCAGACATCTAGCTTAAAACACATGATATGAAGTATTATCAAACGATATGGAGAAAGATGAATTATAAAACCGACAAATTGTCAGTAAGTTTTACTTGGATTTGTAGTGTTGCAAGTTCGAGAAAAGAGTAGTAAAAAATCAAAATAATAAATGGATTTTCAAAATATAGGTCTAAATAGAGGTAGTCTGAGCCCGATCGGTGCTTGCGAAAAACAAGAATCGAAGTTTTCAGCAGTATCCTTTACGTGTAGTAGCGAAAAGCAATGCCCCCAAATTTGAACCTATGTTAAACCATTTGATTTTACATCCTATTTTTCTGTGCAAGGGAAGGAAAAATACAAAACTTATGGAATATTCCCATAGAAATGTTATGCTTATGCAATTGTTTCGCTGTGCTTTATGAATTGGAGGAAAATGTAAATTTACCAATTTCTATGAAGGGGTGATTTAGATAAACTAGAGGCTGATTTTGGCGCTTTGCGAGGGTAGATAAAGGCGCAGTCCGGGGAGGAGCTTTTCGCCCGCAAGTAAAATACCCTCGCTGGTGGATGATGTGATGACGGAAGGGTGTGATTGCCAGCATTCAGAAAACGACATTGATATGACTGATCCTTCTATGAGCAGGAGAGAGCTTTTATGATGCCAATATGCCCATTTTCCGAAATCTTTTAGTGGACTACCAAATGTGGATTTACCTATTCTCCTCCCACAGAGCCTATATGGAAGAGAAGCTGGGGCATGTAGCCTTTAAAACATGGAGCTGGCACAGAAGGCGGTGGACATTTCCCTCCTGATGCAAAAGGAAAATGAACTGACCACCAATACAGTAAGCTTCTGCGAAAAGATTCCCTGGGAGGGAGAACTAAACCTTTCTCTTATGACACCCTACCTTACGCAGAGGACAGAGGTGCGTAAGAAGGCATGGAAGGCGTATACAAGGATGAGGACAATGCGGAGAAGTTGGACTCATCTATGATGCCTTGGTGAAGAATCATGCCGAGCAGGGGCAAATGATGGGCTATCCGGTTCCACGAAATCGGCTATGCCAGGAATGAATCGAAACTGCTATGGGGAGAGAGTTGCTTCCTTCCGCCAGCAGGTAAAAGCGGATTTGGTGTAAATTTTGTCCAGCTTCATGAGAGAAGAAGGGAGCGCCTCGACTGGACAAGCTCTATTACTACGACGAAGGGTATTTTTCAGGAGGAAATCGCCCCCATCGGAACACCGGAGGAAATTCTTGAGGCTGGACAGAAGATGGGCCGATGCACTTTCTCCCGAAACCGCAAAAAGTTTATGCAGGATATGATGAAAATGGAGCTTTTCGATGTGCTGGGCAGAAAAAGAGAACCGGCGGCATATGGAAAATGCTTCCCAACTACCACATGCCCTTTTATCTTTGCCAACTTTAACGGAACAGCAGGGGACTGTGATGTAATTACCCACGAGTGCGGACACGCCTTCCAGGGCTATATTACGGCGGATTTGCCCATCCATGAGCATAATCAGTTGACCATCGAAAGCAGCGGAAACCCATTCCATGTCCATGGAATTCTTTACCGAGCCTGATGGATTTATTCTTCGGTACGCGGGCAAACGGGACTACCTTTCCATGCATTTTGAAGAGTTCCTGATGTTTATCCCCTCATGGCACATGGTGGATGAGTTCCAAAAACATGGTCTCTAAGAATCCGAAAATGACCCGAAGGAGAAAGTTGCTTTGGAGAACCCCTGGAGCAGAGTATAAGCCCTCATTTGGATTATGCGGACAATACCTTTTATGGAAGAGGGCGGATTCTGGCAGCAGCACCATATCTAGGACCTGCCCTACTATTACAGTGACTACTGTATCGCGAGTATCAATGCTTTACAGTACAAGGCCTGGATGGATCAGGATTTCCAAGCTTGGAAGAGCTATATGGAGTTCTCCAGGTGCTCTGCATCCCTTTCTTTACAGAACTGGAGGAAAAGGTGGGACTCATGAATCCCTTTAAAGAGGGGCATTAAGAAGATCGTGAGAGGTTGGAAGAATCTGTAAAAACTATTCCAGCTTTATAAAAAGCAGGCTGTCGAATGTTTTTCTACATATTATGGGTGAGGTTTCTTCATAAGGAGCAATCTTCGTTTAAGAAGAAAAAGAGCTGTAAAAATCAACTTTGATTTTTACAGCCTGTCTTTAGCGCGTTAATTGCTTTTTCTTTTAGAAAGCAATGTCATGCATAAAATATTTTTATGTTAAAGAGACCGGGAGAAGGAATAATCACTCTCCGAAGAATCCCATGATGACGATACCGACTACCGCCAGAGCAACAGCAAAGTACACTGCTTTGCTGAGCCCTTTCCTTTAAGAAGATGTGTGCCCAGAGGCGGAGAGATGCAATAGCTGGAAATCAGCGGTGCTAGAGGGCAACGGCATTTGCAGCAAGGGCAATATATCAGCTGCCTGTCCCGCAGTTTCACTCATGACAATCAGTTTTGCTCCGTCATAGCTCGGGAAGAACGGTCTTCTCACAAAGACAAGATAGCAAAGTGATAAAGAGCCACTGCAAGGAAAATATATTCGTATGCCACATTGGCGAGAGTCTTCGGAAAGACGATGAACAAAGATGGAATCATAAGGTTCTTTCTGCAGGATTATCCGATATCGGAGATAAAACGACGGCATCCATAAAGGTTTAAGACCGTCAATGATGCAGTAAGCAATAGAAAAAGAAGATAGCAAGGAAGCTGTTCATGTGCTTCATACCAGGTTCTTCCTCGATTCTTTTAAGCTCACTTCTTCCTTCTGCTTTTGAAAATAGGATAGAAGAACGATCGCGACAATTATCAAGTATGGTAGCGATAAGTTGCGGAAAGCTGAGTGTCTGCTTTAAAAAGAGAAAAGATAAAAAGGCCGCTGCTGGCTCACGGAGGTATTACAAATCGGAGAGTAATGGAAAGCTCAGATATAGCGTAGCCGATATAACCGAGAAGCATAGAGAAGATATAGAGGAAAAGACACGGGATGACCCAAACCGTTTGAAGATTAAAGAGTCACTCCCGTTTGCGAGGAGCATGATATGTCCGCGTGAGAGACCCATCACACGGAGCCCTGCGGCAACAACCGTTTTCAGATGACTTGTTCGTGTCCTTCTCTCGAGAACCGAGCTTGGATCGGAAATAGGACCCGGAAAAACACGGCAACCAAAGAAAGAATAAACCACGCAGACTTCTAAATAATAAAAATGATTTAGGGAATGTATTATTTCTTACAAACCTAGGCATAGCATAAGAGGTATAGTTTTACAGCAACAATCCATAATCTAGCATGCTATTTGATAGCTGACAACATTCTCTTTTGATAAGATTCTCTTGCAACTCAGAAGTTAAGTTGGACCATAATTTACTGCAAAGAGAGAAACCGATTGAGGAAAGGGGAGCGCAGAAGGAGAACGAATATATGGATATGGAGAAAGAAAAGGCAACTTTTTGATAAAGTACGGAAGGAAGCTTGTAGAGGCGGGACCGGACCAAAGGTACAGGGCGGAAACTTAAGTGTCTTTTGATCGAGCAAGCGGAAGAGTTGCCAGCTACCCTTTCCGGGAATTGACTTTTTGAAATTCCAGCCTGAGGACATAGTGGATTGCGGACTCTGGACGGTCACGTACGAAGGAAACCGGGTTTCACGTCTTCCGAGTGGGGCCATGCGGCGTTATGCCCTACAAGTATAGAGAGGATATAGACGCCGTGGGTTCACGCCCCATACTGTATGCCACGATTTTTGGTCTCCTGTTTAAGAGGAGTTTGCGGCTACGCGTTATATGACTGCGGTTGCCGAGAGAAATGTCAAGAGTGGCGGAGGCTGCCACCTTCGGCACTATGGAGCTTGCCATGCATTGCACTGCCAATGAAGGATAGGGGAAGGCAGTTGTTCTCGCGAACCACGGCCTTCATGCCGGTGCGAAGGATCTGGCGATATGCTTTAATATTATTGAAGAAGTGGAATACTGTGCAGAGATTTACGCACACCTGAGCAAGACTCGATGGGCAGCGTGATTCTGCCGGAGGAGGAGAGTGAGGGTGATGCGTTTCTGAGAAAATTCAAGAGCTAAGTGACGAGAGAAGGGTGAGGACAAATGGTCATATATTTATAAGGAGGTAAAATTATGCAAACAAAAATTGTGTCGAAACGAGGTATCTTATCTGTGGAAAGGCGTCTGAGTCCTCGCGACGCGCGTAAGGGACGCGGCTTTCCAGGCTTTCGTTTGTTCCTGGACCCGGATTTGATCAGTTAGCTTACCACAAAAGAAGGTAGCGGACTTGACTCGACAAGGAAGGGCTCTCCGAAATCTTTCACCATATTCAAGGCAGAATCCAGACCAATCGAGAATGTGCAGAACGGCGTAGCGGCATTCAAAAGTCCGGGGCTGACTATATCGTACGCTATCGCGTGATAATCCCATGGACGCCTCCAAGGCATCAGTACTCACTGGCCGCGTAATCCTGAGGTTTGGGGATGTGTAGCTTTAGAGGGACTTTCGCGACAACAGCAGCCGCCCGTACCATGTTTTGCTTTGATTCCGACAACGGCAGGTACTGCGGCAGAGGTTAACCATTAACTGCAGCATCACTTTGCGCGAGAGAAGAAGAGAGAGTTCGTATGCTGTAGATCATGGATGTCCCTGTGGTAGCGTGGAATCCTGATATGGATGTCCAGCATGCCTAAAGGCACTTACGCATCTACCGCATGGATGCGCTCACCCATGCTATCGAGGATATACTGCACAAAGGCGCAGAAATACGATGCCGATATGTTCAACGTCTGAAGGCAGTCGAGCTCAGTGCACAGTCACCACGGCGGTGCAGTGGACAATACCCGGAAGGTAGAGGATGGGATGGCACTCGACAGCAATGCCACCGGAATAAGGCTTCTCCAACTGCGGACTCCGGAATCGCACCTTCATGCTACACGTCAGCAGCTCTACGATACACCGCACGTAGGCGAATAGCAGATACGATGGCCTTCCCACCGCGTTGGCGGAATACAATAAGGATGCTGTCGGCGAGAAGTTAAGAGACGGCAGAGGCTATGGGCAGTTTCTGCACGAAAGAGAAAGCATGAGCAAGGAAGAGGTACCCAGGAAAGGCGGCTGCTGATGCCGTAAAGAAGCTTGCTGAAGAGATGTGCAAGGTGCTAAGACTGAAAGAATATGCCAGGTGCCCAAGATGTGGATTTCTTATCCCAGTCCGCTATGGATGACGCTAGCGACAGACCCAGAGCGATAGATCCGAGAAGTTCGAGAGGATATCAAGGAGCTTTTTCTTACAGTTACCGTAAAAAGGCATGTCGAGTTTTAACCGGGGCTCTTAACGCTTTGGAAAAAACTTATAGAAAATGAATCTTGTAAAGTGCTTATGTGGCATGGAGTCTGAAAAAGGGAAATCGAATGGCCCCGATTTCGACCCATTCTTTATGGAAGACAGTTTGTTTTCCGTAAGATTTTTTGCCTGTAAGTTCTTATGCAGCAAAAAATTATGATAAACTAAGTCGTAATTGTGAATCGGATTCGTGCGTAGCGGCAGGAGGGAAAATGAAGAATTATGATGTGGCTATCGTCGATCGGGACCCGGCGGAATTTATGCGGCGTATGAGCTGACAGAAGAAGAATTCCGCTCTTTCTGTTGTGGTTTTAGAGGCGGGCACAGCTTGGAAAAAGCGGCACTGTCCGATTGACGGGAAGAAGATCAAGTCCTGTATTTCCTGTAGAGTTGTTCTATTATGAGCGGATTTGGCGAGCAGGTGCATTTTTCCGACGGAAATACAATATCACAAAACGATTTTGGCGGTACTCTTATGAATATATCGAAAAAGAAGAAGCCCTTTCCTCATGAAATATGTTGATGAAATCAATATGGAACATGGAGGAGAAAGGACCTGTCTCTTTTCCACGGCTGGAACCAAATTCAAGAAGCTCTGATGCAGAATCGTCTGAAGCTTCTGGATGCTTCCGTCCGTCATTTGGGAACGGATATCAACTATGTGGTCTTGGAAAAGCTTCATGCCGAGCTGAAAGATAAGGTGGAGTTTCATTTTGATACCCTGGTGGAGAAAAATAGAAAATTCAGGGAAGACGGGAGGAAGGAGAAGTCTTCCGCAGAAAAAAACGAACGAAAAAGTGTATTGTGAAAGCTATCTGCTGCATACCAAGAAGGGAAAGATTTTCCGCAAGAGATGATTGTTTCCGTCGGACGCTCCGGCGGTAAATGGATGGAGAAAGTCTTTAGATGAGTTGGGATTCCTACGAAGTCCAATCGTGGATCTCGGTGTCGCGTGGAACTGCCTGCCGTGATTTTCTCTCACCTGACCGATGAACTGTATGAAAGTAAAAAACTCGTTTATCGAACGGAACTCTTTGAAGATAATGTACGAACCTTCTGTATGAATCCGAACGGCATTGTGGTAACGAGAATACAAACGGAATCGTCACTGTAAATGGACACAGTTACGAGGGAGAGGACAAACATACGGAAAATACCAACTTTGCGCTTCTTGTGGCAAAACATTTTTCGAGCCTTTCAAGGACAGTAACGAGCACGAGAAAGCATTGCCCGTCTTCCAATATGCTGGGCGGTGGTGCACAGTCAACGCTTCGGAGATCTGGTAAGAGGAAGAAGAAGTAATCAGAAGCGGATTGAAGAGGGAAATGGTGCAGCCGACTCTAAAGGCAACGCCGGGAGATTTAAGCCTTGATGCTTCCCAAGCGTATCTTGGACGGGATTATGGAAATGATTTATGCTCTGGATAAAATCGCTCCCGGTACAGCAAATGAAGATACCCTGCTCTATGGAGTGGAGGTAAAGTTCTACAATATGGAAGTAGCTCGATGAACATCTGGAGACGAAGTATAAGGGATTTTACGTGATTGGAGACGGATCAGGTAACGCATTCTCTTTCTCATGCATCGGCATCCGGTATCTTTGTGGCAAGGGAAATGCTGAAGCGGAAAATTGTGAGTGGAAAGGGGTAAAGAGAAAGACTGTGCGCATTTTTGGCCTCGTCATGGAGAAAACTGGATTGGAATGTAGAAAGACGAATTCAGGGAGTACCGATATTCCTTTAAATGAAAACGGAATCCGCAGGCACATTCTTTAAGTAGCTATTTGATAGGCTGTTTCATGCCGAGGGAGGTTTTCTTTCCTCTATTTTCTACGAGCCTCTTCATGAGGGCTAAGGAGACTGCGAAAGTGTGGGAAGGCAGCTTAGCGTGAAGTGGAAACGTGCCTGGTCTGGAGGAGATGAATTTCGGAATCTGCGAAGGAAAAACCTGGATAGAATCAAAAAGCCTTTGTATCCGAAAGAACTGGAAGAGTGGAGCAAAACAAGCGATACAGGAGGATTTCAGGGGAGAGTCCTACCAGGATGTGTTGAATCGCTTCTTCCCGCCTACTCTTTTGATAAAGAAAAACGGAGTGCAATGGATGCCGATGCCCAAAAAGGGGATATCTTGATTATCACCACGGCGCGGTCATTATGTTGCTTTTTGTCCTTGCGGGACGAGCTAGCCATGTCGGACAGCTTCATTCGAGTGCGGGTGGAGAATGCCAGGGCCTATGCCTTTAAGGAGGAAGAAATAGAAGCGATTCGGACCATGCTCTAGGTTTACAATCCGCTTTCAGGGTATAAAAGAAAGGAAAAAGAAAAGATGAATAAAAAGAAAATGCTGGAAGAAATTCTGCAGGAAAATAGACAGGTGAATCGGAATCTTGTTCATTTGGGGAACTTAATCGGTCTTTAATCCTTCTGGAAGGAAGTAAAGAAGGAAAAAGAGAAGAGATAAAGGCATGATCGGACTTGCAAACTCGTACCCGGTTCTTGTGAGTGTACTGGAGGCAATTCTCACGGCTCTCAATATACAGGACATTTAGTGCAAAGTAGCAAAGAGGAGAAGAGGACGAGCTGTGGGGATAGAGCGTTTGTTCACTCCTGTTTGGCGTCTATTTTTATCCATTAATATTATCGCATTCTTATTTTATGGGCGGATAAGTATAAAGCCATTCATCATGCATGGCGTATTCTCAGAGGGTTTTATTAGTTGACGGCACTATGCGCTGCCGGCTCACTTTCTTTGCTATGTATTTTTCATCACTCACAAACGACTGAAATTCGGATTGAGTATTCCTCTGTTTTGCCTGCTATGGGGATATGGACTCTTTTTCTTTTCAATAAGTTGAAACAGGTCCGGGATAGATCTAGATTCATTTTTCAAAATGCACAAGGAAATTGTGGATTTTAAGTCTCACATGCAAATACTTATAAATAAAACTTGATTTTAAAAAGTTAATGGAAATAATATACATTCCTCAAAGGCCTATTGTCATAAACTTTTAGACAATAGGAAACAAATGCTAAAAAGCCTGATAGAGAGTAAGGAGGAGAAGATCTTGAGCGTAGCCATTTCTAGTAAAACATGCTGTGAAAAATATGGGGACAGTACCATTATTCCTGATTTTAAGTTTAGATATTCATGAAGGTGAGCTTTTTCACCCTGTTGGGGCTGTCCAAGGTGGGAAGACAACACTCCTTCCGCATGATTGCCGATTTAATTCCATTGAGGGAGGAGATTTTTACTCAATGACAAAACGAATTAATGACCTGGATCCAGCCAAGAGAAACATCGGAATGGTATTCCAGAATTACGCTATATTCCGCACTATACCGTAAGGCAGAACGTGAAATTCGGCCTGAAGAATAGTGTCCCAGGAAGGAAAGAAGAGAAAAAGTGATAATCCCTGCGTCTGATGCAGATCGAGAACCCGCTGGACTAGAAAGCCGGAGCGAATGTCCGGAGGACAGCAGCGTCGTGACGCTCGCGAGAGCCCTCGTGATTCAGCCGGGCATGTTCTTTTAATGGATGAGCCTTTATCCAATTTGACGCCAAGCTTCGTATCGGGACATGCGCGTGCAACCAGAAGAACGCAACGTATCAGGCCACCACGGTTTACGTTACCCGCGACCAGGAAGAGGCCATGGCGATATCCGACCGCATTGCTGTTATGAAGGGCGGCGTATTACAGCGTCGGTACACCGAAGAGCATTTACTAGAGACCGGCAACTTTGTCAGCAGCTTCATCGGCTGTTCCAATGTGGTGGAAGCGGAATTGAAGTAGGCAAGTGAGAAGATTTCCTGGTATTTTCCCAATGGAAAGAAAAGCACAGATTCAGGAATGCAGGGCAGTTCGGAAAGAACCAAAAGGTAAAAGCCCAGTGTCTGCCCCTGAAGAGTTTATTCTTTTGCAATAAAGAAGAAGAGCTGCTTCATGCACGTATTACGGAGAGTATTTTCCAGATCAGATACCCACTAGCACGGTGGAATTGGAGACAGGAGCACGTGCGGAAATTATTCAGGAGTCCACGATTAGCAACATCTTAAACGTGGGAGAGGAGATTTCTAAAGATTAATACGGATAAGGTGAACGTATTTACCGAAACGAGGAAGAATATCCTGATTTCTGCTGACGGAAAAGGAGTTCAGTATGATGAAAAGAGAAATTGAGATCTGGACCTTTTTACCTTTGCCCTCCTGGGCACTTTTTATCGTATTTTTGATTTACCCTGTTTGGCATCCTGCAACAGTCGGTGATTGATGAAAACGTCTACCTTAGAGCAGTTTCATGTTTTTACCAACCCTTATTATAGCAGTACCATTCTGAACAGCTTTACCGTGACGATTGCCATAACCGTCAGCACCCTGGTTTTGGGCATTCCTTTTGCTTATTTTTATTCTTTCTACCAGTTACGGGGCGCGAAGTTTTTATTTGTGGTCAGTATCCTCTGTTGTATGTCTGCCCTGTTTTATCGGAGCGTATGCCTGGATTATAGCTTTTGGGAAGATCCGGCGTGATTACCCAGGAGCTGCTGAAAGATAGGAATTAATATCGGCAGCATTTACGGATTTTAAGGATCCTCTTCGTTACAGGCTTTAAAGCTCTATCCCCTGGTTTTTATTTACATGAACGGAGCGTTTAAGAACATTGACAACTCCCTGATTGAGGCATCCACAAGCCTGGGCTGTAAGGGCATTAATCGTTTCTTTAAGATTATTTTGAGCCTTTCCATGCCGACCATTTTGGCAGCATCCTTATTGGTGTTTATGCGTTCTTTCGCGGATTTCGGAACGCCCCTTATCATTGGAGAAGGTTTCCGTACTTTCCCGGTGGAAATCTATAAGCAGTATATCGGAGAATACGAACAAGCGCCTTATGCCGCAACGATATCCGTTGTGGCCATTCTGGTTACGGTACCGGTTTTCCTGATTCAGAAGTGGGTCTGAGACGCTCTACCTTCTCTATCAACGCCTTGCATCCGTAGAGAAAAAGGCGTCCGAAGGCTGATGGGAGGGTTCTCATTTACCTCTATACCTACGGACTTAGCGGAATTGCCATTCTGCCCAATGTCTATATTATTTACCTGTCCTTCCGAAACTGCGACCGTTCCGTATTTAAACCGGCTACTCGTTAATCAATTATACGCAGGCGGCAAAAAGTTGCTTGTTCGTTCCATTCAGAATACCTTTCCTTTGGGATTTTTATCTTTGGCTTTGATTATTCTGATTTCGATTATCATTGCGTACCTGGTAGTACGGAGGAGTGTTCTGAACAATACCATTGATACGCTTTCCATGTTGCCTTACATCATCCCGGGATCGGTAATCGGTATTGCCCTTGCAGTATCCTTCTCGAAGCCGCCTATCGTACTGGTGGGAAGCCTTTGGATCATGGTGCTGTCGCTCGTCATCCGGCGTATGCCCTATACCATTCGTTCCGCTACCGCAACGCTGGTGCAGATTCCTTATTCTATTGAGGAAGCGGCATTAAGTCTCGGCTCTTCAAGTTGAAGACTTTTACTCAAGATGACAGTGCTGATGATGGCAAACGGAATTCTTTCCAGTGCAATCCTGAGCTGGGTTGCGATTGTAACCGAACTCTCCAGTGCCATTATCCTGTATAACATTAAGACCATTACCTTGACCATGTCGGCTTATGTGGCAATTTCCAGAGGAAATTACGGAATAGCGGCAGCTTTTTCCGCAGTGCTTACTATACTGACAACCATTTCCTGATTATCTACCTCTTCGAAAGTAGGTCTGAGGATGGAGGTTTAAGGGAAAGGGCAGGAGGGAAAAGGCAGGGTCTGCAGGAGGAAGGTTTTGCTTTCCGGTAATGATTTCAGCATAAAACAGAAGTGTTTTGCAATAGATTAAGGAGGAAAAAAGACAAGAAAAACTTAATGACTACTTGGACTCGACTCTTTGAGCTTTTGAGCCTTGTAGCTTGCGGCGGCGGAGCGAAAGAATAAGGAGACTGAGGCTCACAGCAAAGGGAGTGCCAAGACGGAAAAGACGGAGGCCGCTCAGGAGAAAGACGGGAAGCAGCTAGCAGAGAATGCGGAGGACTCGGGGAGACAGCCTTACACTTTACTGCTCTATGTGACGGATGATGACGTGGGATACAGTAGGGAAGGCTGTTTAGTGAGCTTTTATCGGATATTACGGTAGAGGGTCTAAACGGATCTGCAGGGAGAGCTTTCGCAAGATTAAGGCAGAGTCTGCGATCCGCAGGGGTGACGTTATGCTTAGCGGAATGAATCAGGCGGACGGAGACAGAACAAGGATATCTTCGAGCCAGTTTATCTCCTGTACATGAGAATGAGCTTCGGACAAGTATAAAGAGCAACAATGGATTCTATAACTATGACCACCTTTTCTTCCGTGGTATTCTGTAGTAATACGGATTTGAGAAGGAACTCGGTCTGGATATTAAGGATTATAAGGACCTTTTGGATCCGAAGCTGGAGGAAAGATTGTATTCTCACGATCCGAACGAGTCTTCCGCAGCATGGAACAAATTTCCAACATCGATGGCTTACGGAAATGACAGCGAGAAGCTTGGAATATGATTGAAGGTCTGATGAAGAACAAGATGGTGATTCAGAGGCTCCTCCGCCTGCTTTTAAGAATGTGGCAGACGGTGAGTACGTAGTAGGTCCACCTATGAAGACGATGCTCCACTCTTCAAAGAGCGGTGCGAAGAACATCATGCTGGTTTATCCTCGGCTCCGGAAGTCCCAACTTTGCTTTCGGCTGTGCAGTAGTAAAGGGTGCCTCTATATGGCGGCAGCTAAGGCTATGGTAAACTTCCGCGAGTCCGCAGAGAGCCAGACTGCAAGAGGAAATGCATTGGGAACAATCCGCCTTGCGAACTGAATGCAAAGATTGACTATAAGTACATCCCGAAGGATGATGAAGTGAAGTGGGTGGACAGAGATATTGATTGGTTAATCAAGAATAAGGGACCAGGTTTTTAGGCACTGGAACAAGCTGTACACAGTATTATAAGTAAATCTCAGGCTAAAAGTGATTCGCACGCCTTTGCGCATGATACTCGTTATGAACAGATACATGCATGCTACGCGAGCGATACTCGGAAGACTGGAAGATGCCCGGAAAGATTCCGCATCTTTTCGATTCTTAATAAGGGCAGGCTAGCTGAGACATCTTGTTCCGGGAGGAATTATCCGTTACGTTTTCTCAGAAATTCTACAGTCCTCTGAAAAGAAGCCTGTAAAGAAGCTTGCAGCTCTCTTATAATTTAATAAAATCAAGTTAGTTTTAAAATTGATTTGTGAAAAGAGGATTCTACGGGGACTTGTATGAGATGTGAAGATTTTGTTTTACTGAGAATCAGTAGAGAGGACATGTCAAGATGCTGGAAAGTTTAGAAGAAGAAGTTTTTCAGGCAAACCTGGAATTGAAGAGACAAAAATGGTGATTTATACCTGGGGAAATAGCAAGTGGAACATGGAAGACAGAAAATATATGGTCATCAAGCCGTCGGGAGATAGCTTAATGAAAAGATGAAGGCCGAAGATATGGTTGTAGTTGAGCTGAAATGAAAAGTGGCGGATGGAAAATGGAACCTTCCTCCGACACGGAAACGCACTTTTGTTTTATACAGACATTTTCTGACTCTTTCGCGGTCGCGGTACATTCCACCCACACCTACGCTGTCAGTTTTGGACAGGCGGGGAAGGTAATTAGGGCGCTGAACCACCTGGCGGATTTACTTCTACGAGATATTCCTCACAAGAGCGCTTCCAGAAGAGGTAAAAGAAGCTTTAAGAGAAACATGGAAAATGTCAATCGTGGAATGTATTGAGGAGTTAAACTGGGATCCTTCTGCAGTGCTGCACTATCGTGAAAAACTATGGTCCCTTGTTTACGGAAACCTCTCGCCAAGGCGGTAGAAAATGCGCTGTTTTGGAAAAAGCGGCGGAAATGGCTGTACCTGCTTTTAAAATCCCAATGCATCCATGGAACAATATATACTTGATAAGCACTACTTCCCGAAACACGGAAAAATGCTTATTATGGCGCAAAAAGCAATAAAAACAAAGTGAGGAGGAGCTATGTTACCAAATGATGAAGGCGGTGGGGGATTCTACCAAAACAAAGTATTGGGGCATACAAAAAGAGAAAGAGCTTGAGAAGAAAGAGAGCTGGTACTTTCTCCCAGTGGCTGACAAGGAAGTTGCCACTTTGTCAAAGACGGACAGATCTGACCTTTGTCTCAACGAGTGACCTCGTGAAAACGGAAGAAAAAGACTCTACGGTGAAGAACAACAGCCGATAAGGCGAAAACTATCTGCCGAAACTAAGGAAAAGCCGTCAAAAATGTGGATCGGATTTCAGAGAAGGGCATGAAGAAAAAGTATCTGGATAAGACGACATCCAGGGAATTCATGTGGTACTACGAATGAAGAAATCGAGAAGATGGCGACAGACAAGGCCTTCTGAAAAGAGCAGCTGGCAATCATTGATAAGACCATCAGGAAATGCTGAAAGCCTCTCGGACTCGAGGAAGAGAATGGAAGCGGAAAGACCAATGCCGACGTAAAAGATATTGCCCTTCGTATAAAAAGAAGACGGCAGCATGGAGATTCTGGCAAGCTTGGAGAAGTCTCGAAGTCTGAAACAAACCGCTGCCGAGCAGGCAAAAGAAAAAGAGGAGACGGAGAAGGCTAGGCGTTGCGCGAAAAGAAACGGGAAAGCGAAAAGGAAAGAAAAAGCTTGCTGAAAAACGAAAGCTAGAGGTGGAAAAAGAAAGAGTCAAGAGGTGATCAATGTAACAGCATCGCGGGAATTAATCGAAAAGATGAAGGGCGATTGACTGGGATAAGATTTTGAAACCGAAAAGAGTAAGTGTAGATTGGATCGAGCCCTCGGGCTTTTCGGATAACCGATTTAAACGAGATATCATGCGCTTTACACTGATACTCGTTATAACAGAAGTGTCCTGCGAAATGCGGGACACTGCGTAATCACTTACTCCAGGGCGCGTAGCAAACTTTTATAGCTGTGCTCTAATTTACACTGGTTGCTCAGATTTCACCGTGAGGATCCTTAATCGATAAGGGCTCACTCTTCCGTTATCCTCTACGTAAAAATGCACAGCAAGTACTGCCCAGGAGGAACTAAGGTCCGGGAAATAGCCGTAGATAGGCCTTCTTTCCTCCTTCACCTTTCTTCCCTTATGAAAACGGGCTGCGCCAAAATGGCTACTGAAATGTGTAATATATTCTCTCACATCTTACTTCCTTGTGAGACACAAGAACCCTCTTCCTCATTTTGTTTCTTATACTCGCTTCGTATCCGGCACTTTTCAGCAAAACGATAAACATTTTCTCACAGGGCATAACTTGTCATTAAAAGAGACACTGGGATTCGTGTAGTTTTTCAACAGCACTTTAATCAGTAAGACTGGCTGCGGACAGGAAAGTCCTCGCATCTATCACATCATCCTTTTCTTCTTTCTTTTCCAAAAAGTATTCATAAAGGCAATGCACATACAAGCATACCAAGGCTGATGATGACGAGCGATTTTTCCGTTGGGGTCGGTCCCTTGCCGGATGCGGCAGACCGAAATTGTGGCAGAAAGCGGCACCGACCAAAAGACCCAGATAGCTGACTGCGGAGTCTGTACTCTCTCCCACGACCATTTGTCTGAGGACATCCGCCCAAGCATGGTGCATCCCAGACCGGCAAGAACTATGCCGAGGAAGTTCCAAAAAGAGAGTCGGTATGGGCAACAGGTTAGGGTCTGCAATCCAGAGATGGAACTTTCACCGAAGATCAAGGGTTTTCAATCAGTGCTGCCAGAAAATCTGCAGAATCCGATTAAGAGCTTGGCCTGCGGAAAAGGATGATGTCACGGAATCAGCAACTGCAGAGTCTCGGTATACTGCAGCCAGCACCCTACGATAAGCCCGGCACCCAGAGAATAAATTACGGCAGCATGTTTCGTTCACCGGGACCTTCGGCTGTAAAGAAGATGAAGGCCGGAGCGGGATACCAAAAGGATAAGGAGAACAAGCTGCACGATGGGAAGGACAGTTTCCGACCATGGTCTGCTTTATAGGTTCCTCTTTTAAAGGAATAACCGTTCTTTTAAGAACAGCCGCGCAGCAATACCGACTACAAAACCGATGAGTCCAACTACCGCATTTAAGTCACCGCCGGCAAGACGGAGAACCATACGGAAGGACAACCTCAAAACATCAGGGCAACTGGGACCATGACGAAGAAGGCAATAAAGAAACGTAATGGCAGTGGAACTTGCTGCACGCGCAGCTCTCCTCTTGCCATAGAAAGAATCATGGCACCTAATACCAATCCGATTACCTCGGGCGAATATACTGTACCGCTTCTGGCCTGATGAAGATTCAAGACCGCCTGCCGTGTCTCGGATAAAAGCACGCCAGGAATCCCATGTTTGCAGGATTGCTCAGCAGTACTAATGCAACGGAGATAATCCTGATGATTCTCCGGCAATGGCGATGTGAATACGTTCCGCTTTAAAATTATGAGCTCTCCTCTTCTCCGCTTGACTTGCGGAGCTTTCGGTTCAAAACGTGTCGTCACCAGCACGAAATCGCGCCTCACAGTGATAATGCGCGAAAAGAATGTGTGACTGGTTTTGAAAGCCTGTCTTGCGCGAAAATATGTACGACGTAACGATGAAATCTTCAAAGCAGTATAGCATGCGAAGCGGAAATCAGAAATTTATTGTACCGTGGAAGAGTGATTTATTTATGGCAAAAGTGCGAAGAGTAAAAATATAGATAATTGCGTATAAACACTTGGAATTTCAGCTAGATTTTGTGGCTTAGCTACACTTTGGTCTCACGAATAAATACAAAATGTAAGAGCAGACAGACATATCATTTAATTTCTATGGTGAGGAGATCATTATGCATCGCCCAAGAATCGTGCACAACTCAAAAGATCATGGCTCTTTATTTTCTAGGTGGATGAACGAATCTCCCTCTCTTCCTATGCAGGGTGGAAGAAGGACGGATTTGAGACAGTGGGCACTCACTACGGAAAATCGAGGAGGCTTGGCAGAGAAAAAGGAAGACGCAGGCGGTATCATCACGGAAGAATCTCAGCTCCTCGGAAGGCAGATGCATGTTTCGCTACGAGACGAAAGCAAGACCACGGAAAGAATCTCAGGCATCCGCAGAAGAGGCTCGACTCTTTCGCTGCCCGACAGCACAAAGGATGGAATTCTGTCTTTGATGAAGAAGAAAAGATTTACAGTCGACGGGAGAGTTCAAGAAAAGAGCCCGGAGGGACGGAACGGAAATCGTCCGTGCAAGTTTTGTAGAAGGGAACTCTTCCGAAGGAACGGGTTTTCGCCACTCCTGCCTGCTGGAACGAGAAGAAATAGAGAGAAGGCTCTGGCTTATATCGGACTTTGAAGCTTCAGGAATCCGCACTCTGCACGGGAAAAGGCCGCAAAGGAAGAGAGAAAGTGCCTGAGGTCAGTGACACTACTGAATAGACCTCTCCTTTAAAGTAAAGGAAGAGACATGGAATTACAGAGAAGTAGAAGGCCGGATGAGAAAGGAAGTTTCGTACTCGATCAGCCATACGGAAGGGAAAAGTCTTTCTTCGCGTAAGAAGAGGAGGAAGAAGAGGGCTGATGAAACGGTTTCCACGAGCGGGTCAAAGGAGAGTGACGAGTGAATAGATGGTAGGAGCTCTCCTATGTTCTGTGCTTAAAGGAATAAGACATCCTGAACTGATAGAGACAAAGGAAGAAGAGGGACTTTCTGTTTATTACCAGGTCCTTCAGTCCTATTATTTTCACGCGCGTGCGGAGAGAGGAAACTTGCGTCTGAGTAAGAAGATTTCCACGGAGTTCGTGCGATGGACCGATCCGGCTACAACCGCTAACCCGACCCGTTCCAGTACGCGAACAGTTCGGCAAAATCGAGGATCGTGAAGGATGTTGTTTTCGAATCCGGCGAATAATGCACGCTTTGATGACAACCTATAAAATTCTTTTGAACCTGAAGGGAAGAGAGGACATGGGTATGAGCTCGGAGGGAACCGTTTCATCGATATCTCGTCAATGTCTTTAAGTCCTAGGGACCTGGGACCAGCCAATGGGAAGGTATTGCTGTAAAGATGAAACGGACAAAGCAGGGAGCGGAATTGCTCTCTTCTACCACCGTCTCGAGGGATTTTCCGAAGGCTACCGGAGACATAAACGTGGGACAGAGCAGCTTTGCGGCACACTGCCGGAAATCACGAATACGGTAAAGCGGGGAGGCACGTACTACCGACTGACAAACTACCGCCTCTGAGGGAAATACTGAGTTTGCGTGTAAGAAAGTCGGCGACTGTTTACTTCTCCACCATGCTCGAGGTTACAGACCTGACATGACTGGCGGAAAGAAGTCAGGAGAGTATAAATGGAAATTTCCGGGTGGAACTGCATGTCAATCATGACGATAATCAATTTGATTTGGACGATACGAAAGCAGCTTTCCGTAGATGCTACGCACAAGGTAGAACAAACTGACGCAAATATTTACCATGGCGGAAGGAAAGGACAGGAATCAGGCTTTACTTTGACTGGGATAACAGCTGGGAAGACCTTCGGATGATCACCGGAGACTTTTCTACGGCGGTGTTTATGGTCGAGGTGGCAGAAAGGCAAACAGCAACGTCAGGCCTTTGATTATGTCTTACTGAGCCTTCTAATCCGGCGGTTCCGGAAGGCGGAAAGCTTATCGGAGCTAAAAATATCCTCAAAGTCAAAGCACTTTGAGTGATTACTACGTTATAAATCATGGATCAACAGGTTGAATGTTTCAAGCTATAGAGACATTACCATAGCACATGGACGGGACAGCCGCACTGGCTTCAAGCACGGCTTGCAAAACCCAGATAGGAAGAACACCTACCGGAATCCTGAAGGATTCCCTAGATAAGCACATGCGGACAAAGCACAGTATGTGGGACCGGAAGAATGTAACGGAACCTTCAACACGCAGATATGCGCTTTTTATATCGTTACCCGATGCAAATCATTGAGATGCGAAGAGACACGAGATCAATATGGTGCGACGGCATTTATCGATATCGGGAGCAGCCCAGCGAGTAAAGAAATCTGGGCAGACACAGCTTACAGCAAGAGAGCGAAATTCGCGATTACGGATCAGAATAAGAAAAGTAGCGTACTCTTCTTCGGAAACAGGAAACGGAAACCTTTAAAGCCTCGACAAAGTGGGTGCAGGGGGATCCGACGAATAAGTCCCTTCTCAATCTGGATACTCTGCAGTTTCGGCGTACCAAGCGAGAAGCGCTGTACGGTGATAATGCCTCTCCGCAAAGCTTTTCCTAAGCTATACTTTCGCAGTCTCCAGAGCGTGTAATTTCACGGAGATGACCGCTATACTACACACGCGAAATTTCTCTCTTTGCAGGATAACGGAGAATATTCGTTTATTAACGCTTCCAACGGAAAACGAGCTCCTGCGGAAGGAAAAAGAGGTGTGCAAGGATTTAATCCACTCCACCATTTGGACCCGATTACAGAACTCGGTCTCATAACAGAGGAAGATTTTCCTATAAAGAGCTGCTTTGGTGCCGAAGTTCAGCCTATGATGTAGAGCATGCGAATCCCGCTATCAAGGTAGCGGAACTGGACCAGCCGAGCACGGATGCGCGTGCACCTGGAAGGAAGGTCGCATGATTCGTAAAGGAAGGGGGAGGCGAAGAACCATTTACGGAGTACGGAACAGTAAAAGAAGAGCCATGGAGATGTTGTTTTTGTGACAGATCAGTCCGGGACGAGAAGTTAATTTCCGAAACGAGACTGATGGCGCCTCCCGTCAGTAGCTGGTATAGGCATTGATTTCCGGGAGAAAGCTCCTTCTGCGACGCAGATTTTACCGCGTCCCTGCACTTTGAACATCCATCCGACGACTGCCAGCAAGGAATCGGATTCCAGGAAGACTTATCAACAAGAGTAAAGGTACCCCCTTTATTACGGACTACTGCGGAAGGAAGGTACAGTGAGGGTGCGGTAGGAACTGTCCCACGCGAGACTGGGAGAAACGTCAGCAGAATAGTTGCTGAATTAAATGTCTGAAGTTGCTAAGACGGATATTTTAAAGGAACAGACTCCGAGAGCGTTTATCACAGTGATGTCCTCGAGCAGTGGACGCTGAGTTTCCATTGGAGAAAGCTGTTGAATAAGGCGATATGTTCCCGTCAGTGTGCGCGAAAGGCTCCGTAATGGATCCGTACCTGATTAAGAAGAGCTTCACTGACCTCCTTCCCTTCGGTAACTGCCGGGTCAAAGAAGAGTGGAGCTCTGGCACCTGGAAATCAGTAGTGCGTCTCCCCATCAGCAAGCAGAAGATACTATCCAGGATACGGACTATGCCGTTGCGTTTCCGGACACGAGACCGCGCACGGACAGACCATGATGATTGTGGAGGTGAGGTTCCCGATCACCAAATACCTTTGTACTGGGATACAGGATCGAACTGTGCAGGTATGAAACTGAAATATACTGGCCAGCTCCCTGTACGAATATTATTGATCGCGGTAGACCGAGTTGATGACACTGTAGGCTATCTCTGGGGATACAGAGCTCGTGGGACGCAAACTTCACTGGCACAAAATCCTGATGTGGAAAAGCGGGAAGCCTGAAATCTTATGATGAAGGTGCCGGAAACGGACATAAATGGTTCTCGGAGGAGAAAGCTGAATTTCAAGCCGATTACCGTTATTGAAGAGGCAAACTAAGTACAGCTGTCACTCCACCGAAGATCCATAAACTTTTTAAAGGAAAATATCAGCTATCTCGAGAGGAGTATCGTCACAGACTGCACAGTATCAGGCGGCGGAAGCCACCAGAACCAAGGACTTTGTTTTCACGACATTTTAGGAGAAGAGGCGACTCAAACGCGATTTCCAGCTGGATTTAAGCGAGCTTTAAAGATGAAGGCGAGCCACAATCCGTCTAACCCGAGCGCTCGGGAGCTATTGTAAGCCGGTGTGCTATTATTACGCAACAACGATTCCGGATGACCGGAAATGTAGATGACAGCACGATTTGGAAGGGCCTTTGATCCGGATAACAAGGAGCGAGTATCGACGAGAAAAGCATCAAAGGCAATTGCCACGATCGACTGCGAAAGACCGCACTCGACAAAACTTTATTTTTGGATCAAAAGAATTATGGTAGCCTATGTGCAAATGTTGGCAAACAGAGATTCTATGCAAGGTTTCGTGGTGAACACTCAACATTGCATGCGGGCGACTCTTTTACCGGAGGAACGTTTCCATGAATATGAGGACCTGACCGAGGGCAGAGCGAGGGCTAGCGACGCCATTGTTCCACGCGCTGGAATATTCCGAGTGAAGGAAGGAGATTGGAGGCACCGGCAGGACTCACGCCCGGATATTCAGGAGAATTTCTCTTTTAACATCCAGAGCGCTTGGAGGATGCTCCAGCTTACGGATCAGTATGGACAACCTGTGATCCTATAACAACATTAAGAATCCGGATGGAAAACGGCGGAATCATTTCGCTTTTCCGATCTGGACTCAGGTGTAAACCAGAATCTAGCATCGCATTAAGGAATCGAGGTGGTGATACTGCTGTGGCCACCGGATTCCGCATGCGGGTGAAAGGGAATTGCTTTGTCACGGTAGTGCGAAAACAATGTCCTAAAGGCTAATCTTTCCCGCAACAGCAGCAGCACCTCTTAATCTTCCGGAATGCCAATGTGGTGCAGGAGCGAAAACGAAATCAAAGTCTCAAGAGCACTGTTGCTCTGCCAAATGATAAAGCCGGACATCAGCGAGTACCGGGTCACCTTTAAAGGCATTTCAAACGGGTGCGCCGACGCCGGATGAGGCAGGAGAACGAGCACTCTGGACGATCCGGATGCGCAAGACGGAGGACAGATGTCGCTTCGGACGAACCACCTTACTACTCCCGTGAATATAAGTACGAACCCGTGGAAACCGGGAGAGGTGACCGACGTTCGAGCACGACGAAAGACCGCTGAGAGATTACCATCACGGTAGTGACTTTCGAACGGGAGCTGATTGCACTGGTCAGCGGAGATCTTTGGAATATAAAACCGTTATATTCCGGATGAACCACCTCTTCCGACACCGGACGAACTGAGTTATCCTGAGGAGGAGGAACGCCCGAAAAGCCGATTTTCCGAATCTCGAAATACCGGGAGGACCGAAAGCCGAAAAGAGCCTCGATCAAAACCGACGGTTCCGGAGGAACTGAAACCCCGGACGCCGGAAAATCCGACACCGAAGGCGGAGAGAATGTACTAACACCAAGTATCCCGGAAAGAATCAGAATCATTGAAAAAGCGAATCGGGGAAATACTGAGAGGTCTCGTAAGCGTCCGCTTACACCGAAGAGCAGGAAAGAACTGAAACTGGGAGAAGTCCCCGGAGCGCTTCGGAGGGAGCAATCAGAAAAGTCAGATAGGCGGATACATCCCGATGCTCTGTATGCTCGGCAAGTAGCCTCACATGATGCTTCTGCTGCTTTAGTCTTTTGGAAAAGCAAAGAAAAAGATAAAGGAATGAAAAAGGACTGTAAAAATTACTTTTATTATTTTGATACAGCCTTTTCTTTTGTGAGATGTGTACGGCCATTTTTCAGTATGAAAGTACTATGTTTTCGATAAAAACTTCTAGGGAAATTAAACGTGTTGCCGTTGCCGATTCTGCGGAACATCTCATCCTACAGTATGTGTCGTCCGTCTGTCTGCTGTAGTATTTATATTGTTCATCGCAACATACTTTACGGTAGTAAATTTCTACAAATTACTGTATTTATTTAGCTGCAAAAACATTAATTTTTACAATGTGGGATTAAAAAGATACGTCTCTACACCTCAATGTTCTTCACACAAAGCGCTATGCTTATTCCCGTAAGGTAGGTAAATAAACTTATTATAAATTACTGCGCCATGTCGAGTATAATGTAGGATTAACTTATCTTTTGAACCTTGAATGATGGAAAGCTTTTGAGACATTAATACCAAACTAAACATGTAAAAGGGAATGCTTTTGAAAAGCTTAAAGAAATTATTTTATCTGAAAATAATTTTAAAAGGAGCTTTAATGAAAAAGATTTTTAGTATAACTGCTCTGGCGGTAGCGACAATGTCCGTAAATGTACCTGCTATGCAGGCTCAGGCTGGTGTTTTAGGCTTAAAGCCCTAGCGCCAACTAAGGCGTTACTCAAGTCTAGTGGCAATACTAGCACAACGAACACGGATGTTCAAAACGTGCAGTACGATACTGGTAAATACCAGTACCCCTGCCGAGTCAGCTTAAAAGCCGAAAGGACCTTGACAAATACAACTGGAGACTCTTCCAGCGTTTCGACAATGGTGAACTAATGGTCTCAGGCTTGGATGAAAGATGAACTAGCAAATCCGTGAGTATTCAGACAATACTTTCGGGCAAACACGAGGAGTAGATACTTACAGCGTTGACTTAAGAGGAAGTTCTTCCTTATTACGACTGTGGAGTACACCATGAACGGAATGCGCAAGTCAAGCTCGGATAACACACTTTTATTCATAAAGCCTCAGCCTTGTAACTGGGGATAAAGCGGTTGATATGGATGTCGATGTCCATGTTACCGGAAAACTGTTATCCACGCGGTACGCAAATTTGGGGTCAGAGGAGCAATACATCAATGGCTCTTTGGAGCATAGCGCGCTGTATCGGGAACCTACTGGTATAATAGTAGTAATGGACAGACCACAAATGAGCTGTCGATGACTATAATGCTAAGTTTGGACATCCCATTGAGCCTGTGAAACTATATTATCCCTAGCGTGAGATCGCGCGTTGTATGTTTCGTTGGTGCCTTGATGATATTAGCTACAGTATGCCTATCATCGATGAGTGCGTATCTGGATGCAAACCTGAAAACGGTTCACACTATACTTACGTTTACTATAAGCTGCGCAGCTTACCAGGAATGAAGAAAGTCCTCTAACCTCTTTTTAAAAACCACCCAAGAAATTGTCAGGTGGTTTTTCTGGTCATTTCAGGGAAATTTGTGGATTAAAACTTCACATACCGCAGTTATGGTCGTCATCGCACGATCGTAATTAATCTAAGGTATCCTCACTAACTATATCTTGATTATTCACTTTTCGAAGAATGTCGAATATAATCTAGTGAATAAAAGTTTCTGATATTAGTAATTTATTCCATTAGTATAAATCCCAGATTTAAGAAAAAGTTAGAGATGATAAATCCGGCTAATGCCGGTTTATCGGTCTTTTCAGGGCGCGTTTTTGCAGCCCCCTTATAGGAAGTCAAAATCCCTTAACAAAGAAGGTGTAGAAGCCTTCCCATTTTCGTAAAAGCAAACCTCTACCCATGCATCGTAAAGGAAGAGCAAGAATGAAAAATAAGATAGATAACAATTAGAGCAAGTGGAGGCATGATGCCGGATTGAATGCTGTCAAAGGTATCTTCGAATCTGCCTGCAGCAAAAATAACAATCACCTCCGCTATGATAAAGAGGATGCTGAGACCGAAACCGCCCTAAAAACCAAATGATAAACCTTCGAAAAGCTGGAGCGCGGAACCGTCAAACTTTAAGCGGCGTCCTTTCGATATAGGTATGTGTTGCCTCCCACTTATAAATCCTGGTGTAGGCCCTATGGAATGCAAAGTCCAAAGGTGATTAAAGAAACCAAAAGCTCCTCAAGAAACGCCAACCGATAAGCTGTGCAGTGGTTCTGTCAGCAAGACTTACCTCTTGGTTTCCACAGGGATACCGGGATACCGCCCGGTGTTCTCTGCGCATTTTGTGTGGAGGGAGCTGACTCTCCCACATAAATGGGGGTTCCTGAGCGACATTTCCTGAGCGGTACCGCTTTGTGCCCGCTATTCTGTGCAGTACTTCCTGTGTTGTATTTCCGGACGTTGTACTGTTCTGGTACTACGTTTTCTTGCTTTGTGTTTTCTCCATAACCTCCTTATGTAAAAAGCTTTTTAACTCATTAGAATTTAATCATACTTTTATCTTATCTTCAAGAATAATTTAATTCTGAAAACGTTATTTAATTCGAAAACAAGTTATTGCTTTTAAAAGTCTGACTGCACCCTTTATAACATACATTCCTCGGCGTGATCTCGAATTCCGGGATGGAGGGAGAGGACAGGAAGGCAAGCGGAAGGAGGGGGTCCATGGCAGTACTGATTCCATTTCATGCAGTTTTTCTTCACCAGCCGTAACTGTTCTTCCGCCTTTTCATGACCGCAATCCGTCAGCAGTCCCATAATGGGAAGGGCGAGAGAAAAGAGGATGCACCCGTGACATGACGGAAACGCTCCCTGCGTTCGGAGAAGTTTATTTGTCGCAAGACACATATCCCTGTCCGAGTCTCCAATTACGAGAATGCGTCACAGTCTCGGGAAAGAGAGCTGAGCTACCGCACCTTGCCGGATAGGATAGCCGAGCAGATGGCGACACACATCTTCCTTCCTTGTTAGTGAAATCGAAGCGATTTTCCGATAGTCCGGGTTTCCTCCAGGGATCAGTATAGTTTATTTCTGAAGTTGACCTGCAGACGGCCGTTTGCCGCGAATCTCTCTTGGATTCCGATAACCGTGGAGTTTTCGCTTGAAGATAGGAAGATGAAAACTTCTTCCGCAGGGAGGGAAGTGGAGTGTCAGTTCTCTAGGACAATGCGAAGGGATGCTTTTCCTTCTTTTCCACCTGTTTTCCCTTAGAAAACGCTCGATATCAACTTTTTCGGGTCGGCCCAGGGACAAGGTCAGCTTGCTTTTCCGGGAGCAATCACCCCTAGATGACCTTGCGATAGCATTCGCGGCGTTGATGTTGCTATCTGATAAGCTCTTCCAACGGGAAGCTGAGAGAAATCTGCTCGGATTAAGTGATTACAGACCTTCTTTAGAATGTCCCCACTTTCTTCACTGTCGGTCAAAAAGCGAGAAGCTCCCTACGTCTATTCCTTGGAAAGGATTCTCGAATCGAGGTTTCCAGCGTATACGGCAGTCTTCCTTTGATGTGAATGCATCCCGGCGTGAACTTCATCCAGCGTATAGGAAAAGTCCTTCGAATCTGGGCTCGGTTTGTAATTTGGTAAGAGCACAGGCTTTAGAGTCTATGATAAGAAGCTGTGAATAGCTGCCGGGAAATTTACTTTCCGCCCGTCTGCCGTTTTCCAAAGTACAGATTGAGCGGATAAACTCCTCTTGTGTCCATGAGTTCTTCAAGCCCCAGAATGCGCGGATCAAGAAGGAAAAGAAATCTGTTGAGGAAAATCTGATTCCATGCCCTTCCGAAAGGGATGGACTGATGCAGTAGGGAAGCATAAGAAAGACATTGCGACTTTTTCTCACTTTGCTTAGGAGATAATCGATACCCTCCTTTCCCGCCACTCGTCCATACTTCGGGGTGTGACTACAGCTTTGTGGTTCCAGCAGGCCGCTGCCGCACTAATCATCATCGGGAGGAACCAGAGCGCTTCCAAATGAGCATGCGTATCGATGAATCCGAAAAGATACTTCCCTTGCAGTCGATTACGGTATCCCGGAAAAGTCCTTTTCCGATTCCCGGCAATATAGCCTTGTTTAACCGCCACATCCCATCGTAAAAAGGAGGCGGTAGGCGTCAAAAATAGGCAGCTCTGAAAAACTCGATCCGCAGACCTTTCTTGCAAACCTTTGGACAATTTGTCGTAAAGACTTTTGTTCATACTACTCTCCTTAGAAGAGTAGAAAACAAGGGCGAAAGGAAGTATAGAGTCCCAAAGCTATAAAAATAGAGGAAACGGAACCTATAACTTAACTATAGCGAAGATTGTCGAGGAAAGAAAATAGAAAGTTTTTATGCATGCAGACATAAAAGAAATATAGGAAACAGAAATATAGGAAAAACAAAAAGTCCTGTTCTTTTTGATGATTGATGTAAATATCGTTTGTTCGTAAAAACGAATGATGTATGCTCAGTCAGAGATCTACTTAAGAAGATATTTGAACGGTTCTCTCTCGTTGAACTGTATGAACATGTCGTGAAAGTCTTTACCGGTTTTCATATACTGTCTATTTCATTTTAGGGGGACGACAAATGGAAAATTTTTCAAACTCAAGGAACATCAAAACTGATGTAAGCACGGAACTCATAGCGGGCATTACCAGCTTTATGACGATGGCTTACATCCTCGCCGCAAACCCGCGAGTACTTTCTGCCGCAGGAATGGATGCGGCTCCGTTTACGGCAACAGCCATAGCTTCCGCCATAGCCTGCATCATGATGGCGCTACGTAGCCAATCTGCCTTTGTTGTCGGTGCGGAATGGACGAACGCTTACTTTCGCTTATACTGTGGTACTGCACATGGGTTACACTTGGAAATGGCATTACAGCCGTGTTTCGTGGAAGGAATCATCTCTCATCCTTTCTATCTCTGACCAATGTTCGTGAGGCAATTTCTCAATGCGATACCGCCCAGCCTGAAAACTTGGTGTTTCCGTAGGGTTTGGACTTCTATCACCTTTTTATCGGTTTACAAAATGGCACATATTGTGTAGACGGCAATCTTGGTAACCTTATTTTCTTTTCAAGGGCTCTGTCTAAAACGGCAATTCCAATCGAAGGAATCACCGTGCTCCTTTGCCTTTTACTCGGCGTATTAATCACAGCTCGCTCGTTATTACGTAAAAGGCAAATATTTTGTTTGGGATTGTGATCTACTTGGGACTGGGGAATTCTTCGTCAGCCACTCGCTCTTTTATCAGTTGAATCCCGACGGCGTTTTACAGCCTGATTCCTGCAAGGTCGTTTCCATGCCGGGCATCTGTGGGCACCAATTTTATGAAAAATGGATTATCGAAGCCACAGCCTTGAATTCGCTATGGTTGTTTTGCCTTCCTTTTTCGTGGATGTCTTTGATACCGCACATTAATCGGATGCGCTTCCAAGGCCAATATGTTGATCGGGACGGAAAGCTTCCCGGGCATTAGGGTGCCTTCTCTTGCGGATGCAATCGAACCATTGGGTAGGCGCCATTTTCGGAAACTTCCACGATTACAACTTCGGAGACGTCCGCTTCCCGGATTGCGAAGGAGGCAAGACAGTCTTACGTCTATTGTAGGCGTACCTTCTGATTGCACTGTTCTTCTCCCTGATTTTCCTAGGATTCCGTCCTTGCAACAGCACCGGCACTCATCGTAGCCGGATTTTTCATGACGGCAGGTAGCAAGATTGATTGGAACGATATGCTTACGCGATTCGCATTTTATCTGCATTAGTGTGATGGTTTTGACCTATTCCATTTCGGAGGAATCGTATCTGGGAATTATGAGCCATACTGTTATTCACCTTCTGCGGAAAGGGGAAGAAAGTCAGCATCTTTGATGTATGTATTAAGTTTTATCTTCATTTTGAAATATATTTCATTTAAGATACACCGCACATGGAACGGTTTCACCGAGGTTAAAGTGTCCGGACAGGAAAAGAGAGATTTTCGCTTCGCATGGACAGTTGTTCCCATTTTTGTAGGAGGGAAAATGGAATATTTAGTACACGGAGACCTGTGCCAGTACGACCGACATATTGAGACAAAGGAAATGCCTATTTGCACGTAAAGAACGGGAAATGCCTTGCTGTCTATGAGAGACTGCCTCGAATTGTTCCGCTTTGAAATCAAAGACTATCGTGGAAAACTCGATGCCTCGGGGATGGTGGACCTGCATCTCCATGCACCCATGTATGCCTCATCGGGGAACGAAAATGGATTTACCGCTTCTGGATTGGCTGAATATCAACACCTTCCGAAGAGGCGAAATATCGGGATACACTGACTAATGCAAGGGCGGCTTATCGTAATTTTGTGGAGGATGAAGCGAAAGTTCCACAACCCGTGCGGTCATTTTCGGAACCTTCATATGATGCAACGCTTTGCCCCATGGAAACTTCTGGAAGAAAGGCCTCGAGACTATGGTGGAAAGGTCAATATGGGACCGGAATTCTCCGGTATTTACACAGAGCATAGTGCGAAGAGTCGCTAAAGAATACAAGAGAGTGGCTGAGGAAATCCCTGAAGAACCATCGGCACTGCTGCCTGATTCTGACGCCGCTTCTACCCCAACCTGTTCGGATGAGCGGCTTCTCGGTCTCGGGAAAATGATGGAAGACTCTAATCTCACCTTTCGAAAACGCGCAAAATCGCCTGGCTCTGAGCTTTGTCCGGCACTGAAACTATGGGGAGAGTTATGATCGTTATGGTCTCTTAAACCATACCGTTATAGGCTCACTGCAGTTCATACTGGGAGGAAGAACTGGACCTTCTTATTGAGAGAGGATGTTTATCTGCCATTGTCCGCAGTCCAATACTAATCTGCAATCCGGCGTTTCTCCGGTAAAACATTTTCAAAGAAAGGCGCAAAGCTTTGAACCGATGTTGCGGGAGGGGCGAACTGTCCATGTTTCGAGCCCTTACGGATGCCATCCGGGCCTAAGCTCTGAAACTGCCTCCTGAAGAGCATGACAGTGCTCTTGAATCTGAAGAGGCCTTTTATATGGCAAATCTTTCCAGGTGCTTTTGGGAGGTTGGGTCTTTCATGCCGGATTATGAGGCGGATTTCCCGGTGTTTTTTCCCGGAAGACAGAGTCAGGGAAGAGCCACTTGAGCGTCACAAATGCCTTGTATACGGGAAAAGAATTATTTGAGATGGAGCAAGTATGTTCATAGGAAGAAAATTTGTAAGACCGATAAGAAGAGGGAAATGCTTTTTCTACGAAGAAAACAGAGAGAAAAGATAAGCTAAATCACAAAACGGCTTATCTCTTTCTTCTATGATACAATGAAACGGACATCACTCGGAGAGAGAGAGTAGCAGTTTGAGGAGAAAACAAACTTATGGAAAAAGATGCAAGAGGAGCTTGTACTTTGACCTTCCTGAGCTTTTTAGCCATGTATTTGAGAAAAGGAGTTCTGATTCTTGCGTGCAGCCGTATTTTCGGGCATTCTTTTTGTGAGCCTGAGAACCTTTGCGGAGAGGTGAGGGAGAATCCTGCCGAAGTACGATGAAGAGTCGGCGTTTGATGAGGAGCGGCCTTAGAAGAGGAACGGCGAATTATGTAAAAACGCAGCTGGAGCAGGAAAAGGATTTAGCTCTTTTGGGAAGTAAGAGACTGGAGGATCTGCTTCTTTCAATTGAAGCCGGATTCCGTCTATGAGAGAGATGGATCCTTTATCTGAAACCGCCCAATCCTGTGGATGCAGGGAAATTCGGAATCGATTTACTATGAAATAGAATAGCGGAGAGGAAGGCTTGGTGAGTTTATAAGACGCTTTTTCGCTGGACGGATTTCTATAATCAGATTGCATCCTCGACGGGGAATTTGAAAAAGCAGTGATATTCGGATCTCCTGTTCCTGGATGCCGATGATAAAACCGAACATCAGTCTCTTTCGCAGGTGCAAGTGCGGAAGAGGTAGAAAATGGGAAATGCCAAGGCCTATTGGGGAGAATGCTGCCGCAAAACTGGGAGAAGAGCTGGAACCACAGCATCATTCTTCTTTGGATACAAGCGCACAGAATGTGTGCACAGTGTTTTGACCTATCAAAACCCGGGGAAAATGTAGAAGGAAGAGGACAGGATTCTATCCTGGAAACAGGAGGACAAGAGAGGGTAGTCTGAACAAACGCTTGGAAAAACATTGGAAAACATCGAAGGATCAGGAGAAGAGTCTTCCAAGGGAAACGGAAAGTGTGAACCTCGGATTCAGCAAAAGAGCCTTTATGAAACAGGCCATTTTAGGCGTGATACTTCATGGATCTTTCGGTTTTTAGTACACTGCAGATCTTTTGAAAAGAAGCCGAGAGAAGAAGATTTGAGAGCCTCTACGGTTTTGACTGTACTGGGAAAGTAAAGATCGGAAGAGGGTCTTTCCAAAGCTTTTCTCGACAAGCTTTCGGGAGACCGAAAGAAAGGGATGAAGAGGTTCTGCTTTCTCTTGCAAAAGAGTAACCTTTCTGCTCCTTAAGGAAAGGAATGTAGCCGAAGAGATTCTTTTTGTGAGGAGAAGACAGGCTTTTGAAAAACGGTCAGTTCATGAACGATGAAAGCCCCTATTTGAGTTGTTCTATGCCTGTGATATTTTCAAAAATGAAGAAGGAAATCAGTAAATTGAGGATGTATCGGACGGTTGTTTTTGTGGCGGCAGGACGAAGTGATTTGAAAGTCTTCAGAATATGAAGAAAGACGGAGCTTTAAAGAAAGAGATTTTGGGGTCTGCTCTGTTCTATGTTTGAGGATTTCGTGTTCCAAGCCGATGATTCCATAGAGTCTCATAGGAATCAGGCTGAGATTTTTTAAATCTCAGCCCTGATACCTGCTTAAGCCTGTTAAACGAGATGCCGCACGCTTTGCGCTGTTTAGTTCTTGCCTGCTCTCTACTGAAATCGGCGGCATTGACTTCCCCGGATTTAGGGGTTACGCCGCTTCCCTGGATGCCTGTTCCTCCCGGCATAGTTCTTCATAACACCGTTCTTTTCCGGGGAACTTTAACGACAGGCTTTTTCTTATTGATAGCATCCTGCCCAGCCTGCCCGTACTGCACCTCTACTTCCTTTCTTTTACGCCTTCATCCGATCCCCCATACCAGGCACCATCCGCATTTACGGCATACCCGTCCGGTGGTAGTATCCATCAAAAGCCCAAATTGGCATCATCAAAGTAATAGCACTCTGCGAGTCCGTCTCTGTTTCGTCCAGCCAGAACCAACCGGAGTGACACCAGCTCTGGCTCTTCATTTCCATACCACCAACGATTGCTGTTCTCTCCCTGTCCCATGTTCCAATTTGTTATAAGGGGATAGCTGCCATAACACTCATTGCAATGGCAAGAGTAGCAACTAAATTCGTCTTTCTCATAGTATAACCTCCTGCTTCTCATTTTTATTTTTAAAAATCATTCGCAAAACTGCATTCATTCTACTATGAGGAGGAAAAATAAAACAATAAAAGAAAATCTTAAGTGATAACTCTGTTTTCCTTAAGTTCGTAATCTTTTGTTCTCTCGGAGTAATCTTTTCGTTCTTCACAGGAAGCTTGTAACTTTACCTGGAAGGAAGAAATAGTATAATGGCAAGATTATTTGAAAAAGGATTTAGAAAAGAAACAGCAGATTAACAGAGATTGTTTTGTTTAGATAAAAAGATGATGAAAAGAGGAATCATGAAAAAGACATGCATTACTGGGGATAATAGATTTTTATCTGAGAGCCCCTTTTGTGGTTATCTTTACTGGCTTCCTATAATTCTTACGGCATTTTAGAGAGTGGAGATATGGGCTTATGTCATCTTCTTTGCTTTGCTCTATCTTTGTGCGGGACTATTGTTCCAGTATCGCAGCAGAGAGCCTGATGTTATCCGCTCTTTTTGGAATTTTCCTTGCGGGCAAATGAAAACAGGGCGAAGCTTTTGAGGAAATGCCTCACCGCCTATTGTATTATCGGACAGAATGGAGACCTGTTTGGAGAATAAGGCATTACATAAAATTTTGCAAAAACGGCAATAAGCCGAGAAGAACATTTTCAGTATTTTCCCAATATGCAGAAAGAGATGCTCGAAGAAAAGGGAAGCGGTGGTGGAGCTGCACCTCCTTCATGGGAAGAAAGTATTGTACCGACATCATCCAGTCTGGACAGCTTACGGATGAAGGAGAGCTGTAGCACTATGGTCTTCGGAGGAAGAAGAGCCTTGCAGCTTATCTTCGGGACGAAACGGAGAGTGGAGCCCAACAGAAGCTGGATGAAGAACGAGTAGTATTGGGACTGGCTTACATCGATAACTACATGAAGATGTTATGGAGCAGATTGAGGAAGTCAGACGTTCCCTCACTCACGCTCTTGTGGATCGAAAACTCACCAGCTATATCAGTTCGCAAAACTGGTGTTATCAAGAAAATTGAAAAAGACAAAATACTCTTCTCCTAAAGCAGACAGCCTTGAGAGAGATGATGAGGATCGCTTTTCCATTCTGGAAGAGGTGAAAAAGAAGTGGATATGGGAAATGAACTGGCGTAACCTGAGCTTGGGAATCGGATACGGTGCAGGGGAATTTACCCAGAACTACGACTATGCGAGAACCGCCATGGATATGGCACTCGGTCGAGGCGGAGGACCAAGCGATAGTAAAGAACCCCGAGAAGCTCAGCTTCTTTGGCGGTAAGAGCCAAAGTACGGAAAGAGTGACCAGAGTTAAGGCAAGAGTGAAGGCGCAGGCCTTTGAGGAGTTGATTGACTCGAAGGATAAGGTTCTTATCATGGGACATAAGAATGCGGATATGGACTGTCTCGGTGCTTCCGTAGGGGTCTATCGCATGATTACGACACTGGACAAGAGAGCTTATATTGTGCAGAATAAGGTGACTTCCACCATTCTTCCTTTAAAGGAACGCTTTCTAAACAATCCGGATTATCCGAATGATATGTTTATTGACGGAGAGACGGCCAAGGCTCTGGTGGATAACAATACCATGCTCGTGGTGGTGGACTGTGACAGACCTTCCATTATTGATGAGCCGGATTTGCTGACCATGGTGAAAACGAAGGTGGTATTCGATCATCACAGGCAGAGTTCCGAGACAATACAGGGGGCGGTTCTAAGTTACAGAGCCCTATGCCCTTCCGCTTCGGAGTTGATTGCGGAGATGATGCAGTACATTCGGGAGGGAATCAAGGCGAAGCCGATAGAGGCGGACTCTATGTACGGGGGTATCGTTATCGATACGCGGGAATTTACCAACCAGACCGGCGTACGAACTGAGGCCGCTGCCTATTTAAGATGTTGCGGTGCGGACATCATCCGCATTCGAAAAAACGTTCCGAGAGGATTTTATTGATTATCAGGCGAAGGCGGACACCATCAGTAAGGCGGATATTTATCGGGAATACTACGCCATCAGCACTCCTGGAAAGGGCCGGGACAGAGAGCCCGACTCAGTGCTTTGCCAAGGCGGCCAATGAACTTGAATATTCGCGGCATCAAAGCCAGCATCGTTTTTAACGAAGGTGGAGGATACGGTTTTTATTTCCGCCCGTTCTATCGATGAGCTGAATGTGCAGGTGCTGGTGGAGAAGCTTGAGGGGGCGGACACCGTACGGTGGCCGGCGCCCAGATGAAGGGATTTACGATAGAAGAGTGTATTGACAAGGTAAGAGCAGCGATTGACGAAATGATTGAAGAAGGAGAAGTGGAATAATGAAGGTGATTTTATTAAAGGATGTAAAGAGCTTAGGAAAAAGGAGAAATCGTAGAAGTCAGTGAGGGATATGGCAGAAATTTCATTATTCCCACTAAGGCTGGGGCGTTCTGGCGGATGCCAAGAACTTAAATACCTTAAAGCTGCAGGTGCAGAATGCCGAGAAGATTGCGGAAGAGAAAAATTGGAAGAAGGGAGGCGCTGAAGAAGAAACTGGAAGAGGTAAAGCTCATCTTCCATATGAAGGCGGAAAAAGACGGAAGAGCCTTCGGTTCCATTTCCACAAAAAGAGGTACAGGAAGAGCTGAAGAAGCAGTATGACATCAGTGTGGATAAGAAGAAAAATGGAGCTGGATGTGCCGATGAAGAATTTTCGAGGCTATGATATCAAGGTGAAGTTGCATAAGGATGTGGAGGGCGACTCTCCATGTCAGTGTACAATCGGAGTAAATTATGGCATCACAGGAAGAAGAGCTGCTTTTACGAACGATTCCCCATCTGAAGGAGGCGGAGGCAAGTGTAATCGAGTGCGATGATTCGCGACGGGGATGCGGTACTGCAGGCCTTGGAAATCTTACAGCCTGAAGATTTTTACGGAAGACAGTTTCAGGTGCTTTTCTCTACGATGAAGGAAATGGCCAGAGAAGGCATCAGTATTGACTTTGTCAGCTTACAGGACAGACTGAAGGCGAAAAAGGATGTTCCGCCTGAGTTTTTCCTGGAAACCTTGAAAAATCTGGCCATGGAAGTACCCAGTGTGGCGAATATCCGCATTTATTGCGAGATGGTACGTTCCAAGTCCATTCTTCGTGCCCTGATTCGAACGAACGAAGAGATTGCCAACATGTGCTACCGGGGAGAAGAGGACCTGAAACCATACTGGAGACTACGGAGAAAAAGATATTCAATCTCTTACTCGGAGAGGAATACTAGAGAATTTGTGCCCATTTCCGAGGTGGTCATGAATGTGCTTCGGAAGGTGGAGGAAGCTTCGAAGCAGAAGAATGCCATTACGGAGTTGCTTCCCGGCTTCATTGACCTGGACTATCGGACGGCAGGTTTCCAGAAATCCGATTTGATTTTGATTGCGGCAAGACCTTCCATGGGAAAAACGGCTTTTGTCTTAAATATCCTGGACCATGTAGCGGTAAAGAAGCAGGAACCGGTTATGATTTTTCCTTGAGATGTCCAAAGAACAGCTGGCAAACCGTTTGCTTTCTTTGGAAACCAAGATTGAGGCGGATAAGCTGAGAAAAGGAACCCTTACGGACGATGAGTGGGGAGACCTCATTGAAGGAGTCGATCGTTTATCCAAGTCGCAGGTTTTTATCGACGATACTCCGGGAATCACGGTAAGTGAATTGAGAGGAAAATGCAGGAAGAGAAAGCTGGAGTCCAGCCTTTCCCTTGTGATGATAGACTACCTTCAGCTCGCATGAGCGGAGAAAGGGGAATGGTCTTCGGAAAAACCGGCGGCAGGAGATTTGACATTTCCAGATCCCTAAAAGGCGCTGGCCAGAGAGATGGACTGCCCGGTTATTGCACCTCTCTCAGCTGTCCCATGCCAGAGCAGCGTCCGATCACTGCCCCATGCGTTTCCGACCTAAGAGAGTCGGGGGCAATCGAGCAGGGATGCCGACATCGTCATGTTTCATAGAGATGATTATTACAATAAGGATACGGAGCATCCTAACGAAGCGGAGTTGATTATAGCTAAGCAAAGAAACGGTCCCATAGGGACTGCCACTGCAACTGCAGTATACACGCTTTAAAATGCGGAGAAGGAGCGATAGAGGAATCTTGGATTTTGTATAATAATAAAAATTGATTTAATATTATTAAAAGTCAGATAAATTTCTTTTATAATATAGCATATCAACAGAATTTATCCTGTATATTAGCTTAAAATATTCTAAAAACGGGTATTAGAAATTGCAAATGAACTGATTAAATAGTATGATAGTGCAATCGATAAATCTTTTTAGTAAGGGAAAAAGGCTATCGATAGTAAGGAGGAGCCATGAAAATCGAGAAAATTGATGACAACTCCATCAAGTGTACATTGTCCAGTTTAGATTTATCTTCGAGGAATTTAAACCTAAGGGATATGGGACCTATGGCTCTCAAGCTGCTAAAAAGGCTATTTAATGAAATGATGCAAAAAGGGCGAAGGAAGAGGTGGGATTTTCCATTGAAAACACGCCCCTCATGATTGAGGCAATTCCTTTGCAAGGAGGTGCGGTACAACTCATTATTTCTAAGGGTGGATGACCCGGAAGAGTTAGATACGCTTTTCGAAGTTTTCCGCAGCCGGCAGTGGACAGAACGGCTGGATTTCCGAGCTGGCAACCCAGATTTTGGAAGGGCGCAGGGCTTAATGAAGCAAATTGAAGGAGACCGAAGAAGAACCCTGGCGTAGCGGAAGAGAAGAAGGAGTCCGGAGATGAAGGGATTCGCTTATATCGCTTCCGGACTTTGGATCGCGTAATCGATGCGGCCAAGGCGGTGTCGTACTGTGATTTAGGTGCAAACAGTCTGTATAAGGCAGAGGACAAAAAAGGGTATTATTTGAGTCTGCACAGTAAAGGAGAGGACATTGACAGCCTCAATCGTGCTGCAAATCTTTTACTGGAATATGGAGAAAGAGTGAACGGCGGTTCCGCTACAGAGGCTTATTATAAGGAGCATATGGAGCAATTGATCCAAGAAAACGCTTTACAGAAATTAAAGACGGTGTAATCGAACTCAAGATTACCCAGCGAGAGTTATGGAACAGAAAAAGAATCCCTTTACAAAAATACTTGAAAAGACGTTAAGGGAAGGAGGAGGCTATGGAAGAAATTACAAAAGACATGAAGATTAGCGATATTTTGGCGCTAAATGAATTGATTGCTCCGTTTCTCATGCAGAACGGTATGGGGTGCGTATCTTGTGCAGCCTCTCAAGCAGAGTCTTTGGAAGAAGCCTGTGAGGCACACGGCATTGATGTGGATGATTTGACAGAAGATTTGAATGATGTTTTGCGGGAGTATCTGGAGATGCAGGAAGCCTCATGGAACGCTTTAGATGGAAAGGAACGAACGGAGAAAATGATCTCTCCGTCTTTTTCTAAATATTGACTTTGTTCTTATAAATACAATAATTTAAGAACGAAAAGGCGGTGATAGAAATGAGTAAACGGGAACTCTGCTAAAATAAAAGAAAATAATGGGATTATAACTACCAAAGAAGCCTTAAATCTTGGTATTCATAAGGATATCCTAAAAAGAATTAACCATAAAAGAAGAACTTGAAAATAGCCAACGGACTCTATGTGCTTCGGATGAGAATATTGATGAGTATCTTTATTTCTCATAGAATACCCAAAGGTATTTTTCTCACGAAACAGCAGCGTATTTACAAGGATTATCAACACGAATGCCCCTTGTTTATGTGGATGACTGTAAAGGTAGGAGATAATGTCAGCAGAGTTAAGTCGGCAAGAGATAATATTATTTTTAAGTATGTGAAAAAGATTATTACGATATTGGAAAAACAACTATAACCGGTCCTTTTGGCAGAGAAATATCAGTGTATGACAAAGAAAGAACCATACTTGATATTATCAAAAATAAGGACAGAATAGATGCACAAGTATTTAGCGAAGCAATAAAAATCTTTACTTTTGCAGGTAAGGAGAAAAATTTATTAAAACTGTCAAAATATGCCATTAGGATGAATATGGAGCAAGCTTTAAAACGATATACGGAGGTGCTGTTATGAAAAACATCAGAACAGATAAAAGGAGCGATTAGGAACATATCTAAAAACAGGGAGTTAATCCGAACTCTCTGCTTCAGATGTGCTTGTTTGAAGGAATACTTGAAAAACTCTCAAAAATCAAAAATATAGTGAGAATTTTATATTAAAAGGTGGACTTCTTATCTCCTCTCTTATCGGTGTTGATATGCGTAGTACGATGGATATGGATACCACGCTTAGAGGCATTCCGCTAAATGAAGAGTCTATATCAAATATTTTTAAAATGAAATATTAGCGATTGAAATTGACGTAGATATTGAATATAAGCTGATTAAATTATCGCCAATAAGACAGGAAGATGTGTATGAAGATTTTTGTGCAAAGCATATCCTGCATTTTTGGAAAAATAAATGCAACCTTAAATATAGATATAACGACAGGAGATGTTATTACTCCAAGAGAAATGAATTATTCCTATTCAAGAATCTTAGAGGAAGGTACAATACCGATTATGACCTATACCATGAAACTATACTCGCTGAAAAAATTTGAAACTATTTCAAGCAGAAATATTACCACAACAAGAGCAAGGGATTTCTATGATTTGTATATGATATACAGCATTTATAAAGATAAAAATTGATAAAGACATATTAAGAAAAGCAATAGAAAGAACGAGTAAATACAGAGGTTCTTTTGAAACAGCTTTTTACAGTATAAGGAAATCGTGGAGTTATTCCGGGAAAGTGAGACACCAAAAGAACTATGGAAAAATACACACAGAATAACCCGTATTCTAAAGATGTTGATTTCTTTAGATACTATATCAGTCTATGAAGAAATAGGTACGGTTTTTAAATGTGAATGATGATACTAAATAGTATTATGGTCGGTATGGTCTTTAGGGTTGCACCGGCTCTTTTTGCAGTGTGTCTTTGAGGCAGAGCCTAAGCCAAAAGCAAGACATTTCTGTATGATGGAGTTGCCAACGATTACTTGACAGTAACATCTCGTTTTGATAAAATTGCTTGACAGGAAGAAATAGTTAGTGTAATATAACTGCAGTTAGATAAAACTAACCGTTGTGAATAAGGGTTTTGCCACCTAAGAGAATTACCGTCCCTTATGCAGCATGACTTAAGAATTCATAACAAATCCTTTGTCGTGGTCCTCCTGACCATAAGCACGATAAAGCGGAATCTCTGAAATAAATAGACTCAACTAAGTGTCCGTCTTTAGGCGGAAAAGAAAAAGCAGAGCGTGACTCGGCTTCTATTGGTTCAGCGCTATGGGCGCGCTCTAACGGGTGAAAGTCCCGAGCATGCCTAGGCAACGAGGAAGTGTATAGCCAAACAGCAAGGGTGTCCATCGTGAGGTGGAATCTGAAGGAAGCTGTAGGCAAACCCCTGGTCCGACGAACAGAAATCACATATAAGGCTCTGAAATACGGATAAGTCTGCCAAAAGAGATGAAGTCCAAAAAGTTGCCGGAAGTAAGAGTAGATGTGGCGGATAGATGAGGGGAAAGAGCGTGCACCTTAAGCGTGGAGGTCTCATAGAGGTTTCATTAGCCTAGTAACAACGAACTATGAGAAGTCAGCCGAGCCCATAGTAGTGAAGAAGTCTCCGTAATGGAGATGGAGCAAAGGGCGAACAATCAATAAGTTCGAGTATGTCTCGTATTGTAGAGATGGCAACATCTGCCGTAACCAATCGGGGAAAAAGATGGTCAAATCAAGCGAGACGGAAAGGAAAAGAACGCATGGACACAAGTAGTCTAATGGAGCAGATACTTTCAAGTGAAAAACTTAAACGAAGCATATCTGCAAGTCATCCGAAACAAAGGTGCAGAGGGAGTGGACGGAATGAAGTACACAGAACTTAAAGAGCACTTGTTTAAGAATGGCGAAGAAATCAAGAAACAGTTGAGGAATAGAAAAATATAAACCTCAACCGGTACGAAGAGTGGAAATACCAAAAACCGGATGGCGGTGTCAGAAACCTGGGAGTACCAACAGTAACAGACCGATTTATCCAACAAGCGATAGCACAGGTATTAACGCCCATCTATGAAGAACAATTCCATGACCATAGTTATGGTTTTAGACCGAATAGATGTGCACAGCAAGCCTTAATGACCGCACTCGATATGATGAATGACGGAAAATACATGGATTGTGGATATCGACATGGAAAAGTTCTTTGACACAGTAAATCATGATAAACTGATGACCATTATAGGAAGAACAATCAAAGACGGAGATATAATCTCAATCGTCAGAAAAGTATCTAGTCAGTGGAATTATGGTGATGATGAATACAAGGAATCAGTGATAGGAACACCACAAGGGTGGGAATCTATCGCCACCCTTGCAAACATCATGTTGAACGAGCTTGATAAGGAGATGGAGAAAAGAGGACTGAATTTTTGTCGATATGCAGACGACTGTATCATCATGGTCAGAAGCGAAAATGTCGGTGAATCGAGTAATGAGAAATCTAACAAGGTACATTGAAGATAAACTGGGGGCTGAAAAGTAAACATGACTAAGAGCAAAGTTGATAGACCACAGGGCTAAAAATACCTTGGGTTTGATTTTATTTTTGACAGTCATGCACGTCTACAAGGCGAAACCACATGCAAAAATCGGTAGAGAAGTTCAAAGCACGCATGAAAACAACTCACATGTAGAAGTTGGGGCGTAAGCAACAGCTACAAGATTGAAAAAGTTGAACCAACTCGTCAGAGGATGGATAAAACTACTTTAAGATTGGAAGCATGAAAAACGTTATGCGCAAAGTTGATGGAAACATTAGATACCGACTACGCATGTGCATTTGGAAACATTGGAAAACTCCACAAAACAAAGAGAAGAACTTGGTTAAACTAGGTATACTAAGATGGGTAGTACATAAAGTTGCAAAATACAGGAAATCGTATTGCGCATATGTGCTCATAACGGATGGGTACAAAAGGCTATAAGCACAAAGAGACTAACCTCATTTGGATTAGTCTCACTGTTAGACTGCTACACCTCAAGGTGTGTTACTTGTTAAGTTGATTGAACCGCCGTACCGAACGGTACGCACGGTAGTGAGAGGTCGGGAAATTTAATTTAAATTTCCTCCTACTGATCTTGCCAAAGATTTTCTTTTAACTTGTTTTTCCTTTACTTGCCTTTTCTTTATTATATTTGTATAAATTTGGTCGATAAAATGAGGTGGTATTTAGAAAAGCGCACTAATTTAAATATTTTTAATTAGTTGAAGCGTAAAAATCCGGGTCTTGTTTTAAAAGCAAAAACCAGTCAAAAAGACGGGTGAAACTATTAACGGGTATACTGCAGAGGGAAACCGGCAGTATCGATTTGCTCTAAGGATGGGTAGTATGAGACGTGCATTTTCCTTATTTTTGGCGTTAATGATTGTGATGCAAAAGCATCATAGCAGTGGGAGAGGAGCAGATTCCGGTGCTCGTAATGCAGGATTCGGAGCAGGATTTTGTTTTGAATCGCAGGGAGAAGACAGCGGAAGCGGAGAAGCTTTCAGAGAAGGCGGCAGTGCCGAAGACTTTACTCTTGCGGGAAAAAGAAGCTCTTACAGGAAGGATCCGGAGAAAGCTTTTGAGATTCTCTTTGATCAGGAAATGAATGCCGAGAGCAAAAAGGAAAAAGAGAAAACACATCCGATCCGGAGCAGGATTTGACCAGTCCTTCCTATTTGGAAGCGAACCAAAATCAAAAAAGCTCAAGTATGAGGATGAAGAGATTACGGTCAATGCCACTCTTTTCCGTGCCGGAAAGTCTGCCGAAGGGAGTGGTTTTTCTGGTGCGCCCGATTAAGGAAGAAGAAAGACCGGAGCAATACAGTGCCTATACTGAAGCGCTCACGGAGCATGAGGAGGACTTACAGGCAGGGTGACCTGCGCCTATATGATATAGGCTTCTTTTTGACGGAAGAAAAAACGGGAGAATACGAGGAAGTCAGGCGAACTGGGAACGGTCGATTTGAAATTCTCCTTTTCGTAAGCCTCTGGAAGGAAAGGGAGAGCTTCAGGCGACGCATTTACCCTATAAAAAGGAGAAGAAGGAAGACGGCATCAGTACCCTGGATATTCTGGATGGAAGAAGGAGGATATCAAGGTCGAGGAACTTTCCGTAAAGGAAGGAAAGAAGTATCTCGGAGATAAGCGGGACAAGCTGGAATTCAGTTTGAACAGTTTTTCCGTTGTCTCCTTTACAGGGCAGGGTACGACAGGAGAAGAACGAATCCGAAATGATGTCAGTTTTCAGTCTGAAAAATCTTACCGGACGTCTTAGCGGAGAAACGACGGATTCCGACTTCACCGCGACGGAGGCAGGCGGAAAGACGAACTGAAAATCAACAAGAGTTATAACCCTCTGAATCTGGATACGGTGGAAATGTCACTTTACTTTGAAGTGAAGAATAATCGAAGCATTAAAAACGGAGATACCATTCGGATTCCGTTTCCGGAGCTTTGCAGGCCGTGCATGTGAATCCCTCCCCGACGGATCCTCTATTGCAGACAGCGGTGTATACAACAAAAGACTGCGAAGGTTTTTCAATGCGAAGTTAAGAAGGTAAGCAATCAATACGAGCTTCAGTTGCAATTCACCGGGGAATAGAGGATGTAGAAATATCCGGGATATTTTGAAAAATATCCCTTTAAAGTTCAGCTTAAATCCTGACAAGATTAAGGCGGAGGAGAGACCTCCGTGAAATCAATATCCCGAAAGACACATGTGATACAATTTCCGGCGATTCCGGAACTCATTTCCGGCGTAAAGAAGACCGCTGAAAAACCTCAAAAGGAGGGAAAGATTCGGTGGACGATTGAAGTCGGAACGAAAAGCAAGGGCGCGAAACTGAACGGCCTTACCGTGACAGATATTTTTGATGAGAAATCGTTTAAAATTCCTGGATGCGGAGTGGCAAAATCCGGCGACAAGTTCCAATATCAATATTAAAGAAGCCATAGAAAAGAAAAACGAACGGTACCTATTCCTTTACTTTCCCGAAAAGAGGGAGAGCCTATTCGTGCACCGCAAAAATCATTTTCACGACCGGTTTAACAGAAAATGTCTATAAAGATCCGCGAAATGTAGAGCAAAAATGCGGTGGAGCTCAGTCAGCGAGGATCCTTCCCTGTCTGGTAAGCGATCCGACGAAGACGCATACTGAAGGCTGTTGCGGATATGAGCGTCAAGAAAGTGGAGCTGAAAAAAGAGGCGGTCAGACTGAGGAAAAGTATATCAGCTGGCAGATGGATTTTAATACGAACCGTGCTTATGCGCATAAAGTGGCGGTTGTGGATAGTCTGAGTTCCGGGCTGATTGTAGACGAAGAGCAGGGAATCAAGATTGAAAGTCTGAACGGACCGAAGAAAAGCGTTGTTTTTAAAGCAGGGGCAGGGAAACCAAGCACAAAACATTCCGGGCGGCGGAGTAGATGGTCATGCGAGCACAGTGGACTATGTGATTTCTCCAGCAATATCGGAGGAGAACATGAGCTTAGGGTCAATTTTCGGGACCGGATTTGATCAGGCTTATCGCATCGGTTTCGAACCAAGGTGGAAGAAGGCGCAGAGACGACTTCCGCTACCGGAGCCCAGGTTAAAAATACGGCGCATGTAGAAGTGGAATATCCCCTTTCGGACGGGGAGCGACCGGCGTGACGCAGATTCCTTCGATTGCCAACGTGCCGTTCCACAAAAGCGTTTATTAAGAAAAACGGCAGGCGGATGGAATAAGACATCGGCTCTATGGGCTGGAGTCTGGATGCAATCCACGAGAGGAGACGACTATGACAAAAGCGGTCGTTACCGATAACATTACAGGGACAGTGCCTTAGTGGACCTCAGTATTTCTTATAAGGGTACGGACATTTTAAGGGATGAACCCGTAGCGAACTTTGACAGTGCCGATAAGACGGATACGATAGTAAGCGGGGAGTGGAGCCTTGCGAATCTTACCGTGCGCTATACGCCGAGTGCTACACCAATACGGCCGGCGGTGTGCTGCAAATCACAGCGGAAAAATTAGGAAGTTCCGTGCCTTTGGACTCGTCCAAGCTGAAAAATAAGCTACCATACCAAGGCGTTGCATTATATCAGGGCACAATAAAGAGGCCCATGAGTATAAGAATAAAGCTACACTGGCTATTTACCAGGGAACATTACTGCGGCATGAAATGCAATCCGAGGAGGTAAAGCAAAGCCATTCAAACGATCTTCTGAGGAAGGAAATTAAGACTTTTTACGATGATCAGGAGCAGAGAGCGTATTTCCATTTCACCATTAACGCAAATAATGACGAGTATAAGGGGCTGGAAAACGTGGTTCTTACGGACGACCTCTCCAATATTTTTAAGTTTAGAAAGAAGGACGGAACAGGGGCAACTTCGCTTTCGGCAGAGTATTTTACGATAACCGACGCCTCTGATCCCAAATATCCGACCAAGGCGGTTATTCATAAGGCGGGCGGCGAGCAGAAGCTTTCCGCATCCGAGCTTACGATCGATGATACGCATAAGTTGGTAAAAGTGGCCTTGAATCAGCCTTTTTAGAGAACCGGCTGGAATTGGATAGTTTATGCTTATTTAAATGAAGAAGGGCGGAAGCGCCTCTATCAATTTTTCCGGTACGGACTCGCTGCAGGATAGGAAATCTACGCCGGAAATACGGCGAAGCTGGAGTCCACGACTTCTCCTGACGAGCCAGGTTAGTAATCCGTCCAATACGGCGGTGACCGTGACGGCGGAAGGGCATGCAAACATGGAGAATCTATGGAATGAAATCCTGAAAAAGACGGGAAAAACAGGGAGAAGAGGCGGGAAAAAAGACCAATGTCGTGAATTGGACGGTAAAATCAACCCTGCTGGGAGCGAAGCTTTCGGGCTCTTGCATTCTCAGAGATGAAATCCAGGATAAGACCTTCCTGGACATGGATTCCGTACAGCTTTATGAGGTCGGACACAGTTTCCGGAACGGCCAAGTTGCCGGATACTCCGGAGGGGACTTACTCCGCTTCCTGAGGGCACCGGAGTCTGGAAGGCGGAGCGGAAAAGAAATTATACGAGTGCTTCGAAGGAAGCCTATACCACGGCATTGGAAATTACCCTTCCGAATAATACGGATAAGAGTTACATCCTGACCTATAGAACCTATATTAAAATGGTCAAAGGAGAGAGTGCCATAACGCGGGCGGAGAATACCATAACGGATAAGGGCCAGAGTAAGAGCATCGCCATAGTGGATTTGAATAAAAATATGGACTGGAGTTCCTCCAGCTCTAAAAGTACAGTTTAATATGAAGAAGGTGGATTCTCTTTCCGCAAAGCTTCCGCTTGCAAAGGCAAGATACGACTCTTCTTAAAGGACGATTTGTCCGAACTGAATACTGCGCTTGCCGCTTCGGATGACGAAGAAAGTTCTGGGTCTTGCTAGAGGATATTCAGGATACCGATGACAAGGGAGAAATCAGCTTAGCAGGAGATCGGAATAAGGAATACTATATTATGGAGCTAAAAGGCTCCCGCAGGCTATAGTCTCGATAAGACAAAAGTACGGAACGTATCGGATTAACACCGGAGAAAAATATTTCAAGGACATCTATCCCCTTACCCGGAATATACTTGGAATAGAGGAGAAAAAGGGAGAGCTCTTTACAGACGAGCGTGACGTAAGACTTACAAGACAGGGGAACTGACGATTCAGAAGCATTTTGAAGAGCATGCTCTAAGTTTTACTCGCGTTATACCGGAAAAATCAGGAAACCGAAATAACTATACAGCCGTTTTCAAGCTGTCCATTTTCCCGAAGAAAATGATAATACGGAGAAGCGCGTTTTAAGTTAAAGAAGCTTTCCGAAGGGAATATCAGTATGCAGACTTAAATCTGCAGGTACCGTGGAAGGAGCTTCAGACTGCGCCTTCCTAAACGGAGTAGCCAATTTACAGTTTAAAGACCTGCCCTGGGGAAAGTACGAACTGGAAGAAGTTAAGACGGAAGAGGGCTATACGCTTTCGTCGAAAATTCAGTTTGAAGTAAAAGACAATCAGGGTGCAGGAGAGAACCAGGCTGATGTCGCTTTATAACGGGGCGACCATTACGGCACCGATTGCCATGCCAAAACTATCCCTCTAAGTTCAGTTTTGAAAAGTGGAATGAAAAATAACTCCGTAAACTTGAAAGAGGGAGAGTTCCGTTTGCACGGAAAGAAGGAAGACTTCTAAAGGGGGACGGAGCAGCGAATTATACCCTTGTGGAAGACGGGGCAAATGCTTACATCACAATAGATAAAAACAATCTTACGGGGAACGGCTTCAGTTTGGAAGGCGTGTTGAAAGCAGACGGAAAGACCAAGTACACAATCGAAGAGATGAGCGCACCGAAGGGCTATGAAATCGGAGCGAAGGACGGTTTTTATCTTAAAAGGCGGACGGAAGCGGTATTGTAGCTGCAGGCCCGGAGAATCTGGTGAATTTTGTAGTAGCCGGAAATACTTTAAAGATGAAGAATCAGCCGACTCCTTCAGCTTTGATGAGAAAGATCAAAATGAATATGCCGTTTTAGGTACGGAATTTGTGATCTATCCCGCTAAGGAAGATGGAGAAAGGGTAAATTCCACGCCGTTTACAGATTGGATAAATCAGACCCAAAAATAGTAACACCGTTAAAGAACTGGAAGCGGACGGCTATTATCGTTTGGAAAGAAAAGAGCAGTCTATCCTCTATGTAAAGAGTAAGAATAACAAAGGAGAGGGCAGCGATTACGTTCTTTTTAAAGTGAGCCATGACGGAAAAAAAGCATGGAGAAAGTCAAGGAAGAGGACTTTCCGGAGCGATTTCCGGAAATAAAAGACGCTGACGATCCGGGCAACCCGGGTTCTTGCGCATGCTACTTTGCAGAAGCTGGATTCTCTTCCGACCACAGAGGGCGGAACGGATTTCAAAAGCCTTGGAAGGGGCGGAGTTTACGCTTTATCAGGTGAAGAATTCCGATCGTAGGCTGAATGCGGAGGACTCGAGCCTACTACGGAAACAAGCTGAGTATCACTCCGGATTACTTTAATTTCCTGGCTAGATCCGAAACCGAAAATGCAAAAGCTCTGGGCGTATACACTACGGATCAGGACGGAAAGATTACGACGAAAAAGCCCGCTAAAAAAGAAGTCAACAAGGTTTATGAGTCAAAATCCCTGACGGAAGGCCTGCCTGTCGGTGTGTACTATTTTGTAGAGACAAAGGAGCCGACCGGCTATACTCTGCAGAAAGAAGCGCACAGAAAAAGAAGTATGTCTTTATTGTGCAAGAAATGCCGATCAGGGACAGGAGTTGAAGGCCAGTCTTTTAAAATCCCGTCTTGCTGTGGAAGATGGGGAAACCGCAACAGAGGGAAGAAGGCATTGCAAAAGAATGATCGTATCCCGGGCACTTTGAAGCTTTATCAAGGTGGATTCCCACGATGCAACGAAGAAGCTTAGCGGTGCCAAGTACGGTCTCTATACTGACGGTGCAAGCGGAAAGGGTGGCAGTGAAGAGAGGCGTTGTAGATTACACGGCGACTACAAACGGAAACGGAGAACTTGAGTTTACCGGATTGGACTGGTATAAGAATTATTATATTAAGGAGTTGCAGGAGCCGAGCGGCTATTTGATTGATGAGATTTCTACGGGAAATCGCATGAGAACAAGCCTTTACGTTTTTCTGCAACGAGTCTTTCCGTAGCAACACAGCAAGAAAAACAGTAAAACGGAATTCAGATCAGTATGTTTGGCATCGATCCTTTGCTGTCCTATGCGCCGGAAGATAAGAAAATAGAAAACTGGGAAAATAAGGAAGCAATTATAGGCGTATAGCTTTATTATTTCCGGAAATTTCCGCGACGGATCAACGGAGAAAACGTATACGACAGGAAACAGCGGAACGGAATCGGGGCTGTGCTTATTTCGGAGACCTTCTTGCCGGACAGGTTTATACCATAAAGGAAGGAACCATGCTTCCCTCCTCTCTTCGTCCGATGAAGGATTTGCAGTTTAAGATCAACAATAAGAACCGTATAGAGCTTATCAATCCGGATGAGACCATCATTTCCCATGTAGACAGGAACTATCTGGACCTTGCCAGGGAGCGTACGGCTTTACAGTTTTCCGCAAGGGTGGAACATCAGGAACGTGTCGGAAGACGGAGCTTTACCGCTTTTACGGTATTTCCTACCTGCTTTCCCCGAAGACTCGGCAGGGACTTCAGGCTATTCCTGCGAATCTGAAGCTTTACGGTAAATGGAGATAGAGTCAACACGCCGACAGCATTTACCACCTATAAGATAGACTCCGCTGTCCGGACAGGAGAGTTCGCGCCGATAAAGCGAAACGGATATCGTCCCTATGCCGAAGGAAGTTTAAGCATCTTCGGACTGGAAAGAGGAAAAGCTATTATCTTCGTGCCAGTGCAAGTAATTTAGCTGAAGACCCGGATAGCAGGAAGAATCTGGATCTTTCCCCGGACGGCATCGGACTCTATAAGATTACAGTGGCTTCGACAGCAATATTACCGTGGAAAAGGAAGAAGACGGTACAAAAAGAAAGCTTCAGTCCGGGAGAAGAGCCTCATTTTTCACTACGGATTGAAGAAGGACAAAATTGCCTCCATACGACGGACTTTAAGACCAGAACAAAGGATGTCGGGGAGCAGAATATGCCTTTACATGAAGAAAAGACTGGAGCCTTAAGGATTTGTTGAAAGGGGAGAAGGGAGAAGATGACAGCATAGAGAAGGGGACCGAATATCGTGAAAAGGGTGCTGAAAAACCGTTATTTCTATCATGGAGAGGACCACCTTTTACAGGAAGTTTTTGAAAAATGATGCGGACGGAAACCTCAGCGATAGAGAACCTGACTCTGGCACAAGACTATCTGCTTTTTAAAACCTTTCCGAAGAAAGAGAGTATGAGAATCCGAGTATGGAGACGGCTTTCGCATTGTGGAAGAAACGGACGGAAGCAGAACAATGCAGGTTCTTTCTATGGAAGAGACCTGAGAAATCTGACTCGTCCCAGATACCAGACGGCATTTTTCCAGGGAGAAGAGCTGTACATTCGCAGAACAAAGCGAGATTTGCAGACCGATCTCTACTATCCGATGAATGAGGAAGGAGTCTTGGGAGAAGGGGAAGAAATGATAGAGAAACTGACATTCCAGTGGCTGCTTTATCCGAGAGAACTTCCCATGGCGGAGGTAGTCCGCATGTCAGCAAAAACCGGAAGGATTCCGGGGAAAAACCGAATGGCGGTGAACCGGGAGTGGAGGAGACACAGCCAAACAATCCTGCAGTAACGGATGATGTGGAACTGATTTTTGTCGGTTTGGATAAAAACGGAAAATCTGATTTATTTCCCAAACGCTTATTGCATCCGGAAATCATCCGCTATTTGCAAAAAGTACGGATTGCCGCATAAAAAGTTCCCAAACGCCCATTTCCAAGAAGGGGAGAATCATCAGACCCAAGAAGAAAAAGGGAGAAATCGGCGGCGGCTATACCAGGGATGAGATTGCAGACCGTCTGGCGGAGGTTCTCGGTTCCAGCAGAACATTAAGCCAAGAAGACCTGGATGAACTGAATTACATCGGAGAAATCCTTGGTGCGATGCGAAGAGGACAGATGGATATCTATGGCAGATGGGTTGCTACCGGAGACCGGAGCCAATTGCCGGTTTATCTCGGAATGTGTGCGCTCAGTGCCGTCCTTTTGGAAGAGTACTTAAGACGGAAGAAAAAAGAAAAGCAAGAGGCATAAAGAGTCATATAGGGGCTGTAAAAATCAAAAATAATTTTCTTAGCAATATAGGTCTGAACTTGGGCACTCTCGCTAGCTTCGCCACGTAACGGATACTAAGCGAAAAACTGCGTTTCTCTTGTTTTTCGCAAGTACCGACGAGCTCAGACTACCCGCATTCAGACCTATATTGCAAAAATCACTTTATTATTTTGATTTTTACAGCCCTTTTATGAGTTTATAGACATCCCGCTTTCCCATTCCGCGGTCTTTTGCAATCTGCTTTTAGAGCATCTTTTTCACTGTAACCCTCGTTAAGATAATACTCAAAATGTTCTTCCATCGAGAGTTCCTCCCACTTGGCCTGCGCTTCCTCTTTCTTCTTCTACGGGATGCTCCGGCAGGGACAGAACATATTCTCCTCTGGGCTCTTCCTCTGGTATTTCCGAATGGCATCATCCAAACTGAAATACAGCACTTCTTCATGCTTTTTGGTCCGTTCTCCTGCAAGACTTAAAGCTCGATTTTTCTTGAAAAAGTTTCTCGAAGGTCTTCGAGAGTTTTCTTTAAATGGTGCAGTGCCTCATAAAGAATTATGGTTCTTTCTTCTTTTTGCAGGCTCTCAAAATCGCCTTTCGTTCTTTTTATTGCTCTTTTCCGTAGGAGAAAGGCCTCAAAGACAAAGCGTCTTGTACTCAGAGCGGAAAGTGTCAGGGCAGTCACAAAAGGCGGCAGGGGCCGGGAAGACTTTCTACGCGGATACCGGCGTCAATTGCCTGCCGTACCAGCTCTTCTCCGGGGTCGCTGATGCAGGAGTTCCGGCATCGGTAATGAGAGCAATATTTTTCCCCTTTTTAATAGACGTGAGACGAGTTCCCTGCTTTTTCGACCTTGTTAAACTCATGGTAGGCGGTCATCGGCGTTTTAATTTCGAAGTGATTTAAAAAGTTTAATGGAATTTCTTGTATCCTCTGCGGCAATGCAGTCCGCCTCTTTCAGCGTGCGGAGCACACGAAGCTGATATCTTCCAGATTTCCTATAGGGGTGGCACAAAGGCTTAATGTTCCGCTTTCCATGACTTAAGAGAGCTCCTTTCCGAGTAAAGGGGATTGGCTAAAGTTTCAGAATGAATAGTACTACAGTTCAGGGCGATTGCCCAGTCCTATACGGTGGAAAAATGGAGTTCTTGCGAACTTCTTTTATTCATAACGAGTATCGTGCAAAGTGTGCGATATCTCGTTTAAATAGCATTCATGTAAGAAAATATAGGTCGTGACATTTTTGTCACGCACTGAAATTAAAATCTCCTAAAGATGGAAAGACTTCAAAGGATTGAAGAAGCAAAAACCTTAGGAATAATATGAGTAGTACCGAGTTAATATTAAATATGCTTACAGAAGCTACCTCTCAAATAAACCCGTCCGTTTTAACTTTTCCAATACTCTGTGCAGCCATATTGGGGCAAAAATACCCGTTGGTTTTCCCCAACGAGGCATCAAAAGATTATAATGTTTTTAATTTGAGAACTATATTCTCCACAAAACTAAATGCTTCAGGCGTTTTTTTGTCATCCATAATCGTGCATAATCCATCTTATGACGCTCAAGCATGGAACGACAATCTTTTATTTTCATCTTACAAAAGTCCGTCTTGAAATTTTTAACGCTTCCACTTTTAGTCAGTTCCATCGCAGTTCGCACATCTGTACACCGAACTAACTCATCCTCCAAATTCAGAACTTGTGGAAGAAAAATGATTTTCAGCTTTCCGCAGTACCTGGTGAGAAGTTCCAAGTTCTTTTTTAGGTTTGATGTCTGTGGCACATCAGTATCAAATACCAAAACGACAGTCGTTCCCGCCTGAATAGACAACATCTGTGATTTTGGAATCAAATTCTGCACCACATTGAAGACCTTTATCTTCCCCGGAATCAATCTTTCCGGTGCTTCTTTTAAGGCCGTAATCAGTTGTTGTTCACAGGGGCCTTCTACATAATAGATGCACTTATTGTTCATCTTCCCACCCCATTTCCAACTCGTCCAAAAGGGAATCCTGCGGAAGCGAGGCAAACACATCATTGTCGACCGCACAGCGTAAAGAGTCTGTATTTCGTTTCAGTACATCCGATGCAGAAACAGCAGAAACCTGATATCACCTTCCTCCAGATGCTTACGCAAAAACACATAACTATGTTTCGGCAGGGTTCAAATCCAGCATATCTGTATTATGCGTTGTAAAAATCAACTGTTCATCGTCTCCGATACGATCCAGCATAATACCGAAAAATCCGTTTTTCAATATCGCTCTGAATATAAGAAAAAATGTTCATCACAATAATAGAAACTGCTTTCTTTTTGTCGCCATTGCAGCAAGGAACATTGCGACATCTATTCCTTCTGCTGTACCACTGGACAGTATCTCCCGATTCAGTAGTTTACCTTCCTGAATGATGATTTCCGTTCCACCGCGCCGAATAATAAAGGTATCCTTCAAATCTTTTGATAAACTAACGTCCTGCAATGTAGGATCAAGCGTTCCAATAACAGCACGCAGTGTCTTCAACAAAATGATTTTATTTGCACCTGTAAGTTTCAAAGATTTTTCTATTTCAGGATATGCAAAACGATATCGAACAGCACCTACCAGCTTCTTAAGTGCTGTAGCGGTTCTGGTTGCCTCTATTGTTTGATCTTTCAGCTTCTTTACACATTTTTCATACGAATCCATCGTATCAATGTCTGCGGTCTGATACTGAGATGTCAATCTCCTGATTAGAAGTATCAATCTCGAGCTGACAACCGCTGCAGGCGGTAATCACCATTTACAAAAATCAATACTGAAGTATCCCTTATCGCCTGAAACCATCTCATACAGCGGTGTTGGATTTCCATCAGTCATATATCCGAAAATACGAAGCAAAGCCTTTCCAAGGCTGGTCTTTCCTGTAGCATTTGCACCCATAAGAATTACAGCCTTCTTATAGCGAAACCGCTCTCTTCCTTTCAGATATTCCTGATCGATAATCGAATTGACAATCTTTTTGGGATAACTGAAATTGATATGAAAATCATTGAATCCATAAATTCCTTTTTAGCACAAAGTCTAATACGATCATGTCAGAGTCTCCTTTTCGTTATTTCGCTTTGTCCGAACTAATGATATCCTATTTAAAAGAGCATTTCAAGGACAATAGTCAATTATCAAAACTTCTTGACATATGATAAATATTGCTTATAATTAAATTGTAAGCAATTAAAAAGTTGCTGTTTGCTTTATACCCCATCTCGTATATCGGGAAAGGAGAGAGTTAAAGCAAGTGTGCATGGTAAATATTTTTTTAAACAAAAAGCAGGACAGAGTTGTAAGAATCAAAAGGAGGAGAAAAATGAACATTTATGATTTTTTTCAGTACCGATGGTAGGGGGCGGGAGCTTTCTGGCAGAGAATAAGGGTAAGGTTATGCTTATCGTGAATACGGCAACCGGCTGCGGATTCACGCCGCAGTATGAGGATCTCGAGAAGCTTTATGAGGAGTATCATGAGAAGGGCTTGGAAATCATTGATATCCCTTGCAACCAGTTTGCCGGACAGACTCCGGGAACCGATGAAGAGATTCATGAATTCTGTACCTTAAACTATAATACCAAGTTTCCGCAGATGAAGAAGTCGGATGTAAACGGAGAAAATGCACTTCCGCTCTATGCTTTCTTAAAGGAACAGAAGGGTTTTGCCGGCTTTGGGCATAGTCCGAAGGGGCTTGCCATGGCGGCAATGTGCCTGACCAGAGATGTCAACTATAAGAAGAATCCGGATATTAAGTGGAATTTTACGAAGTTTTTGGTCGATAGAGACGGAAATGTTGTGGAACGTTTTGAGCCGACGGCGGATATGGGAGAGGTAAGGAAGAAAGTAGCAGAACTGATTCATAACGAGTATCGCTCGTAAAGCGTGTGATATCTCGTTTAAGCTATAAAAATTCTTCTATATAGCAAGCCAATAGTATAAGATTTTTCCTATATTTCTTATTCTTTTCCTGCTCTCCGACGAAAAAAATAAGGAGTCAGCGCATTACAGCTGTGTTTAGCATCAGAGGAGAAGAAGAAAATGAATAAGGGAGTGGAACGAAAGAAAAACCAGCCGGTCCTAAAAGGCCGGCTTTATTCCATAGCTTGCGTTTAAGCAGCAAAATGTCGATTTTACTCGGCCTTTGCTCGGCGATAGCGCTAATTGGGTCAGGCTCTATTTTGATAGATATCAGTAAGAGAAGCATGGAAAAAGCATTGACAGCAATATGGTGGACAAAACCCATATGGCAATCAATGATATTCAAAAATATACTCTACCAAAATCAGGTGGTTGCCGAAACGATTAAAGAAGGAATTTCATCGGCCTATGAGACGGAGGGAAGAGGTGGGGAGCGGCTCCGACCAAAAATCTGGAATGTTGTGGATGGTAAGGGTGATCCGGTTTCTGCCAAAGCGATGGGGCCCGCCACGTTTCAATCTCGTATAAGAAACGTTGCCATTCCGGCAAACCTCTACAACGCCGAATCCTCTATGTTGGACGCGCTTTACGCGGCGGTAAACAGTGATGACAGTATTTTCGGGGTAGGGATCTATTTTGATAAAGATGCCTTTATTCCGGGAGTGGATGATTATTCTTTGTATCTTACGAAGGAAAAATGCGAAAAACAAGAACGATACAAACCTATTCCGCAGGATACCAGGAAGAAGAGATTTTCAAGCATTTAAAAAGAAACGAAAAAGCTTAGTGTTGCGGAATTTATCAGGATGCCTATACCAAGGACTGGGTATTTTCCATTATGGTTCCCATCGTCATAAAAAGAAGAGTTTAAAGGATATGTTCTTGTGGATATGAAAATGGACGTTTTCGAACTCTTGCAGCAGAAGGACGAGCGTTTTCCTTCTTTAGCTATAGATTTGGCGGATAATGAAGGAAATATTGCCTATTCCATGGATGCGGATACCATTGCCAAACCCTTAAAAAGAAATTATGCCGGAGGAAGCATATAATGCTCTTGAAACAAAAGAAGGAAGAAGGAAAATCTTTACTACCGTGACCTCCAGTGCAGACAAAGGGAAATGTAAAAACGGTATATTGCGCCGGTAGAAGTGGGAGACTCCGATTGGTGGGTAACCGTAAGCCTTTCTGAGGCGGAATACAATGCCACCCTGATGACCTTGGTTAAAACGGCGTTGTTATCCAATATCCTCGGTGTATTGATTTTGGTTTGTCTTACGCATTTCCTGATTCGAACCTCCTTGGCACCCTTAAAGAAAATCTCTTCTGCGGGTGTGGAAGTGGCTAAGGGAAATTTCGATGTAGATATTCAGTACAATAAGAAAGATGAGATTGGAGAACTGGCAGAGAGCATGAGAGAAATCATGCAGGAGAATTCGAGATGATTATTTCGACCTGCAGAACAAACTCAGCGAACTGTCCAAGGGAAATTATCGCGTGGATATGGAGGATCAGGAGTATTATGCCGGTGCTTATGCACCGCTCTTACAGTCTCTTCGGGACATTCTGTGAGACTTATCCGATACTATGAAGGAAATTAAGAATTCCGCAGAACAGGTAAAGGCAGGGATCGGAACAAGTGAGTAATGCAGCCCAGTCTCTTTCCGAGGGGGCTACGGAGCAGGCATCCTCCATCGAAGAACTCTCCGCTACGATGGTTGACATTTCCATAAAATTGACAGTACGTTAAAAATTACCGAGGAAGTGGCTCAGTTAAGCAATGATGCGGAAAAAGCTGTTAATGTCAGCACCGATAAGATGGATGAGATGGCAAAAGCCATGCAGGATATTACGGTAAAATCCCAGGAAATCAGCAAAAATCATCAAGACTATTGATGATATTGCCTTTCAAACCAACATCCTTTCCCTTAAATGCCGCTATTGAGGCAGCCCGCGCAGGTGAAGCCGGAAAGGGATTTGCCGTTGTAGCGGATGAGGTAGGTAATCTTGCTCAAAATCTGCAAAGGCCGCTCAGAATACCAGCAGCTTGATTGCCGAGGCAATTGATGCAGTGGAGAAGGGTGCAAAGCTTCTCGGGGAAACAGTTCACCTTTTGGAAGTGGTTTCACGCAAAAGTAAGAAAAATCAATAGTATGATCAGGGAATATCTCTCAGGCGTCGGATGAACAGGCCAAGGGAGTAAAGCAGGTAAGCGTGGAATCGATCAGATTTCCTCCGTGGTATCAAAAACAATTCCGCTACGGCGGAAGAAAGTGCCGCTGCGTCTGAAGAACTTTCCGGACAGGCACATACTTTAAATGAGCTTATGAGTAAATTTCAGTTAAAGGAAGAAGAATAGTTTTAACGATTCGCTTGCGGCCTCTGGATAAAAAGCCTCTTCCTATAGTTAAACTGGTAGCTACACTTCGATGGAGGTGTAGCTATTTTTATGCATTATGAAAATATTATGCATTGTGAAAAGCGTGTTAGCTTGTCTATAGCGAACCTATCGCATGAACGGCTCGACATTTATTCATAACGAGTATCGCTCGCAAAGCGTGCGGTATCTCGTTTTTAATACAGGGGAAGGAGAGGGAAAAAATGAAAACGGAAACAAAACGCGACCTCTTCTATAAGTTTACCCGTTTTGTATAGCAGTCTCAGCGGAAAAAGAGCGTCTGGCGGTGGAAGCGGCCTGGCATGATTATGATGAGTTAATTTATTTTCAAGAGGGAGAGTTTTCAGCTCTATCTTAATTTGAAAAGAAAAACTGATTTAAGGAAGAATGCCTCTACTTTATCCTGAGAGGTTGCTTTCACAGAATCTATGCTACATCGGATAAGGCGGTACAGCATTCTCTGCTTTCGTTTGGAGGATTTTTCTTTTTAGCGAAGGGGATTTTTGAGCAGGATTTTTGGACCGCTCAGGAACGGCTCCGTTTTTCCGGAAGATATCAGTTTGAACGATATGGGATTTATTGAGGCGGTGCAAAGCTTTTTCTCGCATGGTGCAGTATTTTCATAAGCACGGGACAAATGATAAGAGTATTGAGGCCAGTAAGAAATATAGTCTTCGAGGTCTGGCACAGCATATGTACGTCCGTGCGGAAATGTTGCATCTCTTTGCAACTATGGAGAGTATGGGATTGATTCGGGATAAGAGCCCGCTGGAAGAAGAGAGAAAGACTGAGCTTTTGAAAAACTGTATTCTCTTTATGGAGGAGCATTATAGAGAAAAGGCTGTATATTCATGACCTCTTCGTTATGTCAATTAAATGAACAGTATTTTACCCGCTTCTTCGGAAATCATGTAGGCATTCCGCCTCTGGAATATCTGAACCGTTATCGGGTGAAAATGGCAACCGAGCTTATGGTGAATACGGAGGAGAAAATTATCGATATCGCCAAGAATACGGGCTTTCATAATCAGGGAAATTTTTATTAAGACGTTTAAGACCATTATGGGGAAACGCCGAATCAATATAGAAAGAGAATGCAGGAATAGCGGAAAAACTTAGAGTAGAATCAGTAAAAGAAATGGATAGAAAGAAGGAATGGAAAATGACGTATTATTATCCGGCTATTATTCGGAAAAAGAAGAAGGCTATAGAGTGGATGTGATTGATTTGGAAGGCTGTTTCGGAGAGGAAAAAAGATAAGCAGGATGCCTTGGAAGATGCAAGGCACGCCAGGGGTAAACTGGCTTTTTGTGGAGTCTGAAGACAGCATGAACTTCCCGAAGCAGACTCACTTGGACGATATAAAACTGGAGGAGGGAGAAGAGAAAACCATGCTTGCCTTCCTCATGCCAAAAGAAGGGTGGGATGAGTGAGACCAGATTCCGAAGGAATCTGGCTTTACTGAAGCAAAGTGAGCAGTGGACTTCAAGTCCACGCTCAGTCATGAGTGGAGGTGTTTTCAATAGGAAAAAACACCGGAAGGAGGGAAAAGACTTTGCTGAAACAAAGTCTTTTTGGTCTCGCGCGCCATGGGCGCGTCTAACAGGGTGAAAGTCCCGAGCATGCCTAGGGCAACGAGGAAGTGTATAGCCAAACAGCAAGGGTGTCCATCGTGAGGTGGAATCTGAAGGAAGCTGTAGGCAAACCCTTGGTCCGACGAACAGAAATCACATATAAGGCTCTGAAAATACGGATAAGTCTGCCAAAAGAGATGAAGTCCAAAAGTTGCCGGAAGTAAGAGTAGATGTGGCGGATAGATGAGGGGAAAGAGCGTGCACCTAAGCGTGGAGGTCTCATAGAGGTTTCATTAGCCTAGTAACAACGAACTATGAGAAGTCAGCCGAGCCCATAGTAGTGAAGAAGTCTCCGTAATGGAGATGGAGCAAAGGGGCGAACAATCAATAAGTTCGAGTATGTCTCGTATTGTAGAGATGGCAACATCTGCCGTAACCAATCGGGGAAAAAGATGGTCAAATCAAGCGAGACGGAAAGGAAAGAACGCATGGACACAAAGTAGTCTAATGGAGCAGATACTTTCAAGTGAAAAACTTAAACGAAGCATATCTGCAAGTCATCCGAAACAAAGGTGCAGAGGAGTGGACGGAATGAAGTACACAGAACTTAAAGAGCACTTGTTTAAGAATGGCGAAGAAATCAAGAAACAGTTGAGGAATAGAAAATATAAACCCTCAACCGGTACGAAGAGTGGAAATACCAAAACCGGATGGCGGTGTCAGAAACCTGGGAGTACCAACAGTAACAGACCGATTTATCCAACAAGCGATAGCACAGGTATTAACGCCCATCTATGAAGAACAATTCCATGACCATAGTTATGGTTTTAGACCGAATAGATGTCACAGTAAGTCTTAATGACCGCACTCGATATGATGAATGACGGAAATACATGGATTGTGGATATCGACATGGAAAAGTTCTTTGACACAGTAAATCATGATAAACTGATGACCATTATAGGAAGAACAATCAAAGACGGAGATATAATCTCAATCGTCAGAAAGTATCTAGTCAGTGGAATTATGGTGGATGATGAATACAAGGAATCAGTGATAGGAACACCACAAGGTGGGAATCTATCGCCACTCCTGCAAACATCATGTTGAACGAGCTTGATAAGGAGATGGAGAAAAGAGGACTGAATTTTTGTCAGATATGCAGACGACTGTATCATCATGGTCAGAAGCGAAATGTCGGCGAATCGAGTAATGAGAAATCTAACAAGGTACATTGAAGATAAAACTGGGGCTGAAAGTAAACATGACTAAGAGCAAAGTTGATAGACCACAGGGGCTAAAATACCTTGGGTTTTGGATTTTATTTTGACAGTCATGCGCACGTCTACAAGGAAACCACATGCAAAATCGGTAGAGAAGTTCAAAGCACGCATGAAACAACTCACATGTAGAAGTTGGGGCGTAAGCAACAGCTACAAGATTGAAAAAGTTGAACCAACTCGTCAGAGGATGGATAAACTACTTTAAGATTGGAAGCATGAAAACGTTGTGCGCAAAGTTGGATGGAAACATTAGATACCGACTACGCATGTGCATTTGGAAACATTGGAAAACTCCACAAAACAAAGAGAAGAACTTGGATAAACTAGGTATACTAAGATGGGTAGCTACATAAAGTTGCAAATACAGGAAATCGTATTGCGCATATGTGCCATAACGGATGGGTACAAAAGGCTATAAGCACAAAGAGACTAACCTCATTTGGATTAGTCTCAATGTTAGACTACTACACCTCAAGGTGTGTTACTTGTTAAGTTGATTGAACCGCCGTGTACCGAACGGTACGCACGGTGGTGTGAGAGGTCAGGAAATTTAATTTAAATTTCCCTCCTACTCGATTATTTTTCAAAGTCCATTTTTCCCCTTGCCACCCCTGATTTTTTGCTATACTCTTGCAGACATTTGGGGCAGGATAGGAGGACAAGGTGAGTAAGGTACTTCTGAAAAAATGGCTATGTGTATACGAAAGAGGGAATCAGGAAGGCGGATGTACCGCTTTCTGAAGATGAGACTTTTTCTTGATTTTTCTGAAAATGATTTAGAGAATACTACTGTTTACAATTTAGAGGAAAGTTAATTGTTCCGGGCTTTGTAGATGTTCATGTACATCTCAGAGAGCCCGGTTTTTGTATAAGGAAACGGTGGAGAGCGGAACGAGGGCCGCTGCGCACGGGGGCTATACCGCAATTTGCGCTATGCCGAACTTAAATCCGCCACCATCAAGCGTGGAGAATCTTTCCGTTGAACTTAAGGCAATAGAGAAGGATGCACTCATTAAGGTTTATCCGTACGGTACAATCACGCGGGAGCAAAAGGGACGGGGCGTGCTTTCCGATATGGAGGAGATAGCAGAGGATGTGATCGCTTTTTCCGATGACGGAAAAGGCATGCAGGAAGCGGCACTCATGCGGGAGGCCATGCAGAAAGCGCATGCACTCGGAAAGGCTATCGTTGCACACTGTGAGGATGAGAGCGAATTAAAGCCGGGCGGCTGCATTCATGACGGAGATTTTGCGAAAGCCCATGGCTATATCGGAATTAACTCGGCTTCGGAATGGAAGCAGGTGGAAAGAGACCTTCGGCTTTCGGAAGAGACCGGCGCACAGTATCACATCTGCCACATTTCCACAAAAGAATCCAGTAGAGCTTCTTCGGAAAGCGAAGGAAAGAGTGTGCGGGCGACAGGAGACCGGGCCGCATTACCTGATGTTTACGGATAGGGACTTGGAAGAGGATGGAAGCTGGAAGATGAATCCTCCGATTCGTTCGGCAGCGGACAGAGAAGCCTTAATTCAGGGAATACAGGACGGTACGATTGATTGCTTAATCACGGACCATGCACCCCACAGCGCGGAAGAAAAGAGTAAGGGTCTGTCTAAATCCTCCTTTGGTATCGTAGGACTGGAAACCGCTTTTCCGACCATGTTCCACAATATGGTTCTTAGAAACCCCTTAGAAAAGGAAGCGCGCGTGTAGACAGACGAGGCAAAGGTGAATGCTTCGGAGATTCTCGCCGAGGGAGGAAAGACGGTGCATGGAGCGATTTCCCTCTATAGACTACTGGAACTGATGTGCACAAAGCCGAGAGAAATCTTTCCGATTTGCGGACCGAAGTATATCGAAAACGGCGTGGAAGCGGATATTGCGGTTTTAGACCTTGACGAAGTGTACAAGGTCGATCCGGAGCGCTTCTATACAAAAGGCAAAGCACGCTCTTTGCAGCATAGGGAGGTACAGGGCAGGGTGCTGAAGACCTTCTATCAAGGAAGAGAAGTTTTATGACAGCGAAAAAGGAATTTGAAGGGTTAGGAAGTCTAAGGCTTCGAAGAGAAAGGGCATACCAAGGAAGACTGGCGTTTTCTGATAAAAGTTGAGTAAGAGTAAGGAGAGGAGAAAAGACTGCATGCAAGAATGCGAGTTTAAGATACTGGAAAACAAAATGATTGCGAAAGAGGTATTTCTCATGAAACTGGACGGGGACTGCTCGGACTTTACTGCGCCGGGACAGTTTTGCGAGATTAAGATTCGGGAAAATATCTCAGAAGACCGATTTCCGTCTGTGATGTTTCGGAAAATACTTTAAGCCTCATTTATAAGGTTTTGGGAGAGGGTACGGAAGAGCCTCCTGCATGGAAGAAGGGGAATACCTCCATCTTAACAGGGACTTGGAAACGGCTACAGCGTGGAAAAACGCCCTGAAAAATCCTGTACTCTGCGGCGGCGGAGTCGGTGTTCCGCCTCTCTACTACCTCTGCAAAAAGCTGTTGGAGGCCGGAAGCACCCTTATGTTGCTTTGGGCTTCCGCGCAAAAGAAGATGTTTTCTTTGAAGAAGAGTTCCGCACTGGGCGTTCCCGTGAATGTGGCGACAGAGGACGGCAGTCACGGGCAAAAGGAGCTTTGTAACCGCTCTACTCGGAAATCACAACTACGCCATGGTCTGCGGGCCGGAGCCGATGCTCCGCTGCCGTGCATGAGAAGGTAGAGGGCGGACAGTTCAGCTTTTGAAGAACGTATGGGCTGCGGTTTCGGAGCTTGTATGGGTTGCAGCAGGAAAATGAAGTCGGTATGAAGCGCATCTGTAAGGACGGACCGGTATTTACGTGGAGGAAATCGAATGGTAAGCATCAAAACAACGCTTTCGGGAATCGAGCTGGACAATCGGATTATTCCCTGCCTCCGGCACCTTTGCCTTCGGAGAAGAGTTCAAGAGTCTCTACGACTTAAATATCCTCGGCTCCATTTCCTTTAAGGGAACGACGGTGGAGGAACGTCCGGGAAATGCCCTGCCCTGTATTGCGGAGTGTCCGGGCGGCATGCTGAATTCCGTGGGACTCCAGAATCCTGTGTGAAAAAGGTGGTGGAAGAGGAGCTTCCGCGCTTGGAAAGTTCTTCAAAAACCTTTGGTTGCGAAACATTTCGGCTTTTTCTCTGGAGGACTTTGCTATTCTTTCCGAAGAGATGGATAAGGTGGAAAAATGTCGGTATTTTGGAGGTAAATATCTCCTGCTTGAATGTGTCCCACGGAGGGATGGCCTTCGGAACGGACGCGAAGTCCGTGGAAGCGGTTTGTAAAGTGGTAAAGGAAAAACGAAGAAGCCGGTTTACATGAAGTTAAGTCCGAATGTGACCGATATTACGGAAAATGGCGAGGCAGCAGAGAGCGGAGGAGCGGATGGTCTTTTCGCTCATCAACACGGTGCTCGGCATGCGAATCGATATTAAGAGAAGAAAGCCGAGTGCTGGCAAACAAGGTCGGGGCTATTCCGGACCGGGCATTTTCCGATTGCCGTCCGTGCCGTCTATGCGGTACATCAGGCAGTGAAGCTTCCGCTTATCGGAATGGGCGGAATCAGCCGTGCGGAGGATGTTCTGGAAAATGATGATGGCCGGGCGCGAGTGCGGTGGAAGTCAGCGCGGAGAATCTTGTCAGATCCGAGGGTTTGCGAGGAAATCATCACGGAGCTCTCGATACTCTGACGAAAGACTCGGGATAAAGGATATTCAGGAAATCATCGGGATTGTCTAAAGGAGGAAAAATGGGAAAAGGATGTTATGGTAGCGTGGATTTTCCGAGCGGAGAGAAGGCCTTAGCGTTTTGGATTTAGTTTGCAAAGGAAGAAAGCCTATGTGAAGGTGGGAATGGAGCTTTTTACAGTGAGGGACCAGATTGTACGGAAAATAAAGGAGAGGACATCAGATTTTCCTGGATTTAAAAGCTCCATGATATTCCGAATACCGTAAAGGGCGGTATGCGCTCTTTAAGAGACCTCGGTGTGGATATGACGAATCTGCACGCGTCCGGCGGAGTGGAAATGATGCGACAGGCGCTTCGCGGCCTTTCCTTCGAGGAAGGAGAGAATGAGGCTTCTTCTTGAAGGAGGAAAAGGAGAGCTGCGGATGCGGAAATCAAAAATCGTCCGCTTCATTGCGGTAACGCAGCTACCTCCACGGACCAAAAGGTGCATGGAGGAGGAGCTTCTAATAAAGAAGAGTTGAAAAAGGTCGCCCACTACGGACAAAAATGCGAAGACGGCAGGGGCTCGACGGTGTGGTTTGCTCTCCTTGGGAGGCAAGGAAAATCCATGAAAAAGCTGGGAAAGGACTTCTTAACGATTACTCCGGGCGTCCGTTTAAGGGCGGTGACGTAGGGGATCAAAGAGAGTCATGAGTCCGGCAGACGCAAAAGACGCGGGCTCGGACTACATCGTAATGGGGCGGCCCATTACGCAGGCGGAAAATCCGGTGGAAGCTTACAGAGAAGCGGTAAGACAGTTTTGCGACTAAGAGTCTATGAGCAGTGAAACAGCAGCCTCTGCAGAAATAGAGCGAGCCGGGCATCATGGAAGAATATGAGTAAAAACAAGTTTATATAGCAGGAGGGAAAAGATGAGAAAAGAAGAAATTGCAGAGGTTTATTATCCATTCAGGCGGTGTTTTTTAAGACCGAAGGACCCCTTTACCTGGGCATCGGGAATTCATTCCCCCATTTATTGTGATAACCGCTTAACGCTCTCTTTTCCGGAGGTAAGAAGAAAGATTGAGGCGGGGCTTGCCGAGCTTGTGAAGGAGCATTTTCGGAGGCAAAGGCGCTGGGACGTCTACCGCAGGCATTGCCCATGCCGCTTTAACGGCAGAAATCCTGGATCTTCCCATGGAGCTATGTGAGAGGCTCTGCTAAGGATCACGGCAGACAAAACCAGATTGAAGGAAAGCTCACTCCGGGTGAGCCCGTTGTCGTGGTGGAGGATCTCATTTCTACAGGGGATCCGTCATCGACTGCGTGAAGGTCTTGAGGAGAACGGAGCCAAGGTACTCGGCGTGGTGGAGCATTTTACCACCTACAGGAATGGAAAAGGGAAAGAAGAGACTGAGCGAGGGCAAATGTGATAAATCACTCTCTCTGTGACCTGATTCTCTTACCGGTAGCGGTAGCAAAGGGCTATATCGAAAGGAAGAGGAGGCAAAAGCTCCTGCGCTTTAGAGATAATCCCTCCGATGAGTCATGGATGAGCGAGTAGAGTGTGAGATTCCCGAAGCAACCCCTGATGAAGACCCGGGGAATGGGGAAAGAACTAAGAGTAAAATCCTAACAAAGGATTCTCTATAGATGATGTTTGAATATAAGAAAGGGAAAAAGGATGGAGAAGAATCGTGTATCATTAACATTTTGGATCTGAGTATTGAGGAAATTAATGAGCTGATGGTTTGGCGGATAAGATTGAAGCAAAGCCCGAAGACTACTGGGAGCGATGCAAACATAAGAAGCTGGCGACTCTGTTCTTTGAACCGTCTACAAGAACCAGACTTTCCTTTGAGGCGGCTTATGCTGGAGCTCGGCAGGTTCCGTCCTCGGTTTCGCAGGAGCATCGAGTCCTCTGCAGCCAAGGGAGAAAGCGTAGCCGATACGATTGAAACCGTTTCCAACTATGCGGATATCATTACCATGAGGCATCCGAAGGAAGGTGCACCGGTTGTAGCGGCAGAACACACAACGGTTCCGTTCATCAATGCCGGTGACGGCGGACATTTCCACCGACACAGACCTTGGCGGACCTTCTGACCATTCATAGAACCTACGGAAGAGTAGACAATTTATACATCGGTGTTTGCGGAGACCTGAAGTTCGGCCGTACCGTGCACTCCTTAATCGATGCGATGCTTCGCTCACCCGAATAACCGCTATATTCTGATTTCCCCTGAAGAGCTTCGTCTTCCGGAATATGAGATTGAGAAGCTGAAGGAAGCCGGTGCGGAGTTCAGAGAGACGACAGACCTGGAAGGAGCGATTCCGGAGCTGGATATCCTCTATATGACGAGAGTCCGAAGAGCGTTTCTTTAACGAGGAAGACTACCTCCGCTTGAAAGGACATCTATGTGCTGACTCGGAAAAGTTGAAAATGCAAAAAGAGAAACCATGGGTATTCTTCACCGCTTCCCGTGTAAACGAGATTTCCGTTCGCGTGGATAGGACAAAGCGCGCAAAGTATTTCTATCAGACGCTTTTGCGGAAAGCAGATGAGAATGGCGCTGATTTTGGAAAGCTTCTGGGACTGGATAAGTAAATATAGATTTATTGATTAAAGATTGTACTTCCATTCATATCACTCTTTTCTAAAGGCGTTCTCGCTCGATTCCGACAGAGTGGCACTAAGCCTCGAGCTTCGCTGCGCTTGCCTCGCGCGCCGGCGTATCTCCCATACGCTTTTAGGGAAAAAGAACGAAATAGTATTTTTCTGGTGGTATAGAAAATCCATTTTACTGTAAGATAAACTGTTAAATAAGGAAAGGAAATCATAATGAATATGAGATGGAATTGAGAATGGTATTGTTTTAGATCACATTAAGGCAGGCAAGAGCATGCTGGTGTATCAGTATCTGGGACTCAGAATCTGGAACAGTCCGGTGGCGCTTATCCAGAACTGCTCTTCCGGAAAGATGGGAAAGAAAGACATCAAAAGATTGCGGAGAATATTGACCTTGACTTAAATGTGCTTGGTTACATGATCCGGCATCACCGTAAAACTATATTCGGACGGAAAAAGAGTGGATAAGGCTTGCCTATCTTACGGAGACGCTGAAAAATGTCCTGCATTGCAAGAACTCATGTTGCATTACTTCCACGGAGCAGGAGCTTTCGCAGGTATTTAAGAAGATTGAGGGAAAAATAGACGGTATCGCTGCATTTATTGTGATACAATTGCGAAGAACGATGAATTTGAATAAACTATGTAGAGGAAAGGTTTCTATAGCGGAAAAAGGCTATGGAAATACTGCGAGTCAGTACTCACTAAGTCCGCTTTCGGAAACCGTGGTTTTGAAGTGGACTTTTTATGAGGGAAAAGATATGAGTAATTGTCTTTTAGAACGGAGAAGGGCAGGGGATTTTGATGCCTCTGTTTTCCTTACCCGGAAAATACGGAATAGGAAGTTTTTCAAAGGAAGCGAGAGAGTTTGTCCGCTTTTTAAAGGAGGCGGGGCAGAGTTACCGCAGATTCTCCCTATGGGAGCCGACAGGCTACGGGGACTCTCCTTACCAGAGTTTTTCCACCTTTGCGGGAAATCCTATTTTTATTGACCTTGATACTTTGGCGGAAGAGGGCTTCTCTGAAGATGAGCTTTCGACCTTCTTTTTCCGATTCGGAAGAGCACGTAGATTACGGAAAGCTTTTATACGCTACGTTTTCCTGTACTGGAAAAAGCGGTAAAGCGTTTTTTTAGAGAAGCTGGATTTGGATACCGCTTCGAGCGGAAGTGCGGAGCATGGCGGAAAGCAAAAATACAGCAAGGAAAAACTGAGAAAGAGAAAGAAGCCTATAGCGCCTTCCTTTCGGAAAATGCGCATTGGCTTCGAGCTATGCTCGAGTTTATGGCGAAGAAGCTGCCGTATTCCGCTGATTTTTCATAAGGTTTAGCAGTATTTTTATCAAACAGTGGAAGAGCCTCGAAGACTATGCGAATAGCTTTGGGGATAAAGATTATCGAGGGATATTCTGATTTATGTTTCTTTTGGATTCTTCCGATGTGCTGGATCACTCTCTCTTTCAGCTTAAGGAAAAACGGAGAGCCTTCGGCGGCTGCCGGTTGTCCTCCGATGCCTTTGCGGAAAATGGACAGCTTTTGGGGAAATCCGCTCTATGCGTGGGAAAAGCACGAGGAGGAAGGATATAGCTGGTGGATTTCCAGAATAAGGCATTGTTTCTCCCTTTATGACATCAGTGCGCATAGACCATTTCAGGGGCTGGCGATGATTTTTCCATTCCCATGGAGATGAAAATGCAGCGCGGACACTGGGAAAGATGGACTGAATGAAGCTTTTCCATGCCGTGAAAGAGGCGCTCGGAAAGAAAGAAGTGATTGCTGAGGATTTAGGGCTATGTCACGGAGTCGGTGAAGAAGCTTGTTTCAGACAGCGGTTCCTCGGGACGAAGCTCCTGGAATTTGCCTTTGACTCGAGGGAGAGCGGAGATATCGTCCGAATACTTGGACCAAGAACACGGTCTGCTATACGGGAACCCATGACAATCAGGTCTTAAAGGACTGGTTTTGAAAATCCTTCCGGAAGATCGAGAAATGGCGGCAGACTATGAGCAGTAGGACTGTAGAAGAGCTCTAGGATGATTATGTCGACTTTTTTATCAAAATGACCCTGACTCGGTTTCCAACACGGCTATTATTCCTATGCAGGACTATCTGCATAGGGAAAAGAAGCACGCATCAATACGCCATCTAAACTGGGTAATAACTGAGCTACCGCTGCAAAGGAGGATTTCTCAAGAGCGTGGCGGAAAAGATTCGGAAAATGACGAAGAAAGCGGCAGATTGGAATAGGGTTAACGATGTTTAAGAATGCTTTGTATTATCAAGAGGAAAAAGAGAGTTATAAGGCAAAGGTTCTGTCTTGCTCTGCCTTTTGAAGGAAAAGAAAGGCGGCATGGGAGAAGAGAGGGGGAAAAGCTTTCCCGCTCTTTTTCTTCTGCGGCTTTCCGAAGAACCCTTTTATCCGGAGGGAGGCGGACAGGCGCCGGACAAGGGGACGATAGATGGCGCAGAGCTTCTCTTTGCGGAAAATGTAGAGGATGAGTATATCGTCATCTTTCTTTGCAAAAGAGATTCCGGAAGGAACAGAGGTGCTGTAAGGGGTAGACTATGCCTATAGAAGGAGGCAGTCCGAAAAATCACAGCGAGAGCATATTTTCGCAGGGCTCATCAATCGGCGCTTCGGTTAGCAGCAATGTCGGCTTTCACATGGAGCTTCTCGGGACAATCTGCATGTCACCGTGGACTTTAATGGAGAACTTTCGGAAGAGGAGCTCGGAGCTGGAATTGGCAGTAATGCCGTGATTCGAAGGAATCTGCCGGTAGAGGAGAAATACCTAGAAGATGACTCGGGAAAGAGAATTTAAAAGCCTGCCCGATGCAGAAGACGGGGAAAAGTGAGGAGCTGGAGACAAGTGCGGAACAGCTGTCAGTAGAAGAGCCTGCAAGGGAAGGCCTCGAGCGAGAATGGAAGACAAGGAATTTCGCCAAAAGAAAGCCCTTTCCGAGTGCGATTCGAGTGGTCAGCATTCCCGGAGTGGACTAGCTGTGCCTGCTGTGGAACGCATGTGAAGAGGACAGGAGAAATCGGACTCTTTAAGCTTCTATCCTTTGAGAAACACCTGGGAGGAACAAGAGTTTTCCTGCTTTCGGGGAGCTCTGCTGGACACGCAGAAAAAGAAAAAGCTGCTTTTTGGAGGCATCCAGAAAGTTAGTACCGATTATCAAAACCTTTCCGAACGGGTGGATAAGCTGAAGGAACAGACGGAAGAGGAGAGAGGGAAGACGAATCGCCCTTTCCCTGCAGGCAGTAGAGCTGCTTTGAAATTCTTATAAGAAAGAACTGCTATACAACAAGAAAAAGCTGTTCTACAGGAAAACTCTTCGCGGCGAGGGCTTAGAATACTATGGAAAGGAAAAAGCTTGCTGTCTTTCATTTTCCGGACTATGAGATGATTCTTCTAATAAAAGCCTGTGAAAGCTTAAAATCCTATGTGGATACGGGATTTTTCTGCTTTCCAGGAGAGGAGAGAAGGAATGGCAGTTTGCCGGAGCAGGTTGCAGCGGTTTTTAGAAAGATTTAAGAAATGGAAGGACGCAGGACGATTTTCCGGAGGAGGAAGAGAGGAAATGTTGCAGGGACGCTTTCTGAGAACGGAAGAAGAGCTGAAGAGCCTGGGTAGACAGTGCAGAGTAATCTGTACTGTCTATAGAGTACTGCCTTATACCTGATGATGAGACCTATTCTATAAAATGAAAGGATCTTGTCGAAAAACTAAGGAGCTATTTTGATGAAAGTAATAAAACTTTTTATGAACGTTAAATGATTTATTGTAAAAATATATAGAAAAGAGTTCATGATACAGGGCGGAAGCAGCAGAGAGGATTGAAAAAGTAAGGGAGACGGTATGTTAAAGTTTTCCGAAACGAGTCGGGAAAAGAGTACTTTCCGCATTTTTGTGTGCGGTGCTCAGCTTTTAGCAATGTACAGATAGCGTACGTAGGAGAAAGCACGGAAGAGATATCGCAGGAAGGCGCATTTTTGCATCGAGAGCAATCCGCAGCAGGAAGGAATAGAAGGAGAAGCTTCAGAAGGAATGGAAGCAGAACCTGCTGAAAAGGGAGATAGGAGGAGATTTCGAAAGAGTCGCCTTCTAATTTGCGTGATAAAAAGAAAGAAAATATAGAGACAGAAAATACAGAAGCGGAAAATGCGAAGGAGGATACCGCTTTTTAGCTGCCGGAGAATTTGAGGAGACGACAGAGGAGGGCATCTTAGTTCGTGCAAAATACGGAGAGAACACCTTCCCTGAGGGAACCTTTATGAGACTGCGTCCTGTGGAGGAGGAAGAAACGATTTCCGCCATGAAGGAAAAAGTCTTAAGTGAAAAAGAGAAAGAAGAAGCCTCGGACAGAAAGTGGAGCTTCGCTCTTTTTATGCTGTGGATATCGGGTTTTTCCGTGTGACGGAAGAGGGAGAAGAAGTGGCAGTACAGCCGAAAAAGGAAAGGCTGTACAGGTAGAGTTAAAGAAGAGTCCTGCTCTGGAAGAAGTCTCGTCCATTCAGCCGGGCACATGGGTCGAGGAATATGTGGATGAGGAAGAAATCCGGAAAGAAAAGACTCTCTTCCAAAAGGACGAGTATACGGTTTCCCTTCCGGAGGGAGAAGAGCTAAGCCTTGTGCATCTTCCGGAAGAAGAGAGGCGGAGCTCCTTCCTCTACGGACGGAGATTGACTTTTGCGCTTTTCCGGAAAAGAATTCAGTCCTTATGGGTTTGGCAGGGACCAGAGGAGGGCAATCGGTAGGAGAGGCGAGTAACCACTCTTTTCAGGTCTATTGGAAAGAGGCGCGCGACCCTCAGGCAGGGACGGAATATGCCACCACTGACACAGCTATTCGGATCCTCGAGCTGCCACGAACATTCGAGAACGGAAGAATTTGCAGATTATTCCCCCTGCGAAATTTTTCCAATGAGCTGAATATTTCTACCATGATGCTGGAATTTACCTCAAAAGCATGGATACCAACATCCGCCCGGATCGATTAGCATCGATATTCCTGAGAGTGTTTTTAAAAAGCTGAGTACCACTCACCTGACACTTGTAGCATACAAGGATGATTCCAACCTTTCATATGGTATGGAGTCAGTGCAATCCAAAGGTTCCCCAAAAGCGCCGGAGACCAACAGCTAAGCGATTTTTAACTATACGGAAGTGGAAAGGCTTATTAACGGAAAAAGAGAAGTACTATCATCTGGTCAATCATGAGTGAAGTACCGGGGGCTACGATTTGAGGCGGAGTTCGCCTATCCCATGGACCGACCGCGGTACAGATGGTGCATGAAAAAGCTAGGGGGAAGGAAATCGAGAATACCGGGAATGCTTTTTCCGGTTTTTGCCGAACCATCATCCGGAGAGCCACACAATGCAACAATGCAGGACAATCTTTCGGTAATGCTGCAAACGGAAGTGAAGCTTTTTAAAAATGACGATTAAGCACGGTACGGAGGAAAAACGGGAGGACTCTTATACATGCGGATGCTGCCTGGGAGACAAACCTGCTGATGCGGATTCGTATTTTTATGTCCCCTGGTATATTGATGCGACCGCCCCGGAGGGAGCTCCCAGGGCTTTACTTACAGTTTTCACCTGGATAATAATACGGCAGACGGGGGACAACTGGTAGGCGTGAAGAAGATGCCCCAGTCTGTTTGGTGGAACAGATATACTTATGCTTCCTATTTGAATACCGATACTGATTCCGGCAGTTATCCGGATATTGCAAGATACATGCACTCTGCACCGCCGGCAGATCAGTATTGGTTGGTCAATCCCATAGGAAGAACTTTTGTCGGAATCGATAAGGAGCCGGTGAAGCGGCCGGGTGATCCTCCTGACGATACTTTAGAGAAGTCCACAGGAAGCTATTACGATTATAGGGGTTATGAAATAAAGGACTATCAAGGTGGACAGCGTTATGTAGCCCTGTATCGCTATCCCATGACGAAGATTACCGATGCCATTGCGGCTCATATGGACATGGTAGAGCACGGTTTTCTTCTGAAAAATAAGGTGAGCTGGACGGAAACCTGGGCAGACGGATACAGTCGAAACGGTTCTGCTGAAGCGACCCTGGAGAATCAGGCTAAGGTTATTCTTCCCCTAAGACCGAAGGGGAAGGTTCAAATGGATAAGAACAATACCGATGAGAATTGGAAATTTGCTTATGGTTTACAGACTCTTTGCGGATGGGGCACAAATGTCCCTATCTCCGGAGAAGAAAGAAGCAATCCCATGTACTATCTTTTTGCCAGCAATCAGGCGGACGGCAGCAAGGTGGTGATGCATTCGGACGGCACTTTACACTGTGCCGGAAACAAAGATTGTTTTGCGGGATGACGGAGAGTACTACTTTATATATCTGAAAAACAATGTCAGAATGAGTGAGCCTTTAAATACGGATCCGACTACGGCGATAGATTTGGAAACTGGATTTCGAGAGCTGGAAACGGCAGTCTATAAATTAAAGGAAGAGGACTACTATTATGACAGTGTTTCCATTAAAAAACATGGAAGTGTATGATGGGAACAGGTCAGTGCTCGGTGAACTACACTCTACGGGGGAGAATCAGTAAAAACTTTGCAAGCTATGCCCCGGTAGAGCTGTGGATCCGAAAAAGGAAACACAAGCTATGAAAAATACGGAAGCTTTCAGGCAATAGACAAGGATCAATTTACGTTTACACCGGAAAAGCGGTTACCTGAAAGTTACGGCTCAGCAAGGAAAACAATATTATCACAAGCACGAACTATCTGGATTTAAAGGCGGCTTTTTCCGGACGGGGTCAGGAACTCGAGTTCAGAAATACCACAAAGGCCTATCAGACCAATCTTACAAACCGGCCTTCGGCATCAGTTTCAACGCCCAGTGCAGCTAGCGGGAGCAGGTATCAGAAAGCTTTTAAATGCGGGCTTGGATAGTGCAGTTGCGGGGCCCTGGCTACGGAAGGCGGATATGGGAGCCGACAGTCTGAGGGAAGAGCTTGGAAAAACAGTGGGACAGGGTGGCTTATGTCCATAAACCCATGCAGCTTTAATTCGGAACTTAGAAAAGATATTGAAACAGAGATAACGGAGAATATAGTGTCGGATTTAAAAACGGATTTGTGGGATGATCCGGGTGCATGGTGAACAGCTTCATCTTTGCTGATGTGGATATACAGAATCAAGTGACTTTGCGGCAGCCTCAAGAAAAGAGGAATACTTTTCTCCTCACTCTTACGGGATGGAATCATTTATGACCTTCTTCCCTGCAGGAACCCAAGTCAAGGAAGAGGAAATTCATTTTGAGCCTGAGGGCAAGCCTTATCAAGATCCAGTGACTTTTGAAAGAGGGAAAGATTATCAGATTGAGTTTATAGGAGAATTGGGAAGACTCCGGCAAACCATGATGAAGGTGAGTTTTAAGACACCGGCAGGCCGAAAGAATTTTCTTGGGGGAAATGCATCCAGAATTCGTTTGGGCTACATCGTGCATAACCCTTATTCCAATATTTTGGACAGAGGAAGGATTCTTCAGAATACGGCAGCCTTTCTAAACACCTCGAAAGATACCAAATGGATTCTGAACTTTCAGTCCGAAGGATGAAGCAAACGGGATTCCGGAAAGATATTCCGGGAGACTGAAGGAGCCGTATTTTCAGAAGGAGATGGAGAATGCGTGGAATGCGGATCCGAGCCACTATAAGACAATGAGTGTAACGGATATGCCTCTGAACTATGAAGCCATCACCATCGTGCAAGCGGGCTTTAGCAACTATGTCTCCACAGAAGTCCATAAACCCTTCGCAAAGGACAATGTGAGCTATATGGGCGACTCCCTATCGGCATCGCCTCTTGTACCAGGCGCTGAGCAGTACCAGGACGACCGATATCATTCTCTTTGATATTTTGGGAGAAGAGCAGGATCGAAACGGAGACTTTGACGGCATCGATATCAGTTCCTTCCTGAACAAAAACCTTTGAGAAGGGGCTCACGACCGAGAATCCGGATGTTTTGAGCCGGTGGTGTATTATTCTACGGTTGTACCTGCACCACTGAAGCTACTGAAAGGAATCTGGGAGCGCTGAAGTGACACGGCAGCCTACATAGTGATAACAGTGTTTACAATCCGAAGAACCCGAACAGTATTTGGAAGGTCTGGGATTATAAACATCCGGAAAATAATGCCGGAGTCAATAAGAAAGACATCAAGGCTATCGCCGTCGACGCGCGAACCACGAAGGCGGGAAAGCGATTCATCCTGGATACGCAGGGAAAGCTGGTGGCTTATGTAAAGATGACGGCATCTATGGATAAGAAGAAGCTGCCGGTCTCACAATGTAAAATACCGGGCATCTTAAGAGCATCACCTTTAACGGAGAGGATGTTCCGGCTCGAAGTCATCAAAGAATTGAGGCTCTGAGCAGCCACAACCTGATTGCACCGGTACAGGTATCGATTCCGGTGAAGAAGGTCCTGACGGCCCAGCGGGTGTTACGGCTCCGAATATTCGGAATGCCTTCCGCTTTACTTTGAAGGCGGAAAGCCGGAGCAGCTTTACTGGACGGAAACAGACAGCCGGTTGTGACGGAAAAACCAATCCGGATGCGGACGGCGGTCTTCTGGAGTTCGGACCGATAGAATCTCATACGTCCCGGAACCTATACTTATACGGTTACGGAGACGGGGAATTTCCCGAGGATCAAGAATGATTTACTTTCTGAAAAAACCCTTACGGTAACAGTTACCAATCCGGACGATAAAAAGCTGAGCTATACCTCTACGGTCAATGTAACAACGCTTCTTACTCTTACCAATACCTTCGGCATAGATAAGGTAAAAACCGAGAAATAAGTATAAAGAAGGTGCTGGAGCATTACGGCGAGTAACCGTCCCGGATATTAAGGAGAAATACAGCTTCACTTTGACAGCTTTAGACGGGGCACCGATGCCCGCGGAAGCTACCGGAGGAAGCCTTACGAAGACGAATCCGGATGCGGACGGAGGAGAAATCTCTTTCGGAGAAATCACGTATTCTTTACCGGGAGAGTATCGCTATACCGTGACGGAAAAGCGTGATCCGTTCCTCGTGGAAAAATGATAGAAGCTGTTAAAAACTATCGTCAAGGGTGAAGGATCTTGGAAAACGGCACGATGAGTGCGACGGTTTCCGGGGAGCACTGGAATTTAGGAATCTTCTTTCCTTGCCTCCCGCCGAAGAGGAACTTTCATAGAAGGAAGCTCGAGGGCGGCAGTCCTGACAAAAATAAAGATCCGTTCCGCCGTAGCTTAAGCTGGAAGAAGACAGAATTGACAGCCGTAGGCAATGCCGGCGTGAAGCTTCCCGCAAATCCGGCGCCCATGCCGGGGAACAGTCCGGGGCAGGAAGTACAAATTACGGTAAATGGGGCGGGAACCGGAAGCTTTGAGAAAATTGCTTCCCCGTGCACCGGGAAAAGTACAGCCATGGAGAGAGGAAGCGCTCTTGCGAAAAGGGTATCGCTTTGATAAGAGTCGCTACCAAGTTGTTTTCACCGTGGAAGAAGATCCGGCAAATCCTTCACACCTGACGGTCAAAAAGGAAATTTTTAAGGACGATGTTCCGGCAGAACAAATTCTTTTCGTTAATGAATACGAGCCGAATCAACCGGGGCCGAATCTCGACACCGCCCACACCGCCGGATCCTTCTTCCTCCAAATGACAAGCCGACTCGCTGGGGCTGCTGACTCCGCCGACGCCGACGGAAACGCCGGAGATTCCGCTGAACCGGACAGGGCCTTCGGCTCCCAGACCCAAAACCTTACGGGAAATAAAACTCGAGAATTAAGGCGATCCTGGAAGAAAGCGTCCTCTGACGCAGGAGGATCGGGAAGAGCTGGAGCAGCTTATTAAAGTGGTATCGAAGCACAAGAGAAGAGTCCAAACAGCGGATTCTTCCAAATCGATCTCTATGTCATTTTCTCGGGAATCAGCGGAATGCTTCTCTGCCCATACATGGCTCTGAAAAGGAGAGTGGAGTAAAATACACAAAAATAAAATTGTAAAGAGTTTTGTACAAGATAGGGTCTGAAAAAGGAGAGTGGCGAGAGCTTACCTTTTTCAGACCTATTTTAAGTCTGAGAAAACCGATTGAACTGTGTTATAATGGCATAACAACCGAATATTGAACTGTGTTATAATGGCATACAATAACCGAATATTGAACTGGTTTATTTTTCTAAGGAAGCAGCGGGAAAAGAAGGAATAGGGCATGGACGAGGGATAGAAAAATATAAGATTTTTGCGGAAGACAAGAAATTTTATCTGGGAAGAATAGCTGCTTTCGGATGGACGTTTTTCTTCGGTGGATTTGGAGAGGAAACTCGGTGACGAAGAGTTATTTTTCGGGAGGAAGACTTTCGCTTCCCGGACCTCATAGACACTCATTTTCACGGCTGTCTGGGGAAGGATTTTTGCGACGGAACAAGGGAAGCCGTCTCGACGCTTGCAAAGTATGAAGCGGAGCATCGGCATTACCGGTATTTGCCCTGCAACACTGACCTTCCGGTGGAAGAACTGGAAAAGGTCCTTGGTCTTGCGGAGAACCTACTGGGACGAGGGTTTAAAGATTGAGAGGCTCGTCTCCTCGGAATCATTATGGAGGGACCCTTTATCAGTCCCGTGAAAAAAGCGCAAAATCCGAATTACATCTTGAAATGGGATGACAGGATTGCGAATCGTTTCCCTGGAGGCTTCCGGGAGGCTTGGTAAAGTATATGGAATCGCACCGGAGGAAAATCCCGCTTTTAAGGATTTTATTCCGAAGATGCAGGGAAAGGTGAGAATTTCACTGGCGCACACCAATGCGGATTTCCAAACGGCAGTAGAAGCATATCGGGCAGGAGCCTCTCATGCGGTGCACCTTTTAATGCCATGACGGACTGATCATAGAAATCCGGGTGGTCGGGGCAACGATGGAACAAAAAGAGGTTTTTGTGGAACTGATTAGCAGACGGCGTTCATGTTCACCCGATGATGGTTCGCCTGGCCTTTACGGTTTTGGGAGAGGACAGAGTGATTCTCATCAGTGACAGTCTTCGCTCTACAGGGATGCCGGACGGTCTTTACGACCTGGGAGGGCAGGAAGTGGAGAAGAAAGGAAAGCACTGCAGATTAACTTCGAACGGAGCACTGGCAGGTTCCGTATCCAATGTTTATGACTGCCTGTGTACGGCGGTAAAGGAGATGGGGATTCCACTTAGGAAGGCCGTGACAGCGGCCAGCTTAAACCCTGCCCTGTTCCTCTGGGATTGAGAAGGATTACGGCATTACAGTCGGAAAGCAGGTGATTATCTGATCGTGATAAGGACTTAAAGCAAAAAGCGGTTTATCAAGCCGGAAAAATCCTTCCAATTTTTGAAATTATATTTATAGCCAAAAACGCTTCTTCTATACTAGAGATAGCGAGGATTTCAGGACGATGTAAGGAAAAGTTCAAAAAGAGTTTACTTTAGTATAAGGAGAAAAGATGAAGGGATTTTTAAAGGAGTTTAAGGAGTTCCATTAAAGGAAAATATGATTGATTTGGCAGTCGGTATGATTATTTGTTCTGCTTTTACCGCATTGGTAAACAAGCTGCAAGCGACCTGTTATGCCGCTCATTTCTGGTTACCGGAAAGATTGATTTTGACAATATGTTCATTCCTCTTGCCGGACAGACCACAAAGGTATATTCTGAGGCGGTAGAACAGGGAGCAGTTTTTGCTTACGGTTCCTTCTATTACCGCAGTGATTAACTTCTGATTATGGCGTTCGTGGTTTTTGCTTTTTGTAAAGCAGATGAACAAGCTGAAGAAGGAAGAGCCGGCAGTGGAGACGGAGAAGGAGTGCCTGTACTGTAAAAACCATGACTCCGCTTGAGGCAACCTGTTGCCTGCACTGCACCTCAAGCTTGCAGGCTATGTGGAGTCGGTTTAAAAGCGGAGTGGATAAACTTTTTGGGAGATTGTGAAAGGGAGCTGTTTCCGCTTTTTGCAGCTCCCTATTTTCCTTTTTGAGGGTAAATGAAAAGAGACGGAGCGTGAACGAATCGCAACGAGGGCGGCAGTTTTGCATACTGGCAAATCTTTTTCTATTTGCTGTAAAATATCTTCTTTCTGTTTCTCTTCATTCCTGAGTATTGCGGCGGATGCTTGAACAATCTTGTCGGATGTTGGAAAATTCCATCCTCAGCCTTGTAGCCGGAAAAATCTGTCCGGGAAAAAGCGGACAGAGAACATCCCTTCGGACATGGCAGAATTGAGTACCTGGCAGCTTTTCTAGTGAGTAACTTTTATGATTCAGTTGCCTGGACACCGTTCGTTCGGGACTCTTTCTATAGGAAAGAAGAAGAAATCGTATTTTTGCTCCTGCGGTTTGGCTGCTCTTGCCTCCATTTTGATAAAAGTGCTTTGTTTTATTTCGCTATATCGGGAAGAAAAATTTGTCCACACTTTTTAAAGCGACAGCGATGGATGCGCTTCTGGACTTCTGATGACGGTTTCCACTCTGGTATCGGTTCTCCACTACTAAAAAAGGCTATACATAGATGCCTTTTGGATTTGGGCTTAGGCGCGTGATTTTGTTTAACGGCATAAAAGATGGCGAGAGAAACCATTACGGAAATATTGGGAAGCCGATTGAAGAAAAATTATACAAGGAAATTCGGGATACTGTTTTAGAAGAAAAAGGATTTTCTGGCTGTCCATGATTTTCTGTACCACTCCTTACGGGGCGCAGAATGCGATGGGCAGTATTCATGTTCTTTGTGACGGAAGAAAAAGTATCTGCTCTACATCCATGAAAAAGGTGGATGATAGGAGAGAAGAATCAAAAAGAATCTCGGTTTTTCCTTATTGATTCATGGATCCGATTGTTGCGGAAGAAGATGTTGTGTGGTTGTCTCTCTATCGTGAAGCGGACTCTTGTCGCTATCACACCGAAGGAAGCTTCCACGATATTCAGTTTAAGAAAGAGAAGGAGAAAGAAATCCTATACTTTGACCTTTTTTGCCCTATTCCGTAACGGAAGAAACGGCCATGAAGATTCAGGCGGAGATAAGGGATGCGGTAAAAGAGGAAAAGGGATGGATTGTGTAATAGAGCTGATCGCCCGATGATAGAAAACGTAGAGAGAAGAGGGAAAAATGTACGAAATAAAGGAAAGAGGCGCTATTCCGAGGTATCGGGAAAATGGAAAAATGGGTCTCCTCGGGATTGTAAACCTTTACAGGATTGTTCCACCTTTCCATTCCCATGATGTGGGAAATGTCCATAGAGAGGGTGCTGGAGCTGAAAAGAGCCTGGCTTTTAAGCGCCTGGATATCTCAGGTCTCTTGCCTTTCCGGAGCTTTACGAGGAAATTACAGTGAACCTCCCCACCTCTTTCGCGGTATTTTCGCCACCGAAAATTTCTGGATTAAGAATAAAGAAGGAGAGTATCTGTCAAGGCGGATAGGAGTGGTTCTGTATTGATACGAAAAAGGGCAGACCGCAGAAGATTACGAAGAGTTGGTAGAACCTCGGAAACTGCAGGATGTCCTGCATTATGTTGCCTCTGCAACGGGAAAAATCACTTTTCCGGAGGAATGGCAGGTGGGGCAGGACTTTCCTGTACTGAGGGAGTATCCGGATACCAATCATCATATGAATAATGCCCGTTATATTGCACTTAGCGAGGAGCTTCTCCAAAGCAGCGGGAGGCCTGCATTTTTCGGAAGAAAATAAAAAGAGAGCATGGAGCCTTTCGGGATCTCGAGCGGAATATTTGAAGGCGTATACCGGGGATTCTATTTTTCCAAGAATTGCCATAGAAGAAGATAGAAAAGTTGTTGCCTTTTTACAATCAGAATAAGGAGCTGTGCTGCATGTTGAAATTAGGAAAATCCCAAAAATGTAAGATTCTAAGAGAAAAGGACTTCAGTGTTTTCGTGAAATGAGGAGAAGAAGGGTACTTCTTCCGATCTCGCCAGGTTCCGAAGGGAAAGAAAGCTGGGGATGAGATAACGGTCTTTGTCTATATGACTCCAGAGACAGGCTCATTGCCACAACCAGAAAGCCCTATATGGAAGTGGGAGAGATAGCTAGCTTCGGGTGAACGACTGAATGCCATCGGTGCATTCATGACATCGGCTTGGAAAAGACATCCTGCTTCCGCATAGAGAAATGCGATATGCTCTCGAAGAAGGATATGGAGGTAGAGGTTTATCTTTATATCGATAAGACGGAACGCTTAGCAGCCAGCATGTATACGAAGAAAAAGAAGATGCAAGGCATATCAGCCAGGAAGAGGTCAATACTTCCGTTATGAGAAATGCGCGGAGCAGATAGAACATATCCTGGAGGAAAAATTTGCGGGGTATGTTCCTTTATACCGACAAAAACGGTAGACCCTGAGCAGGTCAAGAAAGACTTCGGCGTATCGAAGGCGGCTTTTAAGAAAGCAATAGGGAAGCTCTGAAGGAAAAAGAAGATCAAAAATCACGAAAAACAGCGATTTTTAAACTCTATCATGAAGAGGAAGAATAAAAGACAAAGGAAATAAAGAATTTTTATAGACTTCATACGCCCTTGGGATTCTTTCGTGTTTTCAACTGAATTTCCGCTAAAAACTGAGCAATTAAATTTAGTTAAATTGTCGATTTTCTGTCAAACATATAATAAAACTGTACAAAATTTGCGGATGAATTTCGGAAGATAGTCACTAGTCAGATGCGGAGAAACAAGATACAATACAGCTATTCTTTGAAAGAAAGCGAGAAGGGTATTTCAAGCTTTTTAGAAGCAATAAGACAGAATAAAAAGATTTATAGACAGAAGGAAGAGGAGAACGCACATGGCTAGTGTACAGCTTAAGAATGTAGTCAAAAAGTATCCTAACGGTTTCGTTGCGGTAAAAGACTTCAACTTGGAAATCGAAGATAAGGAATTTATCATCTTTGTAGGTCCTTCAGGATGTGGTAAGTCCACTACTCTTCGTATGGTGGCAGGTCTTGAGGATATCAGTACCGGAGAACTCTTCATCGACGGAAAGAAGATGAATGATGTGGAACCGAAGGACAGAGACATTGCCATGGTTTTCCAGAACTATGCTCTTTATCCGCATATGACGGTTTACGACAATATGGCTTTCGGATTAAAGCTTCGTAAGGTTCCGAAGGATGAAATCGATAAGAAGGTGCATGAGGCTGCAAGAATTCTTGACCTTGAGCATTTGCTTGATCGTAAGCCGAAGGGCTCTTCCGGCGGACAAAGACAGCGTGTGGCTATGGGACGTGCCATTGTACGTCGTCCGAAGGTTTTCCTGATGGATGAGCCGCTTTCCAACCTGGATGCAAAGTTAAGGGCACAGATGCGTGTAGAGATTGCCAAGCTTCATAAGTCTCTTGAGACAACCATTATCTACGTAACCCATGACCAGACCGAGGCTATGACGCTGGGAACCAGAATCGTAGTGTTGAAGGACGGTATTATTCAGCAGGTGGATACTCCGGAGAATCTTTACGATACACCCTGCACTAAGTTCGTTGCCGGATTTATCGGATCCCCGCAGATGAATATGATTGACGCGGAGTGTACGGAAGAGGGCGGTCAAGGAAGTTGAGCTTGCCGGAAACACCATTACTTTGAACGAGAAGAAGCTGCCGCCTTAAAGGATAAGGGCTACATCGGAAAAACCGTAACCTCGGTATCCGTCCGGAAGATTTACATGATGAAGAAGATTATCTTGCAAATCATTCTCAGTCTCTTATTACTGCGGGAGATTCGTGTATACGAGATGCTCGGTGCCGAGACACTGCTTTTACTTTTTGACATCGTGATGCTTCTCGGACTGCAAGAGTCAATCCGAAGACCAAGGCAAGAACAGGTGATACGGTTCGCTTCGCACTGATGAGAACAAGATTCATATCTTTTGATAAAGAAACAGAGATAACTATCACAAACCAAGCGAAAGCTTTGTGAATATTTCATAAAATAAATTAGAATTTGGAGAAAAAGACAGGAAAGAAGAGATTCTTTGTCCTGTCTTTTTAAAAATGCTTGAAATAGGATTAAAAACTGTTTATAGTAAGGATGGAAACAAGGGTTTTGGCAGTGCAGTATTTTTGTCGCAAAAATAAGGGTGATGTATGCAAACAGGCTCTTTGAAGCGAGAAGGCGTTTTCGCCCTTCCAATGCAGATCAATAGAGAAAAGGATGGAGTAAAGATGATTTCAAATCAGGTTTTGAAAGTACAATTGATTCCATTATGGGAATCGCAAGGCTGACATTGCTATTGCGGATATTGACGGAAAAAGTTCTTGCCACCACATTTGTTGAAGACAGGGATTTGTCGGGGATGGTGGTATCCTTTGCGGAGTCTCAGGCTGATTCTACAGGCTGCGGGCGGATTTCAGTTTTTAAGATTTTTGATGAGCACTCAGTTAGAGTTTGTGCTGATTGCGCATGGGACAACCGATGATGTGTATATGGTCGGAAAGCTTGCGGTTTTGCAGGTGCAGACCTTGCTCGCTGCCTATAGAGAAAAGTTCGATAAGGACAATTTCGTAAAGAATCTTCTTTGACAATCTTCTTCGGTGGATATCTACAACCGCGCGAAGAAGCTGCACATTGAAGTCGGCGTCCGCAGAGTGGTCTTTCCTTGTGAGTCGGATGAAACCATCGATGTACAGGCACAGGATGCGTGAAGCGAGTTCTTCTTCGGAACCAATGACTTTGTGACGGCAGTGGATGAGAAGAATATTATTGTGGTGAAGGAACTGCAGCCGGAAGACGGTTACGAAGAGGTGCAGAAGATTGCGGCAAGCATGCTGGATATGCTTTCCCGAGGTTATGTTGTCCACCAGAGTGCGTACGGGCACCATCGTGAACGAAATCATGAAGTATCCCGTTCCTATAAAGAAGCTAAAAGATGGCATTGGAAGTCGGAAAGATTTTCTTTAGGACAGAAAGATTGTAGCGTACAATGCACTCTGGCATCGGCAGATTGATTTACCAGCTTCCGATTCCGCTTTTGCAAGATGTTTATTAAGGAAATCTTTGTGGATGTGTCCCTCGGATGATTTTTGACGAAGAAACTTTGGAAACCATTTCCAAGTTCTTTGAGAATAACTTTAAAATGTATCGGAAACCTCCAGACAGCTCTTTTATCCATAGAAATACGCTCGTCTATCGTTTGGACAATTGATCGGGCAACAGGACTGGACCTTTCGCGTATTTGATGATGCCATTACATCTCCAGATTGCACTGATGGTAGTAAAATATATGAAGTACATGGAGCATCGGATTTTTAAAGAACAGAAGGCAAGGGACAGGATGTCATGGGAGAAGAAGAAAAGGAATATCCGTCGGAGATAGAGCTTAAAGAAGATAGCAAAGAAAGAAGTGAATTTAAGCATGGAAAGAAGCAGGAAGAATGGAAAGACCGCGCTTTTTCGTTCTGGTCCTGTTCGCCATGCTTTTTTCCTTTGCGCTCGGCGGGGCTGCTTGTTATGTTTATTATTTCAGCTATCCGGGTCTCCAATTTTTGGAAAAAGAGACACAGGGGACGCAGAAGAAGAAATCAATCTTGCCCGGGTAAGCAAGAAAGCTCGAGAATTGCAGGATCTGATTCAGAAGTATTATCTTTATACGGAAAATGGAATCAATGCGGAAAAACGACATCTATAAGGGACTTTAACAGCCTTTTGGAGGATGATCCGCATGCCGCTTACTACACCAAAGAAGAAATTGACGAGACGATTAATCAGCAAAAAGGAGTCTACCAGGAATCGGAGCAACGGTTTCCGAGTCGGAAGAGGGACCCTAGGGTAGAGTTTGTCTCATCCGGACTTTCCGGCGGAAAAAGGGAGGCCTTCAGGCAGGGAGATGTGATTCTTCGCGTGACGGGATTTGCAAAAGATCTGAGCCTAACCCATATTGTCGAAAAATCTGGTGAAGGGAGTGGAAGGCAGCCTGAAATGATTGTAAAGCGAAACGGAGAGGAACTTACGCTCGGATTACGCGCGGAAAGGTTGTTATCCCCGCCGTGGAGTACGGAGATCCTGCGGAGATGCTGAAAGACGACAGCCTTCCCAAGGGGAAAATCGGCTATCTTTCTCAGAGGCTTTTGCTATGGAGGCGGTGGATGAGTTTATTTCCCAATATGAAGAGAAAGCAGACGGAAGGATGAAGCACTGATTATTGATTTACGCGGAAATCCCGGAGGAGATGTAAGCGGCCACCAAACTTCTGATTATTTTTTGCCGGACCATCTGTCCAAACCGGAGAAGAAGGCTACAGAAGAGTCCGGAGCAATTCAGTCTAAAACCGATAGAGAATTCAAGGCAGGAGATACCTTTGTTACCGTATACGGAAGATAAGAACGGGAACGGAAAGGATTGGTATTATGAGGACGGACATGAAGTGGATATGCCGATTGTGATTTCGTCAACCAAAACTCCGCTTCGGCTTCCGAACTCTTTTTCGGCGCCATGAGTGATTACGGAAGAGCTATAGTTGTCGGGACGCAGTCTTTTCGAAAGGGAATTGTGCAGACGGTTCGCTCTTTTTCCCGGACGGTTCAGCTGTTGAGTTTAACACACATTACTATTTCACTCCCGCCGGAAGAAACATTCATAAGGTCGGAATCACCCGGACATTAAGGTAGAGATTCCGAGGCGGACAGCAATAGCTATGTCCAGGACCGCGCAAAGGACAGTCAGCTTAAGAAAGCGGCAGAGACTCTTTATACTAATTTTTATACATGGCTAGTGGAGCTGTGCTATACCCGCTGTATAAAGCAAGAGAGTGAATATACCGAAAGTGGCTTATTTTCATTGTGCGGAGTATTGATGCTATTTTTATTGTTAACTTCGGCGCAGCGGGGGACAGGGCTTAAAGACTTGGAAAAAGTTGGAAGAGGATGGCAAGGCTTTTTCTGAAAAGCGAAGGTTTTTGACTTTTTCTTTACCAAGGCAAAGGGCGATGCCAAGTCCATTGCAGGGGAAATCACAAAAGACGGTCAGAAGAGAAAAATCGTGGTCATTGGGGGAACTAGCACCTTGAATGAGGTGGTGGACGGTCTTAAGCTGACAATGACCGTGTTTTTTTGGCTTTTTCCTGTTTGTAAGGAAAATGATTTTTGTTCGCGGACTGGAAAAATGCTATAAGGTTCCCGGCAGTATAGAAGAATTGTTGCAAAAAGAAAGAAGAGTAGACTACGGCATAGTGGAGAGCATGAGGAAGCATCGCCGTTTTGTGGTCAGCGTCGGAGTCGGTTTTTTGATGCCATGGTTTTAAATGAGCTTTTTACCATGCGCTACATGATATCTCGTCCGAAAGAGAAAAAGGCGAATTGCCAAGGAAAACAGAGGACTCGTGAGTTCCATTTGCAATCATTCCGGTACCCTAAGCTATATCTATGCCTTTTTAAGGGAATTGTCGGAGCCAAGAAGTGCAGAGAACCATAGTTCTGGATGGAGAAGAGAGAATAGAGTTCAATCATATCCTTTTTCCTTTCCGTACATAATCACCCTTATGAAGCGACACTATGCTTTCGGAAAATAAGGGGCCTCGGGAGAAGACGGTTTTTCTGGATCTCTGCTTTGGTGAGTACTACTCATAAAGCTTTCGTTTACTTGCTGTGTTGGCTGCACTTTTTCGGCATACATCGTTCTTTTTGCCGAGTGCACTGCTATCGCTTTTAAGAAGGCGGAGATTCATATGGAAGAGGGACTGCTCTGTCATGTGGACGGAGAAACAGTGGGGAAAAAGCAGGATTTAAGCATTTCCTGTCGCCCCAGAAAATTGCGGATACAGATTTAATATTGCATATTACGGATTTTTCACATTACGGATTTTTCCCTGTTACGGATTGAGCAAAGTGAGGAGACAGTCATGCAGTAGGTTTGGGCTACGATGTACATAGATTGGTGGAAGGAAGAGATTTGATTTTGGGAGGCGTGAAGATTCCGCATGAAAAAGGGCTCTCGGCACTCGGATGCGGACGTCCTTCTCCATGCTCTGACGGATGCTCTTGGTGCTGCGGCACTGGGGGATATAGGAGACATTTTCCGGATACCGATGAACGGTATAGGGGAATATCCTCCTTATTTTTGTTGGAGAAGGCCTATGCACTGGTAAAGGGCAAGGCTATACCTTGGGAAATGCGGATATGGTGCTTCTCATGCAGAGACCGAAGGTGAAAGACTTTATTCCTCTGATGGAGGAAAATATTGCAGAGGCACTGTCCTGTGAGAGGGAAAGGATTTCCGTAAAAGCGACAACGGAAGAGGGCTTGGGCTTTACCGGGACAGGAGGAAGGCATTGCGGCGAAGGCCATCGTGCTTTTTGGAGAAGCTTGCAGACTGAGAAAAATGCAATTTTATGTCTGCCTCGTCACAAAGTTGACACAAAATTTTTATACGATGTGCCCGAAAGAGAGGGAAGTGGAATGAAGAAAATAATAGGGGTTATCTTGTCTGCCCTGCTTTTTGGTCTTGTAGCAGGAGGAATGATGGTGGGGGTGAACTATATTGCCCAGGAACGGAATATCTATTCTATTTTACGAGATAGCGGAGTAGAAAATCCGGAAGCGATGCTGTCCAGTCCTTCCGTGATGCCGAAACGGAGAAAAGCACGCAGGCTTCGGAGAATACGGTAACAGCCTCTTCTAACGGAAGCGAAAAACCGTTGTGGAGGTGGCAAAGGAGGCGATGCCTTCCGTCGTTGCCATTACCAATATGATGCGTTATCAGCAAAACGGATTTTTCCATTTTTCGGAGAAGTACAGAAAGAGACGGAATTACCGGCCAGCGGTTCCGGGGTTATTGTGGGACAGAACGATACGGAACTTCTGATTGCGACCAACAACCATGTGATTCAGGACTCCATCCTTTGACGGTCAGTTTTATCGATGAAAGTACGGCAAACGCACGGGTAAAGGAAACCGATGCGACAGTCGATTTGGCGCTGGTTTCCGTGAAGCTTTCAGACATTTCACCGGAAAACAAGAGAGAAGATTAAGGCCATTAAAGTGGGATCTTCCGATGAGATGGAAGTAGGCGACCCTGTTAGGGCAATCGAAATGCCTCGGCTACGGACAATCCGTGACCAGCGGAATCATTTCCCAAAAACAGAGATGTACAGACGAAAGAAGGCGTATCCAAGGGACTGATTCAAACGGATGCGGCGATTAATCCGGAAATTCCGGCGGTGCGCTTCTGAACATGCAGGGAGAACTGATTGGAATCAATGTAGCAAAATATGCGGATACGGATGTAGAGGGCATGGGCTATTCCATTCCGTCCTCTGCAGCGGAAGGAATTCTTTCTTCTCTATCCAACTTAACGACCAGAGATAAGGTACCGGAGGGCGAGCAGGGCGTTCTTGGAGTGCAGGTAAAAGATATTGATGCACAGACGGCGGAAAGCTTTGCGATGCCGAAAGGAATCTATATTTCAAAGTATTGGAAGATACCGGAAAGCGAGAACAGTGCAATCCAGGAGAGAGACATATCACCAAGCTGGACGGGCAGGGCGTTTATACCACTGCGGATTTAAAGTCTCTGCTTTCCAAGTACAGAGCGGGAGAAGAGGTGAAGCTCACGCTGATGCGTCAGGACGGATCCGGGAAGTACAACGAAGTGGAGGTAAAGGTGGTACTCGGAAAGGCTTCCGCTTAAGCGGAAATACCGGAAACAACGGAAATTCCGGAAATGCGCCCTCTCAGAACGGCGGTCAGGGTAATCAAAATACACCTGAAGAAACGGAGCCTTCTACCGAAAACGGAAATGGTAGTACAGGGGAAGAGAATCCCTTTAAGAGTTTCCAGGATTTCTTCAACGAATATAAGAGATAGAAAAGAGATATAAGAAAAAGATATAGGAAAAGATATAAGAAAAGCTGCTATGACAGGAAAGCGTTCATGGCAGCTTTAATAGAGTAAAAGATTTTGTCAGTTGATAAAGAAATAAAAGAGAGTAATCATTAATCTTTGATACAATGGTTTCGACTAAAAACTATGCAAAAGGAGACTACTCTCATGGATATTGTAGCACTATTAGAGGGTTTTGGTAAAAGGTTTACTTGATGCAGAGAACAAATTTTTTGAAAATCCTAAGGACTTTAGTTCTCTGGAGAGGTCTGTGAAAAGCTCTACAGAGGCTTTTTCTGCTTCTTTCTTGGGTGAAGTTCTTTCAAGAATGAACTCAATGCTTAGTGATTGTGGAGCCAGAAAAAGAACGTTTTAACATTCAGAGGGTCGATAAGCGGACGCTGATTACCTCTGTTGGAGATGTGGTGTTTGATTGTACGTATTTCAAGAGGAAAGCAGAGCAAGGAGGTCACTCATACTTGCTGGAAGAACTTATAGGGTTGGATTCTCATGAGCGGTTTAGTGAGGAAGCTGAGGTAATGCTACTCACGGAGGCATTAAAACAAGCTATCAGTAGAGGCGACAAATGTACTGCCATCCAAGCAAAGAATTAGCAAGACCACAGTGATGAATAAAATACATGGTCTAACAGATAGTGTTACACTTGAGGGCCTTTCCGGCAAGAAGCAAGTGGAGTATCTTTTATTGAGGCAGATAGAAGACCACATTGCAGAACAGCATGGCAAGGAGTCCAAGGATAATAAGAGCTTTATTTCTAAAGCTGATTTATGTGCACGATGAAAGTTTGAATCGCTGTAAAGGAAGAAAAGAACTCAAAAATAGCTTTTATTTTGCCGGCCTTTATCCTGGAAAAAGAAGGAAATGCATGCCTTTGGACTAAGGTTTCTGACTACATTGAAAAAGACATATGATAAAGAGAACTTAAAGAAAGTATTTATTAGTGGTGACGGAGCCCAGTGGATAAAGAATGGGACGGAGTTCATTGAAAAGGCAGTCTTTTGTGCAGATAAATTTCACTTGATGAAATATATTAACTGGCTGCAACGCAGATGTTAGATGAAAAAGGATATCGCTAAAGAAAGAATTATGGCATTTATTATACTCTAAGCATTCCACTAAGGCTTCATTCTCAAAATATATAGATTGTATGGCGGCATCAGGAGAAATGCAGAGAGAATAGAAAGCTTAGGACGTATGTGTTAGAGAAAGTGGGCGGCTATCAGAAGAACACTAAGAAACAAGCTTGTACAAGGGCTGTAGTGCAGAGAGTCATGTAAGTCATGTGTTATCTGACCGCTTAAGTTCAAGACCTTTATCATGGAGCAAAAGGGTGCTGACAAGATGAGTAAGCTAAGGTGTTATGAGAGAAACTATGGAAGAGAAGCTTCTTCAGTTGGTGCGGATAGGTCGAGAAGAAAGAAAGCTGGAAGCGACCGGAACAGAAGGGATAAGTGTAAAGGAAATAAGGCTTAGAGATGTGTTAAAAAGAGCACTATGATGCGTCAAAGAAATATATGAGATGGGCTCCATGCATCAATTCCGGGAGAAACAGTTAGAAGACTTTCTCATACGGAACCACCTCCGTTTATTATAAAAATTTTGACATGACATAAAAATGATAATAAGATAATTGAAAAGTTGAGGACCCTATATCAAGGTGTATTTTGAAGCTCGTTAACTGACAGTAAGTTTACTCCATCGGCAGCTTTTTCCCTTTCTTGACTAAAAATAGGGTGAAGATATAAACTACAAAGAACGTTAGGCTTAAGAAAAGAGGATTTTTATGAAGATTTATAATACCATGTCGAAGGAGAAGGAAGAGTTCGTTCCGATTGAGGAAGGAAAGATCAGGATGTATGTCTGCGGACCGACCGTGTACAATCTGATTCATATCGGAAATGCTCGTCCTATGATTGTATTTGATACCTTCCGTCGTTTTATGGAGTACAAGGGCTATCAGGTAAAATATGTTTCGAATTACACGGATGTAGACGATAAAATCATTAAGGCTGCGGTAGAAGAAGGCGTAGATTGCCAGACCATTACGAAGCGCTATATTGCCGAGGTGGAAAAGATATGGCGGATCTCAACATCGAAGCAGCTTCCGCCCATCCGAAGGCAACGGAAGAAATTGGCGGCATGGTAAGCCTCATAGAGGACTTGCAGAAAAAGGGCTTTGCCTATGCGGTAGACGGTACAGTCTATTATGATACGACTGCTTTTAAACCCTATGGGAAGCTTTCTCATAAAAATATGGAGGATTTGCAATCCGGACTTCGAGAACTCAAGGTTTCCGGTGAGGAAGAGAAGAAGAGTCCCACCGACTTTGTAGCTTTGGAAGCCGAAGAAGATGGAGAGCCGTATTGGAATTCTCCCTGGAGTGAAGGAAGACCGGGCTGGCATACGGAGTGCTGTGTTATGGCGCCGAAGTATTGCGGAGGGGCTCTGGATATTCATGCCGGCGGAGAGGACCTTATTTTCCCGCATCATGAAAATGAGATTGCCCAGTGATGAGGCGGCACACGGTGAACAGTTTGCCCGCTACTGGATGCACAATGCTTTTTATCAATATTGACAACAAGAAGATGTCAAAGTCGCTCGGAAATTTCTTTTACCGTGCGGGATGTGACATCCCAGTTTGATCCCATGGTTCTCCGCTTCTATATGCTTTCCGCGCACCACTAGAAGTCCGCTGAATTTCTCGAAAGAGCTGATGCAGTCGCGAAGGCCTCTCTGGACAGAATCTTAAGCTGTATCTTTAGACTGGAGGATTTGCTTCCTCGTCTGAAAGAAAAGGGCATGTCCAAAGAGGAAGAGGAGAGCTTAAAGAAGGTAGAAGAATATACCGCCCTTTTCTCCGAAAAAGATGGAGGATGACTTAAATACGGCAGATGCCATTACCCAGATTTTTGAACTGGTGCGCCTTGCAAACTCTACGGTAAATGAAGAGTCCTCCAAAGATTTCAGCTCGATTATGAAAGAGTCAATTGTTGTCCTTGTGCATGTTCTCGGCATTCGCACGGAGAAAAAAGGAAGAGAAGCTGGACGAGAGGCTGGAAGAGAAGGTCAACGCTCTCATTGCAAAGCGGGCAGGAAGCCAAGAAAAACAAAGATTTTTACCGAGGCGGATCGGATCTGTGATGAACTGCTGGAGATGGAATTGCCCTTAAGGACACCAGAAACGGAGTGGAATGGCAGAAGATCTAAGGACAGCCTTTTAGACAGAAATCCCCCTAAAGCTTAGCTTATGTGGGGATTCTATTTATGACTTTTTGTTCGGGACAGACTGATTCGAGACCTTTCTGGTTCTTTAAACAAGATAAACAGTAAGAAAAAGGACTTGGTTTGCGCGAAAGCGCAGTCGGATGTTATGGAATATTATCTTGCCAATGAGCTTCTTACAGAGGAGGAGCTGGCGGTTTACCGCAGGGCAAGAAATCATAAGTCGCAGAGTCGTTCCAAGAACTCCGAATCGGAGATTATCGCCGTGCTACGGGATTTGAGGCAGTGCTCGGGTATTTACATTATCAAAATAAGGAAGAAAGACTAAAGGCACTTATGGAAGCCGGTCTTTCCTTCCTTTTAGAAAGAGAAGAGGAAAAATGAGAGAAGAGGGATATACCCTTGTGGGAAGAAATCCGGTCATGGAAGCCTTTCGGGCAAAGAAAACCATTGATCGTTTGTTTGTGCAGGAAGGTCTGAAGGACGGGCCGATTTTAAGCATCTTACGGGAAGCGAAAAACAGGATACGGTAGTCGACTTTTGTAAAGAAGTCGAGACTTGATGAAATCAGTGCGGGAGAGCTGCACCAGGGCGTGATTGCTCATCTTGCGGCATTTTCCCTATGCGGAGCTTCCGGAGCTCCTTTTCCGTTGCCAGGGGAAAAGCGAGAGGCGCCCTTCTTCTTTTTGTTGGACGGTATCGAAGACCCCCATAACCTTGGCGCCATGATTCGTACGGCGAATCTATGCGGTGCGCACGGGGTCATTATTCCGAAGAGACGCGCGGTAGGGCTTACCGCGACTGTCGCGAGAAGCAGTGCCGGTGCCCTGAATTATACGAAAGGTCTGTAAGGTGACGAATCTTGTACAAACCATGGAGGAGCTGAAGAAAGAGGATGTGGTTCGTCTGCGCGGACATGGCGGGGGAAAGCATGTATAAGCTGAACCTGAAGGGACCAATCGGACTCGTTATGGGAAATGAGGGAGAAGGCGTTTCCCGCCTTGTGAAGGAAAACTGCGATATGCAGGCGTCCATCCCGATGAAAGGCGATATCGACTCCTTAAATGTATCCGTAGCCTGCGGCGTACTCGCCTATGAGATCGTAAGACAGAGAATGATGGGGTGAAAAGCGAAGGCTTAGGAAAGCGAGATGGGGAGTATACTAAGATATTAGCAAGTTAAGTTAAGGTTTAGGGAAAGGAGAAAGCCTTGAAGTCGGAAGGAAATTACCGCGTTGTGGAGAAACTGTGGTTTTTTGCACTCCTCATGTTTGCCGGCGGTTTACGGGGGCTATACTTTTAGCCTTCGCGGAAAGGTTTTTGCTAATGCACAGACGGCGAATCTGGTGATGATGATGCTTTCCTTCGGAAACGGAGATTGGAAGAAAGGCCTTTATGCTTTTGTTCCTTTGACGGCTTATATCGTCAGGGTATGTATGGCGGAATTTGTTTCGGGAAAAATGAATCAAAAGAACAAGAGCCTTTTTGAAGAAAAAGCTTCTTCTCTTGAGGCCTTTTGTTTCCTTTGCAATCGGTCTTATGCCGTCTTCCGTACCGGATCATGTTCCGCAGGTCGCACCTCAGTTTTATCTGTGCAATGCAGTTTACTGCCTTTCTAGACAGGCGGAGGGAGTCAATATGGCGACGACCTTCTGTACGAGCACACGTCCGGCAGCTCGGGGTAAATCTTGTAAAGGCGGTTAGGGATAAAAATGAAAAATGCGGCTGTTTTATTCAGAGGACACGCCGTCATGCTCCTTTCCTTCTGTGCCGGTGCTTTTATGGCGGTCTTTTAAGTCATATCTTCAGCTTTTTATTGCATTTGGCTGATATCCGCTTTACATTTATTTTTGTTCTACCATACCAGAAGAGAGAATAGCGTGATAGACAGTGCTGCATGACAGAAATACAAAACGGCATGGAACACGGAGTCATGAAAGGGACTTTGGAAGGAAATAAAGGGTAAAGTCATACAAAAATATAATTGAACAGAGAATAAGGAGAAGAGTAAAACAAAGAAGAGCGAATAAAGAAGGAGAGATAAAAGTGAAGCAATGGGAAATTGACGGAAAAACAAGACTCTACGGTCTTCTCGGAGTCAGTTTCGCATAGCCTGTCTCCTTTTATTCATAATGAGGGCTTTCGACGCCTTTTCCTGAATGCCCGTTATCTGGCTTTCCCGGTGGAGGAAAAGGATTTTGGAAAGTACCTTTATCCGCTCTTCGGAAAATGCGAGTGGGAGGGCTTAATTTAACGATGCCTCTGAAGGAGGCGGTATTTCCGCTTTGCGACAGCCTTTCAAGGAAGCAAGGCTCTCTCTTCGGTGAATACCTTATCTTTTCGAAACCGGAGAAATGACAGGCAGCAGTACGGACGGCATCGGGTTCTTCCGTGCCTTGGAGGCGGAGAATGGCTCTACGCAGGAAAGAGGCTTTTGTCTTATGGGACTCGGCGGTGCCGAAAAGCTGTCCTCTCCTGGGCGGTTTACACCGAGCTTTCAGAAATTCGACTTTTACAGAGAGCCCTCGTCCATTGAAAAACAGGGCATTCATAGAGAGAGTGGAACAAGAAACCGGAAAAAGATTTTGCTTGGGTCCTATGAGGAAAAATCTTGCGGAATTTTTGGAAGAAAGTGATATTCTCGTGAATTCTACAAATGTGGGAATGGGAGCGGAGGCCTCTCATTCCGGATGAAAAACTGCTCCATAAAGGCCTCTTTGTAGCTGATTGCATTTATCATCCCGCGGAGACAAAGCTGCTCTCCCAGGCTAAGAATAAGGGACTTCGCTATATGAACGGTCTTCCGATGCTTTTTATCAGGCTGCGGAAAGCTTTTCGGCTGGACCGGACAGGCTTTTTCCGGAAGAGGAAGTGCTGGAAGCGTTAAGAGGAAAGATTGAAAAAGAATTCGTAAATCCCTAACTCAAAAATATTTACTAAAATTATTGACTCGTTACTAGTAAAATGATACCCTTTTCTATATTAAAGGAAGTCTGTGATATTTACTTTTTATGGGATGGGGAATCATATGGAAAGAATAAAAAGCAGTGGGAAAATGAAGAACTGATCATGATTGGAAGAGAGGAAGCGGTGGCGGACTTTCACCACAAGGGCAGAGCATGAAAAAGTTCTTTCTTTAAACGGAGAGTGGAATTTTCTTTATCTGAAAGCACCGGAGTACTCCCCTGAAAAACTTTTTATGAGGAAGATTTTGAGGATCGGGAATGGAAAAAGATTCCTGTACCTTCTTGCTGGCAAATTTATGGTTATGGGCAAAAACACTACACGGATGTGATGGTATCTCTTTCCGATTAATCCGCCCTTTGTGCCGTCCGATAACCCTCAGGAATCTACAGAAGAAGCTTTCATCTGGAGAAGAAGGAAGAAGGAAAGCAGTATTTGCTTCGCTTTGACGGCGTACAGCGCCTTTGATGTTTGGGTGAACGGAAAAACATCTGGGCTACAGTAAAGTAAAGCCGTTTAGGCTCATCCTTTGATGCCTCGGCGTTTTTACGTGAAAGGTGAAAACAGGATTTGTGTAAGAGTATACCAGTGGTCGGACGGAACGTATCTTGAGTGCCAGGATATGTGGTGGTTTTCCGGAATCTTCCGAGAGGTAAACTTGATTTCCGTTCCGGAAAAGGGAATGAAAGATCTTGCAGTTTATGCGATTATCGGTATGAAAGCGGATTCGAAAAGCTTCAGCTAAAGGTGGATTTAGGGATAGAGAGAAGCAGTTTGCAAAAGGACGGCACTGAAGAGGAGAGTGTCTCACAAGAGGACAGCTCTATTACGGTTTTTGCTAAAAGATAAGGCAGAAACTCCGCTTTTTCCGCGAAAGAGTCCGCTCTGCTAAGGAGGACGGAAGATTCACGTGAATTTTGTAAAAGAGTTGGAGGCTGTTCATCCCTGGAGCGCGGAAGATCCTTACCTGTATGAGCTTGAGATTGCCCTGAAAGGGACGGAGCAATTGTGGATGCTGTGACGATGCCTGTCGGATTCCGGAAGCATAGAAGTAAAAGGAGAGAACTTTTTAGTAAACGGAAAATCTATTTTTACTCAATGGCGTGAACATGCATGATTTTTCTCCAACCGGCGGGCTCACGGTAGAAAAAGAAGAGGTGAAGCAAGATCTCCTTAGAATGAAGCGCTGCAATATCAATGCCATCCGTTGTTCTCATTACCCGAAGGCGAGCTGGTTTTACTCCTTTGCGATCAGTACGGATTTTATGTCATTGACGAAGCGGACTTGGAAACCCATGGTTTTGAATGGATCGAGCGTTATGAGTGGCTGAACGACCTCAAAAGCTGGGAAGGGGCTTTCTGCGACCGCGCGGTAAGAATGGTAAAGAGCATAGAAATCACCCTCTATCATCATGTGGTCACTCGGAAACGAGTCTTCGATAGGACAGAATTTTTGTGAAGATGGCTGAAGCGATTCGCGCACCGACCGGTCCCGTCTTATTCACTATGAGAGTGATGCCAAGGCGGACATTGCGGACGTGTATTCCACGATGTATACGCGTCTTGACGGAATGGTGAGAATTGCGGAAGGAAATGATGCACACGGAAAGCCTCATATTCTCTGTGAATACGGGCACAGCATGGGAAACGGACCGGGAAATTTAAGAGAGTATCAGGATCTTTTTGAGAAATATCCGCGTCTTCAGGGCGGATTTATCTGGGAGTGATATGACCACGGACTGAAGGAAGTGGGAAAGAGGACAGACCATCTATTGCTACGGAGGAGATTACGGAGACAAAACCCAATAACGGAAACTTCTGTATCGACGGATTATTACGACCGGATAAAGTCATGCCTTCCGGCTTATTAAACTATAAGCAGGTGATTGCCCCGCTGGTTCTTGAAATGTTCAATGCGGCTGAGGGTGAGTTTGCACTTCGAAAGTAAACGGTATTTCCGGGACAGTAGCGATACGGTTTTTGGAGTATCGAATCTGGAGCGGAGAGAGACACTTCTTACGGGAAGTCTTCCTGAGCTTGTGGTGGATGCGCAGTCTTTGACGCGCTTCCGGATTCCGGAGATTACGGAGCTCCTAAAACAGCAGGAAAATAAGAGCTTTGAAAAAGGATGCAATCTATATTGATTTCGCATTTTATATCGAGAAGAAAGTGTTTTTGCCAAAAGGGAGAAGAGCTTTCCCGCAGCAGTTTGTTTTTGAGAGAAGAAGGCTACGGCGGTGCAGAAAGAGATTACGAAAGGGAAAATCTCGGGGAGAACAAGTTATTTCTTGCACCCGCAGAGAAGACTGAGCCGGCCAAGTCTGTCGAGACTTCCGAGATTGCCGAGACTTCCGAAATTCGCGTAGAAGAGAGCAATACCGCCCTCTCCTTTTAGCAATGAAAGCTTTTGCAATCCGCTTTAACAAGGTAAGCGGTAAGCTTGAGAAACTCAGCTACCAAGGAGAAGACTATATCACAAGCGGCCCTGTCCTCAATATGCTTCGGGCAAATATCGATAACGATATGTATAAGGTAAAGGACTGGAAGGAAAAGTACTTTTATCCATAAGCAGCAGGAACAGCTCGAGGGCATCCGCTATCGAGAGGAGCCCTTCGGTTACAGCGTTCTTGTAAATACGCATTTCTCCGCCTTAAGCATGGCTTTCGGCTCAGAGGAGAATACAGTTATAAGATTTATAGAGACGGTACTGTGGAGCTTGAGCTTTCCATGAAGGGCTTCCGATACAGCAGCTTTGCACCGGAATTCATCCCGAGAATCGGTGTTGAGCTTTCTGTCCCCGGAAAGCTTTCGAAGCATCCTGGTACGGCCTCGGTCCGGAGGAAAATTACCCGGATGTGCAGGAGCATACACGAATCGGCATTTACAAAAAGCAAATAGAGGAGATGCATGAGAACTATGTGATGCCGCAGGAGAACGGACATCGCGAAGGAACGCATGGATTACACTCGAAATTCGAAGGAAGCCTGCAGATTGTAAGTGCGAATCCAATCGGTTTTGACGCACATCATTACACGATAGAAGCCTTGAAGAGGCAAAAGCATTTAGGGGAGATTCGAAAATCGGAAGATATTATTCTGCACTTGGATGCAAAAACACAGCGGTGTGGGAAGCAATTCTGCGGTGAGGAGCAAATTTACCGAAATAAGACAAGATTCAATGACTACGTTTACAGCTTCTCTTCCAAAATAGAGCAGAAGGAAGCATTTTTCAGCGTACAGGAGGGCGAGGAAAGAAGCTATGAGTAAAAAGACTTTTGATCAACCGAAAAACAGCTCCTTATGTTTTTTTCTGGCACCGACCATTTTTGATCTTTCTTGCCTTTTATGATTTACCCGATTCTCCGTTCCTTCTATCTAAGCTTTTTGAACTGATTTCGGGAAGCTATCAGTTTGTGGGCTTCGACAATTACCTCTCCTCTTTTCGGGACGAGACCTTTTCAAGAGCCTGTTTAACACCTTTTATTTACCTGATTATCCAGGTACCGATTATGATCATCGGTGCACTGATTATCGCATTCCTGATTGAGGAAAAAGTTTATCAAGGGTAGGGGATTTTTCCGTACCGCCATCTTTCTTCCGACGGTTACGGCACTGGTTGCCTATTCTCTGCTGTTCAAGGTGCTTTTAAACGGAGATCACGGCCTCATTAACTACGTACTGGAAAGCATGGGCTTTCAAGGGATTAACTGGTTCTATGAGGAATGGCCCGCCCGCTATGCCATTATCATTTCCATCACCTGGAGATGGCTGGGCTACAATATGATTATCCTGCTTGCCGGCATTCAGGCGATTCCGAAGGATGTGATGGAAGCGGCGGAAATTCGACGAGGGCAAACTTTTTGGCAGAAGTTTCTGTATATCACGGTGCCTATGGTGAAGCAGCTGATTCTCTTCTGCACGATTACCTCCACCATCGGGACGCTGCAGCTCTTTGATGAGCCTTTCATCTTAACGGAGGGCGGACCGAACAATGCAACCATTACCATGGGACAGTATCTGTATAACAACGGTTTCCGCTATCTGAAATTCGGCTACGCTTCGGCAATCGGCTATGTGATGACCTTTATTATTGCAGGACTGTCGGCTGTACAGTTTTTTTCGTCACGAAAGAGGAAAAAGAAATGAAAAGTATAGGAAAAATACTCAGCTACATGATTTTTGATTCTTGCGGCATTTGTTTCCTGTTTCCTATTTCATGTTCGTTTCGGGGACAAATACCAATACGGAGATTCTTTTCGGTACCGCCCAAGCTTAGTATCGGCACGGCTTTTATTGGATAATTTTTGCCATCTTACAGGACAAAATGAATATTGCAATGAGCATATTTAACTCTGTCTTCATTTCCGTAGTCTATACCCTTCTTGCGGTCTTGCTCTTTTCCGCGGCAGGCTATGCTTTGGCAAAATATGAGTTCAAGGGAAAGAATCTGATTTTGCCTTCATCATGGGCTCTATGATGATTCCGGCGGTGGTAATGTATGTTCCGCTCTTGAGATGATGATTAAGCTGCAAATGACGGATACCCACAGCTCGGTCATTCTCCCCTATGCTGGCAAATGCCTCGGCATCTTCCTTATGCGGCAAAATATGCTGGAATTTGACGGCACTGATTGAGGCGGGACGGATTGACGGACTGAGCGAAACTAGTATTTTTTTCCGCATTGTCCTTCCCAATGTGAAGCCGGCAATCGGAGCACTCGTCATCTATGTTCACTCCATGTGGAACAACTTTATGTGGCCCTTGATTGTGCTTGGAAGTGAAGAAAAATATACCCTGCCGATTGCTCTCGCGATGCTCGACGGAAATCCCACAAACAAAAACTATGCGGTAATTCTTCTTGCGGCATCCATTGCCACCATCCCGATTCTCCTTATTTTTATGGTTTTCCAGAAGCAGTTCGTGCAAGGTGTGTATGGGAGGCGCGGTAAAAGAGTAGATGCTAAGAAGGATAGCTATATAAGAATGAGTAGCTGCATAAGAAGAAATAGTTGCATAAGAAGGAGTGAATCACAAAAATTGACGTATACGGTATATGCATTATGCCGGGTGTGTTAAATGAAGTAAAGTAAATTACGAAAATACAAAAATACTAAAATTTTAAACGGAGGAAAAACAATGAAAAGACGATGAAGAAAAATCGTAAGCGGAGGCCTGTCTTTACCGGCTCTTTTCATCCCTGTTCTTAAGTGCCTGCGGAAATGGCGGATCGGGAAAGCAGAGCGGAAAGACAACCTTAAACGTATGGGCATGGGATGTGGCCTAAAGCAGCTGGAAGAGGCAGGGAAAGGTATATCAGAGAGTCATCCGGATGTGGAGCTGAAGTTTGAAGAAATGGGAACGGATCAGATTTACAAGAAGCTTTCACCTTCTGGCAACCGGAAACGGCATTGCGGATATCATCTGCATTGAAGGAGAATATCTAGTGGGTTATGCGGACAAGTTCCCGGAAGGCTTCCTGGATTTAAGTGATATCGTGGACGAAAAAGATTTTCTTCCTGCTAAAATCAGTGAAGTAAAGTATAATGATAAAATTCAGGCTTTCCCCTGGGATGCGGGCCCCGAGGCTCTGTTCCCATCGCACGGATTATTTCGAAGAGGCGGGAGTGGATGCGGCATCCTAAAACCTGGGAGGACCTGATTGAGGCGGGAAAGAAGATAGAGGCGACTTGCAAGACGCCGTCCGGTGATCCGCAAAGATGCTCCCTGTCGATCCGAGAAAGACCAATTTCTACACCCTGATGCGTTCTCAGCTTGGAAAGGGTGCTTTGATGAAAACGGAAATCCCATCGTAAACAGTGCGGAATCCATTCAGGCGATGAAAGAAGCGGCCAAGGTTTATGAGTCCGGTGTATGCTTAAATTACAACGGTTGGGATGAGTATGAGCAGACCGTAGTAAATGAGTCCGTAGCTTGTATTCCGGAAGCGGTTTGGATGAGTTGGAACCATTAAGGACAAGGGGCCAAACACCAGGGGACGTGGTCTGTCGTAGACCTTCCCATGATTTCCGGCAGGAAGTACAGCTGTAACAACAGCGATCGGATCTTTGTAATCAACGCAAAGACTAAGAGCCCAGACATATCAAAGGACTCTCCTGAAATTCGCCATGACCGATACGAAGCTGCAGGCCTCCGGTTTTAGAAAACTTCGCTTTATCCTTCCTATATCCCAAGCTATGAGGAAGAGGTGTTCTCGAAGGGAGATCCGTTCTTCGGAAGTACCAATGTACACCGTATTCATTGAGAACGGTAAGAAGGTAGCCGACATTGCCACTTCTCCCAATTCTTTAGAGGCAAATGATTCCATCAGTGCGGCAGTTTCCAAAGATTTTTCCTGAACAAGGAGGACGTGGAGAAAAACCATGAATGATTTACAGACGGAGCTGGAGAGGCAAGTTTGCCAAGTAAGAGATAAGAAATAAAGAATAAGCATAAGAGAATGAGTTATCAAGGATTTTTGCGTGATACTCGGTAAGAATCAGAGCAGGGAGGCTTCTGCCTTCTCTGTTCTTTCGGGTAAAAGGGAAGAAGAATGAAAATACTGGGAATACTAGGTCTTATAAGCGTAACCATTATCTGGGGCGGAGGTTTTGTGGCAAGCGACATCGCCTTTCACAGACACTTGCTCTGTTTCAAATTATGTTTATACGCTTCCTGATTGGAGCGTTTTGCATGGAAATGCTGGCAAGAAAAGAACTAAAGACAATCACGAAAGATGAGATTCTTGCGGTTTTCTGCTCGGTGCGGCGTTATTTCGGCTTTGCACCGCAGATTGTGGGTCTGCAATACCACAGCCTCCAAAAATGCATTTTGACGGCCACCAATGTCGTTATGGTACCTTTTATCGCTTTTCTTTGGAAAAAGAAAGAAAGTTGAGCTAAAGAGTGTGGCGGGTGCAATCCTTGCTTTTAACCGGTGGAATTCTCTCTCGCAGAGCGGTTTTTCCATTGGACTGGGAGATAGCTTGACTTTTAGGCTGTGCAATAGGATTTGCTTTCCAGATTTATCTTACGGGAAAATATGTGCACCGAATTCGTCCGGCAATTCTCAATTTTATGCAAATGCTTTTCGGCCCGTATTCTTTCCTTTATCGGCCTTCTCTTTAGTGAGTAGAATAGCTTTCGAAGGGTATCTTCTTCCGGTTGGCTCGCGATGCTTTATCTGGGAGTTGGCCAGTACGACAGTTTGTTATTTTCTGCAAACCTCAGGCGCAAAAAGTATGTGGATGAAACAAAATCCGCCATCATCTTATCGATGGAGCGGTGTTCGGTACCGTTTTCTCCGTTATTTTATTACAGGAAGAAGTGACAAGCCGCATGATTTTGGGATCGGTCACCATTTTGTTGGCGGTAATGATTTCGGAGGTATCCTTCAAGAAAAAGGAAAGTAGCTCTGTTTAAGAGAGGTGGAAATAACTATGGCAACAATCAAAGATATAGCAGAGAGGGCGGGGTATCTCCGCGACAGTTTCCAGAGTGCTCAATCATGATGAAACCCTGAATGTGCAGGAGTCCACAAGGAAGAGAGTCATGGAGGCGGCGGAAGAGCTGGAATATACCATGCCTTCTCCGAGAAAAGGAGTAAAAACTGAAAAATCAGTACTTTTCGGTTCGTATTCTCCAGAAGAAGAGCTGGAGGATCCCTATTATCTTTGTGATTCGACTTGCGATAAAAAGAAGCTGGAAGAGGAGCAGTGCCATATGATGGAGATTGGTCTTTCAGACTCTGCCGAGAAAATAGCAGGCTTGGACGGAATCATCTGCACGGGTACTTTTTACCAATGAGATGCTGGAGAGGCTTTCCGCCCGGGAACAAGCCGATTGTGATGATTGATTGCAATGCGGATTTGGAACAGTGTGACACCATTACGGTAGATTATAAGAATGCAGTCCGGGATCTCCTGATTTTCTGATTGAGAAGGGGCGCAAAAATCGGTTTTATCGGCGGTGGTGCGGAGCGCTGGCTCGACAGGCAAAGCGAAGACCCGCGTTATACGGAGTTCTGTGCTTATTTGAAGGAAAAAGAATCTCTTCTGTGAACGTTATGTAAAGTCGGGACAGCACGAGGCCGTTATGGAAGATTGCTGTTTACAGAGCTCTATCGCGAAGGGAATCTTCCAACAGCAATCTTTGCGGCAAATGATTCCATTGCGGCAGGGAATCTACAGGCAGCCTATGAGATCGGTCTGAAAAATCCCGGAGGATATCAGTGTAATCGGCTTTAACGATATCCCCGGAGCAAAATATGGTGCCGCCTTTAACCACTGTGCGGCTCTACATGGAATTTATGGGAGAGTATGCCGTGACACTCTTTTCTGAGAGAATTCAGGAGAGCCGGAAATCAATATTAAGATTATGGTACCGACCAAGCTTCGGGTACGGAACAGTGTTCGGGAGCTGTAGATGGACTATCTCCCTTCACATTCTCCGGAGAGTTTCTTCTGCAAAGTGCATAGGGGCTTGTTTCGGGAATAAGGTGTGTGTAGGGGGCTTCTGTAAAGGGATAATCAGGAGTAGAACTCGGTCCTTGCCGTGCAAAGCATTTTCTCCGGAGCCGGAAAAAGAGCAGGAAAGTATGGTAGATAGTTCCTCAACTTCTCACTGTAAATTTGTAAGGTATATTCTTGTCCCTTAGACTTGTAGGCGGAAAATCTGAGGAAATTAGTTTCGGCATTTTAGTTTTTCGATTGTGCAGGACATTGTCTTCAGCCCTGCTTTTTCCATACAGGCTTTTTCACTAAGTCTAAAGAAACGGAAAGCATAGTTTCTCCTTATCTTTTACATGGTATTTCCCTACAAGATATCGCAGTAGAGAAAGGAAAGCAATGAAATATTGCACAGTTTTCGAGCGATACCTGCTATGAACGAGATATTACATGCCCTGCACACGATACTCGTGAAAAATGAAGAAAGGGCTGTAAAAATCAAAAATAGTTTTCTTAGCAATATAGGTTCAAATTGGGGCACGCTCGCTAGCTTCGCTCTGACTGAGCAGTGGTTTTGTTAACCACTGCTCACTTTGCTTCGCAAAGCAAATTCCTTCGGAAGTTGGTCTCGTACAGGACAACTTTTCTGATGAAAAGTTTGTCCTTACGTAGCGGATACTAAGCGAAAAACTTCGATTCTCTTGTTTTTCGCAAGTACCGACGGGCTCAGACTACCCCTCATTTAGACCGATATTGCCGAAAATCTATTTATTATTTTGATTTTACATCTATTTTGAGTCTTCCTTTAACTGAAACGTCCTACCAAATCATTTTTAAGTATTGGCCTGTCCGGAGAGCTCTTCGGAAGCGGCAGCGGATTCTTCGGCGGTTGCGGTGTTACTCTGTACAACGGAAGAAATCTGGTCGATTCCCGTAGACACCTGTTCTACAGCTCTGGACTGTTCTACGGAAGCCTCAGCAATCTCGCTGACGAGTTCGGTAACCTCACTGATCCGGTAACCACTCTCTGTAAGGATTCCGCCGTGCTGTCCGCAAGGACGGTTCCCTGTTCTGACGGCCTGCAGAGTTTCTTCAATCAGCATGCAGTGTCTTTGCCGCATTAGCGGATTTCTGGGCAGGTTTCCGACTTCATCGGCTACGACTGCAAAAGCCCTTTCCGGCTACACCGGCTCTAGCTGCCTCGATTGCCGCATTTAAGGCGAGGATGTTGGTCTGGAAGGCGATGTCGTCAATGGTCTTAATAATCTTACTGATTTCACCGGACTTGCTGATGTTTTCATTACCGCCTTCATCTGCTGCATCTGCTTATCGGAGTGACTGACTTCCTTACCGGCGTTCTGTGCCTCCGTATTGGCAAGACGGGTGTTCTCCGCAGTCCTCTTGATGTGCTCGGAGATGTCATTTACCGTAGCGGACAACTCTTCGATGGAAGAAGCCTGTTCGGTAGCGCCCTGAGAAAGTCCCTCGTGCACCGGCACTTACTCTGCTCGGCACCCGAGTTGACCTGTACTGCACTCTGCTGAATCTCCGCTATGGTGCCGGAAAGGTCGGAGGTAATGTTGTTAATGAATCGAAGAGCTGGACGATGCACCGCACTAGTATTCTTCGTTGTTCATTTCCACATTGAAGTTTCCTTGTGAAAGTTGATTTAATTTCTCGGAAAGGTCTCCGATAATGGAACGAATTCTGTAAACTACATCTCCCATGGAATGCATTAATTTTCCGATTTCGTCCTTGCTCTTATAGGAAAGATTCATGTCAAAATCCCCTACGGATAGCTTTTCCTACCTCTACCACCTTCTGCAGGGGCTTTAAGAAATAGCCAATCAACAGGGACGCATGCAAATGCAAGAGCAAAATACCAGTGCTAAATCCTGCTACAATTCCCACATTTCTTAATCTGTCCACTTCCTTACTATAATCTTGGTGAGAGATACTGAGTCTTGTCCACCAGGTACTGCCTTCCATGTCAATGGGGTAATAGTACTCTCTTCTTCGCTGTCCATGCTCATTCACAATATTAAGAGCAAAAGGCTGTCTGACTCCATCTTTTCGGTAATGGCAGTACTTGCCTTCTCCGGAAGAAGCTCCTGCAAGGTTTTACCAGTTACCGCATCCGACTTGCTGTGTATGAGTCCGTCCCCATCAATTAAATTCACAAACATGGAGGAAATTCCGGGTCCTGTTGGGTGATATTCATTAAGATATCTTCTTTTACATCCATAAGAATGGTTCCCAAAAACTGATTATTCTTCATAATAGGATGGTAAATAGCAAACATTCTCTCTTCCGGCTTTGTAATATCTCCATAAACCGGTGTAATAAAAGTGGATCCTTTTTCTTTTACTGCCTTATAATAAATCTCATTTTGATAATTGGCATAAGGATGGTTTGTAATCACTTTATCCAAATCTTCCCGAGAAAGAATTGGGGCGTAATTCTCTATCCCTGATAAAATGCATTCGGCTCAAATAAAATACCGATGTCCCCTAAGTTTTCTTCTGTCTCAAGATTGGCACAGAGTGCATTTAAAATCACAACCTCGGCATTGTAACGGGAAGCAGGAAGGTAGCATTTACCACACGGCTCCGGAAAGATACATTTTCCATAGGGGTAATCTTCTGAGGATTTCCATCCTCATCATTAATAGTCCAAGGATTTCCAGGAACACCTCCCACCTCATCATGCTGATCGAAAAACAAAGCTGATGCTTTCTTCAATGTTATTGGCTGTAGCATTCAGCTTGGTCATCAAGTCTTCCAAATCGTAGAAGCCTGGGCAGACTTATCCGCCATATTGGCATCCACCTTCTTATACATAGATAATCTAAAAGCTATGTATCAAAAACAGTAATGCCAATAAAAGCAAGAAGGTCAAAATCCTGATGATAATTGACATTTTCTGCCCTAATCCGAGATTCTCAATAAAGACCCTTCGCTTTTTGTTTCTTCTTCATGCTTTTTCCTTCCTCCCTGAAAATAGTAAAGATATGCATCCCTATTTAATGTAACGTATATTCATCGACAGAATGAGGAGGAACTATAAGCAAAAACGACAGAAGAACCGCCTCGAGGGGATGCAGTTCTTTTTCGTGCTTTTCATAAAGAGTATCGATAGTACAGCGTGCGATATCTCATTTTTGAATAAATGATAGAAAACCGTAAAACGCTGTTTTTAGTCTTTCTTTAACTGAAAACGTCCTACCAAATCATTTAAGATATTGGCCTGACCGAAAGCTCTTCGGAAGCGGCAGCGGATTCTTCAGCCGTTGCGGTGTTACTCTGTACAACGGAAGAAATCTGGTCGATTCCCGCAGAGACCTGTTCTACAGCTCTGGACTGTTCTACGGAAGCTTCGGCAATCTGGTTGACGAGTTCAGTAACCTTACCTGCTCGGTAACCACTCTCTGTAAGTGATTCCGCCGTGCTGTCCGCAAGGACGGTTCCCCTGCTCTACGGCCTGAAGAGTTTCTTCAATCAGCATCGTAGTGTCTTTTGCTGCATTGGCGGACTTCTGTGCGAGGTTTCCGACTTCATCGGCTACAACTGCAAAGCCCTTTCCGGCTACACCGGCTCTTGCCGCCTCGATGGCAGCGTTTAGTGCCAGGATATTGGTCTGGAAGGCGATGTCGTCGATGGTCTTGATAATCTTACTGATTTCACCGGACTTCTGATTGATGTTTTCCATAGCGGCCTTCATCTGCTGCATCTGCTTATCGGAGTGGCTGACTTCCCTACCGGCGTTCTGTGCCTCCGTATTGGCAAGACGGGTGTTCTCCGCAGTCCTCTTGATGTGCTCGAGATGTCATTTACCGTAGCGGACAACTCTTCGATGGAAGAGGCCTGCTCGGTAGCGCCCTGAGAAAGTCCCTGTGCACCGGCACTTACCTGCTCGGCACCCGAGTTGACCTGTACCGCACTTTTGCTGAATCTCCGCCATGGTTCCGGAAAGGTCGGAGGTAATGTTGTTAATGGAGTCGAAGAGCGGACGATACGCACCGCTATAGTATTCTTCGTTGTTCATTTCCATATTGAAATTACCCTGTGCAAGCTCACTGAGCTTCTCGGAAAGGTCGGCTATGATGGAACGGATTCGGTTTACCACATCATTCATTGCATGCATAAGCGTACCGATTTCGTCGTTGTTCTTGTAGGAGAGAGATCCATAGAGAAGTCTCCGGCAGACAACTTTTTGCCCGCTTCCGCAACCTTTTGTAAGGGCTTTAAGAAATAGGAAATGAGAAGAGAGGTGACAATGACTAAGAGAATCACGGTTGCTACTCAGCTACAGCACCGATATTTACAAGACGATCCACTTCTTTGTCATAGTCTTTTTCGGAAATATCCAGTCTTACCCACTCGGGTGCTGCCGTGCATATCGATGAAGTTATAGTATTCGTCCTTTCTTCGCTTTATCATTTACGATTTGCAAGGTGGGCTTGCTTTGCTGTCATTTTTCTCGGAAATCGCATTGGCAGCCTTCTCCGGAAGAAGCTCCTGCAAGGTTTTACCGTTTACCGCTTCCACCTTACTGTGAATGAGTCCATCCCCGTCAATCAGATTCACAAACATGGAGGGGAATTCCGGATCCTGCTGGGTAATATTCAGTAAGATATCTTCTTTACATCCAGAAGAATGACTCCATAAACTGGTTGTTCGCCATAATGGGCTTTGTAATGGCGAACATTTTCTTTCGTCGGATCGATAGAATCGCTGTACACCGGAGAAACGTAGGTATCGCCCTTGTTCTTTGCTCCGGTATAATAATCAATGTTTTGATACTTCTCGTAGGGGAGTTCATGATTTCGTCTGTTTTTCCACTTCGGATCTCAAAAGAATCGGGCATAATCTTCAATGCCTTTATAGAGACGCATTCGCTCGAAAAAGAACGCCGATGTCTTCCAGATTTTCTTCTCCTTTCATATTGGAATAGAGTGCATTTAAGATAACGACTTCGCATTGTAACGGGATGCGGCAGAAATGAGTTCACTCACACGGCTTTCGAAAGCTTACGCTGTCCATAGGCGTAATCGTTTGTTCATTTGCTAATATCTCGAATTTTCCACGAGTTTCCGGGGACCCCGCCCACTTCGTCGTTTTGCGCAAGACAAAGCTGATACTTTTGCTCAATGTTATCGGTAATAGCATCCACTTTGGTCATCAAGCCTTCCAAGTCTGGAAGATGCGTCTGCGGACTTTTCCGCCATAATGGCATCAATCTTCTATCCATTGTAATTCTAAAAGCTATGGATTACAGAAATACGTAATCCAAGCAAAACAAAAGGTCAGTGTTCCGAGAATGAGACATTTTCTGCCTCTAATTTCAGATTCTCATAAAAGAACCCCTTCGCTTTTGTTTCTTCTTCATGTTTTTCTTTCCTCCCTGAAAATAGTAAAGATATGCATCTATTTAATGTCACGCATATTCATCGGCAGAATGAGAGGAACTATAGCAAAAACGACAGAAGTGCAGGACGCAAATCTGTCGTTTTAATATAAATTTCTTATACTCGGAATTAGGAAATTTATCCGAAATTCTCAGGATTTCCAAGAGTAAAAATCAAGTCAGGGCCATAGTAGCTGACTACACCAACCAAATCGTTAATGGTGGTAATCAGCGGACCGGATGCCGCAGCCGGGTCGACACCGACCTTCTTAAAGAAGATAGGAGTTACCGTACCGACCAGAGAAGAAATCACCATGGAAAGCATCAGGGAAAAAGCCGATGCAAGAAGAAATGGCGATGGCAATGCGCCGGTTGGTGTAAAGAAGAAAAGATAAGCACCGATGCCGACCAGGGAAAAGAGGCCGATTACGAGACCGTTTAATCCGCCTACGGCCATTTCCTTTCCGACTAAGCTCATTTTCTGCTTTGCGGTAGACGCTCGTCCATCAAAACACGGATGGTTACGGCAAGAGACTGGGTGCCGACATTTCCGGACATATCGAGAATCAGGGACTGGAAAGCCATGATAATGGTAAGCTGCGCCACGACCGTTTCGAACAGTCCGACCATAGTGGATACGACAAGACCGAGGAAGAGCAGAATGACAAAGCCAGGAAGGCGCTTCTTCACACTGTCGATAAGCGAGTTCATTCAGATCCTCCTCCGCAGTAAGACCTCCCAAACGAGCGTAGTCTTCACCCATCTCATCATCGTAAACTTCCAAAACGTCCTGCGCCGTGATGACACCGAGGATAATAGTTGTTTTTCTCCCTAAGACGGGAATCGAGTTCTCGGCATACCCTTTGATTCGCTCCAAGCAGTCTTCAATCTTCTCATCCGCATAGACGAAAGGGTATCCGGTTTCCGTAATATCATCGAGATTGGTTTCTTTTCTCGCAATAATCAGTTCCTTAAATCTACAGCACCGTAGTAGGAACCGTCTTCACTTACCACATAGACCTTTGAAATGCTGTCATGCTCTGCAGCCTGTTCAATCAGAGAACGCATGGCTTCCCCGGATGCTTAAGTTTTATCCAGAAATACGAAATTCGTGGTCATACGGGAACCGATGAAGCTCTCGTCATGCCGCCAGAATCTGCACATTCGTTCCGGTCTTTTTAAACTCATCTTGGAAAGCCAGATGGTCTCGGGATTGGCTTCTTTCAGAAGATCTACCCATCATCAGGTTCCATCTCGGAAAGAATGACAGCGGCTCTTTCGGAGCTCATTTCTTCCAAATAGAGGTAGCCGTGTTCGGCATATTCCATGACCTCGCCGAGACGTTCATTCTCCAGTGCGCATTATAAAGAATCTTTTCGCTCGTCTTCCTCCAAGAGGAAGGGCGAAAGCAATGTCATTGCGTGGTATTCTTCTAATTTTTCCTGAAGCTTTTCAATATCTTCGCCGCTGCGAAGCAGATCTATAATTTCCTGTACGTAGTCTTGTTGAACTCTTTCGTTTTCGTTCATTTTTCTCTCCTTTCCAAAACTGCATGGACACAGGAAAAGAACTTGGAGCTTTCCCAAAAACCTGCATAAGTGTAACACTAAAGGAAGAAGATAGCAATGCTTTTATGGAGTTTTTTCTTAAGGGAGAAGAGGAACGGAACGATGGCCTGAAACTTGTTCTTTGTATCCCCTGAATACTCTCTTTTATAAGCCTTAAAATCCTTGACAGTTCGTTGTTTTCTCTATAGAGTCAAGCATCAAGATAAGGAGCGGAAAAAGGAGTAGGTATGCGGATTTTAATCGTGAGGATGAGGTGCTGCTTGCGAAAATCACTGCAGAAATATTGGAGGTTCCGCATTCGGTATCCTCGGCCTATGATGGGCAGAGAAGCCTGGAGCTTTTGCGTTCCCGCTCATTTCGATCTTTTGATTTTGGATTTGATGCTCCCTAAGTTAGGCGGCTTTCGGGTCTGCTAGAACACTTCGTAGAGAACGAAACGGACTTCCGATTTTGATGCTGACCGCTAAGTCGGATATTCTGGATCGCGTGGAGGACTGGACTCGAGGGCGGATTTATTATCTTACGAAACCCTTTGACAAGAGAGATTGCTTGCCCATTAGTAATGCGCTTCTCCGGAGACGAGGAAAGGAGGTGAATCAAATCAGCTTCCGGGGAATACGGCCTTGGACCTGGATTCCTCGGAATTGATTTGCGGAGAGAGAAAATACGATGAGCTTTCCCTCCAGGAATTTCAGATGATGAAGCTGCTTCTTTCGGAGGAAAATAACATCACAAAAATACATTTCTGGATCTCTAAGGGATATGAGTGATGAAAATAATGTGAGGTCTATATCAGCTTCACTCCGGAAGAAGTTGAAGTCCCTTTCTTCGGATGTCAGTATTGTAGCAGTCGGGGACTCGGATACCATTGGAGGAAGAAAAGCATGATTGAACAATTACAAAAAGAAACCCTACCTGCTTTTATCTTCCGTGAGTATCTTTTTAGCTTCTGTTTTATTGGGTTTCTGTTTTTCTTTAACTAGAAACAGTTTATACAGAACGATGACAGCATACGTTGTCTTCTGCCGTTACAAAACTCGATGGACCGTTCTACTCGATTCTTGCGATTTTATCAGATTTTTGAAGGCACGGAGATATTGGAACATTCCGGAAGGATCTGGAAAGCGATACGGAAGAAGGGCGGTCAAGATGCCCTTTCACGGATTAGGAGGAAAGAGTCTTTTTACAGCTCGATGCAGGGAGAAAGCTGCAATATGTGTAAAAAGATGCTCCGCCGGATGGAAAAACCGCTCATCGAGGTGCCTTAACGGACTTCCAGTAGAGCGGGGAACATCCGTCCAGCTGTCCATAGTGTTCTTTATTCTGTTTTTGCGCTTGCTTCGTGATTATCGTTTTATCGCGATGTACGGAAAAACGGTGGCTCCGGTGAAGGATGCCATGCTGTCCCAGAAGGCAATTTATTTCGGACGCCTCCCATGAGACTGAAAACACCGCTACCGTGATTATCAACAACGTGGAAACCTGCAAAAGAAGATAGAAAATGTTCTCGCTCTTCAGGGGAAGACGCGGAAAACATCGTGAGAATATCCGGGGAATCGAGGAAATGAGCGGGAGAATGAAGCATTTAACGGAATCGCTCCTGGACTTCGCCGTCTTGAAGCTGGCAGGACAGAGAAGTCAGCTGGAAAACGTTGACCCTGTCCACTCTTATAGAACACGAGTGTATGTATTTTGAACCGCTCTTTTCGAGAAGGGAAAGAGCCTGGACTATACCGTGGAAAAAGGACTCCATACTTTAGGGGATGAAAACAAGTTGAAGGAACTTCTTTCCATTTTGCTTGAGAATGCTCTGAAATATTCTCTTCCCCACCGCTACGGTACTTTCTTTAAAGAAAAAGAGGAATATTTTGCTTCTTTCCGTTTCCAATGCGGTGGAAAAAAGAACTGAGTAAAGAGGAAAGGAGAATCTTTTCAAACGGTTTTTCCGGCGAGATGAAGCCCATAGCGGAGGGGACGGCTACGGCCTGGGGCTGTCTATTGCAAAGGAAATTGTTCTTATGCATAAAGGAACAATCAAAGTGGAGAGTGAGAAGGAGCGGATTTGCTTTTCATGTTGCTCTTTCGGAAAAAGCTCTAAAAGTTCAATGTTTTTATTCAATAAACAGGATAGGTAAAATGTGGCAATTTTGTTCGAATTTCTCTAATCCTATCTATAATAATTTTTCTAAGTTTTTGGCCGATAAACTGACAGGGACTTTTTACTAAAAATAAAGTTCGGAAAAATCCTTCTGATAGGAGAAGACGGAGGAATGTACCATCAATGTTTACCAAGGAAACAAAGCGAGGAAAGCAGAGGAGTAAAATGATGAAGGAAAGAGAAAAACTACCCTTTCCGGGAACGGTTTGTCACGCGGCCGTGTAAGAAGAAAAGCATTTTGCAAAGAGAATGGCATATTTCCTCACTTTTTGATGCTTATGGGAAAGCGTTCAAACCGTAACCTATGCAGAGGAAAAATGCAAAAAGATCGCAGGTCATCTGGAGCTTGGCGAAGAGAAGCCGTCTTTGGAAGAGACGGAGGCTTTGAGTCAAGACGGAAGAAAAAGAACGGATCGACCTGAAGAAGCGGTCACATCGAAACGACAGTCTCATCGGCACGACAGGAGAGTCGGAAGGGGAACTTCTTTAGAGGAGACAGGCGGAAAGGACAAGACCGAGCTCTCTTCGTCGGAAGACGGGAATGAGACTATAGAATCCGAGGATAAGAAGGAAGATTCTTCGGAACAAAAATCCGAGGAAGAGCTTAGCAAGAAGAGAAGGCTAAGCTTTCTGAAGAGGGGAAAAAGGAAGAAGAGAGGCGGAATACCCTGGGTAGCCTCTTTTCTTTAGTGCGAAAGTCGGAGAAGAACTTACTGTAACGGCGTCTTTTCCCGACGACACTTTCTTTGAGGGGCACCATATGAAGGTGGAACCCGTAGAAGAGGAAGAAAAAGATAGAAGAAGCAGAAAAGCGTTGGAAAAGGTTCCAAAAAGAAGATCCTGATGCAGAGTCGGAGATAGAAGTCTTAGAGTCTGTGGATATTTCCTTTTACCGCAAGAAATAAACGGAGAAGTCAAGGAAGTACAACCTAAGAATGGAAAGAAGGTAAATCTCCCTTCAAAAACAGGAAAAAGATTAAGGAAGCACTGAGCGGAACGGAAGCGGAACAGGATCTTTCGCTCCGGAAGAGCTGAAGATTGTGCACCTCTCCGGAGCATCCGACAGAGATTCTCCCTGATAAGGAAGAAAGGAGAAAGCTGCTTTACTGGCAGCAAGCATTTGGTACCTGCACTAGTATTATGGGAAGAAGGGAAAAAGAGATTTAAAGTCAGGCCGGACACAGGTGAAGCACTTTTTGGAAGAAGCCTTCTGACCCCAATGCAGGGAACAAATGGACGGTTCGGACACAGTTATACGGATGGAAGCAATGGGGAGATGCGTAGTAAAACAAACTAAAGCATTATTCCCCGGAAATGAATTTAATGCCGTGAACTAACTACTTTAGGGGTTGAGCTTACCTAAAAGGAGATAAAAAGCACAGTCTATAATAGAGAGACAGTAAATCTATATATTCCGCCCGTATCTTCAAGGGGCTGGGAGAAGACAGTCATAGTGACAATCAAGTCAAGATGATTATTTTAAGAAGAATAAAATCACTGTCTCTGCAGACAGAGTGAATTGGGTATACAAAAGGTGCAGGGAATCATTCACGGCCTTCCAGTATCCGACAACAAATGCAAAGCAACTTTAACTATGAAGTTGATGCCGAAGACGGTGGACGGCAAGACAGAACCATACTATTTAACAAACTATAATGATCTTAGCGAGGTGTTCTGTTTTAGCGGATATCGGCTACAACATGACGCCCAGTATGCTGAAAGTGGAAGATCAGGATAGTGAACGGCGCGCCCTGAGGGTGTATGAGTACAGGATTTCCCTGTGGTCTGAAATCACGGAAAACAGCAATACTGTTGATAAAAAGAGCCAAGATATGTCTGTTCATGTGAAAACCGAGGTCAAAGAGACAAAAGTAACACTAAGCCCGGTACTGCGGATGTGAACAGGAGTGTTTTTCTTTAACTGGGATCCTGAATGGAGATTTGAATCGTGGGATCCTGCTTGGGGCACTAAACCCGACGAGGGAATCAGGATTATCTCTATGCTGTATGGTATGTGAGTGGACAGAGCAAGAAGGCTCTCAGCCTTTTAATTATCAGTTTGTCTTGGACCAGACAGGACTGACGGAGCAGGGAAAAAGGCCGGGGAGAATTGGTCGGTGTCAAAAAGATGCCTATGGATTATGAAGAGATTATTACATCTATAATGAGGATGGAAGCAATAACATTGAGGTTTATGCCGAGCGGCTATAAGAATATTGCCAAATATGAATGGAACGGATCCGGATCAATGGAGCTGACAGATACCTTGTAAACCCGATGGGGGAAAGAGACAGGTAGAATTTCCAAGGATCCAGACCTGTATAAACTTCCGGACAATGAACCCTACTTAACGGGACACAATTATTCCCCTTCGGGAAGAGTACATTCGCAGCTCTATGCTTACTGTTTAGATATCCTTACTCAAAAATGAAGAAGTATACGGACCTCTACGATAAAGGCATGAAGATTTCCAGCCAAATAAAGGTTACAGAGTCTTGGGCGGATGGCCACACGAGAGAATTCACTGTAAGACCGAAAGAGGATATGGTGATTTATCCCCGTCCGGGCGGAGAGAGAGTTCTCCTTTAATAACTATGAGTGGATCTGAGACAGAATTATCTGGATATCTTCGGTCTACAAACCATCTATAAGGACGGCACTCCGGCACCTTTACGGTATGAAACCGGACGAAAGAGTTTTACCTTATCTGCAGAATATAATGCGAAAAAGTGACAATGTAGTCATGGATTCGGGAAGTACAGATTACAACGCTACGAACAATGATCCGACAACATCATTCGGCTCAGGCGTTACCCTTACAGACGGAAAGTACTATCTTTTATCCTCTAGATCAGGTGACGTCAGTAGCTGGAAAGATGTAAATGGCGATCCTGCTAATCCGGATCTGAGCAGATCTGGACAACAATACCAATACTACAGACGATGTATATCGCGGAATAGAAAGTACTTTGACGGATAAAGAGACTATTACTACAGCAGCATTTATTTGGACGGCATGAGGTCTACGATGTGAAAAAGGTCGATACAACTGCCAGTGAAGACCTCGTTTCCTTTCAACAAAGTCCACCTTGAGAGACGAAAGGATCATTACCCGCCGGTAGAGATATGGTTGAGAAAACAGAGCCGAGGAAGGAGTTTCTTTAAGTACGGAGGTGTATTATGATAATATGGGGCTCTTGCGTTTCAGGCCGGAGACAGAGTATGAAAACTGGACCAGTACTACGGATGAGACAAGGCCAGTTGACTGGACTAATCAGCTTTCATAGTGAATGAGAAGTTTGGAGCGCCGATAGTCGGATTAAAAACTTATCGAATTCTCCTTACCAGGACAGGCTTTTGATGCAAGTTATACTATGCAAATCACTCCGACTCCGGAGATGCAGAATGCCATTCGAGGACATATGGCAGAACGGATGACATAATATCGAGCTTCCTTGCCGGAGCTGCGACTCGGAGGATAGCGTATAGAGATCCGAATCCTGCACTAAGCTTCGTATTGGACAGTACTGGCCTCAAGTGAGCTAGCCTGTAACGCCCTTGCAGATTAACTCCGTGATGTACAAGACAGTGCAAATTTTGTGGATCATCCGGAGAAAAGTGCTAGAAAGTATGACCGTGTATTTAGAAGGGTCGAACACGAAATTTCGCCGACCAACACAGGGGCCGGAATCACACGAAGAAGTATACGTTGAAAAGGGGACGATCTATGATCTTCCCTCGCCGTACATCCGTAGAGGAAGACAGCATTAGGGGTATCAGTGGCTTGGCGGCGGGATTTGGATAATGCTTCGAAAAGCTGACAAAGAGGACAAATATACCGTTCGTTTTGAGGACAACGGAAGGCTCAAACAGACGATGATGATCATTGATTTCACCATCCCGGATGTGAAGCAGTCTTGGAGCTCTTATCATAACCGTAGCGGTTGGAAGGTCATGTATACCCTTTGGAATCCTTACGAATATAGTGGATCGAGGAAGGTCGGTCGAAGAACACGCTAGGCTTTATCAATAAAAGTAAGGATACGGTCTGGAACCGAGCTACATTTCGGAGAGAGAGGCAAGAATCGGGTGTAGAAATTGACATCTATAAAGACATCAAAAGAAAAAGCGGCAGAAGAGACCCTCGGTTCACGACTTCCGTAATTGACAGGATAATGCCTTTTCGGTCCGGTAACCGTATTGGGCAGCTTTCACCAATGGTGTCTCTACAGCTATTGGACTTTCAGAACAATGTCATATATGGGGAGATCCCTATAGCCATCGTCTCCTGTATCAGGCCCAGGCAACTACCAGAACCACGGATATCGTACTTTTTGATGTTCTGGGAGATACGGAGGAAAGAAACGGAGATTTTAACGGTGTAGATATAAGTTCCATGCTGACTAAGCCCAGCTATGATTAAAACGAATTCTAGTAATACGATACGCTACTTCTAAGGTGTACTATGCCGACCGTGGTGCCAACAAAGAGAGATGGATGTCTCTAACCCAATCTGGCACATGCGGACTATGAGAATGAAAGCACGAACACCGTGGATCGGAGAGTTAATCAAGGCATTGGCATTTGATCTTCCGGAAAACGACTGCCGGGAAGAACTTTATCTTGGATCAACAGGGACTGTTGCTGGCAAAAATCAATATGGTTGCTTCAACGGACAAGAGTAAGGTTGACCCGGAAGTGAAAGTAAACAACAATAATGCGTACATGTACAGCACTCAGTTTAAGGGAGCAGATGTACCGCTTAGCTCAATTCCGATGTGCAAACGTCCTAGCAGCTCATCGTTTAGTAAAACCACTCATTTTCGACTTGCCGGTAAGAAAGGATTATGACTTTAAGGAAGGCTCGCCTCCTCCATTAAGAATGGTTTTACTCGAAATGTTGGAGGAAGCGGATGGAGAACCGGTTTTAAACGAAGACGGAACGACTGTTTGCAAATGACATCCGGATGATCATGGCGGATGATGTATTTAAAAGCTGCGACTATTGAAGCTGGAACGTATACCTTTCAAAACAAAGAAATAGGAAAGAATAAAGCGGCGGGTGCCGGCGTGCAAAACCAGGATATGGAATCAAGTTTGTTGCGATTACCGTGACGGACCTGACCATAAGAAACTGGTATCAGACTTAGAAATACACGAAGCGACAAAGCCCTACTACCTTTAAAAATATCTATGTTGTCAGCGCCTTGGATATGGAGCTTAAGGTGGATAAAATTTTACCGCGGCTCCGGATTAAAGAAACCGGATATCAGCAATGCTTTTTCCTTTACTGGAAAGAGTAAGAAAAGACGATTCTCCGCCCTCCCATGCCTGCAGGAGCCGGAACAAAAGACAGCATGACGCTCACGAATCCTGATAGGGATGGAGGAGAAATAAACTTCGGCAGTATTCAATAGAGAACCAGGGTGAATATGAGTACATTGTTAAAGAAAGCGGATTTTTCCATGGCGTGGTAAATGATCCTCAGTCGGAAAGAAGAATCAAAATTTCTGTAAAAGATGTAGGTTAGGAAAAGCTCTTTGCCCTGGTAACCGGAGATGAGCTGAATTCACAATACTGAGACCGATTTTCGAATGAGGAACGAATTGAGTTGGAAAGAAGGTATCGGAGCAAACTCCTGCAACGCTCTGCCTGTTCCGTTTCACTTTGCGCCTGAAGAGACCGGTGGACAGCCTAGCCGATAGGCAGCTCCCGCCGAACAGCAGTTACGACAGAACTGGCGCAGAGGGCACACTGATTTTGCACCGATTACCTTTACCAAGCCAGAGTATTCCTTACACCGTTGAGGAAAGTAAATGACGGGATAGCAGGATATACCCATGATCCTTCGTATATACGCTTAGCTTCACCGGTAACGCAGAGCGAGGATGATATTTACAATCTGATTGTGGATCGAAGATTTATAAAGGACGGTGTAGAGGTGAAAACATAGTCTGTCATAACCAATACAAGTCGAATTCCGGTGGCGGTGGGGGAGGAAATCCTCGAAAGCCGATTCCAGTAGGGCCTGTAACACCGGGGCGGCCCCAGAGAGAAGCCACAGGAGCCTGAAAAACCGACTGTACCGGATGTGCCGGAGGAGACGCACCGACTCCGGTGAAAATGTTCCGCCTGCTCCACCATTCCGGAAATCCGAGACGTGAAAAAGCGAATCGGGAAATTCTCGAGAAGGTCGTAAGCGTCCTTTGACGGAAGCAGAAAAAGAAGGAGTTGAAACGTCTGGGAGAGAGGTTTGGGCGCTCTTCAGAAAAGAACAGTCTGAAGGTGAACACAGCGGATGCATCACATATGATTTGATGCTTTGCCTCCATGATCAATTGCTTCTGTCTTGCTCTTTACTATCTTTTTAGATAGAAAAAGAAAAGAAGATGAGACAAGATATCTCGAGCTTCACCTGCCATATAAGCGAGATAATTGCACGCTATGCACGTCTCAGTGAGAATGAAAAACGAGAGATTCGGCAGATTACCGTGTCTCTCATTTTTATATCTGCTGCAGAAAGTAAAATACGAATGCCTCTGAAGCGTGGTGATCAAGCTCTTTTCTTTATGCATATCATAAGGTTCTTCATACAAGTCAAACTCAAGGAAGAAGTGAGGAATTTAAGTAGCCGTTGATGTCATATATTTCGAGTATGCAACTATAAATGGAAACCTACCGTGCAGAAGGTTGCTATTCCGCATTTCCAAAGGAAACAGAATTTTCCGGAGGCTCTCTTAAAGACCTATGCAATAGGAGCTTGGCACAACGCACGGAGAGCGAATCAAGGCGTAAAACGTATGGTTTCGATTATGCGCACGTGGATATAAAGTATATTTGGGCCAAAAACAAGATAAATACGGAAGGAATACCTGTGATTGTTTCTTCATGACTAGCTTACCTCCTATATAAAAGAGAATGTCATGACAGCTCTTTCCTCGCTGCGAATGCGTTTGGTGGTCGGCGTGATTGATTACCTCTACCCTTAAAAGACCATGGTGGAGGATCCCGCCATCCAGATTGTAGGCATCGACAACCCCAGACTCTTCATAAAAGCTTGCCCGCTCATAGAGACTGAGTCCTGCTGCTTTCACGTTCTTCCAGATCCCGAAACCACAAAGACATAGTGGTTCTTTCCAGGAATAACCTATCAGCGGTTCTCAGAGTTACTGGCCATAATAGTGCGACTTCTTCATTTTCCGTAACGGAAATACTGCCGTCTTCGAGCACCGGACGAAGGAAAAGAAAATACCTGAAAGGCTCCGTCAAAGGAGAGTCTCGGCTTGAAGTCACCTTCCGTATACTAAATTCGAAATTCTCCGTTTTCACTGATGGCAAAGCGTCCCTGTTTCCGGAACTGTTTTTCGGTATAGACTTCGTTACGGATGGCATAGCCGCTCTGCCTTGCCCCGTAGTCGTCTCACGTTAATCGCGAAGTCGCGTTGTTTTCGCTGGCCATGCCAGAGGTGGTATCCGTGATGTTTCCGCAATAGGTATTGCTTGCGAGGCGGTCTTTAAATAGGAAACATCCGATACCGTAACATCTGCAGCTCGTGCGCTGTCGTGCTCGGTATTCGCGCTTAAGTGTTATGGAAACATTGCTGTCGGAATGAGCTTCCGAGTTACGGTTCCGCCTTCCACGGTGGAGGAAGCGATGTAAGGTTTAATGCTGCCTCCGGTGTTGGCGCTATCTCTCGGAGCATCATTTCGCTGCAGAGCTGCTTCCTGCGCTTCCCGAGCTGTTTTCAGCTTCGCTTGCTTTGTCCCGCGCTATCGCTGCTAGCCGTTTGTATTTTTCCGTAAGAGAGAGTCGCGCGGATTCGGAAGGCCAGCTTTTCTGTTGATTTTGGCTTCGATACTTTCCTTTGATCCGCTTGTTGCCTCGATCCGTGCGCACTCTCTGACGGGACTGTCTTCCATCGGATGCGGGATGACAAGAGGCAATCGAGAGGTCGCATAAGCAGCCATGGGAAATAAAGGCCAGACCGTAGAGGCAGGCCCGCTGTGTTCGAGTCTGCCTCAATGGATTTCTCCCCTTCTTCTGGTGAAACATTACAGGAGCAATGTGCTTGTATTCTCAAGTGTTTTGCCTGCATGCGGTGTACTACGCATTAGATTTGGTTTCACGCGTATTGCTCGAACTGTGCTGTCTGCTGTACATGAATTGTATTCGTTGCGAAGATTATATTTTCATTGTGAAACGGTGCATTTTCGTGGCGCAAGGTCGTATTTTCGCTGTGAAAGCGGTGCATTTTCCTGCTTTGGATGGGGTGCTTTCTGTGCAAGTGGGACCAGGATAAATGAAATTTCGGTGATGATGCCGGGTGAGGCGTTCACGCCGAGGACCTCTGACGATGACACTTAAGAGCGGTGTGTTTCATGGCAAGAGAGAATCAGGACCCAAGTCTGGGTAGGAGGGTGTTCCTTTAAATGCTCTCTTTAGTGCCCTCGGAAGCATTTTTGGAAAAACATAGTTTTGATTCATAGTTGCAGTGTAGAGGAGATGGAGTCAGGCCAAGAAGCATTGTTGAGGATGCTTCCGCTGAGGACAAGCTCGCGGTATAGAGGCAGAAAGTCGATACAGAAGGAGAGCAAGGAGCTTGAGATAAACTTCAAGAAATCTGGCTGTAAATCCGGATGGAGATCCTTCACGGTATCAAAGTGAGCTCTTCATTGTCGTTAATGTAAATGGTTTCAATAGGATATTCTCGAATAGAGAATCCCCTCCTTTTGCAAAGACCTAAAAGCATATTCATCTCGTACTCACGTGGTTTCCCTGAGATTTTGAGAAGCTTTCCGGAATCAGTTGCTTTTGAGAGCTCGCATTCGTCTGAGTGTCCTCTACTTACACCGGTGGTGAGAGAGATCTACCTTTTGTAATGTGATTTCCGATTCGAGACGGAGCCGGAGAGTCTTTGGACTGTGCCCTGGATCCGAGAGAGAGGCTTCCTTCGTTCCAAGGAGACCTCTGGCAAGAGGAGGAGGAAGGCATCCTGTGGAGTGCACTGCCCGTCCGCATCGCGGTGATGACTTGAAAGTCATCGTTTACGGTATTCAGGTGAGGAGCCCTGACTTTTAAGGCTGGCGCCCTTCCCTCCGATTTTTCTCGAGGGTGAATGACTGCAAGGCTCTGCTCACAGAATCTTTATGGAAGAGAAGATAGTCTTCCCTGAGCCGTCATTCACCACTACTACCTCAGGTCCTTGTTTCCAGGGACTGTATAAAAGAAATCAAATTTTTCGTTCGGTTTATAGGCCGGTATTAGGGCGGGTGAAATGTCTTTCATACTTTCTCCTTTCAGCGAAGCTCCTAATTGGTCAGTGTGCTTCCCTATGTAGCATCATTTGGTTTGCTGCGTGATTTGTACTCTGTTTTTGTGAGTTGGCTTCAGTTTTGTTTGGCTTTGCACTTCCGGCATTGTTGACTTTACTTCCAGCATTGTTTGACTTTACTTCCGGCATTGTTCAGCTTCTACGGTTTTATTATATTGGGAGCTTTAGTGCTGCTACTACTTTTGGACTTGACTAACTTTTTCTTGGAGCCGGAATTTTTGTCAGATCTGAAATTTTGACCATACGCGTGTGTCATTTGACCGTACATTCATCATGTCAGTCCGCCATACTGTACGACCGCATACACGTTGGCCCCTGTCCACCCGCGAGGCTGTCCCTGCATTTCGCCTTGACCGTTTTCACTCATGGGAGGCGATTGCGAGGCGTCCCCTGGTCATTACCGTCGTTCACCGTTGTTGCCATCATCAGGCTGGCCATGCCATTCTGACTATTATTCTGGCCGCAGTCCGCCACGCTGACCCTGTCCGCCCATCAGGGAGCTGTCCCTGCATTCCACCTATGACACGTTTCACCGTGGGAGGCATATGAGGACGTCCTGGTCATTACCGTCCATGTTTGCTCGTTGTTGCCCATCATCGCTGTCCTTGCCTGCCGTTCTGTCCAGATCTTGTCCCTATTGTCCGCAGACACGCCTCTCACGCTGTGCGCCCATCATTCGGGGGCTGTCCCATCTCATTTCTGACCATTGTTCTGTCCATGGCCGCCGTGCTTTCCCGTTACGGCCCACAGATAGGAGAGCTGACCTTGCATTCCGCTGACCGTTTCCACCATGGGAGGCTGACCACTGCATTCCGCCTTGACTGTTTCCACCCATGAGGGGGCTGTCCCATACCCATGCCCATACCGCCGTTTCCGATGGTATTGGTAGTATCACTAATCGTTGCGGATTCTTCATTGCTTGCCGGCGCTCGCTTTCAAGGTCTTACCGTTTTCAAGTTCGGACTGCTATGAGCACGACATTGTGAGCTCTGTGCGAGATTGCTTGCAGAGAAAGGTTCTTTTCGGACTCATCGCTGGTTTTATCGTGTCTCCGGGCACTGCCGTTTCCGCTTAAATAGTAAACAATAGCACTGGACTGTGGAATTTTGTCGTTAAAGCTCTGGAACATCCGGAATTTCCGCTGGCAAGGATGGTCGCTTACAGTCACGGTTGCCGATGCCGTCATGAGTCGTCGGGCGTTACCGCCGTCGGATGGACCAAATGCTACAATAATGGTTCCGCCCGGACACATTCAGGTCTCCGTTGGAGTCGATACCGTCTCCACCGGAACAATCTTGATCTCTTTCCGCCGAGAGATATTGGTGGCGCTAGTGCGGTAGAACCGTCTTCGGACTCTCCAGCTTGGCGATTGATGCCGTCGTCCGTGGAAGAAATGGCCAGTGTCTCCGCCCTTTCCACATTTTGACGGTAATTCGCTTCCGAAGCCCTCGTGGAGTTCATGATATTGACAGTGCTCGTCGCTTCACCGTCAGGGTGTTATCCGCATGGAGCGCATCGTCATCCCGCATTGATGTCGATGGTTCCTTTTCTGCCGTGACATCACCCTTCGAGGTGCGGTGCGTCACTCTACCGTTGTGATATCAGAGGAACCGTCGCTTTACGATGAGGAACTTCTTGCCGCATTTAAAGCCGTGAGTGAGGAAAGCGGTGATGGTGTAAGTTCCATCTTTCAATGGTAAAGGTTGGTCTTACTGCACGATATGGCGTCCTCATAGCCACCTCTACCGTGGCTTCCTTTTCCGGATATCTGTGATGTCCGTTTTCACTGAAAGATAGCCGCATCATGAAGCTTCTTCTGCGGTATCGTCTTTGCGTTTTCATTGAGTTACCATCTCCATTCTGTGCGTTTGGCGCTTTTCGGTAGAAAGTATTTTCCTCTTCCGTAGTGGCGGCTCTCTGATCCGCTTACCGTATTTTCCGTGTTTCATTAAGGTAAATATTCAGATTCCCAGTTTCTCCGACAATCGGGCGACTTTCGAAGTTCGATAGGGAGAAATTATCGAAGATAAAGTTTACATTGCCGTCAGTCTTTCAGCTTTGATCTGTCGCTACCACGGCTTTCCGCTAAACTGATGGGTTCCCGCTTCGTTGATGGTGATGGTTTTCCGTCCCGCCGTTGCGCCGTTGCGTTAATGGAAACCGTATCATTTTGAATGGTAATGACGGATTTTCATAGCCCTTGGTAATGACTGCAGCATTAGAAAGAGGTTGCAGCATTCGCATTTCTGACTCCGGATGCGCTGCAGGCATTTGAGCCAGTATGTACCATTCCGATTCCAAAAGATGAGGCTACGTTTTCTTGTTTTAATATTCTTTTCATAAGCTCCTCTTTTCGAGTTAAGTTGATCTCTGATTTTGGGAAGGACTCATGCTTTCCTGCAGCGAGAATACGAAAGTGGAAGCTGAAATGGAAACTGATCGAGAATTTGTGAAGATAATGTATGAAAACGAAAAGGATAGGAAAAAGAATTTTACTTAGAGAGGCATTTGGTGTATGCAAGTATAATGCTACAGAATTTTACTTATAGCAAGTGTACTTATTCTAAGTAAAATGGAACTACTGAGGGATATTTTGAAATTAGAAAATAGCAGAGCAGGACGAATTAAAGAAAATGCAAAGTGGTTATCAGTGACTTTGTTCCCCATAATCTAAAAAGATATAAGTTAAAGTAATGACAGCGAAATAAATGCTTTGGTCAGTAGCTTGTATTTGCCTGTGAGGCAGATTGGACGGAATAGCGTACATTACCGGATATTGATCTTTTGTATCGATGTTACAGTACAAAAGAGGCGGTTATAAGTTCGCAAATAGAGGACACTGGGCATCTCTTGGTGATGTGTTGCAAAAGGATAAAGGAAAAGAAAAGATAAAAAGATACAGGAAGAGGTATGTAAAGCTATAATCAAAGCAACTCATTATGCATTTAAAAGACTCAATAAGATGCCGCTATGTATGAGACTGATAAAGAGAGAAACACATGCTGTTCTCCTCTCTAATGTTAGAGGGGAGAAAAGATGTCGGGTGAATTTAGAAGATCACGGGAATTATGGATTAGCCGTGCGGGTTCAACACTAAAAGATGCGAGTTTTATTCCACCGGCACCAGTTGACAGATGGATAGTTTGCTTAGGTGGTTTAGAAAGATACCTACATGAAGATAGTACTATTTCAAGTTTAATAAAAGTAGCTCTGATTCACTATCAATTTGAGAACAATACACCCATTTTTAGACAGTAATGGAAGAATGGGCAGGTTGCTGATTATATTATATTTAAGAGAGCAAGGTTTGATTGAATACCCTGTTCTGTATTTGAGATTATAAGAAAAGTAAAGAAACAGGTACTATGAACTCCATAATAACATTCATAGTGAGAGAATTTGAAGAATGGATTAAATATAGATGGAATTGTGGCAAATATCGGAAAGATGCAGATTACATCGATTCAAAGATTGTTGAGCTGAGATACGGATATGAAAAAGATTCGTGAGCTTTTTCAGGTAGTAATATTTCCAAATCTTCTTTTGATATATGATTGTCTATTTGCAACATCCTTTTTAGAAGCGGAAGATATATATTTGGTAGCAGTCGATAAACCGACTGCTATACCATAAGCTTTTAGAAAACTTAATGACTATAGAAATAGTGGAGCTTGTAGAAGATAAAAAGATAGAGACCAATATGTATATATATATATGTGGATATTCTTTCCAGAGGAACATGAGCTGCTGGCCTTCTTCATAACTAAACCTAACAGAAAAAGTAGCTGGGGATTGGTTTATTTACTCACTGCCAAAACACGAGGATACCTGCGTTTTCGGAGGCACTTGCGATAACGCCAGCGGTTTGACTTTTCTCATCAGATACGCTGTCAGTCAAACATGGAATTATAAGGCCGGTGGCGGTTTCTCTCCGAGCACCGATTTCCCTTGCCATCTCGGATTTAGGGAAAATGATTGGAGCCTAATCAGTATGCTGATTACCGGTATCGTTTTGGGCAGTATGTGCTTTCAAAAAGATTTTATCTTATCGAAGAATCTATATAGTTACAGCTTTCCGTCTGCTTTTCTTCCCTTTTATCTACCTTTTTGCTGATTTCTGTGCTCCAACCCAGGATAAACAGTTTTCTGGACAATCCCGTCCTTTTCCTCGTGAGCTTTTTAAGTGCCCTGGCTCCAGCAGCCGCGAACGTTTTCCCCAGTTGCCATCCTCTATGGAAAAGAAGAGAATTATGCGAGCTGTATCAACATTTTCACGACCCTCTGTACTATCATTTTCCAGTACCGATTCTGGTGTATCTTTGGCAGGGTGATTCTGAAGTAGGAGGGGAATCTGAAATTTCCCGTCAAGGAATCGATTTCCACCACCTCATCCGCCACCTCCTGGCAAAAAGGCGTGAGTCGTGAGGACACAATGAAGAAGATTCGATCCTTCGAATAGCGGACTTTAAGAGACGGGCGATACGAAGCATATTTTTCTGATCCATACCGCTGGTAGGCTCATCAAAGAAGCCTTGCCTCCTGATAGAGGGTTGCGGCAATGGCCAGTCGTTGCTTCTGCCCGCCGGAAAGACTCATGGGATGGCGGTCCTTTAGCTCGGAAAAGTCCCAGTGCGCTGAGGTTCTTCTGTTTGTTGCCTTACACATTTTTCCCAAGTTCCATCTCTTCTTCCACGGAGTCTCCGAACAATTGCTGATTCACGTCCTGCATAACCATAGCGGAAGAGCAAGACGCTGTCTTTTTGAGAGCTCTTTTCGACAGAATGGCTACCTCTGTTCTCTAAACCGCTGAGTTTACGAAGGAAGATTGGATTGCCAATTCCGTTTTCTCCCACTATGCCGTAAATCTTGCCAAAGGAAAAAGAGGCTGCAGTGTCTCTTTCCTTTATGATATCCTTAAGCGCTCCTTCATTTTCCAATCTCGGGAAGAGAGAGACCATTGATTTCGTTCTTACACTGCGAAAGCCATGGCTTTTGATGTTTTCCTCCCGGAAGTGCCAGAAAAATCCTCCCGGGAAAATAGCACTGAGCCTTCCCTTTTCTATGCCACCCGGTCAGCAACGAAGTCCAATCAGATAGTAAAGGCGGTGTTCGGCCACAAGAATCGACATCCCTTTTCTAACTTTTCAGGGTCTGGAGCATGGTTTTAAGGACGCATGTGCGCCTTCATCCAGGTTGGAAGCTCGTCCAGAACAAGAAAGGGACAGCCGGAGAGGTAGGCGAGCAAACGCACGAATCTGCTTTTCTCCTCCGGATA